>OHMW01000370.1_pt1 | contig 29051 bp, 30 predicted proteins | sample 1569391 | NCBI WGS metagenome assembly OHMW01 (sample SAMEA3879557, study PRJEB24766) | human gut metagenome | biome: human-associated habitat; feature: feces | place: USA | collected 1985/1987 | reverse complement strand
ATTGGGCGATATTTTAGCTCTACGTTGTAGTACGCTTATTTAATTATTAATTACTAATTATCAATTACTTAGGAAGCGGGTTCATTCAAGAGGTCCATGAATGCCATGGTTTTAGCCTCCATCTTATTCACCACGCCGTCTACCAGAGTCACGAGGTAGTTATAGGCAAACATCGCAATAATACCCACGATCAAACCACCTACCGTAGTGATCATAGCCTCGTAGATACCGCCCGAAAGCAATGTAATATCGATGTTGTTACCCGCATTGGCCATTTCGTAGAAAGCACGCACCATACCGGTCACCGTACCGAGGAAACCAATCATCGGCGCACCTCCGGAGATGGTTGCCATAATCGTCAATCCTTTCTCCAGTTTCGCTACCTCAATGTTTCCCACATTCTCAATGGCAGCCTGCACATCATTCACCGGACGTCCCAAACGGCTGATACCTTTCTCTATCATACGGGCAGCCGGAGTATTTACGCTGCGGCAATAAGCTATGGCAGCTTTTATTTCTCCATCCAGGATATAATCCTTTATCTTATCCATGAACATCGGGTCCTCTTTGCCGGCTTTCCTAATCACATAGTTGCGTTCGAACAAGATGTAGAAACAAAGGATGGACAGCAATCCAAGAACGATCATAATCCAACCACCCTTGACAGCCATGCTCCATAAGTTCATCTCTTCAGGACCTGCTACCGGAGTTAATACCGGATTGGCGCCCGCAATAGAATCGGTCAGCGCCGGAGCCACTTGGGCTAATAACAACATTGCATTCATCAACGAAGACAGTTTTTATATTCCTGAATGGTACGTTCCAATCCCAGATACAGAGCATCGCTTATCAGCGAGTGTCCGATAGAGACTTCATCCATCCATGGAATGTTTTGATATAAATAATTCAGATTCACCAAACTCAGGTCATGTCCGGCATTCAAACCCAGCCCCAGACTACGTGCCACTTTAGCGGCTTCTACAAAAGGAGCAACGGCGGCTTCCTTATTCTGCGGATAAGCGGTCGCATAGGGTTCGGTATAGAGTTCCACCCGGTCGGCACCAGCTTTGGCAGCATACTCTATCATCTCCGCATCCGTCGATACAAATACGGAAGTACGGATGCCTGCATCATTAAATGTATCGAGCACTTCAGTCAGAAATTCCAGATTCTGCTTGGTATCCCAACCAGCATTAGAAGTCAGCTGAGTCGGACTATCCGGAACCAGAGTCACCTGATGCGGCTTCACTTTCAATACCAGATCAATAAATTCGGGGGCAGGATATCCTTCGATATTAAATTCAGTACGAAGCAACGGGCGAAGATCATACACATCCCTCTGGCGTATATGACGTTCATCAGGGCGTGGATGTACGGTAATTCCTTCCGCACCAAAGCTTTCACAATCCAGTGCTACTTTCACCACATTAGGGACATCCCCTCCACGCGCATTACGCAACGTCGCAATCTTGTTTATGTTTACACTTAATCTAGTCATAATTCGGATCATAGTTTGCCGCAAATGTACAAATAATAGCGATACATTGGCAGCGTTCTGAGAAAAAAACACCATATTTGCATTTCATTAAGAAAGTACAGACGATGAAATTTGCCATATTTGGAAATACTTACCAAGCAAAAAAATCAACACATGCTGAAACTTTATTCCGCTTGCTGGAGCGGCGTAATGCCCAGCTTTGCATTTGCAGGGAGTTTTATAACTTCCTGACTTCCGACCTGCACATGACTATCGCTTCCGCCGAACTCTTCGATGGAGACGATTTTACAGCAGATATGGTCATCAGTATCGGGGGCGACGGTACGTTCCTGAAAGCAGCCAGCCGGGTAGGCAAAAAGAATATCCCCATTCTGGGTATCAATACCGGCCGCCTCGGTTTCCTGGCAGATATTTCTCCGGAAGAGATGGAAGAGACTTTCGATGAGATTTATAATAACCACTACAAGGTGGAAGAACGTAGCGTGTTGCAATTACATTGTGATGACAAAAAATTGATGGAATCGCCTTATGCACTCAATGAAATTGCTGTATTGAAACGCGATAGTTCTTCAATGATCAGCATTCATACTGCTATCAACGGTGCCCATCTCACCACTTATCAGGCTGACGGGTTAGTGGTATCCACCCCTACCGGTTCCACGGCTTATTCGTTGAGTGTCGGTGGTCCGGTTATCGTGCCTCATAGCAAAACGATTGCTATCACTCCGGTGGCTCCACATAGTCTGAATGTCCGCCCTATCGTTATTTGTGACGACTGGGAAATCACTCTTGACGTAGAAAGCCGCAGCCACAGTTTCCTGGTTGCCGTCGACGGGCGTAGTGAATCCTGCAAAGAAACAACCCGTTTGCGAATCTCACGGGCTGATTACAGCATTAAGGTAATCAAACGCTTCAATCATGTGTTCTTTGATACACTTCGCAATAAATTGATGTGGGGGGCAGATGTAAGATAAAAAAGAGCCGCTATCCGAACTTCAACTTCTCGGATAACGGCTTCTCTTCGTCTATCAACTATACTTAAAATGTCATAGCCTGCCCTCCAATCACACCTGCGATGGCAGTAGCAACGGCAATAATCACTTTAAAAATCACCTTCCAATTCGTTTTCTTCATAGCGATTCTTTTGATTTTCATTCTCAACTTTTACTTTTCAGCTCTCCTTATCCGAGTGGATTCTCATCCAGCCCTCCATCGCCCGAGTTATCTCCCGAACCACCGTCCGAGCCGCCTCCCGTAGGAACGTTTGATAGACCTTTCAGATAATCGTCCAAACTGACCAGATCCAACTTTTCACCAGCACGCGTAGCAGTCTTGGTTATCTTCAACTCTTTATTGGCTTGAAAGAATATGCGAACGCTGTCCACGCTCTTGGCAGTCACATCTTCTGCCTTTTCCTCTCCTTTCGACTTAGCAGCCAGCAAAAACACACCCAACCCGGCAATATTCACTGTCTTACCTTCCAACAACTGCTCTTTCAATTTCTCCACAAAGTTCTGCATGGTACTCTTGATATCACCAATAGAAAGTGAAGAACGATCCTGCATCTTCTGCGCAATAAATGCCAAATCTACAGTCTGTCCTAAAGTTATTAACTGCGGAAAATACTTTTTGGGAGAATTTTCAACCCGAGGGTCGGACGGTCTCTCCACCGTTCTAAAAATTACACTCATACTTTTTTCATTTAGAGATTTAAATTCTGTTTTAATTCACTCGTTGTGTTGATCAACGATACAAAGATGAGGATAAAATCTCAAATGAGAAGAAGAAAAAAGCATGTCAGCGACGGTTTTTCTGAGAAAAGTTATAAACCCATATAGAACAACGACTTATACGTTCATTCATTTTCCTATTCCATTCACTAATACATCCGGCGCCAGATACATAACGTAACTTAATTTTTCATCATCAGCAAAATAAATCAACGAAGGATAAGCCTAATGAGAGTGAAAGAACTTCTATCACACGTACCCGTCCCATCAAAGATTCTTCGATATTTTGAAGGATATCCAGACTTGAACTACCGGAACAAAGAATACGCAAATTACCAAATTTATCAGTCAACAGTTTCAACATAGTAGAAATTCCCTGTATAAACTGAAATTCATCAAGCAGTAGCAAGCCATTTAATTCTGCATTCAGACAAATTTTCAGAATTCTCTCTTTATAACTACCTCTTGCTTCTTTTCCTGTGAAAAATAGTATTTTTTTGCGCATAGCCCAAAAATCCATAGGAAATTTCATCCAATTACCCCAAAAACATGAAGACTACTTTATACAAAAGACGCTACCCGAAAATTCGGACAGCGGCTACACAAGAAATCCATTAATAAACTTTTCTACAGTTGTCGGACTTAAATCTATGCATTCCCGTTTCTTAGGCATTGATCGAAATCTTCCGAAGAGCAGCATCCGTTTGATAACGGAACAAAAACTCACTGTAAAATTCACTCATGTTCATTTTTTGTCGATTTTTAAATTCGATGCAAATATAAGAGAATAGCAAGAGCCATTCAATGAGCTACTTCCGTTTATATCTTCTTAGAAGAAGTACTTTCAAGTTGCGATTTATATGTTGGTTTACACATAAACAAGATAAATTTAACAATAAATTAATAACATCTTTGCAGTATTGAACTGCATTGTAAAGTTAGTCAATATTATGTTTTTGCGCAATGGTTCTTTGGGATAGTTGAAGCTTCCTCTGCCATCGTCCATATTTCGTTCTGCTTCCCATTCTTCGACATTTCCTTGCTATTTGTCATATATCGTTATACCTTTACCCCATTGTGGTAAAAACAAAAACTTACAGAATGAGTATGCGTACCGAAAAGATTTCGGAACTTTACCTATCCTGCAAGTTTTCACATTATTCTTTCCCATAAGGGATATATATTACTAGCTATAACTCAATCGCCTCCTTGATGCAGTCAACAATATAGCGAACATCGTCATCTGTTACGTAAGGACCCGCAGGAAGACACATACCAATCTTGAAGAGATCTTCCTCAATACCATTTGTATAGACCACCGCATCAGCATATACAGGTTGCTTGTGCATTGGTTTCCATACTGGACGGCACTCTACCTTCTTGCTGAGCATGAATACACGCATTGCCTCTACGTTATCATTTGGCTGACAATCGGTAGTTGGTGAATCTACCTGATGGACAACACCGGCAGCACCACCTACAGCAGTCTTAATAACCTCCTTGTAAGCATTCTCCTGCCCCTTCACCTTTACAGAAGGTTCAAGTGTCATTGTGCAGAGCCAATAGTTAGAATCATAACGAGGATCGTTAGGCTGCTTATTGATCTTCACGCCAGGAATATCCTTCATCAAGTCCTCATACAAAGCCTGAACATGCTTGTGGTGAGCGATATGCTGATCAAGTACTGTCATCTGACCGCAACCTATGCCTGCACATACATTACTCATACGGTAGTTGAAACCGATAGCCGTATGCTGATAGTATGGATATGCATCACGAGCCTGAGTAGCATACCACATAATCTGGTTTACATCCTCTGCATTGCGGCAGATGAGGGCACCACCACCAGAAGTAGTAATCATCTTATTTCCATTGAATGAGAGTACACCGAACTTACCGAAAGTGCCTAGCACTTGGCCGTTGAAACGTGAGCCCATACCCTCAGCAGCATCCTCGATAACAGCAATGCCATACTTATCAGCAATCTCCATAATACGATCAATCCGATAAGGCATGCCATAAAGAGCTACTGGTACGATAGCCTTTGGGTACTTACCAGTTTTCTCCTTACGATCCAAAATCGCCTTCTCAAGCAATTCTGGATCCATGTTCCATGTATCCTTCTCAGAACCAATGAACACAGGTTTTGCACCTAAATATGTAATTGGGTGAGATGAAGCACAGAATGTGAAACTCTGAACGCACACTTCATCGCCTACCTGTACACCACAAGCGATCAGCGCTAAGTGTACTGCAGCTGTACCAGCTGACAAGCATACTACCTTTCGATCAAGAGGCTCTGTATTATCAGTCTTGCTATTAGCAAAGTTAGAAAGATCTTGTTCGAATGCATTAACGTTAGGCCCTATTGGTACGACCCAATTAGTATCAAAGGCTTCTTTTACATACTTCTGCTCCATACCGTCTTCACTCATGTGAGCAAGACATAAATAAATTGTCTTTCTTTCTTCAGACATAATATCTTCAAATAAAAAATTAATTTTAGAACCTGATTGATGACAACACTTCAAATCAAACATCAAAGACTCAACAATATATCACTTGGAACATTGGTACCAAGACGACTGCTTACGCATGGTCTTGCAGAAGTTCTATCCGAACTCTGAATGCAACCAAGCTGTACGAATGATAACTTGCTTACAGCCTTTAGCAATGATTTCCTGTTCGCCATCTTACGAATAGCATCAATATCAGCGGTATCCAGATATGTGGTGTCAAGACCTTCTACCTCGTCCATACCTGTAAAAATATAATCATGTACAGTATTCTTGCTAGCAATTCTCATTTCGTTTCCGAGCTGACCATTAACACCTGTTACTAGAATATTCATATCAATAAATATAAAAATTGGAGATTTATTTAAATTCTGGATACAAATCCATGTCAATGGAGAATGGAGAATTGAAATCCTTGAGTAGAGCGTGTTTGGCATCCTTCTCTGAAAGCAATGCCTTGTCTGCATCAATCTTCCAATCGATGCTGAGGCTGCTGTCCACAATAGAGACACCTCCATCGGCTTCAGGAACGTAGAAATTATCACACTTATACTGGAAAACTGCTGTTTGCGAAAGAACGGCGAAACCATGTGCAAAGCCTCTTGGAACGAAAAACTGACGATGATTATCTTCCGTCAACTCTACTGCTACATGCTCACCGTATGTTGATGAACCTTTACGGATATCAAGAGCGACATCAAGTACAGCACCTTTCACACAACGAACCAACTTGCTTTGTGTAAATGGAGGACGCTGGAAGTGTAATCCACGCATAACGCCGTAAACACTCATACTTTCATTATCCTGTACAAAGCTTACTTTACGAACTTTCTCATCAAACTCACGCTGAGAAAATGACTCAAAGAAATAGCCTCGACCATCCTTAAACACTCGTGGTACTATGATTACAACGCCTTCAATGGCAGTCTTAATAACATTCATGTCAAATATTACAAATTATAATTTCCTGTTTCTTTTAATTCATCAATCACCTTAAGAAGATACTGACCACTTGGTTCCTTAAAATAGATTGAGCGAGCTCACGCATTCGTTTTTCCGTGATCCAACCTTCAAGTCTTGACGTTTCTCTGAAACTTCAATGTACGTTGAAGTTTCAGAGAAACTGTCATGCCCCCTCTAGCGAGCCATGCAAAATCTCAATCCAAAGTTTGAACCTTTAATTCACCATCCTCAAGGAATTACTGATTGACTGTAGTAATTTCATATTTTCCTTGAGCAGAAGGCTTGATGTTCTTAGTCACCTCTACTAGCACCTTATTGGGATAGAAATATAATCCTACAACTGCATAGTTGCTTTTTGGATCCTTCGGCTTCTCCTCTATAGAGAAGCAATTATCTCAAATTCTGTAACACCATAATTCTGCCCTCTCCTAACAAATGTTTGAATCCAGGCAATTTGAAAGGTGTTGAAATGATCAAGATATCACAGATGCCAGCTAACATCAATACAGCTATTGGATAATAGCTTACCTAAATAGACGTTAATTGCTTACTAATACCCTTTGTGATTGGGTAAAGACGACCACCGGAACCTCCAGTAAGAACTATTCCCTTCACAGTTTTCTCCCATTATTCTTTTTTATTCAATTGCTATATCACATTTCCGAAACAACAACTTAACTAACTCATATTAAATTAGTTATATCCATTAAAGGCTTCTGTGGTAGCCTGACCATCTTTGCTTATATCATCACGGAAAAGCACTTTCTTAATTGTAGTGATGAACACTCTGATATCCATCCATAAACCAATATGTTGAACATAATACAAATCAAGTTCAAATTTCTTTGACCAAGGAATATTATTACGTCCATTCACCTGTGCCCATCCGCTCATACCTGGAGTCACATCATGGCGATGATGTTGCTCTTCTGAATATAAAGAAAGATATTTTACCAATAAAGGACGAGGACCAATAAATGCCATATCACCTTTCAAAATATTGATTAACTGGGGCAGCTCATCAATACTTGTTGTGCGAATAAACTTACCCACTGGTGTAAGCCGGTCGGCATCCGGCAACAATTTGCCATCAAGATCCTTTTCGTCTGTCATTGTCTTAAACTTCAGAGCCTTGAATATCTGCTCGTTCTTACCAGGACGATCTTGTGTAAAGAACACACCAGCACCTTTGTTTGCGAAGTACAACAAAATAATAGTCGCAATAAAAATAGGAGACAATAATATTATTGACAACAATGCCATCAAGAACCCCACAGGCCTCTTAACAAAATGCATATAAAACTTTTGATTAAACGTAAAATTCATACAACATTAAACAGATTTAATTAACTATTTCCATTTAAAATTCTGATCAATAAACAATAAAGAAGAGCACTCAAGCAAATATATAGGCAATAACATCCATAAAAAATTACAACAAAGATACTCAGAGGATATATTTTTTTAAGAACATGCACCAATCCATAAAATACGATAACCGAACACCCTCTTCATTCAATAGATTATATACATTGAATAAGTGTTACCATATCCTTTTCTAAAGTCGCAAGTCTGAAATTCCAGTAATGCAGGAACTTTAAAATGTTTTTCTGCAAAACCAGTTATTACTTTATATCCTAAGAGTGACCGATAGTATGAATTTTGATTTTGAATCTGAAACTAATAGTCATCAACACCTATAATATCTACAAAAGAATCATCAGGATATTTTTTTTCAATTATCTCAAAAGATGGTCTAAAAGTAAATTTAGTAGAATTATTGGCTATAAAACTAGAAAAAAACGAATATTAGCGAATTTGTACCCACTAACTCATTTAACCTTATAGCAGTCAACTGAAAGAAACGCTTATATTCATCATACGAACAATAATCCCATCCCTACCAATTATAAGTAATCAGACTTATCCAACAGTGATTTATTAACATTATATTTTCTTATGATCCTATTAATTAATGGATTAGATACATTATCAACAAATTCAACACTATATCCAGAATTATTACTTGCCAATGATTTTATATTTCCAACAGTAATCAATAGAAGAAAAAGGAGGTGTAACAATTTATAATTCATACATTATGCTAAACCAAGTGTCCTGGACAAATTACGAATCCACTTTCTTCTAATTTCCTAAGCCTATCAAGTGAAAAAGCAGCCTCTTCTTTATTACTTCTCGGCAAAGTAGTCACTACATTAACACCTGGTATATAAGAATCCCCGGTAAATATCATATTATCAATAACGAATGACAAACAAGAGCTCTCATGACCAGGAGTAAAGATTACAAAAGCAGACAATACAGAATCCAACGAAATCCAACACTCTTTCTTAATCACTCTAACAGCATCAGGTCTATCAAAGATAAAATTAGGTTGATCAAGATGGTACTTTGAGAAATTCCATTTTGGGTTCTGTAATGCCTGTTGCCCCTCAGTATTAGTATATACCACTGCATTAGGCATATATTTCATCAGTTCATTCAATCCGTAGATGTGATCGAAATGTACATGAGTTAAAAGTACGCCTTTTACTTTCCACCCTGCTTCAATTACTTTATCTATATCTCCACAATCAACCAACCAACATTCTTTCTCACCCACAGGAAGAATATATGTATAAGATGTAAATATGCTGTTTACAACTTTATACAATTCCACTGCTCATCTTTTTTATTTCATAGAATATTTCCACAATTCTAATATGACAAAAACTAAATAGTAACCAAAGAAATTCCGAAGCATATCGTTCAATAAGACGAGCATAATGAATATATTTCTTCCAAAGTTTCACTATAATAGAATCACTTTTTTTTAATTGTCTTACGTTCATCGCAATGACCAAAGTTCCCGATCTGTATTATCTCATAAAACAAAATTTCCCTTCTCTTTCATTGGGCATAGGTAATGGAGAATTACCGATTAGCAAGAATGAAGAATTATCACCATCTTCAAATACTCTCCATAATCCTCATGAGCAAGCACTTGAAAATTGCCCTAATCCAAATTCGTATATTTCAGAAGAGATATCAATTCCTTAAATTGCTCTTAAAACAAAATACAGATCCATCATTTGACGCAGCCCCACTCCTTCAAAAAAGAAATGCCATAAACTATGTAAAATAATAAATACAACATTATCATTTTCTTCAGTAGAATGACCTAATTCATCATGATATATAAATCCCTTTTGCTTTATTTTCTTAACACCATCTTTGTATACGATGATTACGAACTAAATTTCGATAAGCACCCAAAACATGGTATACACTTTTCAGATGAGTGCCAATAGGCACTCGTCACTTGTGTAAGCACTTATTGTATGGCTAGAAAGTAAAACCTTTCAAGATCTTCGCTGTTATACATAATTTCTAAATTTCAGTCTCAACGAAGGTAGGCCTTCTAATTTATAGCCCTAAATTGAGTGCTTACGCCAAACAGTGAATAAAGGTATTGCAATGATTCTGATCCATACCCAAAACATGCCGCATGACACTCTTGCAAAGGGTTATTCTTCAGATATACAAGAATAAAGAAAAGGCGTTCAGTAACATTAGGCAAGGGACTGTTACTATATATGCAAAAACGGTGACAGTTATTACGACGTTTACCTGTAATATTCACACAAATTATCATCATGGGATGCCTAAAAAAGGGAAGCAAATGGGAAAACTGACTATGATCCAAGCCAGTCAAGGCACGGAAACTTTTAGGGTTATTTTATGCTCAGTATATCACATGCTACAAATGTACACGCATACGCGATATATAACAAATCTAATCTACATTAAACTCTAATGCAGCAGGTAGCAGAATCGAACTGCAAGGTTTTCTTCATTCTAAATGTACCTGCTTAACCTTCAATTATTTTTTTCGGGTCTTGTACCATGATTGATTATCTGGTAGTGATCATTTAATTCAATACCAACACGAACAATTTTTGCGGGATTACCTGCAACTAAGCAATGATCTGGTATGTCCTTAGTAACAACAGCTCCGGCACCAACAAAAACATGATTGCCTATTTTTAAACCAGGAAGAACAATAGAACGGCCACCTATAACTGTATTGTGGCCAATAAATGTATCCGACTGTTCTTTTCCTCTAAAAAAATCATGTCCTAATACCATAGCTTCAATAGAAATTCGAGAATTATCTCCAATATGAATAGATTTTGGATAAGCCCTCTCCATCGTTGCAGATTTAGCCACTGAACAGTTTTTCCCGATATCCATACCCTTAAGACTCTTAAGGTAAAAATAAGTATAAAAACATCTAACCAAACGGCTTAAATGTTGTCTTAATGTTCTCTTTTCCATATGTCTGAAATATTATATTATCATATAAAAGGAATTGATAAAAGACATAAGAGATATTTTGAATACTATCTAAAATTTTGTCTTTACCCTTTATCTAAAATTTGACCTTTGTCACTTATTATTGTTCCAATTCTTAATTATCCTAACCGGATTATCAGCAATCATACAATTACCTGGTAATGATCTATTTACCACTAGTCCCAACAATATAAACATTGTTTCCTATATGTACTCTAGGTAAAATCATAGCTCTTCCACCAATCACGCAGTTATTTCCTATGTATATATCAGAATTCATTTTATATCCTTTCAATGCCCCATACTCATAATCATGTGCTATCAGCATTGCTTCTATTAGAACTCGTACATTATTATCTATATGGATTCCTTTAGGATTTAATCTATCTAATATTGCACTTTTCGAGATGCGAACATTGCGTCCAGTATCATAGCCTCTAAATCCATGATAGACAGATTTTACTTCTCCTAAGCACTTCACTAATTTTTGCCTAATATTTCTTTATATCAGTAGTCATAAAAATCTTATTGAATTGTAAAACATCCATCAATCACCAAGTTAGAACCTGATGTATAAGTACTAACATCTGAAAGCAAATAAAGAATATAACCAGCTATCTCGATAGGATCAGCATATCGCTTCATCGGATACTCCTGCTTGTTGACTTCCACCTGCTCCTCAGAAATATTATCTCGTTTGATGAGAGGTGTATTTACACGAGCTGGTGATACGCAATTCACTCGTACTCCACGACTTGCAAATTCCAAAGCCTGAGCTCGTACAGACCCCATGATAGCACCCTTAGATGCTGCATAACATGAATTACCAATGTGACCGGTCACTGTACCATCGATACTTGCCATGTAGACGACAGAAGCATTCTTGTTGATTTTCTTGCCCTTGACCAATGACTGTACGAGATACACAGGACCGAAGAAGTTGATGTTCATGATGCGACCAAGCTCATTCTCTGTACAAAATTTGAATGGTAAGGTCATACCAATTCCTGCACAATTCACAACTCCATCGAGTTTACTAACCTGAACAATGAGGTTATCACGATCCTCAGAACTTGTAAGATCGCACTTCAATGTGGTGTGACTACCCTCTGATAGCATTCCAAGAGTCTCCTGTAGTCCTGCTTCATTGAGGTCAACAAGAGCAATATTGGCACCCAGTTTGGAAGCTTCAACAGCAACACAACGACCAATACCAGAAGCTGCACCTGTAATCAGAATTTGCTTACCTAATAAACTAAATAGACTATTCATATTCAGACATTCCTAAATATTTGATATCATTGAGTTTAAAAGAGGTACTACCCCAAGAAAGACCTACACCAAAGGCTGTTGCAACAATCTCCTTGCCCTGTAGTTCTGTAACTTCCTTGAAACGATAGTCAATGGTCAAAGGAATAGTAGCGCAACTTACATTACCAAAGTCCTTCATCGAATAAGGCACCTTTTCCTCAGCTATCTTCAACTTCTTGCGAATCTTCTCATTCATGAACTTGTTAGCCTGATGGAAGATAAAGAAATCCACATCATCTACTGTCTTACCAGCAAACTCCAAAACATCCTTGGTTACCTCGGGGCCTTTTGTAATGCCAAATGAGAAGACATCCATACCGTTCATTGCAGAATGCATTGGTGTGCGGATTACGCCATCCTCGTATTCTGTTTCTTCAAGAGAAGATACTGAGAAAGGCTTACGACAGCCACCATCAGGAACAATGATAGAATCAAACTTATTACCATTTGCATAAAGCGCAAACTTTATATCCTCTGCATTAGGATTGAATACCAATGCTGTAGCAGTTCCTGCATCGCCAAAGAGAGGACGTGCAGTCTTATCCTTAGCAGACTTGAACGTAGAAGTTGTATCACCGACAAGCAACAAGCCTTTTTTCATTATACCTGTAGAGATCATAGCAGAGATGACGCTAAGTCCATATACCCATCCTGAGCAACCATAAGAAATATCAAAGCAGCAACATGAATTAGGCAATCCAAGCTTACCTTGAATCACACATGAAGTTGCAGGAAGAATGTAATCCTGTGTTTGACTTACAAATATCAAGCAATCTATTTCTTCATTATTCCATCCCAGGCCCTGAATCAAGTCCTCTGCAGCCTTGCAACAAAGATCTCCAGAAGTTACACCAGGGTTAACAATACGTCTTCTTTCAATACCTGTAGAAAGTATAACCTTCTCAGCTTCACCTTCTTTGAACAATGGCAGAGAAGTATTTTCTTCCACATTCTTTGGTACACAAGTAGTGATACCAGCAATGCTTACATTTTTAATTATCTGATGTGCCATTATTTAATCTATGTTTAATTTCTTGTAGAGTATCTTACCCGACTCCGAATGAGGAATCTCATTGATATGACGAACAGAGAATACCGTACGCACAATCTTTGTACGAGTCACGATAAAGTCAATGATGTCATTCTCAACATAATCAATATCCGTAGTATAAATGATGAGTTTGCTATCATCACCCACACATACACATTCCTTCAGTTTTTCTTTCAGAAAGGTTTCGACGTAATCAAGACTGATGCGATTTCCAAATAGTTTGAGAAATCGTTTCTTGCGACCTACAATGAAATAGAAGCCATCTTTATCTCGATAAGCCAAATCACCTGTATGTAAACAGCCATGATTTTCATCATCCTTCATCAGGTCGTCTGCGCATTCTGCATAACCCAAACTTACATTAGCTCCTTCATATACCAATTCACCAACTTCATTTGCATCTTCAATCACTTTACCATCGTTATCAACCAAAGAGAATGTTCCGCCAGGAATTCCCTTGCCAATACTTCCGAGTTTGATGATGCTATATTTGGGATCAAGATAACTCATGCGAGCTGTAGCCTCCGTCTGACCGTACATAAGGAAAAACTTCACTCCCCTAGGCTCATACTTTTCGATAAAGAACTGGAGCAATTCATTACTCAGCTTTCCTCCAGCTTGAGTCAGTGTACGAAGAGTTGGCATTGGTATTTTCCAAAGTTTCAATTTTTTCATGATTTCAAAAGTGTATGGTACACCAGAAAACGAAGTGAAACTGTTGTCGTTAGCAAACTGCCAAAATTCACGTTCTACATATGATGAAGGAGTCAACAGAAGAGTTGCACCCACTAAGACATGAGAATTGATGATTGAGAGACCAAAGGAATAATACATTGGCAGACCTGTTACAGGACGCTCATTCGCAGTGATATTAAGATACTCAACTATAGAAAGCGCATTACTCATCAAATTTTCCTTGGAGAGGCGAACAAGCTTAGGTGAACCAGTACTACCCGATGTAGTGAGCAAAACAGAAAGTTTATCACTTACAGGAAACTCATTTGACATTATCTCCCATAGTATATAATCCTTCTCACAAAAGATATTTTCAGCTCCTTTTGGTGAAGCAAACTCCTTAGGTGCCCAAACATACCTTGGTAGATAGGTCTGGTATAAAGCATCGAACGCCGAACGCTCGATGTGAGAATCCAGCATAAGAGTCGCATCATCGTTGTTGACAAACGATATATATCCAGCCACAGAACCAATGGTATTGCTACACATACTGAAAACCAGCTGGTAAGGCTTCAGATTGCTTATAATTCTTGCTGTTAAAGCCTGCAACTCACCATAGGAGACTTGTTCTCCTGATGGAGTGATACATGCAATATTGTCTTTAAAATTTTCGAGTTCAAACATATTGATTAGAATTCAATATCAAACTTTTTCGTCAACATATCTTTGCCGATAATGTATGAATTCAAAAGGAATATATCATCTGTATCAAAATCCAAATCGAATTGTTCCTCAATTTCTGCCACAAGAGCAATCTGAGCCATCGAATTCCATTCAGCAGTCTCCTTATATGCCAAAGAGCCTAGTTCATCATCTGATACATTGAACAGCTTCTTGAAGATATCATTGTACTTTTCGATGTTAGACATTAGCTTACTTATTTACCTGATCAAATAAATCTTGAATAGTCTTGGCATTTTTAAATGTGTCGCTAGCAATAGATACACCATATTCCTCATCTACCATTGCAATGATAGAAAGTGCTGCCAATGAGCTCCAATCATCCAGTTCACGGAACTTTGTTTCAGGTGTCAACACTTCAGCATCAGTATCATCGAGCTGATCTGCAAAATTCTGGATAAATTCTTTAATTTCCATATTATTTAAAATTATAAACGTTTGTAATTTATTTCCTATAACTACAAATTCATTTTCTTGGCTGGATTACCCATATAGAGAATGCCATCCTTTGGCTTTCGCATCAGCACGCTACCAGCCCCCAATCTTACATTGTTACCAATCTTAATCTTCTGCAATATAATCGAACCTACGCCAAAGAAGTTGCAATCCCCAATATTCACCTCACCAGATATGCGCATTGCAGGCATAAAAGTGTTATATGATCCCACCACATCATCATGTCCGAATACATCAGCTCCATCCATCACATTAAAGTCTCCAATCGTAACATCACATGAAAAACTGCAATGCTTCTGGATTATATTACCCCTACCGATATTGAAAGTCTCAGGATCTGAGAAATAAACTGTAGGAGCAATGATATTAGGGAAATCTACATTCTGATTAAAAATTTTTGAGACAATACTCCGAACTATCTTTGGATTACCGATGGTAATAGCTATAGATAGCTTAGAGGACCACGCGTTCAGTTCATTGATTCCACCAAGTACATTCCCGAAGTGAGATACTTCTGTACCTATGGCTAAACCATCATCAAAGAATCCTATCAACTCCCATGTAAGTTTTACTTCATTAATCTTATTAAGCAGACAAGCAACTTCACGACCGAAGCCACCTGCACCATATATTGCTATTTTCTTCATTTAATGTTTGTTTACTACTGATTCAAAAATACTGGTAAGTTGTTGGGAGATAGCTTTACCCGAAAATCTTGAGTGTACATCCTCTGAAATAGCCTTACGGTCATAATCATCAATATGCTCAAACATATCATCTATAGCATCTGATAAAGACTGAGGATCGTTAACTTTGCAGAACTTTCCATTCTCTTTGGTTATAAAATCTCTTGGCCCTCCGCATTCTGTAGAAATAACAGGAAGTCCACATGCCAATGCTTCAAGAGCGGCAACTCCAAAAGTTTCCGTATGTGATGAAACGATAAAGACATCAGATGCTTGTAGATTAGAAATAACATCACTCTTTTGTAGTCTGCCTAAGAGTTTAATATTATTTTGTAAATCACAGTCCTCTATCTGCTTCTGTAAGTTTTCTTTTTCTTTACCACTACCGATAATATTCAAGTGCCATGAATCCTTAGGTCGACTCAATAAAGAGAAAGCCTCAATAAGCACATCAAAGCCTTTAATTGGAAGAAGATTGCCTGTAGAAACAAAATTGATTATACCTTTATGCATATTATCGACATAATCAAAACCATCTCCCAACATGTTATTTACAACATACGATTCTATACCAAGATTCTGCTTTATCATTCTTTTAAGGTCAGTAGACACTGAAACTAAGGCATCTAAACAAGGGTATGTCTGTTTTGCTTGATTGTATACTAGAGGGGTCAGATCCTTTTGTCCCATTTTACTCCAATGTTCAATACCCACCGCAGGAATTCCATATTTATTTTTTAAATAAACAGCCAAACATGAATTCGGAAGGTAATGGCCATATACAATATCCGGGAAACCAAATTTTTTAATTACTTTATTGAACAACCTCTCTATCTGCTTATTTCTTATAAAGTCTGTCAGTTTTGGACTAATAATGTTTGTTACAGCAGCTGATAAATAAAAACTATTATAACAATATATCCCATCTATGACCTTCATAGTGATTCCATGTTTACGATAGTATCTCCTAAACCTTCGATCAACACTCAGCAAAACCACATCATGACCATAATTTCTTAATGCTTTGGCTTGATCAAGTTCGAAACTTCCCCATTGAGGGTCACGAGAAGAAGGTGTCCCTCTTGAAATAAAAAGTATTTTCATCCTATATTATTGAATCATGTATTGCATCTAAATAACCATGACCAAACTTAATGTCAGGCTCAACATAATTCCCTTCAGCCCACTCATTCCAAGACTTTAAAAACAAAATTCTATGTTCTGCTTTTTTGTTCTTTACCAGTTTTAATGCTTCAAGGATAGACTCTTTAAAATATTCTGGAGTAGAATTTTTATAAATACCATTAACTCCAGATCGCGGACTTCTATCCCACTGAGGAAGTAAAGATGGGTAGACATTTTCACGAGAATCCTCTGGTACATAATAGTTTTTCATTATCTTTCGATAATCATAAATGTTTGGTATCTTAATATTAAATCTATTAGCAAGAGCACGTTGAGCAGCAAACCAAAACTTATTTTTGGACATTATTTCTGCTCTCCAAGTACCAAGTGAAGCAACTGCGTCGAATCCTTTTATATTAACAACATAATCATAATATTTCCCGGCTTCATCCGTAGCAAAATATCCCTTTGCAACTATATTACCATTATTATCCTTTAAAGGCCGTCCATTCGTATTTTGAATATTAGCTACAAAATGAATACCAGGCAAGCCTACTTTCTTTGCTAATTTTCTCCAATATGGAATAAAATCTGCAGGAAGATCAATTGGGTCAAAGATCAAGAATAATGGCATACCATCAACTGTAATATATCGTTTATCCTGGAAAGCTTTAAGTACGTAATTAAAATGTTTACGATAATCATCTTCACCAAGATATTGCATTTCTGCAATCATCTCATTTCTTTGTTTTCCATCATTTGTCCATGTGCTTGTCTTCCATGAATGATTTGCCCATCCTAGACAGAATGGAAACTCAGGTTTTCCACTATCAAGAACTTCTTGGAATGGACGTTCCAAGAGCATACGACCATTACCAAACCAATAATGCCAATAGCAAAATCCCTCAATTCCAGCTTCACGAGCTAATCCTGCTTGTGCCTCTCTAACTTCTGGCATTCTCAAATCATAATAGCCCAAATCTGCTGGAACCCTTGGTTGATAATGACCTTTAAATAACGGTTTAGCTTTACCAACATTTGTCCATTCTGTAAATCCTTTCCCCCAATACTTATCGTTTTCTGGAATAGGATGAAACTGTGGAAGATATAATGCAATTACTCTTGCTTTCATATTTAAATAATCTCTTTGTATATGTCGATTAATTTATCAGATATTATATTCCATGATTTGTTTCCTAATTCATATTCATTTTTTATGTTATATTTATAGTCACATAAAAGATTATGATCATGCAAGAGTTCAATTATTGAATTTGCTAATGCATCAATATTTTTGGGTGGTACAATTTTGCCAAACTTTTTATCAACAACCATTTCAGGCAGTCCACCTACATTGGTGGCTATACATGGTTTATTGTAAGCAAATGCAGACATAATAACTCCACTTTGTGTTGCATCTAGATACGGTGTGACACATATTGATGAACTTCTTATTAATTGAGCTAAAGAAGAATCTGGAATAAATTTGTCTATAAGGTATATAAAACTTTTATTCTTGAAATAGTCGTACTTATCATAATTCCATTTCCACCTGCCAGCCACTACAAGTTTAGCTGATGGGATAGTTTTATGAACTAACTCCATAGCTTCCAATAGATAATCAGCACCTTTATGAGATAAGATATTGCCAAACATAAGAATATAACCAGGTTTTAAATCTTCAAAATATGTATTTTCTGTAGAATCATAAATATGAAGGTAAGAATAACATCCCAGACTACTATTGAAAACCTTTTTCTTTTGAAGCTGATAATAATCTATAAAATCCTCCTTCTGTTGAAGATTCAGAAGTATAAAATTATGTACTGCTCTAAATGCCACCTTCCTGACAGAACGATTATAAGAATCATCATTACTAGAATGAGGGAAGGGATCATGAACTGTCATTATCATCTTTTTTCTAAGAAAATACATTATATAACCAGCTTTGGTAAATGGCCAAGTAAAATGTATAACATCGTATTTGCCACACAATAACTTAATTAAAAGATGGAAATAACAGAAGAAAGATCTTATGGAATAACTATGGTGACCAGTATCGTTAACTATATAAAATTTATCTTTATCAATAACCCTTGTAAATTGTTCTAACTCAGGATAGTCACTAACATCAAGAACACCATTTTTAACATTTTGCTTATTAATACAGACAGCAGCATTTTTTAAAATAAATGGAGAAATCTGAAGATAATAATCAACATCTACTTTAGATTGTAGATCGTTAAGCAAAGAAAGATCAACATCCGACAGAAAAGTGGGAGAGATATAAGCAATGCGCATAGAACTAAAATTTCGATATAATTTCTTGCATCATATGCTGATACTTTTGGTAATAAGAATCAGCAAATATTTTAGATTTCTTTTTATCAAAAGAAAGTAATTTATTTAGCACATGCAAAGGAGCTGGTTGTGAAAAATTCTTTGAGATAGCACTAATTCTATAATCCCCCATGCCAGCAGAATCCAAAATATGTTTAATCTTACTAGATCTGTCATTTGTAAATATATTCCTACACTTCTTAATACCATAATTATCAAAAGAGAAAAATGAAATTTGGTTATGTAATGAAACCACAATAGGATGCATATTATTTCCAATGTAGCCGGATGAATACTTAATAAGAGCATACCAGTCAATTGGAGAAAGAGGCAATGAAATCTCATAAGGGCATTTAATTGCAGACCGAATTTGAGCAAATGGTAAAGATACACATACTAAATCTTTATTGCTTGCTAATTCAACAAATTCATCCATCCAAGACTGAGAAACCTTATAAGAGTCAAAAAAACTAACAAGCAAATATTTCTCTGGTAAATGAAACTTTTTTAAAATATCTTCTCTATTAGGAACCAAACAACCTGCATTATAATTGAATGCAAAAACCGGATCTGGAGTTACAGGAGGGATAATAGTTCCATTTGATATGTGAGAAAACATTTTTTGAGTCCAAACATCCCTAACAGATAAATATGAGTAGCGATATATATATTTATTCATTTTCTTCTTCAACGAAGGTCCAAAATAATTAAAGGCAGAATCTTGAGAAGAAGCAGACATTACAGCAACTGGAACAGGATGAGGAAGATAATTCAAAAAATCCCCCCAAAATACATTTGGAAACATCCTATCAGTTGTATACTTTTGTATTTTTATAATTGATCTACAAGGGAAAGAAACTCTTTCAATAGTAGGATGATGTTGACAAACTGCATCACTCCCAATAATAACCCCACCAATATTATAATCTGAAATTACGTTTGCAACTTCTTTCGAAGTCCGACACAATCTAGATTCAGTCCAAATGTTCTGACGTAAATTCAAAGAAAAGCTTCTTTGTCCCTCTTGTGAACGACTATTATAAAACGCTTCCAAATCCGATGCTACCCAGTTTATGACAATAGGTTCATATCCATTATTCTTAAAAAACATGTATGTAGAAAGCAACTGTAAAGTAGCACCAAAATTTATCGCAGAATGATAAGCTAAAAGACCTATTCTCATACTATTTTATATAATTCTTTGTTTGATAATCTTTACCTATAATATATCCCCAAACAATGGCGAATGATGCAATATATGAAGGATATAATAAAACGTGTGCAACCATAGAATTAACAAGAAATGAAACTATTGTAAAAGCCATAACTGGAGCATACTGGGAATTGCGACGAACCATGGACCTAAAATACTTTACAAGTTCAATCCAAACAAATAAATATAGCAACAAAGCAAAAACGCCAAAATCGTATAAAACTTCTAACAAATCATTATGAGCAGACAAGTTGGCTTTTGACTTTAAAACAACAGAATTCCAACCATGGCCAAATAAAAATGAAGTAAAGTCTGTATTGATTATCAAATCAAATGTAGCTTTATAAACTTTATCTCTACCTGATCCTTTATCTGATAGAATCGAAGCAAAACGTTCAAAAATAACACCACCCATTTTTTCATTCGCATAAACAGCAACAATAACGAAAAATATGAAGATTGCACCCAATTTTAATGCTTTGGTTATGATATCAGACTTCTTTTGTATCATTTCGTTAACAATATAGTATGAAATAAAACCAAAGCCAAGACAGATCATACCACCTCGTTTTAAAGACGTAACTAATAAGACTGTTACAATAATCATACTTCCATACTTTACAAGTTTGTTATTACTTAGAAAGAGTAAAGGACCTAAATATAAAAAAATATAGTTTGCAGAAGTTCGAAACTCATCTTCCACAAACAGCTGATTAAAAACAACATATTGATAATTAATATTGTAATTATACAGCATATACAATATACCTACAACAACATAAACATTAAAGGTTTTAGAATCAATATAACTAGCAGCATTAAATAAATTCTGAAACAGAAGAATAGGAAGAATTAATCTTACTACTAAATAGAAACTGTGATATGCAGAATCACCTCTATCCAAATGTAAAAGAGTTATTAATACAATATAAAACAAACAGACACTAAACAATATCTGAAATCTTAGATTCAAATTATGTCGGAAGAAATAAAGAAATAACAAAAGAAAAAACAATATAGTAGTAAAATAAAAAACCGATGAATTTGATGTAGCTTCATCAAATTTCACCCTCATCATAGATACCATCTCAAAATTTAAATAATAAAAAATCAAAGACATGATAAATATTTCTATATATCTAAACAATGTTTTACTCATTTTTGTCGAATTAAAAAGTAAACTTAGCCATTACATTTTGAATCCATGATTTAAACATAGCCTTTTGATTCTTGTTAAATGCCCAAAGATATGAAAGGAATATAAACATAATAATATAAACGACTCCTGTTGAAATTAATCTTAAAACACAAGATTCAATAAAAAAAAATGGAATCATACACAATAATGTCGAAAAAGAGACAACACTCAGGCATGGAATAATAACATCTTTTATATATGATTCTATTGTTATACCTACAATTGATTTCGCCATAATCATTCGAATAATCAAAGATAGAAACTCAAACATAACAAAACCTATAGTTACATAATAGATTGGAAATCCTAATTTGAGAATGCCATAGGCTAATGGTACATTAAGAAGAATGATACTACCCATCAATATTTGGTAATTACGAATATTCCCAGTTGCTTGAATCGCAGACATCAATCCAGTCGAAAACTGATATAAAATTGACATTATTAAAATGCATTTACTTAATTCTGAAGTAAATGATGGAATTTTATTACCTAACCAGATATATAACACATCATCCATAAGCACAATCAAAGGGACAGAAATAAATGTAATGGCAAGAACAGAAAATTTGGAAGAAATATTTGCAATTCGATGCAATCGACTTCGATCCCCCATACCTTCGCTCTTCATAAGCTGTGGATTGATCGCTCTTTGAAATGTGGAAGAAAAGTGAACTAAAGCATTATTTATTTGATTAGATATACCATAAGCCGCGTTTGAAATCGTTCCCAAAAACAGATTGAAGAGAACTGCTACACCTTGATTTCTCCCCATAAGAGCAGCACTTCCAAATAAGTTCCATCCTGTAAAGCTAAGCATTTCTTTAATCTGTGATTTAGTTACGTATTTTGATAGTACTAATCTATAATTCTTGTATGCATAAAAGCACCATCCATATTTCATAATCAACGAAAGTAGCGCAATTGAAGCAACACAACCACCATAAAACACTAATTTATCAATAAGGACAAACCTAAGAGTAAATGCAACAATTAACATTAAGATTGAGTCAATAAACTCAATTATAGAGAATGGAAGCATATCCTCATGCGCATTCATTATTGCATCAAAAGGGACAGACAATATTCTTGAAAAAGTACTTATTATCAAAAATTGAAAAATAATTTGAGCAACTGTAACTCTGTTTGAATCAATATTCAATTTTTCTATGGATGGAACGCCTAGAAGTTCCAAACCTAGGACAATCAAGATGGCTAGACTGAGATGAAGTATAAAACTTGTATTGTATATACTGTTAATCCTATCAACTTTACCTTCACCCATAGCAACAGACATGTACCGTTGGGATGAAACTAACATTGAGTTATTAAGAAAAGCAAGCATAGTGATGATACCTGCTACAAGATTATATAAACCATAGTCGCTTGTCCCTAAAGTTTTGAGTACCAATGGAACTGACACCAACGACACAGCCATTGTTACTAAAATTTTTAGATATAAAATAACTGTATTGAAAACAACTTTTTGAGTAGCATCCATAACTAATATTCTATTTAAAAGTAAGCATCCACTTCTACCCAAACAGTACCAAATCACTTATTTATTAGAGATTTAACAACATTCAAAAAGAAAAAGGATTTTCGATTTTAACACTTTTAGCCCCTATAAAAGGGCTATTGGACGATATTCGTCTATCATGTTCTCTATTTCAAACTTCAACTTTTTCTGTTCAACGATAGTTTCGCAACTACAATTTACCAGATTATCATCACCGTATTCATCCCATTCAGAAACAAGTGGACTTTGGAAGCATAGAAGCTTCCTTCACGATTCTTTGCATTGTTCATTTTGATATGTTTTTTAGGCACACCAAAAATAGAGACATAATTCAACGTATAATATACGGTCTAAAACAACTTCTTACACAAGTTTTAACTTTCCAAACTATAGTTTGAATACAGCTATTGGTTGTACCCCATATATCTATCAAGAATTTTAATCTATTTTCCCTCTGATTTCTTTTTCTCATTTGTTTCATAGCCATAACCATAGCCATAGCCATATCTCTTACCATAGCCATAACCATATTTCTTACCATAACCATAGCCATAACTATTCTTACGCTTACTCATATCAATACTATTAATAACAGTAGCAAGTTTTGAGAATTTCTTCTCATCACGAAGCGTATTGATATAACCAAAAGCAGCTTTCGGAGTAACATCAGCACGACAAACATAAACACACAAATCAGCAACACGACCAATAATAGCAGTATCCGTCACCAAACCAATAGGAGCAGTATCTAAAATAACATAATCATAATGTTCCTTCAACTGTTCAATAGCTTTGTCAAGAGCATCACTCGCCACCAGTTCCGTTGGATTAGGAGGAATAAGCCCCCCCGGAAGAATATCCAAATTAGGACTGATATCACTACGCTGAATCAAATCAAACAGATTCGAATGTTTAGGATCACTCAGATAATTAGTAATACCTTCCGCACGACGAGACATATTAAAGACTTTATTCAGACCGGGTTTACGAATATCCATACCCACAATAATAACTTTTTTACCCATGTACGCAAGACTAACTGCCGTATTACCAGCAATAAAAGATTTACCTTCACCAGGCTGGCTGGAACTGAAAAGAATAACTTTCTCATCACTTCCCAGCATAAAAAGCATGTTAGTGCGAAGAGCACGGAAGGTTTCTTCCATCATGTCATTCCTATTCTCACGAACAACAATCGCACCTTCTTCGGGCTTGGCACCCAAAGGTATTTCACCCAGAACCGCAACATTGGTGATCTTTTCCACATCCTCACGGTTCTCAATCTTATACTTCAACAAGTCATTCAGATAGATAATACCCACAGGAATACCCAAACCTAACATCAGGGCAGCAAGCATAAATACCTTCTTACGAGGTGATACCGGGTACTTACCGGGTAACGGTTCTTCAATGATGCGTCCGTTGTTGGCGGTAGCGGCAAGAGTGATAGCATTTTCCTCACGTTTCTGCAAAAGCATAATATAAAGAGCAGCCTTGATTTCCTGTTGACGGGAAATAGTCATAAATTCCTTCTCCTGTAAAGGGGCATTACTGATACGACCCTCAAATTTACGAGCCTGACGATCAATATCATCACGGGTTATCTGAAGACCTTTTAAGACACTATTGACAGTAGTCTGAACATTATAACGCATGGCCTCAATACCCGTGTTCATATTGATGATAGCAGGATTATTCTCAGAAGACGTACGAAGCAAACGCTTGCGCTCAATCAACATTGTGTTATATTGTTCAATGATCGATGCAAGGTTGGCATCCTTCAAACCTACATTAGCGGGAATGACTTCATCAAGATTCTTAGGATTATTGATATAGTCATGCAGATAGGTCACCAGACTAATCTGAGTAGCATTTTCAGTTCGTTGCTGTTCGTATCTGGAATTTTCCTGCAAAGCAAGCTGAGCATCACTCGTCAAATCAGTCAAACCCGAACGTTGTTTGAAATCAGCAAGTTCACTTTCAGTAGTTCCCAACTCGCGATTGATGATGCCAATACGTTCCTCAATGAATTCCGCACTTTTCTGAGCCACCTCATTCTTCTCATCATTGGTATCCTGATTATAGAAAGCTATAAGGCGATTGATAAAATCAATTCCACGCTGCTTAACAGTACTCTGCAAGCTCAGTAGAGCAATTGTAGTAGTTTTAGATGCAGGTTCAACACTCAGATTCTCTGCATAATTCTCTGCTATGACTGTAGGACTACCAACATAGGCAGCCAAATAGACATCTTCTTCTATAGGTTGAATAGTATCGTTCACAATGGATTCATTAACCGTAAAACTAAGCACACCCACAGGAGTAGGAAGAACAGCGGGAAGCTCATCAAAATTACGTTCAAAGTCTTGTTCAATCTCATCAAGAGTATACTCTCCTTTAACAAATAATTTACCGTCCTTAGTATAAATCATTCGTAACTTAATACCTGCTTCCAACTTTTCAGCCTCTTCCGGAGTCATATAGAGATTAACTGGGGAACTCTTGTATAAAGGAGTATTATAACCGAAGGTACGCTCCTCAGAAATACCAATATAAAGTCCCAAATCATTCACTACTTTTTTTATTAAAGTACGAGACTTCAGGATTTCAACTTCATTATCAAAGTTGTTAGTCATCGAAAACATACCCAAATCCTGAAGAGCACCCAGAGGATTATTGGCTGAATTTCCACTACGCTTATCATTCTCTTTAATCAGGACAGCAGAACTCACATTATAAACAGGAGCTTGGTAACGAAGATAAATATAACAACCTACCAAACAGATCAGCACACTGGCTACAAACCAGGGCCAATAGACAAAGTATTTAAAGAAGATGGCATACAGATTGATAGATTCGTCGCTCTTTGATTGATCACTATCTAAATTTTGGTCGTCTCGCAACATGGGAATATTTACAATTTAACAATTTACGATTGAAATAACAATAAGGTTGATTACCGGACGATATTAACTATCAGACTGGCAATGGATACCAATATGGAAGTAGCACTGAACCAAAGGGTAGTACTACTGCCGATATCAGAATTCTTGGCTTTCGTCTTATTAGGAGTGACATACAGGATATCGTTCTGACGCAAGTAATAATAGGGTGAAAGCACCAAATCGGCATTATTCAGATTCAAAGTGATTATCTCACGTTTTCCTGTGGCATCCTCGCGAATCAGCTTCACATTATCACGAATACCATAAACAGTCATATCACCGGCCATAGCAAGGGCTTCCAGAATATTTACCTTTTCATTACCAACAGTAAACGTTCCCGGACGAGCAACTTCACCCAAAACCGATATCTTGTAATTAGCCATACGTACGGTCACAATCGGACTCTCTTTCAAATAAGGTTGCAACTTCTCCCGAATAAGGTCTTCAGCCTGATTCTTAGTCAAACCACCAACTTGAAGACGCCCAATGACAGGAAAATCTATTTCACCCTTATTATTCACAAGATATTGCTGCAAAGTGGGCTGCGTAGTAGTATTGATATTGGTCAAGGCAGCATTCAACGGTGTCTGTACTGTCAAATTGAATGGAGCAGCAGCCTGAGGGTCAGTAGTATTCACGGTGATACTCAGCAAATCTTTCGGCATGATTTCAGCATCATAAAGAGGAAGAGAATTACTGCCACTATTCACAACTTCAGGGTTCTGCATGTAAGGAACACTCTTATAAGAAGTACAGCCTGCCAGTGCCAAAGGAATAGCCAATACTAAGAGAAATTTTCTGATTTTCATATTTGTTGCTTGTTTTTTTAGCAAGAGTAATTGATGTTATAAAAATAAGTCTCTATTTCCCGAATAAGCGCGCAAAGAAACTTTTCGGTTTTTCCGGTTCAGAACCATACTCATATTTGCGCATGAGATCTTCATAAGTAAGTTTACGGTTAATCATCTCGTAAATTATTCCCCAGTCGGGAAGACCGCCAAGATTACGGTCATCAATAAATACATCCGCTTTCAACTTGCGGGAAAAATGGTTATTCAAGTTCTTCTCCTCTTCCGGATAGTCACGGTTGACGGCATAAAACTCAAGACCACGCTCACGACAAAAAGCAACCGCCTCGTCCAGAAGCTTACCCTCACGGACACTCCAGAGGATAAGTTTATGGCGTTCGGAACTCAGTTTTTTTAGGGTATCGATGGCGAAGGGAATCTCACGACCGATAGAAGGATAACGATGCTCGACTATGGTACCATCAAAATCTACTGCTATAACCAAAATAAAACAGATTGTATTAAATTAAATATCAAAGTATACTTGACAACAAGTCAGAAAAGTAAAAGGAAAAGCACATAAATCAGCCCGAACATCATCAAAAGCCAAAAAAGAAACAGAATTCTCATGCCATTCTTCTTACTCATTCGCAGACACTTGTTCATCATTATTATATATTATCCGCTGACAAAAGTTCTGACAGCAAGCCTATATTGCAATAGAAACCGGGGACGGGAACGCCTGAGGTGATTTATTGATTTATATTTATGCGTAGAGTCCAGACGCTCCAAACAAAATCCCCGGTTATTTTTTACTCATCGACATATTCCCATGGATAGGGATTCTCTTCTATATTACGAAGTTCTTCAACAGCCTTAACCTGTTCGGGTGTAAGAGAAGCCTGCCCCCATCCATCCACAATCTTACGGGCAGACTGCAACAAAGCTTCTTCATAAGTCTCACCATAACAATAGGTCAACAGCCTGACTTTGAGCAAGGAGTCCGGAAGCCGTTCCAAAACATCACAAGCACGTACAAGAATCTCTTGCTTTTTCTGCTCCTTATCACCATAATTGTATATAGTGGCATTGTAACCCATCAAAAGAGCCAGACACAAGTTGGCCTCTTCTTCGATATCGGAACTTTTTGCAGCAAAAAGAGAATCGGATTTTAAGAGAACATCTTTATTCTGACGGCAAAAGTCATCAGAATAAAGAGGCTCACCATCCATGCCGAGATACATTAAAGTATGGGCGGCATGCTGAAGCTCAACAGCACGAGAAAGTAAAGAATTCATTTTATAATTGAGATGATATTATTTTATAAACTTTAGATAGGATTTGGGCACTTTGACGCTTGCGACCAAAACGCCCTTGATACGGATAACCACATAAGTTTTATTAGCTTCCGTAGCAACCTCACCTTCAATTCCACTGAAATCCCCCTTGACAACTTTCACTTTATCTCCAATAGCAAAAGGTTCGTTATCAAAGTTAACCCCATCAGGATTCAAATCCATCACAAACATGAAGTCTTCCATCTGCTTATCAGGAACAACCAACATGGAATGAGTAAATAGATCCTTCATGTAGAAAAGCTGGACATTATAAACATTGGATATGTCGCAAGCTGTCTGTTTAGTAGCACAGATGAAGATTAAATTTCGAATAACAGGAACCTCACTACGTTTACGGCGATACTTCAGCTGTGATATCACAATTCGCGTGGGAAGATAATAGTCAAGATCCAGCTTCTCTTCGGACTTAAGCTTATCTAAGGCTTTTCGGACAGCAAACTCTTGCTTATCACGAGTGCGGGCAGCAAACCAATATTTTTGATTTTCAATCACTTGCAAAAAGAGAATCGAGGGTTTTACTATAGTTTCGGGTGCGCTTCGCGGTTTGAACGAGACATATTCTCTTTCAAACCGAAACAAATA
>OHMW01000282.1_pt1 | contig 33798 bp, 31 predicted proteins | sample 1569391 | NCBI WGS metagenome assembly OHMW01 (sample SAMEA3879557, study PRJEB24766) | human gut metagenome | biome: human-associated habitat; feature: feces | place: USA | collected 1985/1987 | reverse complement strand
TACTATATTTGTTAAGTTATTTATTTTGTTAATTAAAAACAAAAAACAAATTAGTTTGAGAAAACTATTTTTGGCATAAAAATACACAAAAATACCCGATCGTGAAGAAGATAACACGAATAAGAAGGGTAAAAGCTTAAGTATATATGAAGTAAATTCATGGAGGAGGATCTATTTATGACAAGACCGTCACTTGGGATAACGGCAATGGAACTTTTCGCCTGCAATCCTTTCAGGGTGCTCGGCATAGCCGTTGACACTCCTACTGCTGATGTCACGCTCACATACAAAAAGTTGCTTGATATGGCGGCTAAAGGTGACACGGCTGATTATGAAACGCCTTATGATTTTGATTTTCTGCCGCCTTTCTCCCGTTCTGAAAAGGATCTGAAAACGGCTTATGCAAAGATCGCCAGCAACGGATACAGATGCTTCGCATTCTCTGATCCTATATTTTCGGCTTCCCTGAACATCGATGACGTTATGCTCAACCTCAGAGATATTTCATGCTATGACTGTTTCCTCAGATGTTATATGTGGCTCATCACCAATGACAGAGATTTTGAAGAGCCTGAGCTTTGGATACCACTTTGTCAGTACATAGACAAGATGATCATGTCAAGCCCTGAGCAATGGGATAAGTATTTTGACCATCGTTTCCCTCAGGATATGCTTGACAGCTCAATGTCTGCGCTGAGGTCTTTCTATGCCACATTCTGCGATATAATTCTGCTTCCTATCAAGGAAATGGTAAGAGGCTCTATGAAGTGCAGATCCGCAATGGAGATACTTAAGATCGCAAAGGTGGACGTTGACGAGGTATTCCCTGACATTGACATTCCACAGGCTAACCTGCCTAAGAGGGGCGAGCCTGCGCCGAAGCTCAAGATCGCTGTCAAGGACGGCGAGGAATACTATGATGTTACAACAGGCAAAATGGTAAACTTTGAGGGCGACGAGGATTCGGCTATCGAGAGCAACGATTTCTCTGCGGCTGCAAGCTCCATTTCTGCTGACGCTATCGTTGGCGAGGACGGTCCTGACAGCGAGCCTATACCTGACGAGCCTGAGGAAAATCCTGAGCTTAAGGTAGTTCCGCCTCCAGCCCCCGTTCAGCCTGAGCCTGTAGCAGTACAGCCTGCACCAGAGCCAGAGCCTATACCAGAGCCACAGCCTGCTCCTGCACCGACACCAGCAGAGGACATCCAGTCTGCTCCTGTATTCAACACAAAGCCGATGGCTCAGAGCGGTATTCCCGGCGAGATAAACGCACCTATAAGAAAGAGAAAGATCTTTATTCCGGGACACGAGGGCATTTCAGGCTCTGCACCTGCAAGCCAGCCTGTTTCTGCTCCTGTTCCGCCAGTTTCACAGCCTGCACCTGCTCCAATGCCTGTTCAGACAGCACAGCCTGCACAGCAGACAGTTTCAGCACCTGTGTACAGCCAGCCTGCTCCACAGCCTGTGGCGGAAGCTCCGAAGCCTGCGGCTAAAAAGCCATACAAGAAGGCGAACAAGGGACTTACTTCCCTTATTGATACAGTTGACGAGGCGATAAACGACACCTCGGACATAATCCTTACTGACGAGGCTGAGGAAGAGGAAAACCTCTACACTGACACTCTTATCAAGATGCTGAGGGCAAACCGCTCAAACAATCAGCTTATGAAGAGCGTTGACACAAGGCATATTTACGACAACGGTGACAGCCTTGGCAGACCTGAGGAAGCAGAGCTTTCTATGGACGCTATCAACATGAAGAAAATGGACAAGAGCCTGCTCAATTCTTCATATGATAACATCAGCACCAAGGAGACCGATCCTAAGAAGCTTCGTGAGGAAAAATACCGCAACATCAACATCAATGATATGCTCAATCCAACAGTAGGAAGCCAGATGCACAAAGAATACACTCCGGACGCTATCGAGGAATTTGTTAAAGCTAAAAAGCAGGAAAAGTCCGCCATAAAGGGTATTTGGAAGCTTCTTGGCGTTCTGTCGCTTTTGTTGATCATTTATCTTATACTGCTTTACACGGGGCTTATTTGATGACGATATAAAGTGTGGCAGAATAACCGCAACGTGGTGTAACGAAAAAAATAAGTAAACAAAACGTCGGGCAAGCGGGACGTCGCATTTCTGCAAAGCAGAAATTGCACCGTTTCCCTACAAATGACGTATATACGTTACTTTTACAGAATAATCAGGGGTGGGATTTCCGCCCCTTTTTTGCAATAAGGAGAAATTTTATGAAAGAATACATACTCTCTTTAGATCAGGGAACGACTTCCTCCAGAGCGGTGCTTTTTAACGCAAAGGGTGAAAAGGTTGCGAGCGTACAGAAAGAATATCCGCAGATATTCCCCGGCAACGGCTGGGTGGAGCATGACCCTATGGACATACTGGAAAGTCAGCTCAGTTCTGCTCGTGAGGTCATTGCAAAGGCCGGGATAACAGCGGAGGACGTGGCGGCTATCGGCATCGCCAACCAGCGTGAAACGACGATACTTTGGGACAAGAACACCGGCAAGCCTGTTTATAACGCTATCGTTTGGCAATGCAGAAGGACTTCTGAGGACTGCGCACGAATGGAAAGTCAGGGCTTACAGAAGTTTTTCAAGGACAAGACGGGACTTCTTATCGACCCTTATTTCTCTGCCACAAAGATAAAGTGGATACTTGAAAATGTTGAGGGTGTGAGGGAGCGTGCGGAAAAGGGGGAGATACTTTTCGGCACTGTGGATTGCTGGCTCATATGGAATCTGACAGGGGGAAGGGTACACGTTACGGACTACTCCAATGCTTCCAGAACTATGCTTTTCAACATTCACACCCTTGAATGGGACAGGGAGATACTTGGGCTTTTGGGCATACCCAACTGTATGCTCCCTGAGGTCAAAGAATGTTCGGGTGACTTGGGCGAAACTGAGGAGAACATTTTCGGAAGCAGGATAAAGATCGCAGGCTGTGCAGGAGATCAGCAGGCGGCACTTTTTGGGCAATGCTGTTTCCGTGAGGGCGATGTGAAAAACACCTATGGCACGGGCGGTTTTCTGCTTATGAACACGGGTGAAAAGCCTGTGGAAAGCCGTCATGGATTGCTCACGACTATTGCCTGGGGCATAGGAGGAAAGGTGAATTATGCTCTGGAGGGGTCAGTATTCGTATCGGGTGCGGCTGTAAAATGGCTTCGTGACGAGCTTTGCATAATACGCACAGCGGCAGAAACTGAGGAGCTTGCAAGAAGCGTTGAGGACACGGGCGGTGTTTACTTTGTGCCTGCATTCGTGGGACTTGGCGCACCATACTGGAAGCCCGAAGCCAGGGGCATGATAACAGGGCTTACAAGAGGAACAAACAGATGCCACATAGTCAGGGCAACATTGGAAGCTATGTGCTATCAGACCTATGACGTTCTCAGGGCGATGGAGGAGGACGCTGGGGCTATTGGAAGCATAAAGGCTGACGGCGGTGCGGCAAGCAACGATTTTCTTATGGAATTTCAGGCTGATATATTGGGCCATTCGGTCATAAGGCCTTATAACGTGGAATCCACCGCAACAGGTGCGGCATATCTTGCTGGGCTTGGCTGTGGGCTTTGGGGCAGTATGGAAGAGCTTGTTGGCGTTTCGGATAAGTTCAGGGAGTTTATTCCGTCTATGAGCGAGAGTAAACGCAGTGATCTGATAAGTGGTTGGAAGAAAGCGGTCGGGGCGGCTATTGAAAAATAAATCAGAAAAAGAATAGAAGAAACCGAGCGAAGCGAGAGATAAAGCGCACGGTCAAGCCCGGCGCCAGAGGGCTTGTGGGGTCAAGGGGCAAAGCCCCTGCGGAGCTTGAGGCAGAGCCTCAATAGGCGTAAGCCTACAAGCGGTGCAGAAAAAGACTTAAAAGCATAACAAAGTAAAAGAAACAACAAAGCGGTGTCGGAGAAAAAATCTCTGCACCGCTTTTTTTCTATCCCATTAAACAAAGTGAATTCCGCAAAGAGCGACAGCGATTTTGCGGCACAACAAACTGTTCCGAAAATAATTTGGCATCAAAGATATAACAAACACAGATTTACACCTCCGAACGGGACGTCGCATTTCTGCAAAGCATAAATTGAGCCGCTCCCCTACAGGTGCGGTGGGAGAGTTTTACAGTTGGTGAACAGTGTTCGCCCATACACGATTTGTGCGGATATCGCAAATTTGTAAGGCAAAAAAATCGGGCGACCTTGGGTGGGTCGCCCTTTTTGTTATATATCTTTCATTTCATTAAGCACCTGGGCACATAGGAAAAGCGAACCGCATATAAGATTCACTCCGTGAGGATTCTCGTTTATTAGCTGACGTGCCATTTCAAGGGCAGGCTTTGGACTTTGCTCTGCCCTGCCGCCTGCGTTGGTTATGATGTCGGCAAGGTCAGAGGCAGTTTCGGCTCTGTCGCTGAAACCGTCAACGGTATAGAATTTGTCTACATACGGTATAATTTTCTTTACAGCCTCGGTGATATTTTTATCCCTGCACATTCCCATAACGGCGTAACATGGGTGTTTTTCACAATGCTCCAATACGCCTGCCAAGGCTGACAGACCGTCGGGATTGTGTGCGCCGTCCAGTATCAAAAGCGGCTCACGGCTGAGTATCTGCACTCTGCCTTGGAGCTGGGCTTTTTTGATGCCCTCAAAAATTTTATCCTGGGGAATTTTCAGGGTATCGTTGACAAGGCGTATTCCGCTTATGACGCTCATGGCGTTCAGCACCTGATGTGCTCCGCCCATTGTGACTTCATAATGCTGTCCTTTGAACTCAAACTTTGAGCCGAAAACGTCACAGCTTATAAGTTTGAGCTGGTTGATGTCGGGGATAACCAGCTGAGAAAGATTTTTCACCGCCTGCTCTCTGACGGTGCGGATAACTTTCATGTCATTGCCTGCACTCAAAACGCATGGGCAGTGGGGTTTTATAATGCCTGCTTTCTGATAGGCTATCTTCTCCAAGGTGTCACCTAAAATGGCGGTATGGTCGAAATCAACTGAGCCTATAACTGTTAGGACAGGGGTTTTTATAACGTTGGTGCTGTCTAAAAGTCCCCCAAGACCTGTTTCAAGGACGACTATATCGCAGTTTTCCTCGGCAAAATAGAGGAAAGCTATGGCGGTGGTTATTTCAAACTGAGAGAAATTCTCACGGTCGCAGTGCATATCGGTGACGGCTTTCACACGCTTTGCCATTTTCGCAAGGGCAGGCTTTGGAATATCAATGCCGTTTATTTTTATCCTGTCGGTATAGCTTATTATATAAGGCGAGGTGAAAAGACCTGTTTTCAGTCCTGCGCACTGAAAGACCTCGCTGAACATCTGCGCCATTGAACCTTTGCCATTGGTGCCAGCGATATGAACGAATTTAAGGCTGTCCTGCGGGTCGCCAAGGTCGGAAAGCAAAGCTTTTATTCTGGACAGGTCTTTCACGGGCTTGCCTGAATGGGAAAAGCTGTTTATAAATTCAAGCTCGTCTATGTCTTTGGTATTTTCTATCAATTCTATCACTACATTTCGTCTATTATTTCTTTAAGCTCTCTTGCGGTGTCTATATTCACACCTGCGGTCTTTGCAAGCTCCTCTACTGTGGCTTTTTTGAGAGCTTCTGTGGTCTTATACTCGGTGATGAGTTTTGCGGCTTTTTTATCGCCTATGCCTTTGACTTTGGTTATCTCAAGTCGGTGGGCATTCTTTTTATGCTTCTGTGCCTGATAGGTTATGGCTACCCTATGGACTTCGTCCTGAATGGCGGTAACAAGATTAAAGGCCGCTCTGCACTTTGCAAGGCTTATTTCTCCGCCGCCTGTGGCAACGGCTCGTGTGCGGTGCTTGGAGTCTTTCACAAGTCCGAACAATGGGCAGGTCACACCCATTCGCTCTAAGACAGGCTCAACGGCATTGACGTGGCCGTTTCCACCGTCCAGCAAGATAAGGTCGGGCATAATGGAAAAGCCCTCGTCTGTTTTCTCAAAGTAGTTTCTAAAACGACGTTCTATGACCTCCTGCATACAGGCATAGTCATTTTGCTCTGCAACTGTTTTGATAGAAAACTTTTTATAATACTTCTTGCATGGTCTGCCGTTTTCAAAGACCACCATGCCTGCGACCATATTTGTAGAAGCGAGGTTTGATATATCGTAGCACTCAATATATTTCGGGGTCTTGGGAAGTCCCAATGCTTTGGCAAGCTCCTCAAGGGCGGTTATCTCACGGCTCGTTCTGCCGACTTTTATGGAGAGATACTCGGTGGCATTGCTTTTGGCAAGGGTGGTAAGGCGGAGAAACTGTCCTCTTTTCGGAGTAGAGATATTCACGGCATGGTCATACTTCTGGCGGAGAAATTTCTCTATTATCTCGCCGTTTGTGATATCCTCGTCAAGGAGGATATCTTTCGGTATGCTGTCTTTGGAGGAATAATACTGCATGAGAAAATCTTCACGCATTTTTATGCTGTCGTCTTTTTCTCCCAGAAAATAGGAAGCCTTATCAAAAAGTCTGCCCCCACGATACATTATAACGCTGGCACAAGCCATTTCGCCATTTTGAGCAATGGCGATTATATCAGTGTCACGAATATCGTCATTGATTATCTTCTGACTTTCAGCGGCTTTTTGTATGGCTTGGATACGGTCACGAAGCTTTGCGGCAAGCTCAAAGTCAAGCTCCTCAGCGGCTTTGTTCATTTCCTCGGTGAGTCTTTCAACTGAATCTGACGAGCCGTTTCGGATATAGTCCACCGCCTGACGGACTATAGAATTATACTCCTCTTTGGAGAATTTTCCTGTGCAAACGCCCATACACTGCTTTATGTGCATATTAAGGCAGGGACGCTGTTTTCTGAAATCCTGCGGAAATCTTCGGGTGCAGGTAGGGAGCATAAAGACTTTATTGGCTTCGATAACGGCTTGTTTTACTGCGAACGAGCTTGTATAAGGTCCTATATACTCTGCTCCGTCATCGTATTTTTGCAATACGGCTTGCAAACGTGGGTATTCCTCATTTGTGACCCTGATATAGCTATAGCCCTTATCGTCTTTCAGCAGGATATTATACTTCGGGGTATACTGCTTTATAAGAGAACACTCCAGCACCAGGGCTTCAAACTCAGAGTCGGTGACGATAAAGTCATAGTCATAGACGTGGGACACCATTTTCCACACCTTTGGCAGGTGATCCTGACACTTTCTGAAATAAGATGTCACACGGTTGCGGAGATTTTTCGCCTTGCCGATATATATTATCTTTTTCATTTTGTCTTTCATTATATAACAGCCCGGTGAGGTGGTGAGCTTTGAAGTTTTATCACGCAGAAATGGCAGGCGTGGGTTGTCTTCATCTGTAATATACATAAATTCTCCTAACTGAAACTAAAAGCAAAGGCAATACGAGTCGTCCGTATTGCCTTGCTGTTATCTCTTACCAATACATAAATACAGGAGTACCCATATCTATTTTGTCATAAACGTATTTTGCTTTATCTAAAGGCATATTTATACAGCCGTGTGAGCCCCATGTGCTTGACTTATAACGCTCACCGCCGAAGTTGCCGTTCTGCCATGATGCGTCGTGAAGTCCTATGCCGATAGTGGAAACGTTGTTCCAATAGTCAACATAGGAAGCGTAAGACTGTCCGTCTGCTGATCCTCTGAGGGTCTTGCCCTTTTCCTTATACCAAAGCTTATAAACACCGCCAGGGGTATTTCTTGACTTGCTTGGATAGCCCGAAACTATATCAGACTCCATTGTGAGCTTGCCGTCTTTATAATACCACAAATGCTGTGCGGTAAGGTCTACCTCGATATAAGTGTTGCCGTAATCCTTATCGGCTGTACGCCAATCCTTATTGCAGGTATACTCATAGGCTGAGTCAGGGTTTACATAGTAGACAGGCTCAGTTTCGGCAGACTCGCCCTTTTCAACAAGGTCCACGATAAGGTCGCAGGTCTTTTGCTGGTCTATCCACCAGCCGTAACAGCCCTGGCCCTCGGAGATAGTGATAGTTCCACGCTTTGTGGTCTTGAACTCTCTGTCCTTGCCATAGGTATCATACTTATCTGCAAGATCCTCAACATATGCCATTGCCTTATCTTCATCAACTGTATAGCCGGCTTCGGCGTTATCCTCGTCAAAGGTTATCCAATCCATGATAGTATCACCCGTGAGAGTTTCGGTGGTGTAGATAAAATCGAATGTTATTTCGATATCGTTAAGGTTATTGAGCTTCTTGCAGGTCTCTTCAAGCATATCCGCTGTTATGGCAGGCTTTTTATAGCAATCTGCCTTTGAGATATCAACGTCAAAGCTACCGTCGTCAATCTGATTTTCCACATAGGAATAAAGCTCGTCTATCTTACCCTCCTCCACAGCGTCGCCCGTAGTCTCTTTCACAACAACATAGCTGTTATCGTCGCCTTTTTTGATATAGGCGTCCTCAGGATCTTTTGTGCTTTGGGAGTCAAGCACCTTTCTTTTCAGCACCTTTTCAAGCTTAGCCTTATCGTACTTGAACTTAGATTCAAAAGTGAAATCCGTACGCTTCATGGCAGAAGAGAACCATGAATAGTGGTTTTGCTGAGTATAATACTGTGTGATAAGGTTTTGAGTATTATCGTTATAGCCTATTTCAGACAGCTTTATGGAAAATGTTGTGCCGTCTTTCTTTGTGACGGTGATGGCTTTGGGGATAACAGCCTGCTCGCTTACGAGCTTATAGGCTTCCGCCTTGGTCTTTCCGCTGACCTCGATGCCGTTTATATATGTATTTCCAAGAAATCTATCCTTATACGAATTCATGCCCCACAGATAGAAACCGCCTGCGGCGACTATCATAACACCAACAACTGAGCATATTGCTATTGCGACAGTCTTTCCTGACGAGGACTTCTTTTTCTTCTTTTTTCCCTTGTTTGAGCCGCTCTTTGAAGTCTGCTTTGATGCAGGCTTTGCATTTTTACTGCGTGTTTCAGTTGTTTTGGGCTTTTTAGGCTTGATAGTTTCCTCGCCAAAGTCTGAAACTCCTCTTACAGGAGTGATAGGCTCGTCAAAGCCGCCGTCCTGCATTGCCATATTTTTAGCGATCATTCTTGCCATATCCTCATGGCTCATAGGGCGGTTCTGCGCCTGCGGCTTTGCGGCTTCATCGCTGTCGAGGGTAAGACCTTTCATATCAAGATCTATACCAAGCTCATTATCCTTTCTTTCTCTATCGTTCATAATATTACCTTTCCTTATATAACCTTATTATAATATACTTGTTTCACATTTATTTTACCCTATTATACAACACTATCACCTTTTTTTCAAGGAGTATTTCCTACAATATAAAGACAATTTTATGACGATTTCTCAACAGTTTTCATACAGTTGTATAAAAATGCAGTTTTCAAAATGTTATCCTGCATATTTTTCCTGTGACAATGAATTTTTTTTGCAAAACCTCTTGAAAAAGATCACAATAAGTATTATAATATATGTGGTAAAGGTTCGCTTGCCGAGCCGATCATTAATTTAAGAAAGAAGGATCTGTATGTTAGATATCAAGATCGAACGTACCACTACTCCAAAGGAAAAACCAGCTGACGAGACAAAGCTTGGTTTCGGTCACATTTTTACTGACCATATGTTTGTTATGAATTATGACGCAGGTCAGGGTTGGCATGACGCTAGGATCGTGCCTTACGGCGACCTTTCACTCTCCCCTGCTGCTATGTGCCTGCACTACGGTCAGGAGATATTTGAAGGCCTTAAGGCTTATCGTACTGCTGACGGCTCTGTTCAGCTTTTCAGACCTCAGGAGAACTTCAAGAGAATGAACAACTCTGCTGAGAGAATGGTAATTCCTAAGATAAACGAAGAGGATATGCTCTACGCTCTGAAAACTCTTGTTAAAATGGAGCAGGACTGGGTACCTCACACAGAGGGCGCTTCCCTTTACATCAGACCATTTATCATCGCAGTTGACCCATATGTAGGTGTTAAGCCTGCTGACCACTATCTGTTCATCATTATTCTTTCACCTTCAGGCGCTTACTATTCAACCGGTCTTAACCCTGTTAAGATCTATGTTGAGAACAAGTATGTAAGAGCCGTAAGAGGCGGTACAGGCTTTGCTAAGACAGCCGCTAACTACGCTATCTCACTTGCAGGTCAGGAAGAAGCTCACGAGCAGGATTACGAGCAGGTACTTTGGCTTGATGGTGTTGAGAGAAAGTATGTTGAGGAAGTTGGCTCAATGAACATCTTCTTCGTTATTGACGGCGAAGTTGTTACACCACAGCTTCTTGGCTCTGTTCTCCCTGGTATCACAAGAAAGTCTGCTATCGAGATATGCAAGAAGAAGGGTTACAAGGTAAGCGAGAGAAAGATCTCTATCGAGGAGATCGCTGAGGCTTACGACAACGGCAAGCTTGACGAGGTATTCGGCACAGGTACTGCTGCTGTTATCTCACCTGTTGGTCATCTTAAGTGGGGCGACAAGGTAATGGAGATAAACAACAACAAGATCGGCCCTGTTTCACAGATGCTTTATGATACAATGACAGGCATTCAGTGGGGCAAGATACCAGACGAGTTTGGCTGGATCGTTAAGATCGACTAATATCGTGAATAATCAATGCGGTCTGTGCTTCGGTATAGACCGCATTTTTCATAGGAGTGATAAAAATGGAGCTGCAGCAGATAATAGACAAGTCACACAGGATAGTATTTTTCGGAGGAGCAGGGGTATCAACAGAGAGCGGCATACCTGATTTTCGGTCGGTGGATGGACTTTACAATCAGAAATATGATTATCCCCCTGAGCAGATACTCAGCCACACGTTTTTTATGCGGCACACAAAGGCGTTTTATGATTTTTACCGTGACAAAATGCTTTGTCTGACGGCAAAGCCTAACAAGGCTCATTACAAGCTGGCGGAAATGGAGAGGGCAGGCATACTTTCTTCAGTTATCACGCAGAATATTGACGGACTTCACACGGCGGCAGGAAGCAAAAAGGTGCTGGAGCTTCACGGAAGCGTACACCGCAACTACTGCATGGACTGCGGAAAATTCTACACTGCGGAGGATATTTTAAACAGCACAGGCATTCCGAAATGCACCTGCGGCGGAATAATCAAGCCTGATGTTGTGCTTTATGAGGAGGGGCTTGATGATAAAACTGTTACGGAGGCAGTGAGAGAGATATCTCAGTGCGACACGCTTATTATTGCAGGCACTTCTCTGACAGTTTATCCTGCGGCAGGAATGGTGAGATTAAATATACCACTTCACACCACTTTTTATTGCTTTATAAAATTGCTTGTAAACCACGCATTTACGTCATTTAAGCTGTTTCATTTGTTCCGCATTTCACAAGCATATATTTACAATTCAGCTTTATCGTGTATAATTCGTGTACGCAAAACGTCAAGCATTGAGATGTACTACCTGTGCTGAAACGGCATATTTAGGCGTTTTTAGAGTGGGTATAACTTTTTTGAAGTCTGGCGGGGCGGACTTTAAAAAGTTGTAAAAAGCTGTTATTATACAACTTTATCGGTTAAGTCCGATATCACATACTAAAGTAAACAGTTGTGACATAATCTGTCAGTGAAAACACATACTAATTTTAGCTAGACCAATAACTTCTTTCTATGTAACATACATTTCATTCAAATGGGCATAATTATCAACAAAGTCGCTTGCACATCTGCTGAATTATTTTTAGTCACAATTTAAGCATATGTTATTTTGCACAATTTTTTCGATATATAAGCTATTGATTTTGTTGCAACTTTGTGTTATAATTCTGTTAGATAATCATACTATACTAATAATGCCGAGGTAGTATATGCTTAACAAAACGTTAATAGCTTATCATGGTACACTTTCAAAGTATTCAAATAAAATTTTGGAAGATGGATTTAAGTTACCACAAATATCGACAACTCATGATCATTGGTTAGGGCATGGTGTATATTTTTTCGATAATTTTTTGTATGCTGATAATTGGGCAAAAAGGAAATGTCGTGCTTTCCATGATTCAAAGTCGACAGATGTTGTATTACAAGTTAAGATTTGTACTGATTCCTACAAAATAGCTGATTTTGACTTACCGGGCGAGACACAAAAATACAATGAGGCCATAGAGAATTATGATAAAAAAATTTCTCAATCACGTAAGTTTACATCTTTTGGTAAGGGCTTAAATGAATGCGATAAAAAATTTAAGCAAAAGATTGAAAAGAGAATTAATTGTTTTTATCATGATCTGTATGCAAAAGAAAATGATTTGGGATTAGCAATGTATACATTTCATAAAGCCTCTCCATTACTTGATACAAAACAAAACAGACATTCATTAAGTCATGGTTCGTATATGGAATATAGTGAGAAACAAATTTGTGTATATAAGTTAGAGTGTATAGTTGATATGTTAATCTATGATAGTGAGGTCGATGGAATATGTTAACGATTGAACAAATTTTAGAAATTGCAAGGCAAAATGGTGCTGATATTATTGATGTTGATGATAAGGCAATGGCTGGTGTAGGATATTGCGACGAGGATGGAACACCAGTAAAACTTGACTTAAGTTCTTTTTATATGAATTCTGCTGAGGAAAAAATGTCTTATTTTTATGGATCTGATTATGATTTTTGCTGTATAGCGGCATAATAAAGGAGTTTTTTTATGAAATTAAAAGAAAGCACTACCAGCATTTTAAAACTAAATGGCATTCACTTTAATGAATTATCATTCAAAAGACGTGATAGCACGGATAGTGTCATTGATGATTGCGAACTTACCCGAAAAATAGTAGACATAGATGTTGATAATTTTACTGTTGAACTCAATTTTAAATTGTCGACGTCTATATTTGAAATGAGTATTTCTTTAGAGGGAAAATTCAACATAGTTTGCGAGGACGCATTAATGAAAGAAAGGCTTAAAAAGAATAATACAATCTCAATCTTGTTCCCATATATTCGTAGCGAAGTGACATTGCTCACCTCACAGCCAGAAATGACGCCAGTAATAATTCCACCAATTAATATCAATAAACTAATTGATGAATCTACAACAAAAACAGCCGACAAGGAATAATCCCTGTCGGCTGTCTTACTGTCTACTTTATCTTTTTGGTAATCTCGTCGCTGAGCTTCTTGATGAAGTTCACGCCTGCAATGCCGTTTTCGTAATATCCCCACTTTTTCAGCAGGGTATTAACTGCCTTTGCAGTACCTTTTCCGTATGTACCGTTCTTATCCATACCTACGTTGTGAAGCTTGACCGCCTTTGCAAGAAGCAGCAGCTCCTTGAGCGCAAGCACACCGTTTGTTTTGTTGCCCTGCTTGTAGCCTGTCTTGTCAAGCACTTTCGCACTTATCTTGCTCTGTTTCTTTGGTCTCAGGAAGCCTGCAATGTGGTCATAAGTATGCTTGACCTTAGTGCAGGCTTTTCCGCTCCAGTTTTGGTCATACGAATAAAAATAACTCGTGTTGCCCTCACCGGTGCAGATTGCTATGTGACCCCAGCCGCCATTCAACGTGCCTGACCATATCGCTACATCACCCTTTTTCGGCACGAAACTTGGCGTGTTCTTTACCTTTGTGAAATTTGCTTTCAGCCAAGTATTTTTGTCAAACAAATCCCAAAAGTGATGTGCGTCATACCAGAAATTCTTGATACCTGAGCCGAAGACCTCGTTGAAATATGCCGTTGCAAGGTCTACACACTGTTTGCCTGCTGCGCCGTCATAGTTAACCGCTACGCCATTGTGCTTCTTGATAAACTCATCATATGTCATTTTCTATTCCTCACTTTCGTTTGTATCCACTTTGCTTTCAACTGTGATTTTCAGTTTGTGTACGATTTTCACCAAGAATGACGGCAATGGTATACCTATCACCGCAAGATTTTCCAAGATAGAAATACACTCGTTGATGATAAACCATATCGTCACGATCAGGCCAAAGTAAAAGCTGACGTTTACCTCAATGCCTATCTGTGAAAGTCCTGAGATAAAGAGCCAATCAAGCACGCCTGACACCGCCACCACAAATATGTAGCCGACCTTTTTGAAAAGCCCTTTAAGACCGACACGGCTTGAAAGTTCGCCCCTGTTCCATGCTTTCCACATTCCTGTGATATAATCAATGATCATCACAAGCACCAGGATGACTATAGGTATCGCCATAACACGGAAATACGCTGACAGCCCTGCGGCTATCGCTGATATGATGATTTTTGCTGTGTTTTCTTTCATTACTGTTCCTCACTTTCGTATGTTTGTCCCGTGATTGTTGTATACTCCTCCGCCGTGATTTTTCCCCTGTCGGCAAAGTCTTTGACCTGCTCAGCGGTGTACAGCCCTAAATCGTACAACCTCTTGACTTTCCTATACATCTTCCTTGTCCTCCTCGATTAGCGTATCGGTCATCAGCGCAGTGTATAGTACCTGTGCTTCTAACTCGTCAACCTTTGTAGCTTTTTTCGGCCGAAAATCATCAGGGGTCAACCCTAGCTTGTCAGCCATTTTCTTTTGTAAATCCGTCATACGCTACCTCCTACTTCACTTAGTTTTACAACGTACTCTTCCTCACTAGGCACTGGTATTCTGTAATCGTCATTGCCACTTTTGAATGTCACTGAACCGCCTGCTTCGACCTCGATATTTCGCAGGAAATCATCTGGTATTAGGGTGGAAATATCGGTGACGATTGGTGTATCTAACGCTTTGACTTCCGTTCCGTCAATAGTGTTGTTTTGGGTATAGGTCTTAGTCTCGTAGTCCACCGTATTCCCCTCAATACCGTAGCCAGGCAGATTGCGGATTGCTTCGGGGATTTGGTAAACGTTACTGTGGTAGGGGGCATAGGCTCCAGAGCTACCAGCTATCAATGCTATATCATTTTTATATGCGTTGCCATATGATGGTGGAAGTGTGAAACGAACATAGAATGCGTTCGATGGGGTTATAAACGTCCTGTTTGGGTAAACAATTTGCCCATCGTTGTCGTTAAATCCAATGTATTTCTTGTTATGGTCATAAAATCTGGTTTTCACATTTTCAAATTCGATACTACCTGCGAATACGAAGATATAAGTTGAGTTTGGAATAATTGGTATATAGTTTTTGGAATATATAACCTCTTTTGAACCTTCGTCATTGCCACTAGATGCGTTAATCGAACCAACTCCCCATACTTCGTCCCACAAATTCTTTCCCTGCTCTACAACCTCTTCCGTGTCTGCGTTGACTATTTCGCCAGCATTATACGGATAATAGGCAGCAGGGAACATGGCTTCAAATTCTTCCGCGCTCGCAGGCTCGTTGCCTGAGCCGAACATTGCGGTGAGGTCAAAAATCTGTGGCGTGATTGAAAAATCTACAGTTATATTAGAATTTACACGGAACGCAATTGCAATTGTACCATTTCCATCCATTGTAAATATTATGCCTTTGCCGTATTCATGCCACCTATTTCCGCCGTTATCGTTGTAAAAACCCGTACCACTAGACAGCGCAGTAGTATCACTGGCGTGCGAATGGAATAAATATTTATGATTTGAAATTCCGGTTTGTACCGAGGATATCGGTATAAAACAAACCGCTGACGACGTGCCACTGATATGCAGCGATTTGCTATCAACTTTTGTAGTTGCAATACCATTAGATGTTTTTTCGACAATCTGTGATATCAACTGATTCCAAACAATTGACCTACCACCCACAGACTTCACGCTCATCAGCTTTGCCCCCGTAGGCACTGCTTTCTGATATGCCGTATCGCTGTCAGTTTCAAACCTATGTGTGATACCCTGACCCATATCATATAACGCATTTACACGTCTTGTCAGTTCCTTGTCGGTCAGCTTTACGTTAGCTATCTCAGCCGTGTTCTCAGCGATTTTCCCAACCGCTGTTGTGTAGTCCTCAGGAAGGCTGTCAGCTATGGATTGTGCTGTCTGTGCAGCTGTTTCAGCAGCTGCTCTGTCCTCTGCAACCTTAGCGGCATTGTCTGCCACTGTAGTTTTGTCGGCTGTCACCTGTTCTGCCATTTCCTGCACCGCCTGTCTGTCTGCCGCAGTGCTGTCAGCACAGGTCTTGGCGGTCTTTGCGTAGCCTGCCGTTATGGTCTTGTCGGCTGTGGTTTGCTGTGCTGCCGTTGATGCCTGCGCAGCGGATATCTTAGCGGCGTTCTGTGATGTAACCGCCTCAGCACGTGCGGTTTCTGCGCCCTGCCTTGCAGTGCCTGCCTGTGTTGCGGACGTTTCTGCAGATGCCTGTGCTGCCTCTGCACGGCTTGCCGCCTGTGTTGCCGTATCAGCTGATTTCTCTGCGGCTGTGGCAGATTTAGCGGCGTTATTTGCCATTGTTGTCGCTGTTTCTGCGGCGGTGACGGCTGTCTGCATATCTGCGTGTGCCTGTCTGCCTATGGCGTCTATGCGGTCTAGTGCGTCAGCTGCCACACTTGGTGACGGCACGGCATTATCACCGATAGCTGCACCTATTCTCAGACGGAAAATGCGTGATTTTTTCAGCAGTATGTACTCCTGCCCTGAAAGTTTTTTTGCACATAGCTGACAGCTGACTGTCTGCGCTGACCGCAGTATATCTGCCGTTGGCGTCCACTGTCCGCCTGTGATATCGACCTCATACTGAACGCCGTCGCCGTAGTCTATCGTCATTACATAGCGGTCTGCGCCGTCTATCTCCATGCCCTCGACAGACACGGGACGGGCGTTTGTTTCACCGACATAGCCCAAAAGGGCTGTGCTTAGTGTTACGTCATAATCTGCATTTAATGTTATCGTCATTTAATCACCCCTCTTTACTCTATTGCAATGTAATCAACATAGTATGTTCCTGTTGGCACGGTTCCTGTTGCCCCATCTCCCATGCAGACACTCAGATAGTATGACGTTCCTGACCCATAGACGTGGGTGCAGTAGTTCTGATATGGTGTTGGTGCACCTGTCTGCCGTAGCGTTGCTATTACCTGTTTAGGTGCAAAGGTCAGTCCAAGCGGTATCTGCATCAGTGGATTCGCTTTCGTCATCTTGTGTTCCACAGTGCCATAGTGTATCTTGCCGGCTCGGCTCAGTATCTCATCGATTTCCTCGCCTGCGTGTTGCATAGGATAGTCGTTGATATCTTGCGCCAATGTCAAATTTTCATCAGCCATTATCTCGCCCCCCTTAAAGCTGTTCTTCAACACTCAGGCCTACCGCTGAAATATCAGCACTCAGCCCTCCGTCAAAGTTAAATCCTAAATTTGTTATCGGTATATCATAATTGTCTGTGCCGTTGGTGTAGGTCACCACGTCACCTATGTCGAAACGTGGGTCACCAAGTCTGTGGTACAATTCGGTAGTGTACCACGAAAAACCTCCTATCCTGCGCCATAGAGATCGCAAAAGTGACTCTGTCATGTATGGATTTTCAAACTCCAAAACTCTACCCTGTGTTGTGTCCGTCACGCCAAGTGACAGCGTAGTATCGTCATTTACTTTGCAGACTATACCGAATATCACGTTCTGCCTTTCTGACAGTGTTGGCAGGTCTATTGTGTTGTTATCCAATGTTTTCACGCTCTTGCCATACCACTTTCGGACGTATTTTCCGTACCTGTCAACATACCCAAACTCGCCCTGAGCAGAAGCCAGATAGGACAACATTTGGCGCATGGTCACGTCCTTTGGCACTGAGCTGACCTTGAAGTAAAAGTATTTTGAGTACAGCACTTTGCCGTTCTTATCTATCAACCTTCTGCCGTTCTTGTCACGCAGTAACCTGACTTCCGTATAATCATTTCCATTCTGCAAACCAAGCTGTCTGCAAATGTCGTCCTCGACTGCTTTATTCCAGTTTGGCATAGGGATATGCGGCACATATGGCTTGTCCGAAAAGTACAGCCTGTCCGCCATTGTCAACTGAACACTGCCGCCCGACTTTTTCGACTTCACACAGGTGAAACGTCCCATTGGTATCTTTTCGTCTGAAAGTATGCCGCTAGTTTCGTAGTCTACGAGATACAGATATGTGTCATACTCTTTACCTAGAAACGCTGTTTCAGTGTCACTTATGGTCATGGTCCACGATTGCGAACATACTGCGCCCAGCTCGATGTCGTCTGAAAGTGATGTTGCCTGCATTGAGCTGTCAGCTGACATAATGCTGTCACCTGATATAACGCCCTCTGCATTCTCTATCCACAGCCGCCAAGTACGGCAATAGCTCTCGATACGCTGTGCCACAAGCTCCCCTGTTTTGTACATTCAAACGCCCCCTTACTGCATTATCAAGTCCACCGCAACGCCTTTGCAGAACCGCTTGTTCTCATCCCAGCCGAAAACTTCATAAGTTGGGTCGCCTGCATAAACGTCAAAAGTGCTTTCCTGAAATGTTTCGTCAAGGAGCGTGATACTGAAAAACGGACTGTTAACGTTGGAGATATACTCATTGAGTTTTGCCGTCTCCTCGCCTGTGAGATGATACCATTTCAGCGTAACAGTTTTCTTTATGGCTCTTATATCGCCCACCATTTTGCAGTTAGCCGTTCGCCCTGCATTGTTCGACCATATCTTGTTGTTTGTAAAGCTCACTTCCGCAGGTGTGGCGACCCTTTCGCTGCCGAATATAAGTCCTCTGCTTTTCATTTTCTGCACCTCCTATGCCCTTATTGGCGACCTGCCGTTGCGCTTGATATAGTCGTTGATATCATCAATAACTATCTGTGTAATAGTCCTGCCATTGAGCGTAAGCGGTATGGTAACGCTTATCTTCTGATTTCCACCTGCTCCGCCGTAAGACACAAGAGCCTGCAAAACAGCCTGTGTGATAGTATCAAGCGGTGCTTCGATATTCGTACCACGCTTCTGATCGCCCAGAACTGCAAGAAACTCAGAGTTCGGCGGTATCACTGCACCTTGGGCGAGTTTGGGTATTTCGGGGATATCAATTTGGCTTAGGTCAAAGCCAAATGTCTGACCGCCAAGATCACCGGGAAGCCAATCAGGTGTTGTGAAGCTCAGCTCGTTTATGCCGTCGATTATCCAATTCAAAGCGTCCTCAACCGCACCTGTCAGACCATTTATAAGCCCGATTATCAAATTAATAGGTGTTTTTGCTATGTCAACAAGTGCGTCCCATACGCCTTTGAAAATCTTCTTTACACCCTGCCAAGCTTTTTTCCAATCACCGGTGAACACTCCCGCTATGAACAGCACAACGCCTTTAAGTGCTGAAATGATGTTCTTCACGGCGTCAATTATATTGCTTATGACATTGCCCACTGTCTTTATTATCTTGCCAAGCACACTGCTTACTATCGGTCCGAGTATGCTCACAAGCCAGTTCACAACGGGTGCTATGGCTTTGTTGTAAATGCTCAGAACGCTTGTGATAAGTGTTCCAACAAAGTCGAGAAACTCATCAAGCAGAGGTTTCAAGTGCTCCGTCCAAACGCTGTCAGCCACGTCCATGAGCTTGTCAAACACAGGTTTCAAGACCGTTTCCCACAGATTGAGAAATACGTTCTTTGTGGTGGTTATGCCCTCATTTATGCCGTCAAATATAGGCTGTCCCCACTCGTTCCAAAAGTCTGAAATGCTCTGCCAAGTATCGCACCACAGTGTTTTCAAGGCGTTTAACACAGGTTGTGCAACGCCGTTCCACAAGGTATCGAAGATCTCTTTTATGTTATCAAACAGTACGCCTAGAGTGCTCCATGTCTGCGTGCCAAAATCCGCCATTAGGGGTAATCCTACAGTGAGAAAGTTTTGCAGTATAGGGAACACTGCCACATTCCAGATATCAGAAAACACCTTGTTGAAGCTGTCAAAAAGTCCTATGCCTATCTTGCCAAGTGTGCTGAAAGCGGTCTGCGTAAGCGGTGTAAAATCGTTTATAAAATAAGCTTTGAGCGGTTCGGAAAGCGACATTATATCACTGAAAACTCCGCCGAGTATCTGAGCAAGTTCAATGCTCTCTCTTTCAAGTCCACTCCATATATCAGCGAAAATAGGCTTAAAATTCCTATCAAGATAGTCTGCAAGCTTTTCAAACTGAGTTCTTACTGATTTGAAAAAGTCAGACAGCTTTTTATCTGCCTTTCCCGTATCCACCTCAACGCTAGTCCCGGAAGGCTGCATTATCTCCCCAGCTCCGCTGACCCCAGTGCTGTTTGACTTGCTCTCATCATTCAGCTTGTTCATCTGGTCAAAGCTTGCAAGAGATCCTTCCTGTGCCTCCTGAGCCTGTTGTGCATTGTCGGCTATATCGCTGTAATTATCCGCCGCCTGAGAGGTGCTTTTCACTATGCTTTGAGCCTCGTCTGCACTGTTGCTTAGTTCAAAGCCGAACGCCTCTGAGAGTGCCCTCGTTGCCCTCTGTGCCAAAGCTATGAGCTGTGAAAGCAGATTGTTTATCGCCTTGACAGCAGGCAGAAGAACGTTCATCAGCACAGTGCCGATAGTCGCTCCGAACTCTTTCCATTGCTCAGAGAGTATTCTAGTTTGGTTTGCCCAGCTGTCAGACGTCTTTGCAAAGTCGCCCTGTGCAAGAGCCGTCTGTGACATAACGTAGTTGTATCTCAGTTGAACTTTTTCAGCCTGCGACATATCAGCAGTTGATTTCGTGATACCCTTTGAAAGCGCATACGCCTGCAAGTTGGAGTCCGTCATAACAATACCGAACTGTTTGAGGGTCTCAGTTTCGCCTGTAAAAATTGATTTCAGAGCCGTGCTTGCCACGTCCTGACCGACATTATAAAACGAAGCCATATCCGCCGACAGCCCTGTAAGAGCCATAGCCATATCGCTTGCACTGTCATTGGCAAGCCCCATTCCTGCCGCCATTGCCATGAAGTTTGAGCCTGTCTGCTTTGCAGTGAGCTTTGAAATGCCGTAGGTCTTGACAGCCGTGTCAGCGAAGTCCTCCATTTTCTGCTTTGATTCACCGAAAGCCGTGTCAACAACGTTCTGAACTTCCGCAAGGTCTGAGGCTGTTTCTATGGATTGCCTACCGAAGTCCACAAGCTTCTTGACGGAGAATGCTGCCGTCACAGCCATTGCAAGGCTTTTAAGCTTTGGCTTGATATCCCCCACCATATCGGAAAGGCTTTTCAAGCCCTTTTCAAAGCCCTCTTTGTTTATGTTGGTGTCAAAATTCAAGCATCCGTCAGCCATTGTCATTCACCTCCCGTCAGTTGTTTCAGAAACTCTTTGTCCTCATTTTCAGCCCTCTGCTCTTCTGCTGAGAGCTTTCGTTTAAGGTCTATCATATTGCGGTGGTTTCTGTAAAACTCCTGCTCGTATTTTTCAAGCTTTTTGCCCTTGTTAAGCTTTTGCCGTATGCCTATAACAGACGAAAAAAGCCCCTCGCCTATCTCATTGAAATAGCCAAGAAAAGTCCACCAATGAAGATATTTTACCGTCCTCGTTTCAAAGCCTGCCGCCTTGTTCACCGCAGGAAAAATAATACTCTCGTCCTGCTCCCAATCAATAGTCTTTGCAGGCTGAACGCTCTCCTGCGGAACATCTCCACCGCCCACAAACCAATAAGCCTTGTTGACAGCCTCCTGCAAATGCTCTCGTGTGATATCCTCAGCATAAAGGCATTTAAGACACACATAGCACTTTTCACGCTCGTCAAGTTCAGGGTCTGCAAAGGCTGAATAGATACGCAGGATTACCCGAAAATCTGAGCGTATGGCATACTCTCTGCCGTCTATTTCAAGGGCTGTTGGCAAAGAGGCTATCATTTCAGCAGCTCCCTGAGCAGAGCCTTTTTGTCCTCGTCAGAAAGCTCCGCCACGTTGACCGCAGGCTGAGCAACAACGGGAGCTATGTACTTCTCCACCTTTTCTTCAAGCTTCATCTGAGCCGCCGTCTGTGCTGACTTTATCTCCTGCACCACCACAACAAGAAGCGCTTCAAGAAAGTTCACAAGCACAGGCTTGCCGTTTGAAGCCACAGAGAACACGTTCACGCTTCCGAGCGCCGCCGTACACACATCGCTTCCAAATATGTCATTGACCATTTCTCTTGCACGCTGGTCATACTCTTTGAGAAGCTGAGTTCTGTCCTCGTTCTTCTCACGTTCTGACACTTCTTCTGCGATATTGTCAGCCTTGTTCATAGCGTCCTGTATCCTTGTGATGATACCAACGTCTGACACGTTTATCCTTATCACTCTGTTCTCGTCACCGTTTATAGCGTACTCTTTGTAATTGCCGCTGTTAAAATTTATTGACTGCATTGACATTTCTATCGTCCTTTCTGTATTATGGCAAACAAAAAGCACTCCACTCTGAACGAAGTGCTTTCATATGTTTGTCATATAGTTTATTCTTCCGTAGTCTTTGCAAACGTTGGCACGCCTGCCGCAAAGGTGACAGAGCCTTTCACTCTGTTTCCTGCAAAGGTGCAGTTGAACGGGATATTTACGCCCCCCTGTGGTCCGCCATATGACTGCGGCTTGACGATGATATCTTCCATCCATGCGTCATACGCACCTGTGGTCTTGTCAACGATGACCTCGAGAACACTTGTCTTGCAGGCGTCGCCCGTAAGACGATTCATCATGATATCCTTAAGCTTTTCGTAAAGTGCGTCACCGGGCTTTGCATAGAATGTGTCAAGGTCGAACTCAGGCTCATAGCCGTTGTCCTCAACTGTGGTCTCATCAAGGATATTCTTCTTTGTGGAAGTGTCAGGGTTGAGTGCCACACTTGCATCCTCAACGTCCTTACCGAGAAGATACCAGCTTGGTGATGAAGCGACCGCTGCGAATGTAGTGTCAAGATAATGCAGAAGATGACTTCTGTTGAGCTTTCCGCTCTTGTATGAATAATCAGGCATATGTTTTCCTCCTTTTATATCTGATACTGTGCCGCTATCTGTAACTGATACCGCACAGTATCGTTTGTGTTTTCATTTGGTATTGCATATATCATTCCGTTTGCACAGGTGAGCTTTTCAAGAACGCCCGTTCTTTCCTCGCCCTCTGTTATGGTAGTGAACGTGGTATCTCGGTGCTTGTCTGCATAGCTTTCAAGCCACATCTGCAATTCAAGCAGCACACCGCTGTTTGACATTCTGTCAAAGTCGTTCATAGACTGATACACCGCATAGAGAATGAAGTTGTGCTGTCTTGTCTGACCGCCCAGAATATCAGAGCTTATAAGACTGTCGCCTGTCGAGGACAAGCCGTAATTTGTGGGCGTATCGTCGGTAAAGTCGATATGGATATCGTTGCAGACCTCCGATATTTTCGGAAACTGCTGCAAAATATCTTTCACAAGCTCGATTATGTTCATTTCGCTTTGCCTCCCATTATCGCCGCCGCTCCTCTGAGTATTTGCTGTTTCTTGTCGGCTTTCATTCGCTCAAACCAAAGCTTACCGGCAAGTGGCTCTTTAAAAGTGCTGTAAACAAGGTCTTTGTCCGTCAGCACTTTCTTTTCACCCTGTCTGGCGTATGCCGAACCTGTAACAGAGGATACCATAAGCTTGCCGTAATACTGATAGCGTGCGTAAGGTGCAAGATACTGTATCTTGCCGCTGCCTATTTTTGTGCCTCTTGTGGCGGACTTTCTCAGATTAGTGCTGAGGGTAGGTGTATACTTCACCATATGCCTTATGCACTCAGCGTCAATGAACTTTTGAGCCTTATCAAAGCGTTCTGAATACTTGCCTGCAAAGGACTTATCCCAAGTGATAGCCCTGCTGTCCATAGGCTGACCTATCTTCATTTCACGCTCACCTCCATATGTGGCAGACCACCGAACATATAATCATCAATGCTCATTACCGTAACAAAGTCATACTCCGCACGGAACATTTTCATGCTCTCTGATATGCTCTGCGGCGTTTGGTTGTCAAACTCAAACTCACACTTTCCTCTCACAAGCATATCCTTTGCAGGGGTTTTCGGCACATTATCATCATAGAAATACACCCTTGTACTGTCTGAGGTCTGCATACCGCTTTTCACGATACTTCCCGACTTATTCTCACACCAGTAAACTTTCTCTGCATACTTTCGCACAAATCCCCCTGTCTGCTTGTCGAAAAGATACACCGTGCAATCGCTGTTTGCAAGCATTTATCTCACCCCTCTGTAAAGCAGCCCTGTTCCGCTGAGCCATTTGTACACGATATTGTGAACGGCTCTGTCAGCGTTCTGTCTGCGGATATCTGAGCTTTCATATGACTTTGACCAGCCCCCAACGCTTTCGGAAGATACCCCCTGAGTGCCGCCCTCCCGCTCTGCCTTGAAGATATTCTCCGCAAGCTCGCAGCAGCACATTTTCACTTCTTCGGGGATATCGTTCTCGTCAACATTGTCAAGGGTATATCGCTTCATAAGGCTTGTGGCTTGCATTGCATAGAAGTCAAAAGCGGCAGATATGTCAGGCTCTCTGCCGCAAAGATAAACGCCTATATAATAGCTCTCGTTTGCATATGCTTTCATACTGCCGCACCTCTTTACTTCTTGAATCTTGCAAGCACTACCTTTGACTGATCTGAGATAGCCACAGTGTAATGCTTGTCAGCAGATATATCTGTGCAGCGCTTTGTGCTTCTTCTCTCTGTTTCAACGTTGGTGTCACGCTTGAGGTAGATAGTCAGAGCTGATGTTTCGTCCTCTGTTTCAGTATCAGCGTTGAGCTTGATGATAGGGCATATGTAGAAAGTGCCAGCCTTGACAGCGGCGTTCTTTACAACATAGTCACCCACCTTTGGAACGTAGCCATCTGCACAAGGCGTTACTGAGCCGAGCTTTATCTGTGAAGCAGTTGGTGAAGCTGTGCTGTCTGCAACAACTTCCTTTGCACCCTCTGCATCGCTGTCAACTCTCACATACTGTTCTGGGATAGCCTCGTTAAGTGAAACTTTCTTTGACGGAACGATACGGCAGTTCGCTATTTTGCCTATCTCGCCTGTCATGATCACATTGCCGTCATACTTATCTGCTGAAATGAAGTTCGGGTCCTTTCTAAGCTGTGAGTTCTGATGAGGATTAATAAACATAGCCTTTTCGGTGTTCAGCTCCTCATTGAACTTGTCAACAGCGTCAACAATGCCGCTGTAAGAGATAGCAGAAGCCGAGCCGTCATAGATGAGCTGAGCTTTCATAAGTGCGTCCATGCTGTCTGCGTCCACCTTAGAAGCGATAGACATTGCAAGCTGTGAAGTCGCCTGACCCGCAGGATTGCCATAGCCGCTGAGAAGCGCTTCATCAGTTATCTCCACCGCTTTCATGGCTTTCTTTACCTTAGCCTGAGTGGAGTCTGTTTCAAGCTTGACAGTTTCGGCTTCAACTCCCTCTGCAACATCAACTGCGTCGCCGATATACTTGTACTGCGGCACTGTGATAGTATCGCCAGGCACGCCAACGAGCGTTCTGTCTATCTTCGCAAAGGGAGATACAGTTATCTTAGACTCTATCTTTGCGTCGATCATATCACTCATTACCTCAGGATCGATAAGGTCGGTGATCTTTGTCTGTTCTGCGAAATACTGCATAGAAATTCTAATGCCATTTGTCATTTTCATAATATCCTATCCTTTCAACTGTTCGTATTTTTCGGGGTCTGTTCGTTTAAGTTCCAGCCTCTGCATATACCCCATTTTTGCAAAGGTTTCCTTGCTCACTTCACCTGCGGCAGGCGTCCCTGTTGGAGCAACCGGGTTCTTGATAGGCTCGGAGCTTTCAAAAAGATAATCGTTATCTTTCTTCACGTTCTCGATAGCCGTCTTGATATCCTCAGCCTGATTTTTGGAAGCTTTGAGAGTTTTCACATCAAGCAAAGCTTTAAGAGCCTTGACGTTTCTTGCCTTGCTTGCCGAGATAGCGTTATCAAGGGTAGCGTCAAACTCCATATCAGATATCTTCGCCTGATACTCGGTATCTTTCTTAGCAAGGTCAGCGGTGAGCTGTGCGACTTTGCCGTTAAGCTCCTTGACGTCCACGCCCTCAAATTCTTTGAGAGAGTTCTGTGCGGTATCAAGGCTGTCCTTATAGTTATCACGCTCCACCTCAAGGCGGCTTTTCACCTTTTCAAACTCAGCCACAGTCTTATAATTCTCTGCCACCTGTTTTGTGATGTCCTGTTTCTTGTCCTCAGGGATAACGATACCCAGAGCGGCAAGGATCTCAAAAATGTTTTTCATATGTTTGTCCTTTCTACATAGCTTATATACCGCTCTGTCTGCGGTGTGAAAGTCTGACAGTTTAACGTCATATCAAGGACGAAATGGTATGAAAAAAGCACCCGTTAAGGTGCTTAGTTCCGATATTTGGGTATAAAAATACCGCCCGACCTTAGTCAAGCGGTAAAATTATCATTTGAAATACTCTGTAAGTTCAACTTCTGAATCAATGTACACAGCGTCAATATAATAACTGTTGTGTACGATTATCTTCTTTCCGTTTAATTCATATATCTGCGTTTGTGAGCCGTCAACATCTGTCAGCATATCGGACCGTTCAATGCCTGGAATATGCTTTTCCAATGCCGCACATTGCTTATCAAAAATTTCTTTGTCCGCAGCCGTGCAAATATTGTATTCATATTTTTTCATTGCTGATCATCCAATCCATACCTTTTATCTACTGATCTTCGTGTTTTTACAGCGGTCTTCAAAGTGTCTGCTATAGCTTCTTCTCTGCTCATGTTTTTTCGTACCATTTTATTTGATACCAAGTCTTCAAAAGAAATGATAGGTTCGGTCTGGTCAAGGGTTTTACGAGCTTTTTGATCTTCCATTAACTCTCTTGCCTGAAAGCGATACTTGTTACGCAGTTCACAAGCTTGTCTTGCCTGTTCTTCAATAGACTTGCTTTTGTCGATAAGCTGAGGGATATTTTTGTTATGGTGTCTGTACCACTTTCGCACGTCTATATCAGACATCTTACCTTTCATATCAATTATATCACTATAATCTTTTTGCGTCAAGTCTATCTTGGTTTTTCCCACCCCGATATTCCCTAATCCGTCGGCATTCACACGCTCTCTCTGCTGAGGCAGACCCATTGCTTTTGAAAACCTCGTGTACTCCTGGGAAGTGCCACGATATCGGCAGCGTGCGTTGATGATATCTTCCTCATCAGCACCTGCCTCTTCAAGAAGATGTATCTTCTGCCGCTGAGCTCTCATTGCAGTTTCAAGCTTTCTTTGCCGCTGTAAAGCTTCATACTTTGTGTACTCTTTATCACCGTACTTAACAGGCTTGTTCTCCTCTGCATTCATCTGTGTAAGCTCCTCGTCTGTGTAGGAACGTTCAGATATGCCGGGGATAAAAGGGTAATAATCGTGATAGCAATTCGCTCCGCACAGACCTGTCACAGTACCAAGACCGCAGATAGTTTCAAGTTCTTTTTTGCTGTAGACCTTGCCCTGCCATTCTTGATGAGAGGGTCTTGCTCCGCTGTGCCAAGTGACTTCAAAATAGTCTGTGCCAAGCTCTTTGGCGTTGTCCTCATTCATTTTTGCGGTTAGCTGTGAAAGCCCTGTCATCACCGAACGCCTTGCGGCTACGTCTGCCCTGTTGCTCCAGCCTGTGGCATAGTCCACAGTACGCAGACCTGAGTTCGTCATATCCGAAATGACTTTCTTTATGACCGTGTTATAATCGAACGCTCCGCTTGCTATGCCCATTATGGCGTTGTCAAGGCTCTGCTGATAGAAGTCTGCCGCCTGCGTGAATTTCAACTTGCCGTCAGGCTGTTTTACTGCAAATCCGAGTGACTGAGATATGTTTTTAAGCTCCCCCGAAGTCTGCTCCGATACAGCCGACAGCAGACTTTGCAGACCCTCATTTTCTTCAAGGGGTATCCGTGCCTTGCCTTTGGTCTTGTATATGCTATCGTCCCATTCATAGCCTTTTTGCAGGATATCATTGTACAGCTCTTTTATCTCAGCTTTGGAGAGGTCAAGGTTATCGGCAATGACTTTCTTTATCTCACGCTTGCTCATACCAAGCTCATGAAGCCTGTATATCTGCCAATCCGCCGAACGTGTTATCTCGCCGTTTATCTTTATCCTGCGGACAATATCCTCCATTATCTGCATTTCAAGGTCACGCAGAGGCTTGTCAAGAACCATTGAAACTCGCTCTATCTCGCTTGCTTTGAGCATTATTCTATCACCTCTGCGGTGCTGTCGGAGGTCATTTTCTTAGCCGTTTTCTCGTCCTCACCATACCATTTCATTCGGTATTCCCACAATGGCATAATGCCCATAGAAACGTCCTGACGATCGCTTGCACGCTTTGTTTCATCATCAGCAAGGATACTGTCCTCAAAGTTCACAGACAGCTCATAACCGCTTTGAGTAAGCCCATTATAGAACGCCAGCGAATAGCACAGGTCTTCGAGGCAGACACGGAGATTATTCTGTATCGCCGTGACAGTATCGAACTTTCTCTGCTTTGAGGACTTTATCTCCGTTGCCGTCTTATCAACTGTCTGAGGGTTTGAGATATCCCCATAGGACAGCCCCACAGCAAACTCTATCTCACGCTTGTATTCTTCAAGTCCTGCGATAAAATCCGCCTGTCTTAACTGCGGTGAGAACTCGTGATAAAAGTCACCGCTCGTGCCGGCCGACACATTTACCCCTCTGAAAAGCCGTTCATTGAGCTTAGGCATTTCTGCACGTTTCTTACCTGTGAACGGGTCTGTCACAGGTCTTAACACAGCCTCGTCAACGTCTATGGCACGCTCTCCTGATTCAAACTCCCAATCGAGCCTGCCGAATTGGATATCAGCTTTTCTTATGACTTCTTCCGCCCCTGCGAACAATGATACGCCTGAATGTGAACCGTCAACTGTATTGTCGATAGGATTGACATAATAGCCAAAAGAGGGTCGCAGCATAAGAGGATAGGCTATCTTAGGGATAAGCTCTGCCCACTCTGAGACAGCCGTGAGAGGTATCTCAGCACCAAGAGACACGCCGTCATTGGATCGGAAAGCCCTGTTTGTGATAGTCAGCCCTTTTTCATAGTCCAGAGCGTGATATTCAAGCCTTATGCGGTAATCATTATCGCCCATGCGTTTTATCTCAGGGAAAATGACCTTTATAAGCCTGCCGTTCACGTCATACTCCACAGGAATGAATTGCGACTGTGGAACATACTGCACCTTATCAGCACCCAACGGCTTTATTATCATTGCTCCTGCTGCAAGACCTCTTTGCAGATTTTTGTTGAGGTTTTCAAGGGCGTTTTTCATTATGGCATCAAGCTTATCGTTGGAAACTTTCAGGGTCATTTCATTGATAGCCGTGTTTGCAAACTCCCTCACAACAGCGTGTTCAAGCCGCAGAGAATGAACTCCCTTGGGTGCTGCATTACCTGCATACATTCTGTCCCACTTGTCGATAGCTCTTATCATACTGTCCGTCACGGCGATATCAATGCCGTAAACGCCCTTTATATCTGACTTTGAAAGCATTCTGCTTATCCACTCCCTTATTTTTGAAATAATGCCCATAGCTTACTGACCCCGCCTTTTCCATACTCTTTCCATTGCATACCGAACGGCGTCGATAACGTGGTCATTGCCGTCGGGATAGCCGCTTATAACGTTGCCCTCTTTATCCCTGTCATATTCACAGTTGATGAACTCCTCGCAAGCCACAGGACAACGCTTGTTATCTATAACGATGCTTCGCAGAGATTGCAGCCACTTATATGAATACTCCCTGCTGTTAGGACCTTTCTCTGCACCTCTTGCAAGCAATCCGTATGCTCTGTAATCCTCAACAGACTTGTTCTCTGCACTGTCACAGGTGATAAGGTCATTTGCTGTGATACCAAGCTCCAGCAAATGCTTTGCGGTATCAATGTTCTTTGTTTTGTTACAGGTGTATTCCTGCCATATGAACAGCGTGTGCTGAGCAGGGGCATAATGCACTCTGACGAAAGCGTAAAGGTCGGGATACCAGCCCCAGTCAACGCCGTTATAGATGTTATCGAACTGCGCTATCTCGTCGTCGGTTATCTCTCTTATGAGGACGTTATCGAAAACATTGCCACCCGTACCATTTGCAACGCCCATATACTCGTTCTCATAGGCAGTGGGATTGGTTTCTTTGAGAAATTCGGCGTCATCAAGAAAAGGCTTGCCAAGCCACTTTTTCGGCACAGTTAGATAAGTGCTTTCGGTAACGAGTCTGTCCGCTCTCGGCACTTTGATGTACTTATTCGCCCAGTTCTGAGCTGACTTCGGAGGGTTGAAAGACTTGAACTTATATGCTCTCTCGCCGCCTCTTATAACAGACTGTTCTATCGTTCGCACAGCTTCTTCACCGCCGAACTGGTCAAGCTCCTCAAACCACACGATGCCGATATAGCCAAAAGGAGGCTTGATAGACTTCATCTTGTACGGGTCATCAGCACCACGAAAGTATATTTTCTGCCCTGTTGAAATGCGTGTGATCTCAAGGGGCGACTTTGTGCAGGCAAACTCATCATCAAGACCAAGTGCAGATATTGCCCAGAGTATCTGAGAATAAACGCTGTCTTTAAGAGTATTCGCCACAGCACGCAGGACGCAGGCGTGCATATTCTCGTTCTTCATCAGCAGGTCGATAACGTTCAGACCGCAGAATGAAGATTTAGTCGAGCCACGTCCGCCAGGAAAAACATACTCGGAATGTTCCTGCTCTGCAATATCGAACAGGACAGGTGAGAACGTAGGAGCGACAAGGCTCGCAGGGATACCGCTGTACACCTTATCAGGCACAGAAACAGGCTCAAGCTTTTGTTTTTCAAGCCTGAGCCTTGCGTTATCGTATTTTATCTTATGTTTGAGCATATCGTCATCACGGATAATGTCACGCAGCTCTTTCACCGCCGCAACGTCCCCTTGCTTAGCTCTTGCCATAAGAGCCGCATTCACAAGCAGCATATTATTTATGAAGTCAGGGTCAAGGCTGTTAAGGTCAATGCCCTGCTCAACGAGGAACTCATAGTCCGCTCTGGTATTGGCAGGCTGTTCAAGCAGAAAGTCCATTACCTGCTTCATAGTCTTTTTACGCCTGCGGACTTCGCCTGATTTTTTACCGCCTTTTGCACCATTTTTTCGAGCTTCACTCGAGCTTGGAACTATTAAATTCTGTTCATTCGGCATTCACCTCACCTCGGTTTTTTTGTTCTTTAGGGTATGAAAAAAGCCCCGATTTAGTGGGGCTTTAATTTGTTATTTTTTATCCTGACTATTCTCTTCTTCCACAAACTTTAGTAATTTTTTTGCAATGCTATATCTTAATAAAACAGCCGTGTTAAAAACGATACTTTTCAATTCATAAATTATACGAATGCTATATGACAAATATGGTATTATAAACAATGCACACAAAAAACTACTAAAAAATTCACTTGAAAATAGTAAAAAACCATTATCAAATAACAGACAAACGAAATAAATAAAAACAGAAGTCATTAGACCAAATAAATACAAATACAACACTGATTCCATATATTGAATGCTCTTATTCAATTCTGTTTTGTTTTCCTTTTCCGAATCTTCCAGCTTTGCTAGCAGTTTCGTAAATTCATCATCTAAAAGAACAAGTATAATTGAGTAAATTGCCAATACGCTTCCAAACACTGCAAGTTGTATATCAATCATTTTATTTGCAATATTTGATACAATGCTAATTGTGTTTTTATTGAAAGCCACAGCTAAAGAAAGGATAATACTTATTATGACCAATATGCAAAAAGATTTCCAATTTCTTTTGTTAGGCACTATTTCCCTTATTGCATTTTTTATTATATCTTTAGGTTGGAATTTACGTATAAATTCATCTAAAGAACGATCATATAAATTATGATTATCATTGGTTTTCATATGACACCGCCGAATAAAATTATTTTATCTTTATAAATTTCATTAAAGTTTTTTTGACTCTATCATATATTTTTTTGTTTGAACTGCTCACCTCACTCATAACGTTAGAATTTCTAGCTACAGAAAACAAATATTCATCTGACTTATCCGTCAAATCTCCAGAAACAGTCACGTTACGAGTTGTAACTACAGTTTCTGGCGTTATTTTTTCTTTTCCCCCATCATAAGTTTCAACATAAACTGACGTTTTTACTAAGCCATTAGCATTATTCATAAGCTCTTTTACACCTGATTTTGATTTTGGCGAATTAAAACTAACACTACCAGTATTACTACAAATACTTTTACGTGTTTCCGTGAGATTTTCAAAAAGTGGCAAATGATATTCATCATTGTTAAGTGGGTAAAAGGACAAATTTACTTTTCTAATCTTTTTGACATTTGAAAACATACAATCTATATCATCAGACTTTGGCATATCCACTATATGGACACTAGCATGTGGCAGAGCCGAACTACCCTTTGGAATAGACTTATTATTAACTCTTATAAAACTATTTATGCACTCCATAAAAGTCTTTTGAAAACTACGTATGTCTGGGCTTGCAATTTGATTACGCACCAAAATCATCTTATGATTATCAAGAAAAATAATAAAGCGTGAATACGGAGCGGCCGGTACTAGAGAATTAACACTTGTCAGTTTGCCACCTTTTATTTGTGATAATATATTATATTCTGTTTCTTTTATATAATTACCAACCAGGACATAAACACCATCTATACACTTAAGCTCAATATCGCTAAAACTAAATTTGGGAAAATCCTCTTTTCCATCAATCACCTTCACACGTTTATAACCGCTGTTAAACGCTGGTAAGATAATATCTTCAAAATAAGACAGCATTGGCTCATTTTCAGCACCAAAAGTAATATTGAAATTAGCATAATGCATTATTTTATCAAATTTGTTTTCCATAACAATCACTCCTCATAATAATATTTCTTAAATAATATCACTAATCAGAGCGGAAATCAACGAAATGCACCGAATTTCTATTTACTGCATAAAACACAATTGTATTTTTTATGCAGTATATCAAAAATTCGACATTTATGAACTTTTTGCGACGCAACGCAAAAGCGACCGCAAAATGCAGCCGCTTTCGTGAATATATTTAAAGAGTATGTAAAATGGTGGAGCAGATGTTGAGCTGGCTCGCTCTCGACCTGCATTCTTGCCGCTGCCTGCTCAGCCCTTGCGGCTAGGTCCCGTTAACGTCAGGCTGTCCTGTAAGCCATTAACTCCGATTACACTTACAGCAACACATATTCATGACTATGCGGAGTAGTTTCACTGGTGCAGGCTTTAAGTTCGTGCGCTCTCGACCTGCATACACCGCCCGAAGCTCTAGAATATAGTTCACGGCTTGGCGGTGGTTCAAGTATTATGCTGCTGGCTTTGTCGGAAAACCAACTGACCGTATGGGCAGACCACAAGCTCATGCACTCACGTTCTGCATAGCCCCTTACGGGGCTTAGAAAATTGGAGGTGACTTCATGAAAGTACAAGTCTGAGGTACATCTACACTTTCCTCAGTTTAAATTATAACATAGGTAAAACGAACAGAGCGAACAAGTTTAAGCATTTTGCAAAAATCTTTTGACCGCCATTCTACAGCCGTCCGCTGTACCTCCGACCTTGTGTCCTATCTGTATCCAAGTAAAGCCTTTTACAAACCTGAGTACAAATATCTTCCTCATTTGTCTATCCTCTATCCCCTTGATAAACTCCTCAATAGCCCTCTGCTCGGCTTCAAGTCGTGCCTGTTCGCACAGCAGTGAAAGTGTATCGCCACTTGGTAGAAAGCCGTCTATGCGTGTGCTGTGTGGTGTGTAGGACGGCGGTGTGCATACGC
>OHMW01000276.1_pt1 | contig 34124 bp, 35 predicted proteins | sample 1569391 | NCBI WGS metagenome assembly OHMW01 (sample SAMEA3879557, study PRJEB24766) | human gut metagenome | biome: human-associated habitat; feature: feces | place: USA | collected 1985/1987 | reverse complement strand
ACTCCTTGCCGTTCAGGGTCACCTTGTGGTCGGTGCCCATCTGACGCTTGATGGAGGACACGGTGTTCTCGGGGTTGGTGATGGCCTGACGCTTTGCGACCTGACCGACCAGACGGTCGCCGGTCTTGGTGAAGCCAACAACAGACGGGGTGGTGCGTGCGCCCTCAGAGTTTGCGATGACGACAGGCTCGCCGCCCTCCATGACAGCCACGCAGCTATTCGTAGTACCAAGGTCAATACCAATGATTTTGCTCATAAATGAAGTCTCCTCTCAAAAGAACTTGTTTATCTCATGCTCGATGTGTGAAGCGGATGTCTTATCTTCAAAACCCTTGCGGGTCTCTGCGATGTCACTCGGCCACCACGACGGTCGCGTGGCGGACGATCTTGTCGCCCAGCTTGTAGCCCTTCTGGTACACCGTGATGACGGTGCCGCTCTCCTGCCCGTCCGGGGCGGGGACCTGCTGGACGGCGTTCATGATGTTGGGGTCGAAGGGCTTGCCCAGCGCCTCGATCTCCTCCACATGGAGGGCATCCAGCGCCTTGGCGGCCTTATCCAGCGTCATGATGACGCCCTTCTTGTAATTCTCGTCGGTGGTGGGAGCGTTGGCCGCCATCTCCAGCGTGTCAAGGATGGGGATGATCTGATTCACGGCAAAGGACACGCCATCGTTGAACTTCTGGTCAGCCTCGCGGGTGGAGCGCTTGCGATAGTTCTCGTACTCCGCTGCCATCCGCAGCAGCTGGTCTTTTGCCTGTGCGGCATTCTTCTCGGCCGCGTCGAGCTTCGCCTTCACGGCGTCCATCTCGCGGGCCTTCTTGTTGAACCAGCCATCTTTCTTCTTGGCGTCTGCCGGTTCTGCCTCGGCCTCCTGCTCGGGGGCTGCGGCGGTCTCGGGCGCTTCCTGAGGTGCGGCTTCGGTCTCCTTCGCTTCCTGCTCGGGAGCTTCTGCCGTCTTCTTCGTCTCTTCGCTCATTCCAGATCCTCCTTATATATCACAGTCCGCCGGGGTGCGGCCATCTGCGGGGTGTCTTTTCGTTTGCCGCTCATACCCTCGCCAAGCTCATCGGCGAAGAGGTGGAGCAGCGGCATCAGCTTCTGGAAGGGCATCCGGGTCGGCCCGATGAGGGCCACCGTGCCCCACAGCCCGCCGCCCACAAGGTAGCGGTCGCTGACGATGCACAGGCCGGGGATCTGAGGCTCCAGATCCTCGCCCAGCAGCACGCTCTCACTGCGCTCTGCCGGGGGTGCGATGATGTGGGCGGCCTGCTCCTCGTCGTTCAGCAAGGTGAGGATGTCGCCCACCCTGCCCTCCAGCTGAGGCCAGTCCAGCAGGTGCTGCTCACCGCCCAAGAATACATGGGGCTGTGCGGAGTCCTGCAAAATCGCGGCTGCGGCGCTGATGACCGGCACAAGCTCCGGGTCGATCTGGCTGCACAGCTCGGCGAGCAGCCGGCTCGAAAGATCCACCGGCGCAACGAAGGTCAGGTTGCGGTTGAGCAGCGCGGCCAGCGCAGCGGCATTCTCCCGGGAAAGCCCAGTGCGTACCCGCGCCACACGGGTGCGGACGTAGCCTGCCGTCGTGACGGCCAGCACAGCCGCCGCGCTGCGGCCCACCTGAACGACTTCGTAGTGGGCGACGCAGAGGTCTTCGGCGCAGGGGGTGCTGACCGCGGCGGTGCAGCCGCTGATGGCGGCCAGCGCCTTGGCGGCACCCTGTGCCAGCTTTTCCGGCTCATGGTCAAGGCTGGCGAAGACGGCCTCCACCCGGGCGCGGGTCACGCGATCCAGCGGCTGGTCGTCGGTCAGCAGATTGTCGAGATAATAACGGTAGCCCTTGGCACTGGGGACACGGCCCGCGCTGGTGTGGGGCTGCTCCAGCAGACCCAGCTTGGTCAGCGCCGCCATTTCGTTGCGCAGCGTGGCGCTGGACACGGCCATATCAAAATAGTTTGCCAGCACACTGCTGCCCACAGGCTCGCCCTCGAGGCCATACAGCGCCACGATCGCCTGCAAGACTCGCTGCTTGCGTGCATCCATCGTCATAGCGCCTGCCTCCTTCTTGGCTTTTGTTTCTTTAGCACTCCATCTTCCTGAGTGCTAAGACCATTATAGCCAAAATTTTTTCCCTGTCAATAGCTTCTCGAAAAAGTTTATAAAGATTCATAATTCTGTCATAAAACCAGCGGGAGGCCCCCTTTCCGGTATAAAGAGAGCTTCCCGCTTGACAACGCCCGGCAGGGCGGCTATACTTATTTATAGAAAAGGCGCTGTCTGCAACATGGCCAGCTCCTTACCCGTATGTCAAAAAAGATTGACTGACAGAGTGTGGGAACTTAGGCGGTCAATCTTTTTTGTTATGTTCTCTGTCCTCATGAGAAATCTTCCAAGTGATCTCGAAAGTCACGTGGACGGCATCGACGAGCAGCACCAGCAAGCTGATGATGACCGCCAGCAGCGCAAAGGTTTCTGTCAGAGACATGACACATCCCTCCCTTCACCAACAGACGGCTCCGGGAAAGGTTTTTGCTAACAAAAAAGGTCCATTCCCGGACGCCTGTTTCGCTCCAAAGAGTAAAACAAATCGTCAGGGTAAGGAAGCTTGACCACCTGCATTTGCAGACAGCGCCTCGCTGCCAGAGGCAGCATCCAAAGGATACCATAAAAAGCGCGTGAACACAAGGTTTCACGCGCTTTTTATGCTTTTATAGCCTCATTCCTCCATCTGCTTTGCCAGAAATGCTGCCGCCACGGCCACGGCCTTCTGCTGGGCGGGGTCAGGCTGCTGGGCGCGGTCCTCGGCCAGCAGCCCGACGACCCCGGTGACATCCCCCGCCGCGATGATGGGCCACGCACAGAGCAGAGGCCGCAGCGAACCCTCACAGGGCAGCAGGACGTGCTCCGGGTCGCCCTCGCTGAGGTAGGGCTTGCGGGACTCCATCACCCGTTCCAGCGGCTGGCTGACACTGCGGTCGGCAAGGTCGCGCCGGCCTGCCCCTGCGGCGGCGAGGATGCGGTCGCGGTCGGCCACGAAGGCCGTAAGGGCAAAGCTTCGGCTCAGCACCTCCACATACTGCACCGCCACCCCGTGCAGCTCCCCCACCAGGGAATACTTCTTGAAGATGACCTCGCCCTCGCCGGTGGTGAAGATCTCGAGGGGGTCGCCGCGGCGGATGCGCTGGGTGCGGCGGATCTCCTTCGGGATGACCACCCGGCCCAGCTCATCGATGCGGCGGACGATTCCGGTTGCTTTCATCTGGTGTACCTTCCTTCCCATTCTTTGCTTTCGGATGCGGTACAGTTATTATGTGGAAACGAGAGGGAAATATACACCTACCCGCCCTCTGTTTGCCAAACCGGAGCAGCTATGATACAATGAACTCATCTCAGAAGCTGGTTTGCTTCTGAACACGGCTTCTTGGAAAGGATGGACAGAGGATGCAGCATATCCTTGTTTTAGGCGGCGGCGCAGCGGGTCTGGCCGCTGCGCTGGCGGCAGCGCAGACCGCCAAGGGCAGCGCCCACATCACCGTACTGGACAGAAACGCAAAGGTGGGCAAAAAGCTTCTGGCCACCGGCAACGGGCGCTGCAACCTCGACAACCGGGACATCTCGCCCGAGCGGTATTTCACCAGCAGCCCCAAGGCCCTGCGCCGCCTGCTGGACGCCGTGAACGAGGCCGCGCCGCTGGCGTGGTTCGAGGGCCTCGGCCTCTATCCCCGCACCGACGAGGCCGGGCGGGTGTACCCCTACTCCAATCAGGCGGCAGACGTGCTGGCCCTGCTGGAACACCATCTGGCCGCGCTTGGCGTCGAGCTTCGCACCGGCTGCACCGTCCGGAGCCTGAGCCAGAGCCGGGGCGGCTACGACCTCCAGTTCGAGACCGAAGCGGGCCGCGAAAGCCTGCGGGCCGATGCCGTCATCTGCGCCATGGGCGGCGAAGCCGGGCCGCAGTTTGGCACCGACGGCTTCGGCACCCGGTTCGCCGCCCAGTGCGGCGGGCGGATGGCCCCCCTCTACCCCTGCCTGACGGCCTTACAGTGCGCCCGCCCCCGCAAGTCGCTGGCCGGCATCCGGGCCAAGGGCTGCGCCAGCCTGTTGGACGGCACCGATGGCCGGATGCTTGCCCGGGAAATGGGCGAGGTGCAGTTCACCGATTACGGACTCTCCGGCATCTGCATCATGCAGCTGTCGGGCCTGCTGGCCCCGGGCCGCGGCCCGAAGCAGCCCGTCGTAGCCCTCGACCTCTTCCCCGCCCTGAGCGAGGCGGAGCTGTCCGCCCTCTTCGCCCGGCGGGCCGGGCTTCTGGGCGGCGCAGCGGAGTTCTGGCTGGGGCTTCTGCCCGCGAAGCTGGGCCGCGCCCTCTGGGCCGACGCCGGGCTGCCCGAAGACGCCCGCGCCCTGCCCGCTTCGGCGTGGCCGAAGCTCGCCGCCGCGGCCAAGTGCTGGCGGTTCGAGGGGCTGACCCCCTGCGGCTGGAAGCAGGCCCAGACGACCGGCGGCGGACTGCTGCTGGACGAGGTGGAGGACGACTTCCAGTTCAAGGGCTGTCCGGGCCTTTACTTCGTGGGCGAGACGCTGGACTGCGCGGGCAGCTGCGGCGGCTACAACCTCCACTGGGCCTTCGGCAGCGGCATCCTCGCCGGCCGGTCGGCGGCGAAGCGCCGCCCCGCCCCTGCCCCCCGGAAAAAGAAAAAGACCTGAAGCAGCACAAGACCCCGGAGGGCATTTCTCCGGGGTCTTGTTTTCTGCGTTATTCGTTCGCCGCTTTCTCCAGCTCTGCGGCCTCGGCGGCAGCTTCCGCCTCTTCTTCCTTCTGATACTCCGCAAAGGCCGACCACATCGGCTCGATGTCCTCGCCCCGGACGCGGCGGGCGAAGTAGTTCTTGGTGATGTCCACCACAGTGCCGGACAGCGCCAGCACACCGATGAGGTTCGGGATCATCATCAGGCCGTTGAAGGTGTCGGAGAGGTCCCACGCAAGGCCCAGCTTCATGGTCGCACCCACGACGGTCATCCCCACAAAGACGACCTTGTAGATACGGCTGCCTGCCGTGCCGAAGAGGTACTCGACGGCCTTGGTGCCGTAATGGCTCCAGCCGAGGGTGGTGGAGTAGGCAAACAGCAGGATGGACACCGCGATGAACTTGGGGCCGAAGCTGCCGAACGCCGCCGTGAAGGCCTGCCCCACCAGTGCATTGTCCTGCACTCCCGCAAGGACAGCGCCGCTCTCGAGGTCTACCACGCCGGTGGTCAGGATGACGAGGGCCGTCAGGGTGCAGACCACGATGGTGTCGGCAAAGACCTCGAACACGCCCCACATTCCCTGATGCACCGGTTCTTTGACGTTGGAGGCCGAGTTGACCATGACCGCAGAGCCGAGTCCGGCTTCGTTGGAGAACGCGCCCCGCTTGAAGCCCCATGTGATGGTCTGGCTGATGCCGTAGCCCAGCGCGCCGCCGCCTGCGGCGTTCAGATTGAATGCGCCCCGGAAGATCGCCGCCAGCGCCGCCGGGATATTGCCTGCGTGCATGACCACGATGATGAACGCGCCCGCGATGTAGAACAGGGCCATCAGGGGCACCAGCTTCTCGGTGACAGCGGCCACCCGCTTGAGTCCGCCGATGACGATGAGGGCCGTGACCACCATCAGCGCAAGGCCGGTGGCAAGGTAGGGCAGATGGAACGCGGCGTTCATGTTGCCCGCGATGGAGTTGATTTGGCTCATGTTGCCGATGCCGAAGGAGGCAAGGATGCAGAAGCAGGCGAACAGGACGGCCAGCACCCTGCCCACCGTCTTACAGCCGGGCTTTGCGCCCAGACCGTCGGTAAGGTAGTACATCGCGCCGCCGGACCACTCGCCCTTCTCGTTCTTGCGGCGGTAGTAGACGCCCAGCACGTTCTCGGCGAAGCTGGTCATCATGCCCAGCAGCGCCATGACCCACATCCAGAAGATGGCCCCCGGGCCTCCCGAGACGATGGCCGTGGCCACGCCCACGATGTTGCCGGTGCCGATGGTGCCCGCCAGCGCCGTGCACATACTCTGGAACTGGCTGATGGCCATGTCCTCCTTGCTGGTGTGGGCGGTGACGTCCTTATTGGTAAAGATGGCGCCGATGGTGTGCCGGAGCCAGTAGCCCATCCTCCGGAACTGGAAAAAACCGGTGCGGATGCTGAGCCAGAGGCCGGTGCAGAACAGCAGCGCCAGACCGAACGGCCCCCAGACGAAGCCGTTGACCACGTTGTTGATCCGCGTGACGATGTCTACCATAGGAATCCTCCTCCAAATATCCCAAACAAAATGCGGGCAGAACCTCTTTCCCAAAGGCTCTGCCCGCAAAAAACGCAGCGTATGACTCCGCGCAGGATATGCTTCCTGCGCAAAAGACGTTTGCTCTGTCCTTCTGCCTGAGAGATCGGCCCATTCGGCCTTACACCTTCGGCACCCGCTTTCTGCGGGCTTCTCCAGAGTGCGGCACACCCGGCGCACCGGGCGGCACATCTTGTGATTTCGTTCTCCCTTTATGCACAGCTGTGCACAGTAGAAAAACTTTATCATATTTTCGGCTTCTTGGCAAGCCTTTCACCGCATTTTACGCTCCGGTTTCATCTTTTATTCCGGAAGGTGAATTTTATTTTGGTATGACTTTCTCTTGTCTTTATCGGTCGATGGGCGGCACATCGTCGGGGCTGCCCAGTGCGTCCAGCCACTCCTCAGCCTTCAGCTGGGGCGGCAGGTGGGGCACCGGCTCACCGTCCGGGTCGTCATCGGGCGGGGGCACGAGGTCTTCCGGGCCTTCCGCGCCCTCAAAGCCGTGGGCGAGGCCGTCCGGGCTGGCGTCGCCGTCACGGCGTGCGGTTTCGCAGCAGTCCAGCCCCTCGTAGGCACTGGCGGGGCCGAGGTCGAGCCAGAAGTCCTCCCGCTCTTCCTTGCTGGGGGTATCATCGAATTTCATAGCGTTTCCCTCCTTTTCTGCATAAAGCTTCCCCCGCCCGGCCATGCTTTATGCAGTTTTTTGCAGGGAGGCAGAGGAATGAACGCAAAAGGTTGGAGGCCCTTCTGGGCCGCGCTGCTGGCAGGGCTGCTGGTGCTGGTACCTCTGGTGGGCGGGACCATCCTGCTCACCCGCCGCACTCTGCGGACAAAGCTGGCCTCCCGCCCTCAGAGCGGCGTGGCCATCCGACAGCCCAAGGAGGAAAACCGCCTGAGCCTGCTGGTCTGCACCGCCCCCACCGAGACGACAGCCCCCGGCTTCCTGCTGCTCTACCTCAGCGCCAGCCAGAACTGCATCCATGCGCTGGCCCTGCCCGGGGAGCTGACCGTCCCCTTCGGGACGGACGAAGCCGCCCTCGCCGACTGCTACCGGGCGGCAGGCCCGGCCCGCTGCCGGGAAGCACTGCTCTCTGCCCTCGCCCTGCCTGAGGACACCCACTACCTCGCCCTTGCGCCCTCGGTCTTACAGGCCATCGCTGACCGGTACGGGGCGCTCCGGGTGGGCTTTTCGGGCGCGCTGACCGCCGACGAGCTGGCCCGCACCGGCTGCAGCGCCAATGTGCAGGCCCTTTCAGCCCGGGAGGCGGAAGCGCTGCTCAGCGGGATGGAGGGCGTCGTCCCTCCGGCCCACAAAGCAGCCGCCCGGGCGGCGGTGTGGGACGCCTTCTTCCGGCAGGAGCTGGAGCTTCTGCCCGCCACCCTGCCCGACGCCCTGCGCACCCACAGCCCGAGCCTGCTCACCGACCTGACGGCGCAGGACCTGCTCATCTTAGAGGATACGCTGGAATTTCTCGCCGACCGCACAGCCTCCGTCCATGCGGGGGCGCTGCCCGGGGATTGGGATGCCGACGCCGGGCGTTACACCCTTACCGAGGACTCCCGCGCCGCCGTGCAGGCCCTCTTCAACGTCTCTCCCACCGACGGGCAGCTCTCGTCCGCCAGCGAGCCATAGCCCAGCACCAGCGTGCCGACCGGAGCGGCTCCGCCGCCGGTAAGGTCGTAATCGCTCAGGAGGCTGAGCCGGACGCCCTCGGCCTCGGCGGCGGCCCGGAGGGCGTCATCCGGGGGCGGGTCCCGCAGCTCGGCCAGCAGATGCAGGCCGGTGTGCAGCCCCGTCAGATGCAGCTCCTCGGGCGCGAAGGCCTCCTGCAGCGCCGCCGTCAGGGCGTCCCGCCGGGCCTTGTAGGCCACCCGCTCCCGGGCCAAGTGGCGGGTGAAGTAGCCTCCGGTGATGAAGCGGGCCAGCGTCTGCTGCTCGAAGCGGCTCACGGTGCCGGAGTAGAGCCGATACTTCGCGTGCCACGCGGGCAGAAGCTGCTCGGGCAGCACCATGTAGGCGATGCGGATGCTGGGCGCGAGGCTGCGGGAGCAGGTGGAGAGGTAGACCACCGGCCCGTCGGCCCCGGCCATCCCCTGCAGGCTGGGCAGCGGGCGGGTGTCGAAGCGGAACTCGGAGTCGTAGTCGTCCTCGATGATATACCGCCGGCCCGGGCAGCGGGCGGCCCAGTGGAGCAGCTCGGCCCGGCGTCCGGCCGGCATGGTGACGCCTGTGGGGAACTGATGGCTGGGGGTGACGTAGCAGACCGCCGCGCCGGAGTCCGACAGCGCCCGGATGGAAAGTCCATCCTCGTCCACCGGCAGGCAGCAGCAGGCCACGCCGTTGTTTTCCAGCACCTGCTTTGCGCGGGGATAGCCGGGATTCTCCACCGCCGCCGGCCCGGGCAGAAGCGGGGCCAGCAGCCCCAGCAGGTACTCAAGGCCCGCTCCCACGACGATCTGGTGCGCACCGCACCGGACGCCCCGGTACTCTTCGAGGTAGCCCGCCAGCGCCTGCCGCAGCGCAAGGTCGCCCTGCGCGTCGCCGTGGGTCAGCAGCTCGGGCGACGAATACAGCAGCTCCTTTTGCAGCCGCGCCCACGTCCGGAAGGGGAACAGCCCCGGGTCCACGCCCCGGGTGGAGAGGTCATAGCGGATGGGCCGCTGTTTCGGTACAGCCTCAGCCTTCGGCGGCGCGGCGGGCGCGGCGCTCTCGGGCAGAGCCAGATACTCCTGTACATAAAAGCCGCTCCGCTCCCGCGCCTCCAGATAGCCCTCCGCTGCCAGCATCTGATAGGCCGCGTCCACCGTGTTCACCGAGACGGAAAGCTCTGCCGCCAGACGCCGCTTGCCGGGCATCCGCGTCCCCGCCGGGACAGCCCCCGTCCGCATCTCGGCGGCGAGGCTGCGGTAGAGCTGCTCATAAAGCGGCACATCGGATGCCGCGTCCAGCGCTGTCGTCAAATGGACCATAAAAAGCCCCTCCTTTTCAGCCAGTGTGCCAAACTGACCCCATAAAAAATCTTTGTTCTGGGTATTTGCACAGGGCCAGTTTTGCGTATAATAGGAGCATACCCGCAAGAACCAAAAAAGTCAATCGGTTTTGTGGGTTTTTCGTAAAATGGGAGGGAAAAATCATGTCTACCACTGCAATGTGGCTGCTTCTGGCAGTCGTTGTCATCGTGATCGTCTTTGCAAGTGTGCTCTACAAGCGCACCTTCACCGTCCACGAGCTGGCACTCACCGGCGTCATGGCCGCTCTGAGCCTCGTGGCCTACTTATTCTTCCGGGTGCCCTTCTACGGCGGCTCCTCGTTCCATCTGGGCAATACCTTCACGGCCCTGACCGCCCTGTTGCTGGACGGCGTATCCGGCGGTCTGGCCGGTGCCATCGGTCTGGCTCTGGCCGACATCCTCGCCGGCGACCCGGGCTATGCCGTCACCACCTTCATCCTGAAGTTCCTCATCGGCATCACCTGCGGCGCAGTGGCCCACAAGGTCTTCAAGCTCCGCGAGCTGGATAAGCACGCCCCCGGCTATCTCGTCAAAGTGACCGCCGCCGCTGCCTCCGGCCTGCTGCTGAACGTCTTTACCGACCCGATCCTCGGCTACTTCCGCAATGTATATATCTTCGGTCAGGATTACACCATCGCCAAGGCCCTGACCAAGATCACCGGCGGCGTCACCTTCGTCAACAGCGTGGCCTCCACCGTCTGCGTCGTTCTCCTCTATCTGGCCCTGCGCCCGGCGCTGGAGCGTGCGAACCTTCTGCCCAAGGCCGAGAAGAAGGCGGAAAACAAGTAACCAACTCCATCCCTGTCTGATGTACTCATAAAGCGAAAAAGGCATCTGCCCCTGCGGACAGATGCCTTTTTCGTTTATTTCTTTTCAAATACGAGGAACCGGAACGAGATTTCGGTGGTCAGCTCCGGCAGCGCCGCGAGGCGGGCTGCACCGTCCCGAGGCGTTTTCCAGTAGTAGGGCGTCATGGCGAAGAGGGCTTCCAGCTGCCCGGCCGACACCGTGATGCGGCCGGACACTTCCCGCTCCCCGACGGCCTCAAAGCCCGGATATTCCACTTCCTGCACCGGATTTTTGTAGGGCTTTTCGTAGAGGACGGCCTTCATCTGGAAGAGGTGCTCCGGGCCGGGCACGGCATAGATGAGCCGCCCGCCCGGGCGCAGCACCCGGAGAAACTCCTCCTGCGCGAAGGGCGAAAAGCAGTTGAGCAGGACATCGGCCCATCCCGTGCGCACCGGCTGATGGAAGCTGGACGCCACGGCGTACCGGGCCGAGGGCAGGGCCTTTGCGGCCAGACGCACTGCAGGCTTTGCGATGTCGAAGCCTGCCAATTCCAGCGGACGGCCTGCCTCCCCGAACTGCCGGGCGATGCAGCGGTCATACCAGCCCTCGCCGCAGCCCGCGTCCAGCAGGCGGAGCGGCCCGTTTGCGGCGGGCTGGCCGTACGCGAGGCACAGCTCCCCCAGCGCCTGCCCGAAGATGCCATAGTAGCCCGCGCTCAGGAACGCGCGGCGGGCGGCTACCATCTCTTTGCTGTCGCCGGGGGCTTTCGTGCGGGTGTTCTGCACCGGCAGCAGATGCCAGTAGCCCTCTTTTGCCCGGTCGAAGCTGTGGCCGGAGGGGCATTTCAGCGCATTCTCCCCGGCAAGCGGTGCGCCGCACAGCGGGCAGCACCACGGAGCGAATCCCTCTGCCATCACACTTCCTCGCTGTGGTCCTCGATGGGGGCCGTCGCGCCGCCGTGGGCGTTCATATACTCCTCAAAGCTGGTGAACTTCTGCTGCGGCGGGCGGCGGCTGATGAGCATAAGGCCCGGGTCTTCGTCTTTTCCCGGCGCGTTGCTGCGGCTGCGGCCGTTGTTCCGGCCGGGCTGCTCGGCTCTGGGGGCGCGGGGCGCACGGCCTGCGCTGCCCTGCTCGCTGCGGTCATTGCGGCGGCTGTTCCGGCCCTCGCTGTGGGCATTGTTCTGCTGGGCAGGCTGGGCCGGGCGGGCGTTCCGCTCATTGCGAGGGCTGCGGCCTGCGCCATTGCGGCCATTGTTCTCGCCGCGCGGGGCGGGCTGGCGGCTCTGCATCGCGGTGGGGATGTTCTGGGCCGGGGCAGCGGGCGCGGCGGCGTTCTTTTTGGCGGAGCGGAGGGGGGTCGCCTCCGGAGCGCTCACAAAGTGGGGGTCGAATTTCGGCTGAGCGTTGCTGCCGCGGCCTGCGCCCTGTGCAGGGGCGCTGCCCTCGCGGCGGGGCCGGTTGTTATTGTTACGGCGGTTGTTGTCGCGTCCGCCGGGAGTGCGCTTGTTGTTCTCATCCATGAGCTGTTCCTCTTTTGCTTCGATTTTGGGGGCTTTCTGCTTTTTTGCCGCAGAAAGCTTGGCCGCGCCCTTTTTCTCGGGTGCAGCGGGCTTGGCGGCGGCTGCCGCCTTGGGGGCCTCGGCCTGCTCCGGGGCAGGCTGGTCGGCCTTGGGCTTGCGGCCCCGCACCGGCGGGGCGGCTTTTACGGGGGCGGGCACGCCGTCCCACGGATGGCCGGACACCACCGGGATCTTCCGGCGGTTGAGCTTCTCGATCCCGGCCAGATACTCCATCTCCTCGGGGGCACAGAAGCTCACGGCCGTGCCGTCTGCGCCTGCGCGGGCGGTGCGGCCGATGCGGTGGACGTAGGTCTCCGGCACCTCGGGCAGGTCGTAGTTGAACACATGGGAAAGCTCGCTGATGTCGATGCCCCGGGCGGCAATGTCCGTGGCTACCAGCACCTTGGTCTTGCCCTCCTTGAAGCCCTCCAGCGCGGCCACACGGGCGCTCTGGCTCTTGTTGCCGTGGATGGCGGCGGCGGTGATGCCCTGCTTGGTGAGGTCGCGGGCGATCTTATCTGCGCCGTGCTTGGTGCGGCTGAACACCAGCGCGTTCTGCACCGGCGGCTCCAGATTCTTGATGAGCCAAGGGAGCAGGAGCTTCTTGTTGCCCTTCTCGACGAAATACAGGCTCTGGTCGATCCGCTCCACTGTGCTGGACACGGGATCCACCTTGACGAAGGCGGGGTCGTGGAGGATGCCTGCGGCCAGCTGCTCGATCTCTTTGGGCATCGTGGCGCTGAACATCAGGTTCTGGCGCTTTGCGGGCAGCTTTGCGATGACCTTCTTCACGTCGTGCACAAAGCCCATGTCCAGCATCCGGTCGGCCTCATCCAGCACGAAGATCTCGATGTCGGCAAGGTCGATATAGCCCTGCCCGATGAGATCGTTCAGCCGGCCCGGGCAGGCGATGAGGATGTCTACGCCCTTCTTGATGGCTTCCACCTGCGGGGTCTGGCCCACGCCGCCGAAAATGACGGTGCTGCGCAGCTTGAGATACTTTCCGTAGGCGGCGAAGCTCTCGCCGATCTGGAGCGCAAGCTCCCGGGTCGGGGTGAGGATGAGGGCGCGGATCGCGCCCTTTTTGCGGGGAGCTGCCCCGCTCAGGCGGTCGAGCATGGGCAGCGCAAAGGCAGCGGTCTTGCCGGTGCCGGTCTGGGCGCAGCCCATCAGGTCCCGCCCTTCCAGCACCGGCGGGATGGCCGAGGCCTGAATGGGCGAGGGGGTCTCATAGCCCGCCTCGCTTACAGCCTTGAGCAGGGGGGCGGACAGATTCAGTTCATTAAAAGTCATGGTACTCCTTGGTCATTCTTTGATCCTGCGGCACTCGATGTAATACCGCTTCTCCTCCGCATGGCCCATGCTGAAGGTCTTGCGGGGCAGCACGCCGCCCATCACGATGCCCTTGAACAGGTCGCTCTTCTCGAAGGGCGGCAGCAGGAAAGCCACGCCGCCCTGCTTGGTCAGGGCGCGGACAGCCGGCTCGTCGTGGACATAGTCCACCCGGGCCTCGCTGTGGCGGGCCATAAAATATTCGATAAATTCATCCACCGTGCCCACGGTCAGCGGGGCGACGGGGTCCTCAAAGCTGAGGACATTGGACACATGGGGGCCTGCCAGCGTGAACGCCTGCTGCTTCGAGTCGCCGAAGCAGATCCCGGCCATGTTGGCGTCGCTCCACGCGATGAGGGCCAGCAGCACCGCGCCGCAGTCCACGTTGAAGAGGACGCGGTGGATGGGTTCGATCTCGATGGCGGGCGAATGGACGTTGCACACCTCGGCCAGACACCAGCGGGCGGGGTGGTTCTCCCGCTCTTCCGGCGTCAGGGTGGGCTTCAGCTCCTCCCAGCAGGCCTTGGCCGCAGCCAGCGAATGATTGCCATCGCCCACGGCCAGTGTCAGGGGCGCTGCGCCCTTGGCCTGCGGATACTTGGCGTCGAAGGCCTCCTGACTGCCCAGCCCGGCCAGTGCGGCCTCGATCTGGGCCAGCAGGGCGGGGTCTTCCACGGCCCATCCGGCGATGTGGCCGCCGCCCTGCATCAGCTCGCCCTCATACAGCTTTTTCAGCGCACTCTTGTGCGCGCCGATCGGCTCGATGAGGGTGCAGCCGGGGTCGTCGGCCAGCATCATGACATGGGGCGTCTCCAGCGCCGCCCCCCGGCGCACGGTCATACGGGGCGGGATGCGCTCGGTGACGGTGCGCTCGCTGGGCCGGATGGCCGGGCGGCTGCCCTTCTCGTAGCTGTAGGCCTCAAGGTCGATCTTACCCACAAGGCCCTGCCGCACCCGTCCGCTCTGCTCGGTGCGCTCGACGTAGACGAAGCCGTCCACGGCGCGGGTCAGCACATCCCGGCTGTAGGCGTCCATCGCGGCGTGGATGCGCTCCACGCGCTGGGCCGCGTCCTTGTCCCCGAGGAAAACCTCCGGCAGGATGAGGCGCAGGGTGCTGGGGCAGCTGCCCACAGCAGCGTCTGCCCGCTCCCAGTAGGCACGGTCGCTGGTAAACTGGTCACAGGCCACACAGCCCCACTTTTCCAGAGGGATGTCCTCTCTGGGCAGAAGGATGTGGGCCGGGCCAAAGCAGGATGCAGGTTTCATGGTTACATTCCTCACTCTCTATACGATCACCGGCAGCGAAACAGGCCGCGTGATCTTCTTACCGGAGCAGCCCCGCAGCGTCGTCCCAGAACACGGTGTGCTCCACGCCGGAGGCTGCCAGAGCGTCGCTCAGCGCATTGCGGGCGGCTTCGTCCATCGTCTGCTTGGCGGGCACCTCGACGACGAGATTCTTAACGCCCAGTGCATCGGCCTTGCCGCCCACGGTGGCGGCACCGTCCGTCACCTGCGCCAGCGAGTAGCCGTACCACAGGGTAACGCTGCCGCTGAAGCGGGCGTCCCACAGGGCGATGTCCGCCGCCAGCTGGGCGCTGCGGCCGCGTCCGCCGGTGGAGCCGAAGTCCTGCTTGCCGTTCTGGGCCAGCGGGAACTGGACATTTTCCAGCAGGACATGGTCGAAGCCCATGCTCTGCACCTCGCCGATGAGGTCGCCGATGAACTGCACAGCCTCGTCGGAATAGGGGTTCAGCCACGGGTTGCCGCCGGCCGAGGCCTTATTGTCCAGCCAGAGGTATTCCTGCCCGGTGTAGCCGATGGCCATGCCGCGGTTGGCGCGGGCGGCGGCGGGGTCGCGGAAGGCAGCCAGCTTGGCCACCGGCACAAGGCCGTTCTCCTTCAGCACCGAGGCGATGAGGGACGGGTCGAGGAATGCGCCCTCGATGCTGCCCGCCGCAGCGGGGAGGGCGGAGGGGTACAGGATCTGCCCGCTGCTGTCCTTCAGAGTCACGACGGCATACGCCGCACCCTGCCGGGCCAGCTCCTGCGCCGCTGCCCGCAGCGAAGCTTCATCCTGCGCCGCAGCGGTGTCCAGAACGCCCCAGCTGCCCTCAATGATGGCATTGGCGGGCGCGGCGGCGGGTTCCGACGAAGCAGGCTGCACCTCCGAGGAGGCCGCAGGCTCTGCCGCCGCCTCGGACGAAGCGGCCACGCTGGACGCTGCCGGCCCGGACGAGGCCGAGAGGTCGCGGTTGCGCACCACGGTATACCAGGTGTGGGTGGCCCAGTCCAGCACATGGGGCGCAGCCAGCCAGCCCACCACCAGCACCACGGCCACCAGCACCACGATGCCGACGACCTTCTTGGCCCACATACCGGGGCTGTAAAAACTGCGGTGATACCGCTTGACCTTTTTATACTTTGCCATGTTCGTCCCTTTCTCCTGCACTCCTTACAGGATCACCGAGTGGCCCGTAAAACCATAGATGGCCAGCGCCAGCACGCCGACATAGACCAGCGTGATGGGCAGGCCCCGGAACGCCTCCGGGATGGCCTCGCTGCGCAGACGGTGGTCGGCCTCCGTCACCAGCATGACGGCCAGCAGGTAGCCGAGGCCGCTGCCGAGGCCGAAGCCCATGCTCTGCTCCAGCGTAAAGCTCTGGGTACGCTCCACCAGCACCGTGCCCAGCACACCGCTGTTGACTGCGGCAGCAGGCAGGATGCGGAGCAGCTGGCCGCCGTGGCGTCTGCCCCGCGCTGCCCAGAGCACAAGGAATTCAAACAGGCTCACCACCGCCACACAGGCCAGATAGACCAGCGGGCGGAGCTGGGCGAAGTTGGGCTGGGCGGCCGCGAAACTGCCTGCATAGAAAGCCAGCGGAGCCACCAGCACCTGCGTCACGCAGAGCAGCAGGGCGAACCACCCGCTGCTGGTGCGCTCGTCGCCCACCAGCTGAACCAGCCGGGAGACGCCCAGACCGCGGGTGAACACTGCATTCTGCGCAAAGATGGCCAGCACGGCGTAGCTGAAAAAGACGCCGACGGCCTGTATCACATCATTGCTCATCCTGAGGCTCCCCCTCTCTCTGGCGGTAGACTGCCATGAGGCCCCGGGCCTCCGATGTCAGATAATCTTTCTGCTTCTTGGCCAGCGCGCGCCAGACAGCGCACAGGACGCCCAGCACGATGAAGCCGCCTGCCGGCATCCCCGCCATCGGCAGGATGGGGCGGCTGAGCAGATGGCCGAACACTGTACCGGCGCTCAGCCACTCCCGCACGCAGCCCAGCAGCAGGAGCAGCAGGCTGTAGCCCACCGTGATGCGCACGCCCTTGGAGAGGGCCTTGCGGGGCGACTCCTGCACCCGGCCAAAACGGTAGGTCAGCAGCGGCTCCACCACCAGCATGGGCAGGTAGATGCCCAGCACCAGCAGGCTCACCCCGAACAGGCGGTTCAGGATGGGGTAGGCTGCCAGATAGACCACCGCCGCGCTGCCCGAATAGAGGATGCTGCGGGGCAGCAGCTTCTTCTCCAGCTCTGCGTTGGACGGATGCTCCTCCCGCAGGGGGAACAGGCGGCTCAGCAGACAGGCCAGCAGACGGGAGGGCGTCAGCAGCAGCGCCACCGCCGCCGCCAGCATCAGAGCGTTCTGGCCATTGGTGGCAAGGACCACCAGCGGCGCAAGGCCCATGCCCTGCATGACCACGGGATTGTTCAGGAAGACGCGGTCATGGTGGAAGAATCGCTCCGGGTCGCGGGCGATGAGTTCTGCACTTCTCCGCTTCATACGGCATCCCCCTTTCCGGTCTGCTTTTTCCAGCTGCTGTGGAGCAGCTCGTAGAGATGGACTTCGGTGCGGTCGAGCCAGCCGGAGATGCTGTTGACAGCCAGCAGCGCGAAGCAGACGCCCGTCTCATAGACGCCAAAGTAGCGGAAGCCCATCGTGAAGGCACCCACCATGATGCCGTAGAGGATGCGGCCCAGCCGGTGGTGGGCACAGGTATACGGCTCGTTGAGCAGGAAGACGGCGCTGAAGATCATCGCGCCCGTCAGCAGTTCGTCGCGCACGCAGCGCAGACGGAACATGGCGCTGACGGCAAAGGACGCATCCTCGGTCAGGCCCAGCTGACGCGGGAAGAGGAAGACGATGACGCCCGCCGTGACGAGAAAGCTCAGGGCAGCGCTCAGCTTGATGTCCTTCTGCACCCAGAGGAAAAGCCCGCAGGCCGCCAGCACGAGGGCCGAGCCTGCACCCATCGGGGCGGCATACTCGCCCAGCGCCAGCGACAGACCGCTCAGATTGATGAGGCCGCCGCTGCGCAGGGTATCCGAGATGGTGCTGGCCGTAGCCACGCCGGAGGCGTCCCACAGGGGGATGCTGGTGTAAGGGGTCGGATAGCGGAACACCTGCTCCGGCCACGACACCGCCGCCACCGCATAGCCCACGGCAGCCGGGTTGAAGGGGTAGCTGCCATAGCCGCCGAAGACCTCTTTGCCGATGAGGACGCCGGCCACGATGGCAGCGGCGAGGACATACCAGTCCACCGTCGCAGGCATCAGCAGTGCGATGACGAGGGCAAAGCTCTCGTTGGAATAGTCCCCGGGCCGGTAGACGCGGCGGCGCAGCAGCGAGATGAGCCGGTCGCACAGGTTGCCCATCAGCAGCGCAAAGCCGCAGAGCAGCAGCGGGCGCAGGCCGTAAAGGTAGCAGGAGACGCAGAGCAGCGGCACGCAGAGAAAGCAGATGTGCTTGTAGTATCTGCCGGTGTGCTGCAGCTCTTCTTCCTGCTTCCGGATCAATGCTTCATCCATGGGCCGTTCCCTCTCAGAGCGCGGCCAGCGCGCGGACGGCGGCAGCGGGGTCGGCCGCACCATAGATGGCGCTGCCTGCCACCAGCACGTCTGCACCGGCGGCGACGCACTGCGGAGCGGTGGCAGCGTCCACGCCGCCGTCCACTTCCAGCAGGAAGCGCAGGCCCCGGCGCTCCTTCTCTGTCTTGAGCCAGCGGAGCTTGTCGAGGGCCGAGGGCATGAACTTCTGCCCGCCGAAGCCCGGCTCCACGCTCATGACCAGCACGAGGTCCAGCTGGTCGAGATAATAGCCCAGCTCCTCCACCGGGGTGCCGGGCTTGATGGTCATACCCACCTTGCAGCCCTGCGCCTTGATGGCGTCGATGGTCTCCTGAATGTCGTCATCGCACTCGAGGTGGAAGTTCAGCAGGCTGGCACCGGCCTTGGCAAAGGCCTCAGCGTACTGCTGCGGGTGGGTGATCATCAGATGGACGTCATAGAATGCATCCGGCATGGCCTTGTGCAGGCTCTTGAGCACCGGGACGCCGAAGCTGATGTTCGGCACGAAGTGGCCGTCCATCACATCATAATGCAGCATTTTTGCGCCGGCATCCAGCACCATACGGCAGTCTGCGCCGAGCTTGCTGAAGTCAGCCGAAAGGATCGAAGGACTGATCGTTGTCATTTTATTTTACTCCCTGTTGTTTCCAAGAGATTTTTTGTGTTTTTGCCCTGCCGCCGCCCCTTGTGGGGGACAGTCGGCATAGTTGTTTATAGTTTACATGAAAACGGCGAAAAAATCAAACCCGCCGCCGTGTTTTTCACGGAAAAGACGTAAACTCCGCCCGCACCCCTTCTTCTGCAATGCAAAAAGCAGCCAGACCGCTCCTCTGGGGAGCAGTCTGACCGCTGTGATTCAGTCTACCGGCTTCATGCTGGCCGGGTCTTCCACTGCGCCGGGAAGGCCGCTCTCGTCGGGCAGACGCTTCATGCCGCCGGGGTTCGGGGGCTGGACGGGCAGGGTGAACACGAATCTGCACCACTCGCCCTGCTGGCTCTCGACGCGGATCTGACCGCCGGAGAGGTTGACCAGCACCTTGCAGATGTTCAGGCCGAGGCCTGCGCCCCGGGCGTGGAGGCCCCGGGACTGGTCTTCCTTATAAAAGCGCTGGAAAACGTAGGGCAGCGCCTCGGGGCTGATGCCCTGACCGGAGTTCCAGATGGAGACCTCCACCTCCGGGCCGAGTTTTTCCACCCCGAAGCGGATGGTGCCGCCGGCGGGGGTGAACTTGATGGCGTTGTCCAGCAGGTTATAGGCCACCTGATGGATGAGGTCGGGGTCGGCGTAGACCAGTACCTTCTCGTCCATCGTCAGGCCGTCGATGTCGATCATCCCGTCGTTGATGCGCTGTTCAGCCGAGAGAGCCACGCCGGTAAGGGTCTCCCAGATGTTGAACATCCGGGCATTCACCTGATATTCGCCGCTCTCCAGCTTGGACAGGTCCAGCATATTCTGGATGAGGCGGGCCAGACGGCCCGTTTCCTCGCTGACCAGCTGCAAGTAGTGGTTCTGCATCTCGGGCGGGATGGTGCCGTCCAGAATGCCGTCGATGAAGCCCTTGATGGTCGTCATGGGGGTGCGCAGCTCGTGGGCGATGTTGCCCATGAACTGGCCCCGGGAATTGTCGTTGGACTGGATGTTGTCTGCCATCTTGTTAAAGGTGCGGGCAAGGTCGGCCACCTCGCCCTCGCCGTCCACGCCCTCGACCCGGACGGACAGGTCGCCGCCGCCGAAGCGCTGGGCCGCGTCCGTCACCTTCTGGAGCGGGTCGGTGAGCTTGTGCATCATCACCTTCGTGAGCACGCTGGCCAGAAGCAGCATCAGGCAGGCCGAGAGGAAAAAGTTCGAGAAGAACTCTCTGCGGAACTCCGCCAGCCGCTCGCCGGACGAGCAGAGAAAGAGGTAACCGGTGCACGCGCCGTCCTCGCTGCGCATCTCACGCACCGAGATATAGCTTTTCTCCGCCAGCACACCGCCCAGTGTGTCGAAGAGATGGTAGTTCTCCTTGGCCTTGCCCGCCTTTTCCAGCACCTCAGCCTCCACCGTATCGCCGGTCAGCTTTTCCGGCACGGACGCCAGCATCACATTGCCGTCGCAGTCGGTGAAGAACAGATAGGCCTCCGCGCTCTCGCCGATGATCTCGAGCTTGGTGCTCAGGGCTTCCAGCTCTTCGCCCTCGGGCAGAGAGGCCTCCTGCACAAGATAGGACGCCGTCCGCTGGGCGACGTTGACCACCTCATCCAGCGTATCGTACCGCTCCTGCGCAAAATACCGGCTGAAGAGCACCAGCTCAGAGCCGCCCATGACCACCGTGCCGAAGATGAGCAGAGTGCTCATGAGCGAAAAGAACGCGACTGGGATACTTTTGCGCATTACTGACGCACCTCGAACTTATAGCCCACGCCCCAGACGGTCTTGAGCTCCCACTTGTCGGAAGCGCCCGCCAGCTTTTCGCGCAGGCGCTTGACATGAACATCGATGGTGCGGCTGTCGCCGTAGTACTCAAAGCCCCACACCTCGTCCAGCAGCTGGTCGCGGGTGTACACGCGGTTGGGGTGGGAAGCCAGACAGTTCAGCAGCTCCAGCTCCTTCGGGGGAGCCTCCACCACCTTGCCCTTGACCCGCAGCTCGTAGCTGTTCATGTCGAGGCGGAGGTTGTCGAACTCGATGACGCCCTCGGTGCTCTCGGTCTGGGTGGTGGCGGCGGTGCAGCGGCGGAGCACTGCCTTGATGCGGGCCACCACTTCCTTGGTGTCGAAGGGCTTGACCATGTAATCGTCTGCGCCCAGCTCAAGGCCCAGCACCTTGTCGAAGGTCTCGCCCTTGGCCGTCAGCATCATGACCGGGGTATTGCCCAGCTTGCGGATGCGGCGGCAGACCTCGAGGCCGTCCATCTTGGGCATCATCACATCCAGCAGCACCATATCAGGCTTGAGCTGGTTGAATTTCTCAAGGCCCTCTTCGCCGTCGTTGGCGGTCGTGACCTGATAGCCCTCCTTGGTCAGGTAGAGCCGCAGCAGCTCGCAGATGTTGGTATCGTCGTCCACGACGAGGATCTTTTCGTTTGCCATGTGAGTGTTCCTCCTCTATCCAGTCAAAAGCCAGCCCCGCACGGGCACCGGCTGCGATCCCGAGTTTAACTCATATTCTATTATACGGGACAGTTATGACAAAATAAAGAAGGTTTTGTATGATTTTTTGAATCTTTGGCGGCCAAGGGCCGGAGAACACAAAAGGGGCCTCCTTTGCAGGAAGCCCCTTTTGCATCACACGGGCCGGTCAGAATGGGGGACGCAGTCCGGTTTCCGGTATTTTCAGGGAAATGCGCTCAAATCTTTTGATGGTCCTTACAGGATCGGGGTCTGGAGGTTGTCGTTGTTCTGGATGCCGTGCTTCTCGGCGTAGCCGGTCAGCATCAGGGTCAGAGCGCCGTCGCCGGTGACGTTGCAGGCAGTGCCGAAGCTGTCCTGCAGGGCGAAGATGGCGAGCATCAGAGCGGTGCCGGCATCGTCGAACATCAGGACGCCAGTGATGAGGCCCAGAGAAGCCATGACCGTGCCGCCGGGGACGCCGGGAGCACCGATGGCGAAGATGCCGAGCAGGGCGCAGAAGAGGATCATGGTGCCGATGCTGGGCAGGTGGCCGTAGAGGATCTTGGAGATGGTCATGCAGAAGAAGACCTCAGTGAGGACAGAGCCGCACAGATGGATGTTGGCGAACAGGGGGATGCCGAAGCTGACCATGTCCTTGCGCAGGACCTTGCTCTTGCGGGCGCAGTCCAGAGCGACAGCCAGAGTGGCGGCACTGGACATGGTGCCGACAGCGGTCAGGTAAGCGGGGCCGTAGTGGCGCAGGACTTCCCACGGGTTCTTGCCGGAGTATGCGCCGGCCAGCAGATACAGGACAGCCAGCCAGATATAGTGGCCAGCCATAACGATGAGGATGATCTGGAGGAAGGCGGGCAGCTGGTGGGTGATCATGCCCTCATAGCTCAGGTTGCAGAAGGTAGCAGCGATATAGAAGGGCAGCATGGGGATGATGATCTTGCCGACGATGTCCAGCACGATGTTCTGGAACTCGCCGAGGATGTCGCAGGTCAGCTTGCTGTTGGTCCAGGTAGCAGCCAGACCCACCAGAACACTGAGCACGAGGGCGCTCATGACGCTCATGATCTGGGGGATGTTCAGCTCGAACACGACGCCGGGCAGGATCCGCAGACCGGCCACCTCAGTGTCGATGGACAGGTGCGGGATGAGGGCGTAGCCTGCGGTGGTGCTCATGAGGGCTGCGCAGACGGAGGAAACGTAGGCGATAACGATCGCCACGCCCAGCAGACGGGAGGCGTTCTTGCCCAGCTTGGTGATGGACGGGGCGATGAAGCCGATGATGATGAGCGGCACACAGAAGGTGATGAGCTGGCCCATGATATACTGTAAGGTAACGACGACCTTCATGACGCTCTCGGGGAAGATCTGGCCCAGAATAACGCCGATGATGATGCCGAGAAGCAGCCGGAACGGCAGATTATTGAATAGCTTTTTCATAACATTTTACCCCTAATCTTCTCCTGCGCTGTGGGCGCAGGGTGTTTTTTGCAGGATGCGGATGCAGGCTTGCTAGAGGGTGAGGACGCTTATTGGGCGTCCGGAGTGTGGTCTTTGTTGAGCATCAGGTCGAGGATGACGCTGTCGCTGGTGCCGTGGGTGCTCAGGATGGCGAAGTTATCCAGCGTGCGCTCCACGTTCTCCTCCACGATGCCGTCCGTGCTCTGGACACGGACGCCGCGGGTGCCCATGGCCGCTGCCTGACAGGCGGCATTGACGCAGGTGGAGATCTTCAGCGCGCAGTCTGCCTTTGCGCCGTCGCACACCATGCCAGTGACATTGCCCACCATGTTCTGGATGGCGCAGCAGATCTCGTGATAGCCGCCGCCCAGCAGGTATGTAATGCCGCAGGCCGCGCCGGTCCCGGCGACGGTCGCGCCGCAGAGGTTGCTCAGGCGTCCGAACTTCGACTTGATGCGGATGGCGATGAGGTTGGACAGGGTGACGGCACGCAGCATGGTCGGCTCATCGATGCCCAGCCAGCGGGCGGCTGCCACGACGGGCATCGTTGCGGTGATGCCCTGATTGCCGCTGCCGGAGTTGGCCACCACCGACACCGGCGCGCCTGCCATGCGGGCGTCTGCACCGGCGGCGGCAGCGATCATGGAGTTGGTGGTCAGGTCGCGGGTCATGAGGCCCTTGCGGCAGTTGAGGTCGAGATTGCGTCCAATGGCAAGGCCGTATTCCTTGGAAAGGCCCTCATCGCTGATGACGGAGTTGACCTGCACGGCGCTGCGGATGATGTCGATGGGGTCGTGCATGGGGTCAAGCTCCTTGGTGCAGTAGTCCCAGATGGAGCGGACGGTCAGGAAGGACGCGATCTGCTCCGGGGTGACGACATCGCTGTCGCCGGATGCGGCGGTATCCGCATCCTGCTTGTCGAGGGTCGCCGTGCCGTCCTGCTCCACCAGCACGACGTTGGTGTGCAGGTCGCGGACGATGGCGCGGCCGGTGTGGCCGCCGCCCTTGGCGATGACCTCAATGTAGAGCTTCTGGGGCACCTGCGCCACATTCACCTTGACCTTCCCGGCCTTGACCAACGCGGCGGCCGCCTCCACCGTCTCACGGGGGACATGGTTCATGACCTCCAGAAGGTAGACCGGGTCGCCGCCCAGCGCACCGATGGCGGCGGCATAGTCCATGCCCTCGTAATCGGTGCCGGGGATGCCCGCCGACATGGCGTTCTTGATGATGTTGATGCTGGCGTTGACCGTGATCTCCTCGGCCTTGTCCACACCGGCCTTCCGCAGGGCCTGACCTGCCTCGGCGGCAGTCAGGGCCACAGCGCCCGGCTCGGTGCAGCCGGTAGCCAGCTCCATCTCACTGTTCAGGATGCGGATGAACATATTTTGTTCCATAGTATTGCACCGTCTCTTTCTCTTAGGATGCTCTGTTATTTCACGGCGATGCATTCGATCTCCAGCGGTGCGTCCTTGGGCAGACGGCCCACCTGCACGGCGCTCCGTGCGGGGAAGGGCTGTGCGAAGTACTCGCCGTAGACCTGATTCATCTCGGCAAAATCATTCATGTCTGCAAGGAAGACCGTGGTCTTCACTACATCTGCCAGTGTCATGCCCTGCTGGGCAAGGATGGCCTGAATGTTCTTGAGGGACTGCGCGGTCTGGGCCGCGATGCCCTCGGGGATGGCCCCGGTAGCGGGGTCGATGGGGAGCTGGCCGGAGACGTAGACCGTCTGGCCTGCTGCGATGCCCTGCGAATATGGCCCAATGGCTGCGGGCGCCTGCGCAGTAGCGATTGCCTGTTTCATAATTCTCTCTCCTTTTTCCGAATTGCAGGGGCACGGCTTGCCCTCGTGCCCCTTGTCCTGCCCCTATCCTAACGCGGCGTGCGTCAAAAGTCAACATTTTTTCTCTTGATGATAAATTATTATCACTTGTGACAAATCCGCGGGATTTTTTGAGGCAGTTTCACGAATTTTCGGTGAGTTTGCGAATCATCATTGTCAACAACCGACGAACGTGATATGATACAGGCAGAGAGATGAGAATAAATTCTCATTATTTTTCTTATAAAGCAATGGAAAGTGGTGACATACATGGACGCAAGGCTGGAGCCGTATCGGACGCTGGTTTCGTTTCTGGGTGAGGCGTTGGGGCCGGACTATGAGGTGGTGCTGCATGATCTGACCAGCGAGGAGGGCACCATCGCAGCCATCGTGAACAACAACATCAGCGGCCGCACCGAGGGTGCGCCGCTGTCCAACATGGCGCTGCGGTTCATCCACGGCAGGGTGTACGAGAAGCAGCCTTATGTCGCGGGCTATCAAGGTGCATCGCAGGCCAAGGGGCAGCTGCGCTCCTCCACTATGTTTATCAAAGACGGCAGTGAGCTTATCGGGATGCTCTGCATCAACTTTGACGCCGCCAAATACAGCCGGATGGCGCAGGAGCTTCTGGCCCTCTGTGGGGCGCATCAGGAGCCAAGCCCCACGCTGGGCGTCGAAAATTTCGTCAGCAGCCTCCCCGACGCGGTGCAGGCTGCCATCACCGATGTGACCGGCAGTGCCCTGCCTCCCGACCGCCTGACGATGGACGAAAAAATACGCATTGTGGACGACCTGCAGCAGGCAGGCATCTTCTATATGAAGGGCGCTGTCAGCGAGGTGGCGGCGCAGCTCGGCTCCTCGGAGGCGACGATCTACCGCTATCTGAGCAAACTGAAGGATTGACCCTTGCACTCCTACGCTCCTTCGCGTATAATGATAGACGTATCAATATGTCTATCAGACGTGAAGGAGCGTATTTTATATGAAACTTGGTATCGTCGGCCTGCCCAACGTCGGCAAGTCCACTCTGTTCAATGCCATCACCTCCACCAAGAACGCGGAGGCTGCAAACTATCCCTTCTGCACCATCGAGCCGAACTCCGGCATCGTGGCAGTGCCGGACAAGCGGCTGGACAAGCTGGCCGAGATCTGGCAGACCAACAAAAAGACCCCCGCCATCGTGGAGTTCGTGGACATCGCGGGCCTCGTGAAGGGCGCAAGTCAGGGCGCAGGCCTCGGCAACAAATTCCTCGGCCACATCCGCGAGTGCGACGCCATCGTCCATGTGGTGCGTTGCTTTGACGACGACAACATCATCCATGTCGTGGAGGATGTGACCAAGGCCGAGGCCGTGGACCCCATCTCTGACATCGACGCCATCGACTATGAGCTGATCCTCTCCGACCTCGAGGTCGTCCAGAACCGCGCAGGCCGGATGGCCAAGGCTGCAAAGAGCGGCAACAACAAGGGAGCCGCCGCCGAGGCAGCATGGCTGCAGCAGCTTGCTGCTCATCTGGAGAGCGGCAAGCCCGCCCGCAGCTTCGACTTCGACGAGAGCGACGCCGAGCAGCAGGCCGTGCTCCACGAGATGGGTCTGCTGAGCAGCAAGCCCGTCCTCTACGCCTGCAACGTGGGCGAGGACGACCTGATGGAGGGCATCGAGAACAACAAGTACGTCCCGCTGGTGGCTGCACGCGCCAAGGAAGAGGGTGCACGTTACATCCCCATCTGCGCCAAGACCGAGGAGGACATCGCCGACTACACCCCCGAGGAGAAGAAAGCCTTCCTCGCCGAGATGGGCATCGAGGCCAGCGGCCTCGACAACCTCATCACCGCCAGCTACGATCTGCTGGGCCTCATCTCCTTCCTGACCGACGGCAAGAAGGAGTGCCGCGCATGGACCATCCGCAAGGGCACCAAGGCCCCGCAGGCTGCCGGTAAGATCCACAGCGATTTCGAGCGCGGTTTCATCCGTGCCAGCGTCATCGGCTACAGCGACCTCGAGGCCAACAACTTCGACTATGCTGCCGTCAAGGCCAAGGGCCTGCAGCGCACCGAGGGCAAGGAGTATGTTGTGCAGGATGGCGATGTCATCGAGTTCCTGTTTAATGTTTAAAGGAGTCCACCATGATCTTGGGTATTATGGGCGCTATGCCCGATGAAGTAGACCAGCTGTGTGCAAAGCTGGAAAATGTCACCGTTGAGCCCTACGGCGGCGTGGAGTATCACAAGGGTACGCTGGCCGGCAAGCAGGTGGTGGTGTGCTGCGCCGGTATGGGCAAGGCCAACGCCGCCGCTACCACGCAGGTGCTCATTACCAAGTTCGGCGCGGAGAAGATCATCTTCTCCGGCATTGCGGGCAACATGACCAGCAAGATCGGCATCGGCGATGTGGTCATCGGCAAGACGGTGCTGTACCACGACGCCCAGCTGGATATGATCTGCCAGAACCCGCCGTTCCTGAAGGAATACACCGGCGACCCGGAACTGATCGCCGCTGCCGAAGCCGCCTGCGCCGAAGCCGGGGTAAAGGCACTGGTGGGCAAGATCGCCACCGGCGATCTGTTTGTGGGCGACAGCGAGACGAAGGCCGCCATTGAGGCCAAGTGTGCCCCGGACTGCGTGGAGATGGAGGGCGCGGCGGTAAGCCAGATCGCTGCCAAGAACGGCGTGCCCTGCGTTATCCTGCGCGCCATGAGCGACAACGCCGACGAGGACGGCCACGAGGTGCTGGTGGTGAAGAAGTTCTCTATCAGCGAGTATGTCGCCACCGCCACTAAGATCGTAGCAGCGATGGTGGAAAAGCTGTAAATTTCCCCAAAACGCAAAACAGCCAGACCGGCAGTGCCGGTCTGGCTGTTTTGCGTTTATGTCAGTTTTTGGTCAGGTCTTTGGTATACAGGGCGCGGGTGGCGTTGAGCACGGCAATGACCATCACGCCCACATCTGCAAAGATGGCTGCCCACATTCCGGCAATGCCCAGTGCACCCAGCAGCAGGCACAGTGCCTTGATGCCCAGCGCAAACACGATGTTCTGGTGCACGATGCGCAGGGTGCGGCGGGCGATGCGCATAGCCAGCGCGATTTTGGCGGGGTCGTCATCCATCAGCACCACGTCTGCGGCCTCGATGGCAGCGTCCGAACCCAGCGCACCCATGGCGATGCCCACGTCTGCGCGGGAAAGCACCGGCGCATCGTTGATGCCGTCACCCACAAAGGCAAGGTTCTCCTTGGGCTGCTTTTCAGCCAGCAGCTTTTCGATCTGGTCTACCTTGTCGCCGGGCAAAAGACCGGCGTGGTACTCGTCCAGACCCAGCTGCTGCGCCACCGCCTGTGCCACCGGCTGCGCATCGCCGGTCAGCATGACCGTCTTGCGCACGCCGGAGGCCTTCAAAGCGCGGATGGCCTCGGCGCTGTGGGGCTTTACCACGTCCGAAATCAGCAGATAGCCCGCATAGCTGCCCTCCACGGCAACGTGCACGATGGTGCCCACGCCGTCCACGGCGGGGACGGTCAGCCCCAGCTTTTCCATCAGGCGGGCGTTACCGGCGGCAACGCTCTTGCCGTCCACCTTCGCGGTCACGCCATGACCGCCCAGCTCCTGCACGTCCGTGACCCGGGCGGCGTCAATGGGCTTGCCGTAGGCAGCCTTGATGCTCAGGGAGATTGGATGCTTCGACCAGCTTTCTGCCAGCGCAGCGGCTTCCACCAGTGCGGCGTCGGTCACGCCCTCGGCCGGGTGGATGCCGGTGACCTTAAAGGTGCCCTGCGTCAGGGTGCCGGTCTTATCGAACACCACAACGCCGGTGTTGGCAAGCTCTTCCAGATAGGTAGAGCCTTTGATGAGGATGCCGCAGGCGGAAGCGCCGCCGATGCCGCCGAAGAAACTCAGCGGGATGGAGATGACCAGCGCACAGGGGCAGCTGATGACAAGGAAGGTCAGGGCGCGGTAGACCCAGTCGCCAAAGCGGGCGGGCTGTCCCATGAGCAGCAGCACCACCGGCGGCAGAAGCGCCAGCGCCAGTGCGCCGTAGCAGACAGCGGGGGTGTACACCCGGGCAAAGCGGGTGATAAAGTTTTCTGCCCGGGCTTTTTTCATGCTGGAATTTTCCACAAGGTCGAGAATCTTAGAGACAGTGGATTCGCCAAATTCCTTGGTGGTGCGCACCTTCAAAAGGCCGGTCATATTCACACAGCCGCTGATGACCTCGTCCCCGGCGTTCACGTCCCGGGGCAGGCTCTCACCGGTCAGGGCGGCGGTGTTCAGGGCAGAAGCACCCTCCACGATGATGCCGTCAATGGGCACCCGCTCGCCGGGCTGCACCACGATGACGGTGCCCACCTCGACCTCATCCGGGTCCACCTGTTCCAGCTTGCCGTCCTCGCCCTCGATGTTGGCGTAGTCCGGGCGGATGTCCATCAGGCTGGCAATGCTCTGGCGGCTTTTGCCCACGGCAACGCTCTGGAACAGCTCGCCGATCTGGTAGAAGATGATAACGGCGCAGCCCTCCACATAGTCGCCCAGTGCAAACGCGCCCACGGTGGCCACTGCCATCAGAAAGCACTCGTCAAAGGGCTGGCGGTTCTTGATGCCCTTCAGCGCCTTGCGCAGCACATCCCAGCCCACCACAAGGTAGGGGATGCAGTAGAGCGCCAGCTCCACCGGCATGGGCAAGGCGGGCAAAAGCTTGAGCACGATCACCAGTGCCACGGCGATCAGAATCCGCTCAAGGGTCTTTTTTTGTTTCTTGTTCATAAGCAACGCTCCTCAGTTTGCGGTGCAGTGGGTGAAAAACGGGTAGTTTTCCACAGGTTTTTCGGGAAAAAATGGGTATTCCACAGTTTTACCCGCGTTTTCCACACAGTTTTCCTGTAAAAAAACGCTTTTCCACGCTTCTTTTTCGGGTTTTTCGCAAAGTGTGTTGAAAACCCGGTGGAAATTGTTGAAAAGTGGCGGATTTTCCACAGAAAAACTCCCCCGATCCGTACCGACCGGGAGAGCTTTGCCGTACATCAGATATCAAAGATCTCGCAGTCGTCCTCTACCTTCTTGCAGGCAGACAGCACGTTCTCCATGGTGGCGTGAGGGTCGGCACCCTCGGCAAACTCCACCTTCATCTTCTGGGTCATAAAGCTGACGGTCGCCTTTTCCACACCAGCTACGGTGTTGGCGGCATCCTCCATCTTCTGGGCGCAGTTGGCGCAGTCCACTTCGATCTTGTAGGTCTTTTTCATAATAAGTACCAGCCTTTCTTTTCTGCGGGCGGTGTGCCCGGTCATTCTTCGATATGGTCCATCCCCATGGAGAGGATGCTGCGCACATGGTCATCGTCCAGTGCGTAGAAAACGGTTTTGCCCTCCCGCCGGAAGCGCACAAGCTTGGAGTCCTTGAGCACCCGCAGCTGGTGGCTGACGGCAGACTGGCTCAGCTGCACGGCGTCCGCGATATCCTGCACGCAAAGCTCGCTGTCGTGTAAGGCGTACAGAATTTTGATGCGGGTGGAATCGCCGAACACGCGGAACAGGTCCGCCAGTTCGTACAGCACCTCGTCATCCGGCATCTCTACCGGCTGTTTTTCTTTTTCCGGTGCGGTCTGTTCTAGCCCGGTCATGCTGTCCTCTCCCTTCGTTTCGATATATGAGCATCTGTTCATGTGTTCATGATAACACGCAGGCAGCCCCCTGTCAAGCAAAATCCGCAAAGTTTTTTACATTGCCGCAAAATTGCTGAAAATCGCCGTAAAACGCAAAAAAGATGCAAATTTAATTTGCAAATTGGGTGCGGGTTTAAACTCCCTCAGTCAAAGCCTAACGGCTTTGCCAGCTCCCTCGGGGAGGGAGCCTTTGACATGGCGGGAAGGTTTCTTGTTGCGCTTGATACTTTAGCGCTGAGGGCAGCGGCGTGCGCCCTCTCCGTCACCTGCGGTGACACCTCTCCCAAAGGGAGAGGCAAGAGCGCCGCCGGAAGCTTTCTCATTGCACTTAAAGCTTCAGCAACGAGCCTTAGACCTTGGCTCTCCCTTCGGGAGAGCTGGCGCGGGAGCGCCTGAGAGGGCGCACGGGGCTAACGGGTGTCCCTCTCCTGAAAAAATATGCAAAAAATAGTGCATTCCGGCGCGTTTTGTGATATCTTATAAAGGCGTATGAGCACAAATAACACAACTGCGTCCATAGGACGCATAAGGAGGAACTGTATATGAAGTTGGAAACCGGGATCTGCGGCGAGCAGAGCGTGCGCGTGAGCGCAGAAAACACTGCAAAGACCATGGGCAGCGGCACGCTGGACGTGTTTGCTACCCCTGCACTGGTGGCACTGGCCGAAAAGACCTGCTGGCAGAGCGTTGCCCCTGCGCTGGAGGCGGGCAGCGGCACCGTGGGCACCAAGCTGGAGCTGGAGCACACCGCACCCACCCCTGTGGGTATGACCGTGACCTGCCACAGTGAGCTGGTGGCTGTGGAGGGCCGCAAGCTGACCTTCAAGGTGACGCTTGCGGACGAGAAGGGTCCTGTGGGCGGTGGCACCCACGAACGCTTTATCATCTTTGAGGAAAAGTTTGCCGCTAAGGCCGAGGCCAAAAAGGGCTAAGTGTCGCTTTTATCTGTTTCGTCCAGCCGCAGCGGCGGCAAGTCTGCGGCCAGCATCTGCTGCTCGGCGCGGGTCTGCGCGTCCTGCAAAAGCTGCACAGCCTGCACACTGGCGCGGAACAGTTCAAAGTACATGGCCTTATAATCCGGCACGGTGCACACCCCCTTTGCATTTCTGTGGGTAGTCTGCCCCGCAGCCTGCGCCCCGATACGCCGGACGAACCCCGCAGACAATAACTGACACCTGATATGAGGAGCTTATGAAAAACAAAAATCTTTCTTGGGTGGGGGCGCTGTTCGTCTTTGCCCTGCTACTGTGGTGCACGGCGGTGACCCCCGGCAAGGTGGCCGATCCCGCCACCTACACCTGTGCGGTGTACAGCACCTTCTTTTCCCTGCTGCCGCCGGTCATTGCCATCGTGCTGGCGCTGAACACCAAGGAGGTGTACACCTCGCTGCTGGTGGGCATTGCCTCCGGTGCGCTGCTGTATGCCAACGGCAACCTTGAGCTGGCGCTGAACACCCTGTTCTTCAACGAGGACGGCGGCATGATCACCAAGCTGTCGGACTCTGGCAACGTGGGCATTCTGGCCTTTCTGGTGATGCTGGGCATTCTGGTGGCGCTGATGAACAAGGCGGGCGGCTCGGCAGCCTTCGGGCGCTGGGCCTCCACCCACATCCACAGCCGGGCGGGCGCACAGTTTGCCACCCTGCTGCTGGGCGTGATGATCTTTGTTGACGACTACTTCAACTGCCTGACCGTGGGCTCGGTGATGCGCCCGGTGACCGACCGGCAGAAGGTGTCCCGCGCAAAGCTGGCCTACCTGATCGATTCCACCGCCGCGCCCATCTGCATCATTGCGCCGGTGTCCAGCTGGGCGGCTGCGGTCACCTCCAGCGTCCCGGCGGGTTCCGGCATCAACGGCTTCACCATGTTCCTGCGCACCATTCCTTATAACTATTACGCCGTCATGACCGTGGTGATGAGCCTGTTCCTCATCTTTACCGGGGCAGAGTTCGGCCCCATGAAGCTGAACGAGGACAACGCCAAAAACGGCGACCTGTTTACCACCGCCGACCGTCCCTACGGCGACGATGTGGACGATGGTAATGATACCAACGGCCATGTCATCGACCTGATCGCGCCGGTGCTGGTGCTGATCGCGGCCTGCATCTTCGGCATGGTGTACACCGGCGGCTTCTTTGAGGGCGTAGACTTCATCACCGCCTTTGCAGACTGCAACGCCTCGGCGGGTCTGGTGCTGGGCAGCAGCATTGCTTTGCTGTTCACCTTTGTATTTTACCGGGTGCGCAGCGTGATGACCTTTCAGGACTTTGCTGCCTGCATCCCCGAGGGCTTCAAGGCCATGGTCAGCCCCATGCTGATTTTGTCCCTTGCATGGACGCTGTCCGGCATGACCGGCCTGCTGGGTGCAAAGTATTATGTGGCAAACCTGCTGGGCAGCTCTGCGGCGGCTTTGCAGTATCTGCTGCCGTTCATCATCTTCCTTGTGGCAGTGTTCCTTGCCTTTGCCACCGGCACTTCCTGGGGCACCTTCTCCATCCTGATCCCCATCGTCTGTCAGGCCTTCCCGGACGGCGAGATGCTGGTGGTGTCCATTGCCGCCTGCCTGTCCGGCGCGGTGTGCGGCGACCACTGCTCCCCCATCTCGGATACCACCATCATGGCCTCGGCGGGCGCGCATTGCAGCCATGTGAACCACGTTTCCACCCAGCTGCCCTACGCCATTACGGCGGCGGCCTGCTCGGCGGTGTGCTACATCATCACCGGCCTTGCACAGGCAGTGCTGGGCAGCCGCGCAAGCCTTGTCACCTCGCTGGTGCTGCTGGTGGTTGCCATCGTGCTGGAACTGGCGGTGCTCAGCGTCATCCGCGCCCGCACCCGGGCAAAAACTTCCGGGGATGCTGCGTAAAATTCCGCTATGCAGCGGGGCATTTTCGTGGTATACTAGCCGTATAGCAAGAAAACTAAAGCATTGGAGGCGCATGACCCATGCTGGAAAAAGCTTTTCAGGACGTCTACACCAAATTCAAGCTGCATTTTTATCAGAACGTGTTCCAGCGTTTTGCCACCCGTGAGGCTACCCTGACCACGGTGGAGTCCTTCTGCATGGAGGGCATCATGGCCATGGGCGAGCCCACCATTGCGGAGTTTTCCCGCATGATGCAGATCTCCACCCCCAATGCGGCGTACAAGATCGGCAGTCTGGTGAAAAAGGGCTATGTGGAAAAGATCCAGTCCACCACCGACCGGCGGGAGTACCACCTGCGCCCCACCCAGAAGTATATCGACTACTACAACATCAGCTACTCCTACCTGAGCACGGTGGTCCAGCGGGTGAACAAGCGCTTCCCCAAAGAGGACGTGAAGAAGCTGGAACAGATGCTGACCATCATCAGCAACGAGCTGATGCCCGAGCTGAACCTGGAAAACAACCCGGAGGCTCCGGAGGAAAAGAAAACCGCGCGCTGAGCCGCACCCTTCCGGAAACCCCGGAAGCCCGTGCGCCGACCCGCGCAGCCAGACAGGACTGCCCCACAGAGATGTGGAGCAGCCCTGTTTTTTTCTGCCGGAACGGGCTGTGCGGCCAACAAAAAAAGCCCCGGAGGGCTTGCGGGACCCTCCGGGGCGAGGCAGCGGCGTGCGGGCCCGCTGCCTCAGGGAATAGCGATCAACAGGAGATTCTGGGGGAGCAACTTTTTGGGGGATTACAAAGGAATGTGATGCATGGCCCAAAGGGTCAGCGGGGCGTTTGCCCGGGGCCTTTGGGGGTTGGGGTTCAGTGCTGGGACTTGTAGAACATGGCCTTGCGCTTGCGCTCCATCCAATATCCCGCTGCAGACAGCACCATGCCTGCGCCCAGCATCAGGTCTGCCAGCCAGCCGCTGGTGCCGGTCTGGATCAGCTTGGCATCCTGCACCGCCGGGAGCACCGGGGTCTCAGGAGCGGGAGCCCACACCTGCTGGTGCAGCTCCTTCAGCGATTGCAGATCCCGGCCGGAGAGGGCACGGTAGACCCGGAACATCTGCCGGTTGCACAGCCGGAGGATGCCGCAGGCTTCCTGCAGGCCGGAGGGCATCCCCTCCAGCGGGAGCACCCGGCACAGCCATGCCAGCAGCACCACGGTGCCCACCGCACAGCCTCTTTGAACCTGTTCTCGCTGCCTCTGTTTCATCCCGCATCCTCCGTCTTTTGTGCCGTTCTCCGGTGGTTTTTCTCCATTATATCACATCCGCGCTGTAATTTGCCAGAGAGCAGAGGGGAATATAC
>OHMW01000237.1_pt1 | contig 37645 bp, 23 predicted proteins | sample 1569391 | NCBI WGS metagenome assembly OHMW01 (sample SAMEA3879557, study PRJEB24766) | human gut metagenome | biome: human-associated habitat; feature: feces | place: USA | collected 1985/1987 | reverse complement strand
AATTGAGATACTCTATTTACTTAATATTGGAATTATCATTTAATTCATAACCCTATAGAAAGAAATCAACCCGCACCTAAAAGAAATTATTCCGTATTTCTTTCGCAATATAACGCCCCATCAACTCCTGCCCTTCTTTATCGGGATGTAAGCCATCGCGCAGATAGCGTCCCCTGCCCGAAGGCTGTTCGAATTTCTCGGTTATACCACTATTGGAGTAACAATCTATCAGTTGTACAGCAAGAGCACGGCAGATTTCACGCAGAATGGCAATCTTCTCCAGATTACGTTCATTGCGGATTACATCACCGGTCTGAATAGGGGTACAAACAAAAACACGACATTTGGGATAATGTTCCAGAATGGTCTGTATAGCCCAACGGGCACCACCTGCCATAGTGGTAACGTCCACTTCAGCAAGAGTCTTACCTTTCAAGGACTCTTCGGCAGAACCAAGGTTCTTATCATTTGTCCCCATAGAGAAGACAAAGACGTCGGGAACGGGATATTGCCCGTTTTCCACTTCGGCAATGAATTTCTGGATGTGAACCTTAGAAACATTATTATGCCGCATCTGCAATTCATGGCTGTCTTCTGTGGGACGCCAACCACCGGATATCCCTGCAAAACCTGCACTTCCATAATCCTGTGTATCGGAATGACAGGCCCAGGTTGCAGAACCTACCGCTACATTATGATGGGTGGCAAATCCAAGCAGATCAACCACCGTCTTCGACCATTGTTCACCTGCCGTGATGCTATTCCCATCACAACCGAAATTCATCTTACTGAAATCAGGATAAAGAGATTGCGCCTGTAACGCAATCCCTATCCATAACACAACACAAAATCCAATCAATCTTCTCATTCTAACCTCTAAACCATTTTATGAAAAACGTTCCATTATCTCCATACACATACGTCCGTTATGATACGGGCATTTCCAAAATCCGGCCTTGTCATCTTCAATATTCACCGTGCCGTCAGCACGCACACTCCAATGCCACTCACCGTTCCCGTAATCCACCAAATGCTTCTTGATGAACTCCCAGCAACGGAATGCTTTCTGCAATGCTACTTCATCTTCAAAATATTGGTAAAGATTGACATGTCCCACCACATTTTCTGCCTGTACCCACCAATGACGGTCAGTATCGGTCTTATGCTTATCCAGGAAAGTTTCATAAATCATGGCACCGTCAGGTGTCAGTCCTTCATCAGCCGCGGCGGCAATAAACTCAACTAAAGGTTCTACCTTTTCCAGTAAAGTTTTATCATCCAGAATCAAAGCGGCTTCATGTATCAGCCAGGAAGCTTCTATATCATGTCCGTAAGAAACAATGCGATACTTACTCCGCCAATTGTCATCAAAAAACAATTCCAGATGTCCTGTCTTAGGATTAAGAATCTTATCCGTGAATAATCCTATCAAATTGCGAAGTTGCTTCTTGAGGCGATCATCTTTCCATACACGGTACAAATTGGTATAGGGCTCCAAGATATGCAAATGGGTGTTCATTGTCTTACGTTCGTTCTCGTCTTTATCGCTAAGGCGCATATCGGCGATCTCTCCCCATTCTCGGGTAAGAGCCTCGCAATAGCCATTCTTCACAGAATCAAAGCTATACTTTTCGATATCCTCAAACAAACGGACAGCATATTCCAAAGCCTCGGCATCACCCGTGGCACGATGATATTCGCTCAGTCCATAGATGGCAAAGCCGATAGCATAGATTTGTTTCTTTGTATCCAATGGATGACCTTTATAATCGAGCGACCAGTAGACGCCGCCAAACTCCCGGTCATAGAAATGATCTATCACATAGCGTTTGGCACGCGTTGCCGCAGACAGGTATTCTTCTTTCTTCAGCAAACGGTAGGCTGCCGAGAAAGTCCAGAGAATACGGGCATTCAATACAGCACCCTTTTCTGTTTCCGGCATCAAGATTCCGGTTCCCGAGATACGACCATAAAAGCCACCGTTCGCCTTGTCTGTCATCTTGTTCAGCCAAAAAGGAAGAATGTTGCCTACTAACTCTTCTTCCATCTCTTTTCGCAGATTCGTGATGTTCATAAGATTTTGTTTTTAGTTTAACTTCTGGCGGGATTCATTTCTTACGGGTTATGAGGTAAAGTGATAATTCCAATATTAAGTAAATAGAGTATCTCAATTCCCCTCATCCATCGGAGGAGGGGTGCCCAGAGGGCGGGGTGGTAGGTAAAGCAAGAAGTGCCTAATGAATCATATCAATAAGGAATTATTTTCTTACCTACCACCTCCCCCTTCGGGTACTCCTCCTCCGAGGAGGAGGAGAATTGAGATAGTATTGCTCAGCATTTGATTCATTTCTTTCCCGGTATGAATGAATTTCGCCAATGAGTTTTTTAGTTAGCTTATACTCCAAGTATTTTGCAGACCGACACATAGGTATTTGGTGGACCACCACATACGTATTTGGCAGACCGCTGCATACGTATTTGGTGGATCGGTAAATACGTATCGTATAATCCTCAGTCTGATGCCCGCACTTTTTTCAGTCCTTTGTTAATTTCCGCCACACGCTTCTTTGTCAACGGATAGAAGTACACGACTATCATGGCCACCACTGCCACAGCGGCAGGTATCCAGCTCATTAGCAGGTTCAATCCCGTCAATGCTTCCGCTGTCTGCACGGCACCTTCCGCCGTATTGTAGCCGAATGACGCCAGTATCCACATCACAGCCGCACCACCCAACGCACCGCCAAACTTCTGTGCCATGGATGAAGATGAGAATATAAGCCCTGTCGAAGCCGTTCCGTCCTTCAGTTCGGCATAGTCCGAAACGTCGGCATACATACTCCATATCAATGGTGAAACGATACCCGTACAAATAGATATAATGATTTGCATCATCAACATCAACCAGAAACCAAACGGTGTGCAAGGCAGATAAAAGAACAGGATACTCATTACCGCCAATGCCGCCATCGTGAAAATATAAGTGGACTTCTTACCCAATCCACGCGAAAGGGGAACGGCCAGTACTACCCCTATCATATTAGAAACTTCACCTACTCCAAGGAATAACCCGGCATAGAACAAAATCGTGAAGTCACCCAAGTTTAAAAATATACTGTCACCTATATAATCTTTAAAGAAATAAGCAGCCGTAGCACCACGCACCGTATTAAACAAGTTAGAACACAATGCCGCACCTATCAGCAACCACCAGGGAACATTGGACAACAACGACTGGAAGTCCTTCCCGATAGAAACAGTAGAGACACTCTTTACGTATTCCCTCGTCATGCTGAAGCAAAGCAAAAACACAACAAAGCACAATGCAGCAATCACAATCATGGAATATTGCCAACTGACAGTCACTGAGCCAGTCATCTCCCTGAACCACGCACAAAGCGGTTCCCAAGCAAACAAGGCTATGAAACTACCACCATAGGCAAAGAACATCCGGTAAGAAGAGAACACGGTTTTCGTATCCGAATCGTCCGTCATCACTCCCAGCATAGCCCCATAAGGAACATTAATAGCTGTATAAACCGTCATCATCATAATATACGTGACATATGCCCAAACGAGTTTTCCCGTAGGTCCAAAGTCGGGTGTGGTAAACATCAATATACCGCAAACAGCAAATGGAAGAGAAATCCACAGCAGATAAGGACGGTATTTTCCCCATCGCGTATGGGTTCGGTCGGCAATGATTCCCATCATCGGATCGGATACCGCATCCCAAATGCGCGTTACTAACAGTAGGACACCTGTGTCCGCCAGGCTCAGCCCGTATATATTAGAATAGAATATAGGCAGATAATAGGAAAATATCTTCCAGAACATGGAGGAAGACATATCACCAAAGCCATAACCAATTTTCTCTTTAAGTGTTGCCATGATACTATAAGAATTATGAATTATAAATTACAAATTACAGAAATACCTCACCACCACATCAGGCAGCCTCGTAATTCGTAATTAGTAATTCGTAATTTTCTTCAGATTCTTGTCGATAAGCTTCTTCAGAGTCTCTACGGAAGCAGAAGAAGACAAACCGTCGACCGGAGTATTCATGCAATAATCTACCAATTTATCTACAGTAGACGTAGCTACATGCATCCGCGTATCCGAAGACGCATAGTAGATGAACACCTTACCATCTTCATCGGCAATCCAACCATTAGTAAAGAGCACATTGCTCACATCGCCAACCCGTTCCTCTCCTTCGGGAGCCATGAAGTAGCCACCGGGAGTAGCAATCAGTTTCGTTGGATCATCCAAAGCCGTCATGTACATATAGAGCACATAACGCAGTCCGGCGGCACAGGCTCGTACACCATGCGCCAAGTGAAGCCAACCTTTTGAAGTCTTTATGGGGTGAGGCCCTTCACCGTTCTTCACCTCTTTAATAGTATGATAATAACGGTAGTCTATGATCTTCTCTTCTTTTACCTCGGCATGAGTCATATCATCTACCAATGCCCAGCCGATGCCTCCACCACTTCCGGCATCAATAAATCCATCTTGCGGACGGGTATAAAGCGCGTATTTACCATCTACAAATTCAGGATGAAGGACTACGTTGCGTTGCTGGCTCTTAGTTTTCAGATCCGGCAAACGTTCCCAAGTCTTCAAATCCTTGGTACGGGCGATACCTGCCGTAGCCGTAGCCGAAGATAAATCTCCCACGGGTGCATTGTCATCATGGCGTTCGGCACAGAAGATACCGTATATCCAACCATCTTCGTGTGCTGTAAGACGCATATCATATATATTAGTAGCCGGAACCACATCCTCGGGCATAGTGACCGGATAATCCCAAAAACGGAAGTTATCCACACCGTTGGGGCTCTCTGCCACGGCAAAGAATGATTTACGGTCAGCCCCCTCCATGCGCAGCACCATCAGGTATTTGCCATTCCACTTGATGGCACCGGAGTTGAGTGCGGCATTCATGCCGATACGCTCCATCAGATAAGGGTTGGTCTGTTCATCCAGGTCATAGCGCCAGAATACCGGTGTGTGCGCTGCCGTCACTACAGGATATTTATAGCGCGTAAATATGCCGTTTCCTTCCTCTATCGGCTCGTTCTTTCTTGTTATCAGTGCCTCATGCTTCTGAAAGAGTCTTGTTACCTTCTCATTAAAAGTTTCCATATTGATTGTTTTTTCTTATTTATACAAAGAGTTTACGTCTGCTGCAAAAAGTGTCTTAGGGTTATTATAGAATGTCATGAAATCCTCTGCTGAGGTCTGTCCCGGATAGGGAGCATAAAAGTGAGTGATACGTTCACGGGCATTACGCCACACCAGGACGTATGCTATCGGATAATTTCCAATGCCCGGCAACAGGGTCTCCGTCCACCACTTCGGATCAGGGATGCCTTCATATCCGGTTTCGGTAATGGCAATTACTTTATCGTGCGCTTTTCCAATGCTGTCCACAATGGCAAGTGATTTTTCAAGATTGGTGAGGTACGTATCACGCTCGAATTGATAAGTGTCGAAGCCAATCAGATCAATAAGTTCATCACCGGGATAGTGTTTCAGATATTGTGCAGTATCTTGAGGTTCTGAACCAGGAGAGTAAGCATAAAGTGCATTGTCTACACCATCACTACGAAGGATATCCACCGTCATATGCCAAAGTGCCTTGTATTCTTCGGGAGTACAAAGTTTTTCGCCCCACCAGAACCAACTGCCTGTATGTTCATGCCACGGACGGAATAGTACCGGAACCTTTACCCCTTCTTCTGTTTGTAGAGAATTGATAAAAGCTGATACTTTACTTACCCAACCAGCAAACTTATCATAATTCGCTCCTCCGGGAAGGATTGACTTCACAACCGTTGTATCCGATACATCCCAAGAGTCTCCCCCCGTCAACGGATTGCGCAGATGCCAGCTTAAAGATGACATTCCGCCCCTCTTATACTGGTTCAATATCTCCTTTCTTATTTTAGTAAACGGAACTTTATCCAGACTCATAGTATCACCCAGTTCTATATGTCCCAAGTCGAAACTTATAACTGCGGGATAATCTCCACAAACGCTCTTCACATCAGAACGTCCTTCGTCGCCTTCCCAACCTATACCGTAATTAGTATCATCATGATGTCCGAACATAAAGCCCCGGGATGATACTTTTTTAAGATTGGCAAGCAGGTGCTCGGTCTCGGGAGTACGGGTAGAAATAGTTTCTCCATCTGCCATTTTTTCTTTTCTAGAAAGATTGCAAGCTGCCAAAACGCTCACCGCTAAAGTTATTGCTATAAATTTGAATTTCATACAGTGATATTTTTCATAAACATTATTCAAGTTCACGGGGCAAAGATAGCGGATAGGTACGAAAGATAATGATACAATTTTATCCCTTTACAGTATTATTTCATTTTCCAAGCTCCTACCCACACACTTGTCGAAATCCATACTCTATTTATTTTTTTTGTATATCCACCCCCATAAAAATATCCATAAATTCCAAAGTATTGTAAGGATTGAGTAGAATTCAGCCTTCTGTCGGATTAATAAAATGTATAGGTAGCTCTACGTTAAAATTACATCCATCATATTCCGAAGAAACATCTTTCATATACCGATTCTGCAGTTCAAAAGGAATAAGGCTATCTGCTTCGTTAATATGGTTTTGCCGGGCAAATGTATTCCTATATACTTTACTTTTCCTGAGTCGCGTACCTAAATGGTAATCACCGGGATTAGTTTCCACTCCCATAAAAGATATATGAGTCCCGCTACTATCGCAAACAGAATTCCAAGAATGTCCCAGTTTCCGATTTGGCCATTGTATTGTAAAATCTCTGGTTACGGGTATACCCAACGCTCTCATTACAAAAATCGCCAATGCCCCCATTTCATCACATGTACCTCTCGGTGTACTCATCAACATTGAATAGTTCATTGCCGGCATAGGGGTACTCACCCAAGTAAATGCCGGCAATTGTTTGTTCACCATCCCACAGGCTTCAACTGCAGTTATGTCCGGATGCTCCTTGAAGTAGTTATTCATATCAGCAAAAGCGATCAGTACTTTTTCACGCCAATTTTCCAAAGGCTCTTTTCCAACTCTATAAGGCAGTATTTCCTCACAAAAAACATCAAAAGAAATATTCTTGCCCCAAGGCTGTTCCATCCACACTTTAAATGCTAACTCAATGTTATTAATCAGATATTCGGATGTAATAAACTTCACATCCTCTTCAACTTTTAACTCTCCCCAATCATGCTTCACTAATAACCTTTCTTCATCCGGTATATCATTCCAACGATACAAAGCAGATGCGATGTTTTGCCATGGTGTATTATAGTATTCTGAATATTTTCCTTCCATATTAGCTATCAAAAATTGTGCGGCTTTAAGTTTCAAACTGTCTGCCGGATTTTTACTATAATGTTCCAAGACTCCTTCTAATTGCTTACAATTCGATAATCCTTCCCAGATTTGGGAAGGATTATCGATACGAGAATTACAAGATATAAAAAATAAGAATACAAGAAAAAGGATAAATTCTTTCATACTATAGGATTTTTATGAATACCCACTTACTTAATTTTAATTGTATAGGTTCTTTGCGAAGATTTATTGGTTACTTTTTGATCCGGAATATCATAAGTTAATCTACAATTCATTTCAACGGCCGTTATATCAGATTCATCAAGCTCCCCTTTAATCATATTTACAAACGAGCAACTGAGTACTTTTGATGAATGTGGAGCTATTTTTATAGAACTTGGAATACTTCCAGAATATGATAGCGAAGAAGTCCTTGTTCCCAATTTTAAACCTTTTTGATCCAAAAAAACGAATTGAACCACCGCACTCGAATTATGAACTGTCATTTCATAACCTGATTCATTGAGAAGAGTAATCATAATATTCTTATTATAGGAATCATACCCGGAATAAATCATTAAATCTTGCTTTGTCTTGATAGGTAAAACTTTATGAATAAATTCAAATCTTTCTTCTTCAGGAATTGAATAGTTAATAAAACAGCTCGCATCAACAGAATAAACATCTGCCGGACTATGATTTGAAGGACACAAATGTCTTAAAAGAAATCTAAACGTTTTAGTCGAGCGCGGGTTAATGGACACAAATCTCTGATAGTCTATGCCTTCATAAAAGACAGCATCGTACAATGAGATTTCCTTACCTGCTTTATCTTTAAGATGAAATTGTATAAGACTCCCGGAACTAGCACCATAGCTGTTGCGTATTCTCATTGACTTATTCGCAGAATTAACTACATGAATTAATATCGTACTTTCGTATGGCAAATAAGTGGCACCAAGGGTTATGTCTGATTGAGCCATTAATCCCATTGGCAATAATGCAACTATGACAAATAACAAACTATTTATTTTCATACTCTAAATATTTATTTATTATAATACTGTTCTGCTATTTTTAAATCTTGCTGATGTTTCCAATATAAATAACTTCGTTCTCGAGCATATGCAGATGAAACATTTATACCATTATTCATTTCCGCTCGATAAGCAGCTATCTCATTTCTATAATACTCGGGAGATTTTATGCGAGACACAGTTATTTCATCTTTATATGCCATATCAGAGAGTCTCTCACCATATAAATTATTTCTTATATAATCCTCTATATCAGGAGGGATATTAGAATATCCTGTTCCTGGAGGCACTTCACGCTCCTTCTTACTCCATGGGTCATCATTTCTAGCATGATAAGCCTCATGCCATATTATTGAAGTTTGATCGTTAAGCGTATATCCTCCATTAACAAATTTCATACAAATTCCTATTATTCCATCTATATTTCGAGCAGTACTTGCACAAGACACAGCTATCTCAATCTTAAATTCAGACAAATCAACTCCCATTTCTTTCAAAGTTTCATAAATCTGAGCTAATATTGCATTAATTTTTTTAGTCATCGCATCATATTCTGGAGCAGGACTAATCAATTTAGGCAATGGATGCTGTTGTTGATCTCCACCGCTACTGCTACCTCCACCTGTCTGTGGCGGCGACGTAGGAGGAACATATCCAGGAGGATAAGCGGGAGGTCCGAGAGGAGGCATTACGGGATTCGTAGGGGGAACATAGGGAGGAGGCAACGATGGTGGAGGCGGGGGTGGAGTTGGTTTAGGATCAGGCGTTATGACTACTTCCGGCAATAAAATTGAACCTCCACCACCAAATTCTCCATTTTTTGTCATGGTTCTTACAGTTCTTGTAATACGTGCAAAGCACAAAAGTTGAGACATCTCATTAAGATATGCATAGAGATCGGCACTAGCATAATACAAAGACCTTTGGTCATACAATATTCCATTGATATACTTCTCAACCGATATTGTATAATTAGTAGTAACAGTAGAATACACAATAGTGCCACTAAATTCACTATTTGGGTCACCACTATAGCACATTTTGTCTATTTTAGTCCTATTCTTTGTTGCATACTCTTCAGAAGGAATAATAGTTGCAATATAGCAACTATAAATACCTGTCTCCAAGTTTTTAACAACTACTAGCTTTTACAGCATGACAGTAAAGTAGGTATCCCGGAATTCACCAGATATGGTATCAACATCACTATAAAAAGAGCCTTCATAAGTAGCTTCAGTTATTAAAGGAACATTTACTGTCATGGTTTCAGGACGAATAAAAACTATAGCCTTACTCCATTCAGGAGCAATATTACCAGGATGCAATCCAGTAGGTTCACCTTCCATTTCAATAGAAGCATACTCTTCGAAATAATGCCGAGCTTCCGACATCAAATGGGAATTCGAATTTTCATATTCATCTAAACCGAAATCATCATTCTTACATGAAAAAAGCCAAAACAATACAAACAAGAAGAAAAATAAATGTAATCCGATACGGTACTTCATAGTTTCAATTTAATTTTTCACTAAAGTGTGTTGGTTGTAAGAATGTGGTAAGATCACAAAACGCAGTTTATCACTTACCACATTTCAATTCATTCTAAATTAAGAAGAAAAAGTTATTCCATAGAAGGCACCTCGTCACGAGTTATCACATAACTCTGTTCCATAGCATCCTTCCACCAAACTTCATCGGCATGAACTATCGGACTTCCATCTTCTCCCTCACCATCATACCAGGGCATAAACCAAGACCAACGTGCACCGGCGGCCCATTGCTCCGAAATCTTACCCACAGTACCACATTCGCTTAATGCAACTATCTTATTCCCATACGTGGCCGAGATAGCAGCATATTGCGATGCGCAAGTCTCCGCATCCTTCGAATAGATGTCACGTCCGATAATATCTACATACTGATCGCCCGGGTACCAATCTTCATCACCAGTTTCAGTAGTCCAAATCCAAATCAGGTTGTCCAATCCCTGAGCCTTGAAGTAGTTGAACATAGCAATCCACATAGCCTTATGGCTGGTAGCGTCTTTCCCCCACCAGAACCACTTGCCTGCAGCTTCGTGGAACGGACGCCACAACACAGGGATACCAGCATCTTTCAGCAGTTTCAGGTAACCGGCCACGGCAGCCATATCTGAAGTGAAAACCTTGTTTTCCCAAGTGCCTTCCACCGTAGCGTTGGCAGCATCGAAAGTCGTCTCATCAGGCTTATAAGTATAATCCGTCCCCAAGTCATAAACCGTAGCAGGTGTACCGATGTAAACGCCCGTAACCGTATGGTTGCATCCACTGATAACCAAACCATTCTCTTTCACCTCATTCAAGGCATCTTCAGTCAGCCGGACAGCATAGGAAGTTTGAGCAGAAGTTAACTCCACCACACCTGACCCGGTTACTAAATCTGTCCAAGAGGCATTCTTCACGGAACCTTGCCACCAACCGACAGCGGCATCCAAATCTTTCACTTTGACAATGATGTAGTCTCCGGCTTTTGCATTATCAAATACAGAAGTATCGAAGCCTTCACTCTTGCGAAGATCAATGCTTTCAGCCCAGTTACCCGTCGATTTTTCTCCTTCCCAAACAGTAGCGGCAATACTTTCTTCTAAGGGAGCGAACTTAGGAACATTCCAATGCCACATGCATGATACAATCCCATGGTTATCAGCCCAATTCTTTACCGGAGTAATATCACCATAGTTTATCCAATTGGCGCCAGCCAAAGACCATGCCAGATGTCCGTAGTCAAAAGTATTGAGTGCCGGATATTTACCGGTCCACTCATACACGCGTTCAGCCATATCCGTATTCCATGATTCTTTGGCCATCATACCCGAAAGGACTTTCTTTTCATAATTAGCGAGCAGATAATCATAAAGTTTCACAGCATTGGTAGAAACAGCCATTACCGGTGTTTTGTCCAAAGCAATGGTAGTAAACTGAAGAGATACTGCCGGAGCAGGCATCTTATTCGGTCCCAGCACTACACCCTCAGGAATGGAGAGTGTGCATAAGGTTTCGCGTTCGGGGACATTTACAGTCAATGCCAAGACATTACTCGATCCATATACATCAGCACTAATCAGCGTGCCACCCGTAAACGAAATTTGCTCCAAGTCTTCCGTAGCAAAGAACACGTTCTTGTCATACTTCACCTCAATGGTGATTTCACCTCTCTTCACCTTGGCAGCATTCGCCTCCGGAGTGGTGGACACCAGTACAGGTGCCTCCACTTCGGGAATGGTATATTGTGCATCGGTATCAGTACAGGATACAAATCCAAAGGCTGTTGCTACAAACAGGGCAGCCCATATCTTATTCATTTTCATAATATTCAATCTTTAAACATTAAGGTAATATGGTTATCTTACTAATGGTCATTCCATCTCCCTGAATCAGCAACCCTGTGGAACTCCCGTCTCCCCTCACACCTTTCAGGCAATCAACCATCTCTTGGGTAAGCTGCAATTCCATGACACGGACAGATGCATCATTCCATTCGGCAAGCGTTGTAAACGACGTCCAATTGGCGTCATTGATTTGGAGTTGGCCGGTTCCGCTTACATAAAAATTAATAACAGATTTTCCTGCAACCAGTTTCATATCCTTGATGGAAGGTTCCTTGTCAATCAAAATACGGAAACGCCCCGTGTCATCCCAAGCCATAGCAATGGGGAAAGGCATCAAAACAGATTGGTCTTCCTGTCTCACTATACAGTTTTTCAAATCCTGTTCAAGCGAGATTTCCCATTCCAGCGTCACGCTACTGAATGTCAATTTGTCTCCCTGGATAATAATACCGGCATCATTGATACCTTCGCACTCTTTCTGTTTGGCCTGAATGTTATTCAATATTTCTTGTGTCAGCACCAAAGGCGTAGAACGATTGGCGAATGTCCAGCCATAAATATCGGTAGGGACTAACGTTCCATTAACCTTAAATTCACCCTCCGTAAAGTTGATATTGGAGAAATCACCATAATTGATTTGAGCCTGTCCCCAATCGTCTTTCTTTTGCGCATAATGCAGCACCATGCAGGCACCGGCAGGCACATCTTTGAAGGCAGAAGCCGGAATGATGACACGTCCTCCCTCGCTCCATGTGATGTCTACCAACCCTTTCCATACTTCATTTTTGATGTTGGTGGCAGGAATAAACGCAATGGCATACTCTATTGAACCGTTGGACGAAATCAACGTCACCTTCGTATTGGCATTAGCCATCTGCGGAACAGCTATGACAAGCGTATTGCCATTGATAATAAACTGGACAGCTTTTCCGTCCACTTCCACACCAGTCAGTTTGTCGCCATTTTCCACAGCAATGGTAAATATCTCTCCACCCTTCAGTTCTTCATCTTCACCTGGCAATACGGGAATGTAACAGAATTCGGGTGCATTGATGGTAAGAGTCGTCGTTTCAACGCTCTCCCCATTGCCCATTACCAAGGTTAATACACCCGATTCAGTACCCATTGTAGGCATAGCGATGATCAACTCCGTAGTAGAGGTTGGAGTAACTTCCACTTCGGCTCCACCGGTATAAACGACCTTAGCTATTAAATCTAGATTTTTACCCTGAATCGTTACATCACTGCCCAAAGAAACGGCATCATTGACAAATGCCATGAATTCAGGTTTCAAGGTAGTAATAGCCACCGGTACAGAAGTACCACTTGCCGTATTCAATAACAATTCACCACTGATGGCGGCGGCAGGCATCACTACTGTCACCTCGGTAGCACTCTTCGAAGCAGGTTCCACAGCCTCTTCCACACCTGGGAATGTAACAGTAGTCACCAGTTCCATGTTGATACCCATCAATGTAATCATGTCACCACCGCGCAGTCCGCTATCCGGAGTTGCTACTACTTTTTCAGGCAGTGCCATGCCAATGTTGGCAATAGCTACTTCCACACCCGAAGCGGGAATCATCACAACAGCGCCATTCGTTGCATTCTCTGGTAATATAAATGTAATGGTTTCTTCACCTTCTCCTGATTTGTCGTATGCAAATTCCACTTCTTCACCATTCGGCATCTTCACAATATTCACCAAGTCAAGGTCTTTACCCTTCACTACAATCTCATCACCCGGTTTCTTTGCTGTCAGATCAAGCGGTGCTTCCACAGAAGGCAAAATAAAAACAAGTCCCTTCACATGGATTAAATTACGCAAAGCATCGGAATCCTCGGAAGAAGCATCAGCCAAAGTCACGTCACCGGTTCTTGCTTCCATTGGAACTTTCACCTGAATTTCCTTACGTGAGTGAGCTATGAAGTCGTCCTCACCCACTGGCAACTCTTCAAAGAAGATTACCTCTTTGATAAGATTCAGATATTCACCCTTGATGACAAGTACTTCGCCTGGTTTCACCGGATTAGGTGTAATCGTCTCTACGCCTATAGGCTCGGTGTAAGTAATCTTAGTCTTTGTAGTAATCTCTCCCGTAGGTGTTTTCAGAGTGACATATCCCACTTCAGCCGTTTGAGGAACGGTTACACGTATCTCATTCGCACTGATTACTTCTATATCAGTAATCTCCCCGCATCCGGGAATAGATATAGATTGTATCTTGTCCATTCCGCTACCCAGGAAGCGGAGTTCACCGCCACGGGCTACAGGACTGGGACCAAACACATTCAAACTGATACCACCTTTATATTGGTTAGTATCTTCTTCATCTCCATCATCGCAGGCCGAAAATGACAAGCAACCCAAGAGTATGAGGCACATCATCCAAAGTGCCGAAAGTTTATATGTCTTGTTCATATCTATAGTATCTTTAAAGGTTATTTATTGGGAACCGCACGGATATTATCAAGCTTGATAATCGGCGTACACTCTGTACCATTCACTCCTCCGCCTACAACGAAGAATGTCAGGCTGGCAAAATCTCCCGGTGAACTGGGAACACTTTCAGCCGCTGCTCCTAAACGGTCGAGAGTAAAGTTGGAAATAGGCACGGTTACAGTTACCCATTTATCACCGGTATCGTAAGAACCGGTATCCATCCAAGGACGATACAACGCACGACCGTATGTCCCCAAACCATCTTCTCCATTAAATACCTTGGCATTGGCTCCTGCAACAACACCATCAAACCCTTCTATCGGATTACCACTCAGTGTCACCTTGTCATAGCCTGCAAAACAAATTTGCATAGCACCCGCACTCCACGGATTAGACGTAGGAATATACATCTCGAACTTCAAGGCCATATTAGCAAAATCTGTGAAATTTACCAGATTATGCAATGCAATGCCGTCGCCCGATGTCACATTCTGCAATTTATCCCACGAACCACACCAATATTCGAATGCAAATACAGCATCGTTCCAAGCACCGTCCACACTCATTTTTGATGTACCGTCACCCAACTGGACAAAGTTGCCTGTAAGTGAAGTTTCATCCGTCTTGATTTCTCTTTCGTGCCAACCATGATTACTCAAACCAGTCTTTCCGTCAAAGTCGAACATAAGGCCACGTGAATCAAGATAGTGGAACGTAGAAGTACTCTCGCCATAAATAGACGCTACACGAATAGAACCCTCTGTATCACATTCGGGCATTCTGAAAGTGATAGTGCTATTAGTGAGCTTTGTAAACGTAGTAAGTTGCTTTCCATCAGGAAGAGTTACAGTAAGCGGTACATTAGGATCATCAATGAAGTAATTTCCATAAAGAGTCACTTCACTTCCGGCAGTAGCATATTCACACGACATAGAAGCTATCATTGGCCTGGGAACTATCACATGGAAACCATATTCTACCGTATCTTGCGCGGCAGTCACCATATAAATTTTATCACTCACTTCTTCAGGTATATTATCAGGAATCTGAACAATCATAGTATGAGATGTGATATAGCTGGTATTCAACTGTGCCTTTTGATCATTAAAATAGAGTTCCTTGATACTTGTAAGGTTATCACCCACAAGGCAAATAATAGATTTCAGGCTTGCCTCCACGATGAGAGAGTCCGACTGTGCCAAATAAGGCATACGTATATAACTCACCTGGGGCAGACCACCGGTAAGCTCAAACTTATCAGGTTGGTCCTCACATGAAGTAAACATTCCCGCAATCAGCAGCAGACTTACTACCAACCCTTTGAAATATATATTCATTTTCATATTCATTACTGTTTAACTGATTAATAAACGAACTCTGCTCTTACATCCAAGTGCTGAGCATCTTCCAATAAATGAGGGTTATACACCACATCTTCGTCAGGAAGAGGAAGTTTAAAAATAGATGCGGTTACATTCGGTTTCGGAGTATTGGTTTCGTAGTACATGGAAGATTCATCCACATTCCATACATTATTCATCTTATACTCCTTGTAGAGGTCGGGCAATCCATAATAGCCATTACGACGCTGCGCTTTAATGATATTCATAGCCTTATTAACATCGTAATAGGACATACGAACAAGATCAAACCAATAGTCACCTTCGAAAGCCAGTTCCAAACGGCGTTCTTTCAATACCTGATCAAGTGTAATACTGGCGGGTCTCTCATAAGCAGAAACAGCACGTTGACGAACCTTGTAAAAAGCATCAATAGCACTTGCGTCTGCAGTAGAATTGTTATTACCAATTACAGCTTCGGCATAAACCAGATATATATCGGCCAAACGGAGTACATGAGTATTTAGTGAACTGCACTGCTGCCCCGGGCTGATACCAAAAGTTTTAATATGATCGTTTGTATTTCCATAAAGATGTTTGGCGATATTGGCACCGGTACCCGATTGCAGACCATCATTAGAGCCTGGTGCATATTCTTTATCATACAGGAAATCCAAATAATTAAATCCTCCCTTGTCCTGCCACCAGTAACTGTACTTATCACCAGCCATCATCATTGTGGCCTTGCGACGAGCATCACTCTGATTTCGCTGAGTAGGATTATCGAGCGGAGAAACACCAAACGCATCTTGTAAGTCAACGGAAGGTGCAGTCCAGTCACCCCAACATTGGTATGTTTCAAAGCCCTTCATGGCAAGTTCCGAGGTCAGACAGTTTCCACAAGTATAATTATTTTGTTCGGCAGTCCAACGCCAGCCGAATAAACTCTCTTCACAAAGATCATTCTCCCCTTTGAAAATATCCTCATAATTGGCCATCAGTTGTTTGCCTGAATTATTGATGACATCTTTTGCATAACTGGCAGCCTTAGCCAAATCGTCAGCATCCCGTTGTCCGTTACCATTAGCATTGATTCCGGATTTTGTCAGATAGACTTTAGCCAGCAGTCCCTTAGCAGCCCATTTATCTATACGTCCGGCCTGATTCTCCTCCGGTAGTAATTCAATAGCCTTTTCCAAAGTCATAATGATATATTCATAAATGTCGGCAGCTTTCACCTTATACTTTTCATTGTAGTTGCCCGCTGCTATTTCCGAACTATTATCATGTACAATTGGAACTTCCCCAAAAATACGTACCAGATAGAAATAAGCCATCGCCTTCCAGGCCAGGCATTCACCCATCGCAGTATTCTTCACACTTTCTGAGGCATTGGCTGTCTTTAATCGGTTATAAATGGTATTGGCCTGTGCATTGACAGCCCACAATGAGTTAGAAGTACTCTTCATATCTTCGTCACTACCATTTACCGTAAAATTGGTATAGGGACTTCCACCCAAGAGCAAGTTACCCGACAAAGCTTCGGGAATCTTGTAATACCCACGACTCAAAAAGTCGTACCACGGTGAATTGTAAAGTGTATTGACACTTACTTTGGTCTGGGCATCATTTTGGAAATAGTTGCCATCGTTGTAACTATCTTCATTGGGTCTGTCCAGAAAATCCTCGCACGATACAAAAGATAATCCCAGTATCGCTCCCATTGCTATATATTTAAGTCTTGATACTTTCATGTGTATTCTATTTAAACGGTTAAAAAGAGAGATTCAAACCAAAGGAGTAAGTAGTGGGTGAAGGATAACGTCCAAAATCCACGCCATATACATTCGGTGACATTGTACTGACACCAATCTCGGGGTCGTAACCATCATAGCCTGTAATGGTTAACAGATTCTGAATATTACAGTAAACACGCAGATTCTCCACACCGCACTTGCTCATCCACTTTTTAGGGAAAGTATAACCCAACGAAAGATTCTTCAGACGAATATAAGAACCGTCTTCTACATAACGATCACTGATACGGTCATTATCGTTAGGGTCACCGATAATAGCGCGCGGTAAAGAAGCATTCGGATTGGCAACACGTACATTCTCTACATGATTGTACCACTTCGTACCGTCGGTATATACAATAGAAGGATCAATCGGTTCCAATTGGGCACGGTTCAAAACATCAGCATGTTGATTGGCCCAAGGAGAACTCATAGTAGTCAGATTGCGTTTAGTAAGATTCATCACTTTATTACCATAACTTCCGTTGATAAAGATACTCAGGTCGAAGCCTTTATAGCGGAACGTATTGTTCCATCCAAATGTGAATTTAGGCATGGGTGAACCGATATTGGTACGGTCATTCTCGTTTATCACACCATCACCATTCAGGTCTTTGTATTTAATATCACCCACATATACAGTATTAGCACCATCAAACACTCCATTCGCCGGATATTTCACAGGTTTGGGTGAAGTTTGCAAATCGGCAAGGTCCTGATAAATACCATCTGTCACATATCCATAAAAAGAGTAGAGACTTTCGCCTGTATCAGAAAGGCTTACCAATGTACTTCCCCATTGCGCATAACCCATAATGGCCGAACTGGCTGTACCGTTCAGGGCTATCAACTTATTCTTATTCCAAGAGATCTGGAATTCCGAGTCCCACTGGAAATTGCCAACCAACGGGTGAGTATTCAGCGTCAGCTCTAATCCGGTATTACGGATGTGTCCGTAGTTACCCATCGGTGCCCGCAGTTTAGAGTTATCATTGCCCGAGGTACCCATGTAAGTAGGCATCTGCAAATCCATCAGCATATCCTTGGATTCCTTTTGATACCAATCGAGAGTTACATTAATTCTATCATTGAAGAAACCGAGGTCAAGTCCCAGATTTATCTGTTCTTGTTTCTCCCATTTCACATCCAGATTAGGAATATTCTGCGGACGGTAACCAGCTCCAAGCGAGGTATACACCTGTTGCATATTCACACCCCACACATAAGAATTAATACTGGAATTACCAGTCTGCCCCCAACCAGCACGGAATTTACCATTGCTGATCCATTTAATATTCTTCATGAACTTCTCATTAGTAAAGCGCCAGGACAGAGCGAAAGAGTGAAATCCTGCCCAACGATTGTTTGGGCCGAAGTTTGAGGAACCGTCGTAACGATAAGTATAGGTAGCATTGTAACGGTTGTCATAGCTATAGGTCCAGCGGGTAAAGAACGAAGCCATGGAACTGCTGCCAAAACCAGCACCGATGGTCGGAGTATTGGTACCCAGCATCGGGTTATGTACAGCATCGGAAGGCAGATTGGAGTTAGCGACTTTAGTATAGTCATATTTACTTTCCCAGCATTCCTGACCTACCATTGCACTTACAGAATGCTTCTCGGCAAACGTGTTATTATAAGTCACGTAGTTCTTCAACTGCCAGAAATTATTGTTATTTTTCTGAATACTACTTTCATTAGCTTCTTTCCAGTTAGGCAAGTCTATAGCGTTATTATACACTTCTGCCTTACTGTAACCAATATCATAACCTAGTTCCGCATGCCATGTAATATTCTTGATGGGTGTCAATTCTGCGTAAATATTGCCTGAGAGTTTCTTGCGGTTCAACATATTATTGTGCTCCATAGCCTTGGCAATAGGATTATGAATGCTGTAGTTCTCACGGGCAAAAGAGGCATAGTTGCCATCAATATCATAAATAGGAGCCTCAGGCAAAGAAGTCAAAGCGAAACCGACAATACCTTCGGCACCATCAGCCAGCTTTATGTCATCATTAGAATCAGCAAATGTAGCACTCAAGCCCAACTTCAGCCATTTCTTCAACTGCGCATCTAAATTTACGCGCAACGACAAACGATTGAAATCAGAACCGATGATAGTACCTTCCTGATCCATATAACCGGCCGATACATAGTACTGGATTTTCTCCGTACCACCTTGTGCCGACACTTGATGTTGCTGTTGGAAAGCTGTTTGAAAAATGGCATCCTGCCAGTTGGTACCTACCCCCAACAGAGAAACATCACTATAATAAGGATCTTCTTTCACACCACCGAAGCCTGAAGCCACAAAATCATTATAATAACCTCCAAAGCCCCGGAGATTGAGCATATCCAAACGTTTGGTCTGACGACTTACAGCCATCATACCATCGTAAGAAAACTTAGCTTCACCGGCTCTACCTCTCTTAGTAGTTATCAGAACCACACCGTTCGCCCCTTGTGCACCATAGATAGCTGTAGCAGAAGCATCTTTCAGGATCTCCATACTTAAGATGTCAGCGGGATTAATGGTTGACAATGGGGAAATAGTGGACGTAGTACCATTGTCCAGAGCATCACCAAAGCCTAAAGAAGAGCCACTGGTACTTCCACCTTGCACGATCACACCGTCTATCACATAAAGTGGTTCGGCATTGGAATTAATGGTAGCCTGCCCACGTACACGGATAGAGGAAGCTGACCCCGGGGCACCCGAAGTCTGCACCGCCGTAACACCAGCGGCACGTCCCTGCAAAGATTGATCGAGGTTGGTAATAATCGAGCCTTTAATTTTATCTTCGCCCATAGATACCGACGCACCTGAAAGGTCACTCTTTTTCATTGTACCATAGCCTACAACGACCACTTCATCCAGAAGTTCAGAGTCTTCCTTCATTACTACATTCACAACTTTTTGTCCCGCCTTCAAGGTAATTTCCTGCTGCTTATATCCGATACAGGAAATTACCAGCACATCTTTACCGGTCGGAACACTCACACTAAATTTCCCATTTATGTCCGCTATAGAACCGGTACCGGTTCCTTTTACCAGGACATTGGCGCCAATCAGAGGGGAACCATCCGTACCGTCAGTAATTGTACCGGTAACTGTGGTCTGTTGGGCCATCACATGACAGCTCAGGAAGAGCGTCATCAGAAACAACATAAAGTTCTTCATACTATAATTATTAGATTTAATATGTCACAAATCTTTCACGACAAAGGTAAATAATACCAGTGGCGCAAACAAGTACAATTTTATCTGGAACTAATACTATATTTACAAAATAATAGTATCAGTTCCATACCCTTGCTTTAATGTCTGAATTGATTATATGATTCTATTTTTTCTGTAGTTCATCGCGTACTATCTGCCCCCATTCCTTCATATCCTGATCAACCCAATTGCCGTCAGAAGAAGCTGAGGGGAGAAGCATTGAGCAAGTCTCATTCTTATCCGAAACAGACCACGCTACCCAACTTATGGAACGTTGCTGCATCCAGTCCAGCCAGTTTTGCCACTCTTCTTTATTTACCGCACCGTCGCCACTGGCCTCCATACCGGCACATTCGGATATAAATACCGGAAGCCCTTTGCTCAAAGCATAGTCTGTACGGTCACGCAACCATTGTCCGTGAGTATTGGCATAAAAGTGAACAGTATACATTATATTATTATAACCGGTAATAGGATCATCTGCAGCCAGGTGAATATCCTGATCCCAATGCGGACAACCTACCAGAATAACAGCCTCCGGTTCTATGGCACGGATGGTTTTGATAATTTCAACAGAATAAGCCTTCACTTGTTCCCAACTATCTTCCACCGGTTCATTAAACACTTCATAAATCACATTAGGGACACCCTTATAACGGGTTGCCATTTGTGCAAAGAATTCCTTGGCTTCTTCCTGACGCAGATTATGGCTATGCCAGTCAATGATTGCATAAACATTATTTTCAATAGCCGCATCCACTACTGTCATGACACACTTAATGCCAAACTCCGGCTTGTACACATAGCAGGCACTATCCAAGTCCACTCCCATAGAAGCTCGAAGCACCTCCGCACCCCAGTCTCCAGAAAGATAAGCTACGGTAGAAGCATTATAGAAACGAGGCCAAAACTGATGCCACCCATAACTGACACCTTTCAGAACAACCGTATCGCCCTGTTCATTCATCAATTGCGTACCAGTCACACACAGACGGGGCAACTGCTTTGCAGCACCTTCCTGATATGCTTTTTTAGACGCACCCGCCCCACATCCAAACATTGCGGTAAGCAGACAAACGGCCAACACACTTTTCCAGATATTCATCATATTATTTCAATTTTGCATTTTCTGTTTTTATAATCTCAACAGTAGTATCCGTTGCAAAAACAGAATTCAACCCCTGCTCTTCCTGAGCCGGATCTCCGGTGTAATCATCTCCCTTTTCCCAATAGATATGGTCGGGATTCTGTTCAGCAAAACCACCCCATGCCCAAAAGTTACATCCGGCAAAAAGTCCGCCGTTCTCCCGGTCCTGACGAATCAAATCAAATACATATTGATAATATTCATCACGAACTTCTGTCGAAGTACTTTTAGAAAAACGAAAACCGTCACGAGGGAAGCCAAATTCTTCAAGTACCACAGGCTTCTTATATTTCTGCGCAACCACCATGTGATCACTAATATATTTCTTCGTATTCTCCTTAGCTCGCGGAAGAAGTTCTTTCAAACTATCAGCTTTTACCCATCCCCAGTTATAAGGCCAGATATGGATATTCAGATAGTCAATATTCGGATCTGCATGCACTCTTTCATATAATGCAATGTCCCCCTCACATCCCGCAGCACCTTCACTTCCCGAAGAAACCATGTGATTGGAATCAAGTGACTTAATAAGAGCGGCAACATCTGCCATCCATTGAGCGAAAGGCTCCTTGTTTTCATCGGAAAAAGCGCGGGGCTCATTGCCTATCTGCCAGGACATAAGCGTTGGATCATCCACATATTTTATCTGATTATACCTATTTGTTCTTGTGACGATGTCTTTGACATAATTGGCAAACAACACCTTCGCGCTATCCGATTGCTGAAATTGTTTCACATACTCCATATAGGCAGGCCAACCGTCTATTGCAGGCACTACAGCCTTACCATGCCCCGACCATTGCAGATATACAGAATAACCACCACTCCACTCCCAGGAGTTATTCAAATAAAGTACGGCAGTCATATCCCGTTTGCGCAATTCATTCATGAAGTAATCCAATCCGGCTAAAATAGTATCATTATACACACCGAGAGCTACTTGCAGAGAAGGTTGTACACGGGTTTTCACACCATTTTCACCGTCCGCACCTACCAATACACGCAAATTATTAATACCGATACTTTTCAGAAAGTCCAATTCTTTATGCAGGCGTTCACGATCGCCTCCTTCACCTTCGGAACCAAGAATGGCACCGTACCAGAAATTAGTACCTACATAATAATAGGGTTTCCCATTACGGATGAATTGTCCGTTCGCATTCACATGAACGAATGAGTTTTCAACAGGTTTAGGAGTACATGCACCCAAAAAGGATAAAAGAAGAGTCAATAAGAATAAGTGTCTCATATTATCAGGTTTTAGTAACAATTTTATCATTTCCCTATTCCCATCTGTTTCCACAGCCATGCCAGCCATTCATCCCATTGTTCCTGATACCAATAATGACCTGTTTCAAGATATGGATGGAGTTCTTTGGGAGAAGTCACCGCATTATAAGCGGCATACATGGAAGTCGGCGGACAAACATCATCATTATATCCCCAACTGAACCAACCGGGTACTGCAAGACAACGGGCAAAGTTCGCCGTATCATAATAACGCACCACTTCCAGTTCTTTAGCATCGGGAGCACCATAATAATAGAAATAATGCGGCCAGCCACAAGCGCGTTTCTTCATAAAGGCTTCATGATCGCACAGTGCCGGATGAACGGCAGCAAAAAAAGTGACGCGCGGATCAAGGGCCGCCGTCATCACAGAAAGTGCGCCACCCTGGCTGGAACCTGTCACTCCAAGTGCCTGCCCGTTATATTGCGGCAATTCACAGATGAAATCAACCGCACGCAAAGCACCAATAATCACCCGGTGATAATAAAAATTCCTCAAATCATTCCGGCAGAAAGTCCAATAACCATTCAATGCACCATTCATCAGGTTATCATAAAAAGATTGCTCCATAGTAACGGGAATACCGTGGATGCCAACTTCCAATGTGATTGTACCTTGTTCCGCTGTATACACATCTCCGGCATACGGACGTATACCTGCACCGGGCACACGCAACAGAGCCGGATACTTACCTTCTTTTTTCGGCACACAAAGGACACCGTAGAAACGGGAACCCCAACGATCTGTTTGAAAGCTTACATGATAGACATTGACTGTTGCAGTGCATCGTTCGGAAAGCAGAGTCATCAAGGGTTGAAGCGATGTCCGGCGGGCACCTTCCAGCTCTTTCACCCAAAATTCACGAAAGTCCGCGGGACACTCCGTAATAGGCTGCAATTGTTCGGGAGCATAAGCAGCTGTCGCCAGTCCTTCGTACTTACGGTCACCTACGTGTGCCGTCACTTTGCAACGCAGGAATCCGGGTGTCTTCATCGTACCTTGCAACTTTAACTCACCATTCTTCAGCAATACACCTTTCTTGACTTCAGTAGGATACATCTCCGGCCCCAGCTCATAATCCACCGTCACGTTCTGTAAAAGATTCTGAGCTTTCAGCACCCGCACGGTAAATGTACATTTGTCATTCAAACGATAATTCCAATCGGTATGATCAGGAGAAACCATTACACGGATTTCATTACCGCGTATCTGCGCTGTTGCAGCAAGCATACACAACAGGCATCCAAAAAGAAGTGATATTTTTCTCATGGTAGAAAATTAAGATTTGTTCGTTGTTGCAAATGTACGTGGTTTCGAAGAAGAATAATGATACAATATTATCATATCACAATCTTCTTCTTTCTATAGTTTTCCCTGAATTCCTTTGGTGAACAATCTTTTTTACGTTTAAACATCCGGTTGAAATTGGACAGATTATTAAAACCGCAATCATAGCAGATTTCAGCAATGGTATGCGCCGAGTCCACCAGCAAGCGCGTAGCAAACCCCAGGCGAATATCTATTATATAGTCGGAAAGCGTCTTCCCTGTACGCAGCCGGAAGAAACGGCTGAACGAAACCGGTGTCATACCCACCATATCCGCCAGAGTATTCAAACGGATGTCTTCCTGATAATGATCGGCAATATATTTCTGTACCTTCTGCACCCGGCGGCTGTCAGAGAACGTCTCGATCTTAGCAAAGGAAGAACTGGACAGCACCTTTGCATCATCATACAAAGACAATTCATAAAGAATGCGCAGAAAATGCATCACCGCATAGAATCCCTGTTCTTCGGAAGCCAGTTTATCCAGCCAGTTATACACCTTCATGATGGCTTGCATGGGGAAACTAATGCCGCATTGCGCCTTTTCCAACATACGCCGGATGCTGTCGAACTGATTCTTATTCATGAAGTTCTTGAAAAACAGGTCGGATGAGAACTGAATCGTGATTTCCCGTATCTCCTTCGAAGTACACTCGTGTTGCTCCCACACATGCTCCAGCTCTTTGCCGGTAATCAGTACCAGATCATAGTCACTGATCACCTCGGCAGAGTCTCCCACTACCCGGCGGACACCGGCTGCATGTTCCGTAAAGTTCAATTCGAATTCGGCATGACAGTGGATAGGGTAAGTAAACTCCGTCTTGCGACGGTCGGCGATATAAAAACAATCGCGGTCGGACAAGGGAGTAATCTCCCTCATAATGTAGTTTGAGTTCTCCATATTGATTGGTTAAAATAGTATCATGTCACAAAAATAACCATTCTTTTTAATCCCGAATGGTAGAATTTGTTTTATTATGGGGTAAGATTTGTTATAAAAGAAAGAAAGGTTACACCTAACCGTCGGAAAGGTATAACCTTAAAAGGAAAAAGCAATAACCGTATTTTATTTCTCCTATTTTATTTCACAAAGAAAGAATCTTTCAGCAGATCTTTATCATCAGAAGATGCACCTACCATCACAATGAACTCACCCGGTTCTACAATCTTCCTCATCTTTTTATCATAGAAAGCCAGTTTATCGGGAGTAATCTTAAAGTTCACGACCTGACTTTCGCCGGCTTTCAACGGTACGCGGGCAAAGTCTTTCAGTTCCTTCACCGGACGGGTGACGCTACTGAATTTATCACGGATATACAATTGCACGATTTCCACTCCATCACGGTCGCCCGTATTCGTAACTTTTACACTCACATCCACCGTGCCGTCCTTAGTGATTTCTTTCTGTGCCAATTTCAGGTCATCATATTTATAAGTAGTATAAGAAAGACCGTAACCGAACGTATAGAGCGGAGTGCTTGGCTTGCCTGCCGCATAAGGATGGAAGTATTGTGACGGCTTATGGTTGTATATCATCTGCAACTGACCTACGCTATGAGGAATCGTAATAGCCAATTTGGCGGACGGATTCACCTTACCATACAGAATTTCGGCTACTGCCTGACCACCGTACATCCCCGGCGCCCATGCTTCTACGATAGCGGGAAGATTTTCGGCCGCCCACTGCACACCGAGAGGACGTCCATTCACCAAAATAAGAATAGTCGGTTTACCGGATGCAGCCACTTTCTCAATCAACTCGTTCTGCAAACCTACGAGGTCGATATCCGAACGGTCGGTATCTTCACCGTCCGTACGGTCATTCCAACGGAAGCGCATCATATATTCGCCTGCCACTACAATATTGAGATCAGCACTCTTGGCACGTGCGGCAGCTTCAGCCACTTTCTTCGGATCCATGTTGCGCGGGTCCCAACCCTGGTCTACAAAATCAAACTGAGTATCGGGAGCAATCATTTTCAGACCTTCCAGGATGGTAGTTACGTTTTCATCTTTCTCAGGAGCACTCCAGTCACCCAGGATATTCTGGTCGTCGGCATTGATACCGGTCACCATGATCTTCTTATATCTGGAAGCATCCAGAGGGAGCACACCGTCATTCTTCAACAATACAATGCCATTGCGGGCAGACTCAAGAGCCGTTGCACGATGCTCATCGCAAAGGCGCACTTTCATGGTTTCGGCCTCATCGGCATAAGGTTGTTCGAAAAGGCCGAGACGGAATTTGATATCCAGTATGCGGCGTACAGATTCGTCAATACGGGATTCGGAGATACGCCCCTCCTTCACTAATTCCACTACCATTTCGTTCCAGTGGATGCCATGCATGTGCATATCCATACCTCCCATAATAGACTGATAAAAAGCTTCCTTCAGATTTTCGGCAGTAGCATGCAGATCATGGATATGCTCAATGTCCATCCAGTCGCTGACTACGAATCCGGGGAAGTTCCATTCGCCACGCAAAATGTCTTGCATCAACCACTCATTGCTATGACAAGGAATACCGTTCAGCTCATTGTGGGCAGTCATCAGAGACATGGCTCCCGCCTTCACTCCTGCCTCAAAAGGAGGGAAGAAAACTTCACGAAGTGTACGTTCTGACAAATCAGCGGGAGAACCGTTCGTTCCGTTGATGGGTTCACTGCCACCGACGAAATGCTTGATACAAGCCAATACATCTTCGTTGCCATTCAAATCGCCTTGATAGCCTTTCACTGACTGTACGCCCAGCAAAGTGACCAGATAAGGATCTTCACCATACGTTTCGCCAACACGTCCCCAACGGGCATCGCGGGCAACTTCCACATTCGGATTAAACGTCCAGTGCATGTTCATGGCACGCATTTCCTTTGCTGTCTGCCGGGCTATCTTATAGGCCATCAGCGTATCAAAGGAACAGGCAAGATTGATATTGGTGGGATATACCGTATTATCCGGCGCATTGGCATTGCCATGGATGGCATCGATACCGAATATAATAGGTATCTGCAAACGACTCTTCATAGCGAGAGATTGCAGATAGTTGGCTTCTTCAATGGTCAACACATGCAGAAAAGAACCGATCAGGCCTTCTTCCGTCCACTTCTCTATATCTTTCTCTGTAAAGCCGGGATAGAAAGCATTTGCCGTATTATTCTTCAATTCTTCTTCGGTCATCACGGCACTGTTTGCCTTGATATGTTCCACACCGACGAACTGATTCATCTGACCGACTTTCTCCTCCAGAGTCATTCTTTTCAAGAGATCTTCTACCCTGTCCTTTACGGGTGCGGTAGAGTCTTTATACACTTCCTCCTGGCTTCCGCCGCAGGAACACAAACAAGCTCCGATTGCCATAGTTGCGATTATTTTCTTCATTATTATTAGATTATGAATTAATTCACCACAGAGTAACACAGAGTTCCACGGAGTTTTTATTTCTCTTATTTTAAATAAATTGAACTCAGTGGAACTCTGTGTTACTCTGTGGTGAAACTTTATTTCCATACTGTTACCCCGCAAAGATAACGCTCTCCGGAAATTCCCGGTAACATTTTCTTATCCAATTATAGTATAATTTGTTTCCAGTCAGGGCATCTGTTGTAATCCGCTCACTTTTAGACAAAGAAAAACAGTCTTTTCCGGAGAAATTGCCTATTTTTGTTTCCCGATAAAAGTACATTTCTCACTTAAACTGAATAATATGATAAACCCCATTTACTCTCCCGATTCCAAGCGGTATGGCAACGGCATGAAATATCGTCGTTGCGGGCGAAGCGGTATATTGCTGCCCGAAGTTTCTTTAGGTTTGTGGCACAACTTCGGAGATGTAAACACATTCTCCAATTCGCAGGCAATGGCACATTACGCCTTCGACCAGGGTATCACGCATTTTGATCTCGCCAATAACTACGGCCCGTCCTACGGTTCGGCGGAAGAGACTTTCGGAATGATTATGAAGAAGTCATTCATGCCCTACCGGGACGAACTGTTTATTTCAACCAAAGCCGGACATGATATGTGGCCCGGTCCTTACGGTGAATGGGGTTCCAGGAAATATCTGATGAACAGTCTCAATCAGAGCCTGAAACGGATGAATCTGGATTATGTAGACATCTTCTATTCGCACCGTTACGATCCGGAAACTCCACTCGAAGAAACATTGCAGGCGCTTGTGGACATCGTGCGCCAAGGTAAGGCCCTGTATGTGGGTATTTCCAAATACCCGAAAGAAGCAGCCGAATTCGCATACCGCTATCTGGCGGAGAGGGATGTGCACTGCCTGCTCTATCAGGGAAGATACAATATGTTCAACCGGGAACCGGAAGAGGAAGGTCTCCTGCAACAGGCACGCGAAAACGGTACCGGTTTCATTGCCTTTTCACCGCTGGCACAAGGCCTGCTGACCAACCGTTATCTGAATGGCATCCCCGAAGATTCGCGGATTGCCAAAGGTGGATTCCTGAAGAAAGAAGCACTGACAGAAGAAGTGCTCAACAAAATAAAGGCACTGAATGAAGTGGCTGTCCACCGCGGACAGACTCTTGCCGAAATGGCGTTGGCATGGGTGCTAAAAGATGAAATGGTCACTTCGGTCATTATAGGCGCAAGCTCCGTAGCCCAACTGGCGGATAATCTGAAAGCCATAGAAAATACAAAGTTCACAGCAGAAGAGCTGGAGACGATCCAACGGATACTGGGGTAAAAAGAATAGAAGAATAAAGGTACAGTAATGAATCAAATGATCAAGTAATACTATCTTAATTCTCCTCCTCCGGGGAGGAGGAGTACCCGAAGGGGGAGGTGGTAGGTGAGAAAAGAATTCCTTATTTATATGGTTCATAGGTATTTCTTGCTTTACCTACCACCCCGCCCTTTGGGCACCCCTCCTCCCGGGAGGAGGGGAGCTTAAGTTACTTTCCAGTTTTGACACACCTTCAATTGAGATACTCTATTTACTTAATATTGGAATTATCACTTTAACTCATAACCGTATAAAAAAGAATAAAAGGTTACCGGAGGATATTCTGTTAGTCTATTGATAATCAGCAAATAGTATTTACCAATAGTTTACTGAAAGATGTAAAAGCATTTACCACCGTATGTAACGAGACTTCCCCCTTATTGTAACGACATTTACCTCGGTATGTAACGAGCTTTACCTCGGCGTGTAAATAGAGTCACCATGTAGAGTCAACACAGTTACCATTTGGGGTAAACTGAATTTTCATGAAAGGAAACAGTTGTGGACTTATAGCCTGTAAAATACCGCCTACGCACCTATTCCCCAATTCAGAGCGCCCCGTTTTTCCGCAAAAGATAGAAATTTAACATACCCCCTTTTGAACCTTTTATTTTTTATCTTGTTCATGTACCAAAAGCCTGAGGTACCAGGGCAGGATTTTTATATTTAACCTAAACATTATAAAAGTATGAAGAAATTAATTCCTCTATTATTGGTGGTCTTGACTTTCGCAGCCTGCGAAAAAGACCCTGACACGGATAAGCTGGACAACAAGTATCTGGTTTATACCAACTATGACACGAAAGCTGATTTCAAAGCTTTCCAAACGTACTACATGCCGGACAGCATCCTTATCATCGGTGATAAGAAAGAAGCTGAATACTGGAAAGACGAGAGCGCTCAGGAAATTCTGCAAGCCTACGCTACCAATATGAACAATCGCGGTTTTGTCCGTGTAGACGATCGTGAAGAAGCCAACCTCGGTTTGCAGGTCAGCTACATCAAGAGCACTTACTACTTTAATGACTACGGACGTCCCGAATGGTGGTGGAACTACCCAGGCTACTGGGATGCACCTTACTGGGGTAACTGGGGCGGATGGTACTACCCGTATGCTGTGACTTATACATACAGCACCGGTTCATTCATCACCGAGCTCCTCAACCTGGAAGCCACTCAAGGCGAAAAGGAAAAATTGCCCATACTCTGGACAAGCTATATGAGCGGATTGCTTAGCGGTTCTACAGCTGTAAACACCAAACTGGCCATTGAAGGTGTGAACCAAGCCTACACTCAATCTTCCTACCTTACTAATAAGTAATTGTTAGTAGTAAATAGTTAAGTAGAGAGATACAGCCTGAAGTATCTCACAACTAAAAACAATAACAAGTATGAAAACAATAAAATATCTTTCTATAAGAGTACTGGCAATCACTGCCCTGGCTCTTGTCTTCGCCATGCCGGCAAAGGCACAATTGACCGATAACGGTTATGCCAACATCGATTGGCAATTCAACTTCCCCCTGAGCAACCACTTCGCTGATAAAGCCAGCGGATGGGGTATGAGTTTTGAAGGCGGTTACTATGTGACCCCGAATATTGCTCTTGGTGCCTTCCTGGCCTACCACAGCAACCACGAATACTTCGGTCGCCAGACACTTCCCGTAGGTGAAGGCGGTAGCATCAATACCGACCAACAGCACACATTGTTCCAATTGCCTTTCGGCCTTGCCGGACGTTATACTTTTGACCGCGGTAGCGCTTTCCAACCTTACATTGGATTGAAAGTAGGTCCTCAATATGCCGAAATCAAGTCTACTTTCAATGTGTACGAAGCTAACAAGAGCACCTGGGGCTTCTACGTATCACCGGAAATTGGTATCAACATCTACCCATGGGCTTATGGTCCGGGTCTGCACGTTGCCGCTTACTATAGCTACGGCACGAACAAGGGTGACTTGTTCACATACAGTGTAGATGGTTTGAGCAACTTCGGTCTACGCCTAGGTATTGCATTCTAACATAATTTGTATTGCAAGACAATAAGTTTGACTGGTATTAATTGATTGTTTCAAGACGTGAAAAAGGGAATAACCGGCCGCGTGAGCGGGGGGCTATTCCCTTTGTAGTTACGAGCTACAAGCTACAAGTTGCTGCGCTATGTTTACGAACAATTATGCCGCATGACACTTGTAGCTCGTAGCTTGTAACTCGTAACTATTTCACCGCCTGATACATCACCTCCTGTATTCGTGTACGAATATCCATCTTCATCAGTTTCGTATTCCATACATTGGGATAAATGCGATTGCACAGGAAGACGTAAACAAGGCCGTTCGTCGGGTCTACCCAAGCACAAGTACCCGTAAAGCCGGTATGACCATAGACGGTAGAAGGAGTAGCAGCAGCGCATGGGCTCTTTGCCGGATTCTGACGGTCAGGCTTATCAAATCCCAGACCACGGCGGCTGATGCGTGAAACCGTAGTAGTAAATACACGGCAAGTCTCCGGACTCAGATAACGCTTGCCATCCAGTTCACCACCATTCAGCAACATCTGATAAATTCGCGCTACTTCCGTTGCATTAGAGAATAATCCGGCATTACCCGATACACCACCCTGGAAGGCTGCCGACTCATCATGTACAAAGCCTTGAAGAACAGTCTTCCGCAAAAAAGGATCAAAGGAAGAAGGTATAATTTCGGATTTCGACAGAGGAGCATGGCCACCGGAAACAATACCGGCATAAGCCGTTCCCGCAGTAGCTGCACCTCGCAGCGGCAGGTATCCGGTACGTTTCAGTCCCATCGGAGCATAGAACTCCTGCTCCAGAAAAGCATCCATCGACATTCCCGTACGCGCTTCCACCAACTGCTGCAACAGGATGAAGCCGACACAACTATACCGATAGCACCGGTCGCGCAACGGAGTTTCTATAATCTTCTGCCGGTATGCCTCCTTGAAGGAGCGATTCAGCCACAAGCTATCAGAAACCTGCAATGTATGCTCTGCCGTGCGTACTTTAGATGTCAGCTCCTTCTGGAATTTGAACTTCGGGTTTGCCCAAGTACGTACACCGATCTGTGCAGAATGTGCGGCATCGGGCTTTGCCTTGAAAAGAGTCCCTTCATAACTTTCCTTATCGATAGCTTCCAGATAGAACAACAACGTGGAAGGCAATCCGGACTCATGCAACAGTAATTGCCGGACAGTAATATCCTTTTTATCCGTATCCTGAAGCCAGGGCAGATAGTCCGCCACACGATCGGTAAGATTCAGACGCCCTTTATCATACAGCTTCATGACGGCAAGCAGCGTTGCCGTAGTCTTTGTCAGCGAAGCAAGATCGTAAACATCCGTCGGGGCTACCGGCAAGGTAGCACCCGGAATAACGGATGCAGAAAGTCTATTGGCAGAAGCGCCCGGCCAGGTATGCGTTCCGAATGCCTTATTATACATTTCCTTTCCATCTTTCAATATCACAATCTGGCAACCGGGATAGGCACCTTCCTTAATCCCTTCTTTCGCAATCTCATCGATACGGGTCAGCAGACGAGAGTTCACTCCATACTCATCGGGCACAAAGTGGAGCGGTGTCTTCGGAGTAATAACCTGCCCCGTACCTGTGGCAAACAAATTGCTGATGCTTGCCGAAAGACGTCCGTCGGCTGTAGCATCTCCATAAAGTATTTTGGCTGTCCGGCACTGCACATCATCTATCGAAGAATGCGCCAATACTACGGCGTCCGCAGCCGACACTGCCCGGCGTATCTGCAACATCTGCTTACCGGGAATAAAAAGCAGATAAACCACCGGCACATCGTGAGTAAACTCGGCAAAGAATGATTGGTAGGGTGCCAGACGATGTTCCGTGACGCAGACAAGAATACGTTTATACTGCGACAATGAATCACGCAACAGCTTGCGCGCAGCAGGCTGCAAGTCTTTCTTCAATTGAAAGACAGTGGGGCCTCCTTTCGTCCCGGCGGGATTTATATATCCGGAGAGTTCTTTCAGGAACGGCTGTACTTCTTTCGCATCCCCCACATTGAGCACTGCCACTTCACGGGTATCCGCATCCAATGGAAGCACATTGTTTTTATTTCTCAGCACAGTGATCGCCTCCTGATTCAGACGCCGTATCAGATCACGCGTATGTGCCGTATTGATACGGTTTCCCAAACCGGAAAGACGGACAAAAGGTTTCTTCGACAATCCGAGAGCATATTTATAGGTAAGCACCTTCCGGCACTTCGCTTCGATTTCCGCTTCTGTCAACCCACCGCTCTTCACGGCATCCAGTATAGCTTCCACCTCTTCCTTTATCCGCCGGGGAACAAGCAGCAGGTCGTGCCCCGCCTGCAATGCCTGCAAGCAAATACTCGCGTTATTGGCAGATACTCCCTTCATGGCAAGTGCATCCGTAAACACCAACCCTTTGAACTGCATCTCCTGCGTCAACAAATCATGCACCACTTTGCGCGAAAGCGAGGAAGGTACTCCTCGTTTCGGCTCAAGCACCGGCACTTCCAAATGTCCCACCATCATACCGGACAGTCCGGCCTGAATCGCCTTTCTGAACGGATAAAGCTCCACGCTGTCCAGACGTGCACGCGAGAACGACAGCTTCGGCAATGAATGATGCGAATCCACATCCGTATCTCCATGACCGGGAAAATGCTTGCTTACGGAAAGTACACCGCCATCTTCCAGTCCACGTGCATAAGCTATCACTTTATCCGCCACATTTACCGGACTTTCTCCAAAAGAGCGGGTATTGATGACGGGATTCTTCGGATTGATATTCACATCCGCCACGGGAGCAAAGTTAACTTGCACGCCAAGCTCACGGCACTGCCGGGCCATCTCGCGCCCGTACTCATAGAGCAGGCTGTCGTTTTGTATACAGCCCAGAACCATATTTCGCGGAAACACCGGTGTACCCCGCAAACGCATGGAAAGTCCCCACTCACCGTCAAAGGTAATCATCAACGGAATATCCGCCATTTTCTGCGCTTCATTGGTCAGTGCCACCTGATTTTCCATTAAACCACCGGAAAAGAGCAGACCACCCACTTTGTAGTCGTCCACTACCTTGCGCAACAAGTCGCGGTTTGCTTTATCCTGTTGAGGGGCAATGGTATAAATGAATAGCTGTCCGATACGTTCTTTCAGACTCATCTTGTTGAGCACTGAGTCCACCCACTGCCGGCAGCGGGCATCATTGGTAAAGGGACGTATCAGGATAGGTTCAACAGGCGCAACAGGAGATTGCGGTGCCGGCAAGCGATGTGTCTGAGCATCAAAACGGGCACAACAACTGAATAGTATCAAGAGGAATAGGAATAGTTTCTTCATTATTATCTATACATTAAGGCTACCAAAGTTATAGTATTTCAAACACAAAGACACGGAAAACACAGAGTTTTTTCGACTAATTAGTAAAAAACACTGTATTTCCCGTGTCTCCCGTATTTCTATGTTCCGGCTATTTCAGACTTTTATAAATGGCCTCCTGTATATCCGTGCGAATATTCATTTCACCCAATTTCGTATTCCACACATTGGGACACAGGCGGTTACTGAGGAAGACGTACACCGTCCCGTGTTCCGGATCCACCCAGGCGCAAGTCCCCGTGAAACCGGTATGCCCATAAACGGCAGCGGTAGCAGAGGCAGCACAAGGACTATTCTTCAAATCCTTCAGATTAGGTTTGTCAAAGCCCAATCCCCGGCGGCTGATAGCGGAAGTTTCCGTAGTGAACAGGCGGCAGGTCGCTTCGCTCAGATAGCGTTTACCGTTCCATTCGCCACCGTTCAATATCATCTGATAGATTTTAGCCACTTCGGAGGCAGTGGAGAAGAGACCGGCATTACCGGATATGCCACCCATGCAGGCAGCAGCCTCATCATGCACATAGCCACACAAGTCCTGACGACGCAGGAAGTCGTTTGCAGCCGTAGGCATTATCTCTTCTTTGGAGTATTTCTGCAAAGGCAGGTACATGGTACGCTGCAAGCCCATAGGCGCATAGAACTCCTTAGCCAGATAGAGGTCCATCGGCAACTTGACAATTGACTCTATTACCTGTTGCAACAGGATAAAGCCGAGATCACTGTACACATACCGCTTACTGTCCATTTCGCAACGGGCAATCTTTTGCAGGATGGTATTCTTAAAGCTCTTATTCAGCCACATCTTATCAGCTACATGCAAGTTGTAAACCGATGATTCTTTCTCCGACACCAGTCCTTTCTTGAACTTGAAGTCCGAACAATAATAGCTATGTTCGCTTACCCGCGTGCGATGCCATTCATCCACCCAACTTTGGGCATACGGTCCATGCACGGAGTTCGGGTCGATAGCCTCCAGATAGAAACGAATATAAGGCGGCAGTCCGGACTCGTGAAGAAGCAAATCCTTAATCGTAATATTCTTCTTATTCGTACTTCGCAGGAAAGGTAAGTATTGGGAAGCCTTATCCGTCAGTTTCAACTTACCGCCATCATAAAGTTTCATCACGGCAAGCAGCGTTGCGGTAGTCTTGGTCAGAGAAGCCAGGTCGAACAAATCCGTAGGACGTACAGCAGTGGTATCCTTATCGGAATGTATACCGAAGCACTTATCATACACCGTCTGACCGTCTTTCAGCACCAGCACTTGGCAACCGGGATAAGCTCCGGCAGCCAGTCCTGCCCGCACGATAGCATCAATGCGATGCAACTCATTGGACTTCATCCCCAAATCCTCGGGAATAATACTTCCCGGCTTCATCCCCGGAGTGATCACACTTCCCTCACCGACCTGATAAAGACTTCCGATACTCATGGAAAGTTTGCCTTGAGCAGGCACTTTGGCAAAGATGACACCTGCCACATACTGTTGGATATCCGCTTCGGAAGAATGTCCCAGCACTATGGCACTGGCTTGGTTCAAAGCAGGCTCTAACGGTTGCATTCCACGATAAGACGTAAAGAAAGCATATACCAGCGGCACGGACAAGTCCAATCCCGCCAGGAAATCGGCATAAGCAACCACATCGGCATCTTTTCCCGATACGCTGACCACTATACGCCGATAGTCCGCCAACTTACGCGCCAGTTCACGGCGGTCGTCTTCCGACATTCCTCTTGTCAAACGAAAACACTCCATAGGAACAGGAGATAATTTCTTCATCTCATCCACAAAAACACTGTCTTTGCCTTCGCCTACACTCAGAAGAGCAATAGGAGCACCACCGACCGGTGTCAAAGGCAATATCCCGAAATGATTGCCAAGCACCGTAATGGAGGCTTGGCGCAACCTGGTTACCAGAGCCTTCGCCTCATCCGTATGGATACGATAGCTCATTCCGCTAACTTGTAACTGCGGGCGTGGCTGGCGCAAGCCTAACAAATATTTATAAGTAAGTATCTTACGGCATTTCGCTTCCACTTCTTTCTCAGAGAGAACGCCCTCTTTCACAGCACTCAGCACTTCCTGCACAGCAGTTGCGGTGTTGTACTGCACCAGTACCATATCATTTCCGGCAAGTAAGGCTTTTGTAGTAAGCTGGGGCACAGACGAGACACCTTTCATATCCAGCGCATCCGTAAATACCAAGCCCTGAAAGCCCATTTCATCTTTCAGTAATCTCGTTACTACATTTCTGGAAAGTGAAGATGCCGTTTTGGCGTCCGGTTCCAAAGCAGGCACCTGCAAATGGCCTACCATCACACCGCCCAATCCGGCACGCACCATTTCGCGGAACGGATACAGCTCGACGCTATCCAAACGTTCACGATTATAGTAGAGCACCGGCAGTCCCTTATGCGAGTCCACGTCCGTATCTCCATGACCGGGAAAATGTTTGCTTACGGACAGCACGCCACCACTTTCCAATCCACGACTGTAAGCCAGCACCTTTTCGGCTACTTTCTTCGGATCTTCACCGAACGAACGAACATGAATCACCGGATTCAAAGGATTGGTATTCACATCCGCATCAGGTGCAAAATTGACATGCACACCCAATTCACGAAATTCCCGTGCCACCTCACGTCCGTATTCATAAATCAGCTGATTGTCTTCAATGCAGCCCAGAGCCGCATTCTTTGGGAAATAAGGTGTACCTTCCAGACGCATGGAGAGCCCCCACTCACCGTCAAAAGTGATCATAACAGGAACTTTGGAGTTCTTCTGCGCAATATTCGTCAGTATTGCCTGTTCTTCCGGTGTACCTTCGGCAAAGAGCAGACCTCCGATCTTATACTTCTTCACAAGATCACGTATCTGCTTCTTTTTCTGCTTATCCGCCTTGGCCGGGAAGGTGGTGACAATCAACTGCCCCACTTTCTCTTGCAGGTTCAAACCTGAAAATACGGAATCTACCCACTGTTTGCAACGTGCATCTGCCGCTGAAGGTAGAAAAGGGGCTTCTGCCTGGGCATGAAGCAAGGATGTGCCACCCCATAAAAGGATGGCCAACAACGAGAGAATTATTCTTTTCATTTCTTTGTAGTTCGTTGGCGGTATTTATTCATTTCTGACGGGTTATGAGCTAAATGATAATTCCAATATTAAGTAAATAGAGTATCTCAATTCCC
>OHMW01000221.1_pt1 | contig 39563 bp, 37 predicted proteins | sample 1569391 | NCBI WGS metagenome assembly OHMW01 (sample SAMEA3879557, study PRJEB24766) | human gut metagenome | biome: human-associated habitat; feature: feces | place: USA | collected 1985/1987 | reverse complement strand
TAAACGCCTTTACAAGCTTCTGAATTCTTTTATAGTGATCCTGCTTCTCCGCTGCCGCTTTCGGGTCTGTATAGCCTTCCAGAGCCCCACAGACCAGTGCCATTCCGCTGACACAGCCACATACCTCCCGAAGTCTTCCGAGACCACCGCCAAACGAGGATGCCAAGCCTGCCGCCATCTCTCTGCTGATTCCGCGTGCCTCCAGTTCATCCGCAAACGCCAGTGTCACTGCCTGGGAACAGTTGTAACCTTCCTTAAATAGTTCTCTTGCCAGATCACCGCGCGATTTTAAACAGGCTGATCCGTTTTTTTCTGTGTTTTCCACAATCTCTGCTGTTTTTTCCTCTGTCATTGCTATACTCCTTTCCTGTCAAACCATAGTTAAAGTTCTGCCATGCGCTTTCTTATCCAGATCAGCATATGGCGAACCAGATGGCAAGTCGCCAATCCTCTGCTTGTTTTTTTTTCAGTCTTATGATAGAATACTATTGTTATGGCAATGGGCCATCGCCAAGCGGTAAGGCACAGGACTTTGACTCCTGCACTCGAGGGTTCGAATCCCGCTGGCCCAGCGGAAAAAGGCTGAATTTCTATTATAGAAATTCAGCTTTCTTCATTTTCATTGAGTTCATTTTCTATTTCCTGAATCATCTTCAGAATGCTTTCCCGACAATGTTCCACCGCATCCGCGCACATGTCCATATCTTCCTTCATTACCTCAATACTCTCATCTCCCGGATATCTCTCTGTAAAATAATATCCGTTAATGATCTGCGTTTCCACTTTCACTTCACGATCAAATTTCAAATCTAACCTTTCGTAAAATACAAAAAAGCCCCGGGAACTGCTTCCCAGGGAAATACGGGTGGATACAGGGATTCGAACCCTGGGCCTCCAGAGCCACAATCTGGCGCGCTAACCAACTGCGCTATACCCACCATATTTACTTCATATGGTCCATATGGAATTAATATGAAATAAAAAATGTGCCTGAAGGGATTCGAACCCCCGACACCCGGCTTAGAAGGCCGGTGCTCTATCCAACTGAGCTACAGACACATATGGGATACTGCGAATACTGCAATATCTAAGCGGGTGATGGGAATCGAACCCACGTATCCAGCTTGGAAGGCTGGTGTTCTACCATTGAACTACACCCGCATATTTAATTGTTCACAAGTCGGGGTGACAGGATTCGAACCTGCGACCTCCTGGTCCCAAACCAGGCGCTCTAGCCAAGCTGAGCCACACCCCGAAGGATTTGTTTGCGTTCTTTCCGTGACGCAAGAATTAGTATATAGCAAAGGGCAGAATATGTCAACAACTTTTTTTATTTTTTTTATATTTTTTTTAAAGTGGCTGCCGGACAGCTTAAAAGAGCTTCCCGGCAGGCATTTTATCCGTATACGTTGCAATTGAACGCCTATACTCTAGATCACCTTCACAAGCATCTCTTTCATGGCGCGAAGAGCCTTGCCTCGATGGCTTATGGCATTCTTCTGCTGGGGAGTAAGCTCTGCAGAAGAGCAGCCGTACTCATCTAAATAGAAGATAGGATCATAACCAAAGCCGTTGGCTCCTGCTATCTCCCATCCTATGTAGCCCTCCATAGTCTGTCTGGTCACAAGTTCCTTTCCATCCGGCAGCACTGCGGCGATAGCGCACACAAAGCGGGCTGTACGCTTCTCCTTTGGCACACCGTCAAGGCGTTCTATAAGGTTATTATTCTTTATATCATAGGAAGTATCCTCGCCCATATAGCGCGCTGAATATACTCCAGGTTCCTTATTCAGATAGTCAATCTCAAGTCCTGAGTCGTCTGCGAGAACAATTGCATCTGTGTGTGCCGCAATTGCGCGGGCCTTAATCAGCGCATTGTCTTCAAAGGTCTTCCCATCCTCCACTATATCCACATTGATACCTGCTTCCTTCATTGAACGGATATCCACGTCACAGTCTGAAAGTATCTCTTTGATTTCTCTGAGCTTATCCTTGTTTCCTGTTGCAAATATGATTTTTGTCATAATATATTTCCTTCCTTCTTTTTCTATTCGAACAATTTCCAGATACAGCTAGTAGCCTTCATCAAAGGCCTGCATGATTGCATTGTATATACCCTGAGCTGCCTGTTTCTGATAGTCTGCATTGGCCAGATTGTCAAGCTCCTGTCTGTTGGTCATGAAGCCCACCTCCACAAGTGCAACCGGAGCCTCACTTGTTCTTATTATATATATGTCATCTGCAGGAAGCAGCCCAAATGCCCTGTTTCCTGTCGCAGCTGTCACGTTATCCATGCAAATCTGTGCAAGGTGTTTACTTCCGAGCTCTCTGTCATCTGACTGGCTGTAGAGCACCTGCGTACCCGAAACCGCGGTGAAATTGCCCTTTTCATATGAGTTGCAATGCACGCTTATAAATAAATCCGCATCCGCCTTATTGGCAAGTGCCGCTCTCTGCTGCAGTGTAGGATTGGTATCTGTTGTCCTGGTGTAGAATATCCCAAGCCTTTTGTCACCTGAATAGCTGTCAAGCTGTTCCTTAAGTGCCAGCACTATGTCCAGATTGATGCTTTTTTCCTCTATTCCGTTTCGCACGGCACCGGTCATACGGCCGCCGTGACCTGCATCTATTATGATGACCTTATCGTATATATCATGCAGATTGACAAAGCTCAGATAAAGATATCCATTCTCTATGCGCTGCTTCACCTGATAGAGCTTGTCTGTAGTGATAGCTATCACACCATCTGCCCCTTTGCGGTAATACTGCATGGAGTCTATATGATTTGACCTGCCTGTCATGGAATACTTCGTAAAGTAATTATCCACATCAGCCTTAAGCTTTACATAGACCGTCTGCGTCAGGGCATCGTTTTCCACCGATATACTCTGGCGCTCCCCTTCTGAGTCGTCCGGCAGCTCTATCCTTAAATCATCCTCAAAGCCGGCTTTCTCCTGCAATATCTCATCAGGGTTCTTCTCCTGCTTTGCATCTGTGGAAGCCTTGACATAGTTTTGCAGCACATTATCCTCCAGTGCTTTTGCCATATCATACTTCTCATTTATAGCCGGAAGCTTTTCAAGCGTGACCGGCACGATAAGTGCAAGCATAACGAAAAATACTGTTATTATCTTTAGAATATTTCTGTACATATCATCTATTATCAGAAAAGGCCTTTATACAGAGGTTACAATCCTGTTTTTCCTTTACATTGATATATGCCACACCATCATAGCTGATGTAGCCCTCGCCATCATCCAGATTGACCGTAGACATGTATGCTTCTCCCGAGTTGTACTCTATAGCCATCGGATGAGTCGAGCCCGGTGTATTTATATAAAGTACAATGGCATAACGCTCACCGGACTCCAAATCAACAGGCTCATCAAAATCAACAGTGTAATAGCCTGCATTTTTTAGTGACCCCTCAGCCACCAGCGTCTTATTTTTAAAAGAATACTCATTCTCAAAATTCTTAACTACATACAGCTTGTATGAGGTATCCGCTGCTGTAGCATAAAAGCCGGAAGCCCTTAGTGATTCAGCCGACTGTGCGGTAAATATGTTGGCTCCGTACATATCCTCCTTGTCGTAGCCCATCTTTCCTACCCAGCCACACAGGTCACTCTGGTATATATTATCATAATTGTCAGCACTCTCTATATCTGTATAAACAACATTGTGCGTGCCCACATTTGTATCGTAGTATGACACATAGAACACCCCATTGTCTCCAAAACTGCTGCCCCAGCTGTTCTGGCATATAAAGGCTCCATCTCCTTCCAGATCCACATTGAAGTTTTCCTTAGGGTAATTGTCATCCCAGCCAATTATAACCACATCATGATTTGGCTTATCTTGCCCCATATAACAGTAAGAATTAGTCTGCTTATTGTAATAAGGCGTCTTTGTCTTTGAGCTTGCTATTGTACTGTAAAGCGATGTCTGCACACCACCATATTTGAAAACAGCCTCCTTTATGCCCTGATAGTCCTTTCCATCTATGATAAGCATCTGCTGCACATGCTTTACTGCTGCAAGATCATCGCGTGTCACTCCATCTCCGTAAGGATCATCCGCGTCATAAACCGGTCCCTGCCATGCTGCCAGATATGCCATTCCCATGGTATACTCTCCACCATCATACTGATTGACGTTGAATGAATTGCTCATACTCATATGATCCACGGAAAACAAAAGCTGCTCCTCCGGCATAAGGGCTGACTCAAGTGCACTTGTGGCCGCAAAAGCCCAACAGGTGCCGTAGCTGCCCTGATCCCTGATTAGTGACACACGCTGTCTTTCCCTCAGATCATACTTTGTTGGCACCGTTGATACACCCTCGGATTTGTCTGTCATAGTGAGCGTATTTGTCGCCGTATCAAAGCTGCAGGTCATATCCAAAAGTTTAGACAGCTTGTCTAAGCTTGCATAAAACTGTCCCTTATACTGTACAAAGCCATTGTCGTCTGCCAGCTTGAAATCAGCTGTCAAACTGTGCTTTTCCACCAGAAGCTCATTTTTATTGTATACATGTGCACTGCTGTTTAGTGCATCGCGAAGCATGGACACGGGAACCATTATATTCCTGTTCTCATCCATATACACATGCTCATCCTCGCTCGTATACTCCTTATTTTCTATCCTAAGCCTGATGGTGGTTCCATTTACATCAGCAGCCACAAGCGGACTCCATATAGTATTATCTATCTGTGCTCCTCTGAACGCGCCAAGTGTAGAGCTGTCCTTTGCATATATGTAAAAATTAGACACAAAGATAAGTGCCAAGATGAATGTAAATGCAATATATCTCTTTGAATATTTCATATACCCTGCTAATCCTTTTTCCTTCTCGGAGGCTTAGGCCCCATAAACTGATAAAAATATGTCTTTATCATACCATTGTAGATTTTCCTGTTTTTGTCAGCTTTTCTGCCGATATAGCGCTCTGTATCCTCATAGCTCGTAATCAGATACATCGACCATGCATCAAGCCTCTTATAAGCTTCTCCAATCTGTGAATACAGTGCCGGGAGCGCTGATTTCTCCTCGAGTCGCTCACCGTATGGAGGATTTGAGATAATAAATCCGTACTTCTTCGGGTGATGCAGGTCAGCCACAGCCCTCTGCTGGAAATGAATCATGTGCTCCACTCCGGCTCTCTTGGCATTTTCCCTGGCTGCAGCCACCACATCAGGGTCAATGTCATAGCCCTGGATGTCCACCTGCACATCCTTATCTATCATATCCTCAGCCTCCTGCACAGCCTCATACCACAGCTTTCTTGGTATGATATTGGTCCAGCTCTCAGCTGTAAACTCCCTGTTCATACCGGGTGCTATATTTGCTGCCATCATGGCTGCCTCTATCGGAAATGTACCACTGCCGCAAAACGGATCCACAAGTATTCTGTCTGCATGCCATGGTGTAAGCATGATGAGTGATGCTGCAAGTGTCTCAGTCAGCGGCGCCTTGCTCGTTGCCAGACGGTATCCTCTCTTGTGAAGGGAATCACCCGATGTATCAAGTGTCACCATCACCTCATCCTTGTACAGAAAAACCCTTACCGGATACTGTGCTCCGTCCTCCGGGAACCAGTCAATGTGATAAGACCTCTTCATTCTCTCAACCATAGCTTTTTTCACGATAGACTGTATATCAGATGGTGAAAAAAGCTTACTCTTTATGGAAGAAGCCTTTTTCACCCAGAATCTGCCGTCCTTGGGAATATAATTTTCCCATGGGAGAGCCTTTACATTTTCAAAAAGCTCATCAAATGTGGCAGCCTTAAAGCGTCCTACCTGAAGTAATACTCTCTCTGCGCCTCTTAAGAATATATTCGCTCTGCATATAGCCTCAGCATCGCCCTCAAACGATACCCTGCCGTCCTCCACACGTGTTATCTCATATCCCAGATCATATATCTCCCTCTTTACGACTGCCTCAAGGCCAAAATGACATGGCACAACAAGCTCAAATCTATTCATATATTGTGTAACTGCCTTTCTATAATTGTACTTTACATTGTTATCTAATATTGTTGCATAAATTTCAATTTTTTTAAATAGTTTCAGCCATATTTCTGCAACTTTTTTTGATATCCGCACATAGCATTGTATCCACCTATGACTGTCGCTGTATCAAAACCGCGATTTCCCAGATATCTGGCCAGCTTCATGCTGCTTCCACCATGCGTGCAGTAAAAAATCACACTCTGTGACGCATCGAGTTCACTCTCATATGAATCCGTGATATCCATAGGCATACTGAGTGCGCCTTTCCAGTGCGACCTGTCATATTCCTCTCTTGTTCTTATATCTATAAGCAGTGCATTCATTTCTTTTTGCACCTTATAAAGCTCATCCGCATAAACTATTTTAAATTTCATACATCCATACGCCAAAATACGAATTTACATTATGATATTCATTTTATTATGAGATGTGAACTGCGATAAATCACCAAAATCATTACAGCCGGTGCTTTAGTACTTTAGCTCTTTAATAAATTAACTCGTTTTGTTAAAATTATATTATTTTGTGTTTCAAAGTATTGCTTTTTAATTACTGTTATTTTATAATGTTTCCGAAGAGAGAAATCTTTTCAATGTTATACCTCTTATTAATTATTTATACTCCCCTCAAAAGAGCCGGTCACATGACCGGCTCTTTTATACTGCTTATGTTTTTTTATATTTATCAATCCAAAAGCATCTCATACTCTGTTAACGGCAGTGGCTTTGAATAATAAAAGCCCTGTATACTGTCGCAGTCTATATTCTTCAAAAACTCTACCTGCTCCTGACTCTCAACACCCTCGGCGGTCACGCAGATTCCCAGCTCCTTGGCCAGTGCTATCGTGTGCACAAGCAGCCTCTCACCATTTGAATCTCCTATATAGTCAATCAGGCTCTTGTCGATTTTGAGTGTATCAAAGCACTTCATATTGAGGGTAACAAGTGATGAATAGCCTGAGCCAAAATCATCCACCAAAAGTGGAAATCCATTGCCATGGAATTTATCCGCAATACTCTTGATTTCATCATTATCGACCGCTGCACTCTCTGTAATCTCTATAGGCACAAGATGTGTGTATATGCCGATTCTTCTTGCTATATCATGATATCTTTTGACCACAGACTCAAAGTACAGGCTCGCTCTGGACAGGTTGATTGAGATAGGAACTATTTTTTTCCCTTCATCAAGCCATCTTCTCTGATGTGTACACACCTCGCGGAATACATACTCATCAAGCGCCTTAATCATGCCGTTTCTTTCAAAAAGCGGTATAAATTTGGATGGCGGAATAATCTCATTATTTTCTCTTCTCCACCTGACAAGTCCCTCTGCACCGACCAGCTTGTTGGTCTTTGGAGCATACTTGGGCTGATACCATATCTCAAAATGATTGTCATTTAAATCCCTGTAGAAGTTATCCTCCATCTGCTTTTCTTCGACAATCCTTTCTGTATCGGCCTGACTGTATATCTGATAGAGCACGTCCTTCCGCTCCTTGATCCGATTCTTGGCAAAGTTGGCCTCGCCGTATGCTTCCTCAACCTTTTTGCCCGGCTCCCATTTTGTCACACCAAAGTATGGCTGAATCTTTGGAATCTTTAAGGATTCTGAAACCTTAATAAGCTGTAAATTGATGGTCTCTATCTTTCTGATAACCTTATTTATCTTGTCATCCGCAAAGAAAATAACAAATCTGTCTGCATTTATATGACCTGATATGTCATTATATCCTACAACACCGCGTATATTTTCAGAAATCCATCTAAGCGCCTCATCGCCCTTTGCCACACCACAGATGGAGTTCACTATCTTGAAGGAGTGAATATCCATGGAAATCAGATATCCTGATACGTTTCTGTCACGCAGCTTCTTTTTAAAACTCTCGTAATTGTTGCCTCCGGTCACTGCATCCACATACGCTATACGCTCAAGCTCTCTTTGCTTCTCCGGGCTTATATCCGAAAAGCCCGCTATCATCTTGTGCAGCTCTCCCACGCCAGACACATTGACAAACTTTGCTCTGCAATACTGTACCTGTCCATCCCTCACGATGCGGTAATCATGCTGATAGGTATCCTTTATCAAAAACTGCCTGCGCAGATTATTAATTGATGTCTCTAAAAGCATGTGAAGCTTATCCTCTTCTAAGACGATAGCATTTACATACTGTTCCATCATCTCTTGATAGCCCGGTTTTGACTCAAGCACTTCTCCAAACATAGCACGGACAGAAGGATTCATCCTGTACGGATACATCTTATTGTTGTCTACATCTACATAGTAGATACTGTTGAAGTTGCTTCCTAAAGCATTCACCATCTCACTCTCGTTAAGACGCTCATCAAGCTGCTCAGCAAGCCCTATTGCCTCAACTGTTCTGCCATCATCATCAAAGCAAATCGACTTGAATGATATCCTGTAGGTATCTGTTCCTTCCTTGGCATGCAGTACTACAGTAGCAAATTTTTCTCCCTCTGCAATCTGTTTAACAGCCTTCAGCAGATTATTCCTGTCAACCATGCTGTCTATAAACGGATTGTTTATAATATCCACATTTTTCTCTTCTGAGTCATCTAATGAATCCTCTGATAAAAAAGACCTCAAACGGCATTCCTGCGGAAAGCACTTAAAAACATACTTTCCCCAGGATGCGAATGCGGTCTTTATATCCATCTCTATATTGTTTTCATCATCAAATCTATTACTCATAATAATTCCCACAAAAATAAAATAATTATTAAAACTCTTTCATACCTATCACTACTATATCATTAGTAAGTCATTTCGTAAAGTTTTGTTTTTACTAATTTTGTTCTTTTTGTGTATTTTATGAATATATGTTTTATTTTATAGCGTCGAGTGCGTTTGAGATATCTGCAATCAAATCCACCTTGTCCTCAAGACCTAAGCTTATTCTGATAAGCTCTGCCGGCACTCCTGCTTCCTTAAGCTGCTCATCATTCATCTGACGATGCGTGCTTGTTGCCGGATTTAAGCAGCAGGTTCTCGCATCTGCCACATGTGTCTCGATTGCACCAAGCCTTAATGCCTTCATAAATGCAGACGCTGCCTCTCTGCCGCCCTTTAAGCCAAATGATACGACTCCGCAGCCTCCGTTTGGAAGATACTTCTGTGCTCTCTCATAGTATTTGTTTGAAGGAAGCCCTGAGTAGTTTACATAGGCAACCTTTGGATGATTTTCCAAAAATTCAGCCACTGCCTGTCCATTTTCCACATGCTTTGGCATACGCACATGAAGTGACTCAAGGCCAAGATTCAGCATAAATGCATTCTGTGGTGACTGCATAGAACCAAAATCGCGCATAAGCTGTGCTGTACATTTGGTAATGAACGCACCTTCCTTGCCAAATTTCTCTGCATATGTGATGCCATGATAGCTGTCGTCAGGTGTGCACAGTCCCGGATATTTATCTGCATGTGCCATCCAGTCGAATTTGCCGCTGTCTACGATTGCTCCGCCGAGTGTGGCTCCGTGTCCGTCCATGTACTTTGTGGTAGAGTGTGTGACAATATCTGCGCCCCACTCAATTGGTCTGCAGTTTACAGGTGTCGGGAAGGTATTGTCCACTATAAGCGGTACTCCGTGCTCGTGTGCCACCTTTGCAAAAAGCTCTATATCAAGCACCGTAAGCGCAGGATTGGCAATAGTCTCACCAAACATAAGCTTTGTGTTTGGTCTGAATGCTGCATTCAGCTCCTCCTCTGTAGCATCAGGAGATACGAATGTAGCTGTAATACCCATCTTTGCCATAGTTACCGCGATGAGGTTGAAGGTGCCTCCATAGATGGATGATGATGCCACGATATGGTCTCCGCACTCACATATGTTGAACATGGCATAGAAATTGGCTGCCTGTCCTGATGATGTGAGCATGGCAGCAGTGCCACCCTCCATAGCTGCGATTTTTCTTGCTACCGTATCACAGGTTGGATTCTGCAGTCTGCTGTAGAAATAGCCCTCTGCCTCAAGGTCAAAAAGCTTTCCCATGTCCTCGCTTGTGTCATATTTGAATGTAGTTGACTGAATAATCGGAATCTGTCTCGGCTCTCCGTTTCCGGCTGCATAGCCTGCCTGTACACACTTTGTACCTATACTGTATTCTTTCATTGTGCTTCTCCTTTATTATGTTAATGTTTCAGTTGGATATAGTATATTACATTTGTCGCGTTTTGACAAATTCTTCAAATCGTGGAAGTGTGAGAGTAATTTTACCGTACTCAGAGGTATCTATAACCCCCTTTCTTTTGAGCCGGTCTCTATATACCGAGAATAATCCTGAATTCATATCCAGTTTTTCTCTGATTTCTTTTACCTTTTCTTCACCACTTACTGATATTTCCAACAATATTTTTTTATCAAGCTCTGACAGCTCCGACCAGATTTTACTGTACACATACTCATCAAGGCACTGATCATATTCCGGTAAAATATCTTCTATCGTGTGATCATCCCTGTTTTCCCAGTAAAGATATCCCAATACCTGGAATGCAAAAGGATATCCCTTTGTAAGAGCTGCCATTTTGTCTGCCTCTCTTTGATCCAGTTCAAAAATATCCATATAGTGTTTCCTGACTGCTGTAAAGCTAAGTGGCTCAAGCATTATCTTAGGCGCCCTGTACAAAAATGTAAGTGCCTTGTCGTTCTGCAGATCATATATATTTTCAAACAGCCCCGTCATAAGCAGAAAAATAGGATAATCCTGTCTCAGAAATATCTGAAATGAACTGACAAATACTTTTACAAATTCACAGTTCATAACCTCATCAACTGAAATGAGTAACCGCTTATTATGTTTCTTTATATTTTCAAGCATCAATTCCAGCACATTTTCTATATCCGTAACCGGTGCTGCATTTTCTATGGAAACGCCCAGTCCAAACGCTGAAAAATCCAGTTTTGCATTGACAAATATTTTATTCATCTGAGGCATACTGTAAATCTTAGCTGCAAGGCTCTGAAGCATATCTCTCGTAGGGTTAAGCTCAACTGTCAGCCATTCCTCATCCTTCTTTATCTCCGATACTATATTGGTCATCATAACCGTTTTGCCCGATCCCCTTACCCCGGTTATCATAAAAAGCTGGTTTGCAGGATTTTCTGACCTAAATGTCTCTACTATCTGATTGGTCTGTGAGATTCTTGATATATATTGCAGTGGTTTTTTCCCGAATGATAATGTAAATGGATTTTGCATTTTGTTTTCCCCTTATATAACTTTATATAACTTTTGTCACCATAAATTCTTAATCTTTAAAAGCATCTTTATAAGATATTTTATCTACCAGCGCTTCATAACTGCTATCATCAGCTTGTACTATCTCTCTGACATTGTGCTGCTCTAATGCTGCTGTTGTTTTTTCACCTATTGAGTATGCTGTTTCCACGTATGCATTCTCCGGCAGCATATGAAAAAATCTTTCCACATTTGATGCGCTTGTAAAAACAGCTTCACTTACCATGTTTCCAATGCCTTCAGGAATACTCTCATATGCCTGCTCATTTACATATGCATCAATTTTTTCTAATTCACATATTTCTTTAAGTCCTGCCTCAAGGTCAGGTGAAGCCTCCTTTGCCGAGAAAATGCAGACTTTGATTTCATCATTATCGCCCATATACGAACTCAATTCTCCTGCAAGTTCTTTTCCGGTCTGTTCCATAGGAATAACATCTGCCTTTATGTGATGCTTTGCAAGCTCTTTTTCTGTAGCTTTTCCCACCACTGCAAACCTTGCATTTGCTATAAGCCTGATGTCTGCCCCTGCCATATCCAGATTATAGAAAAATGATCTTACACCATTTTTGCTTGTAAAAACTATCCAGTCAGCTGATCTTACCTTATCGGCAAATTCAGGAATTATTATCGGGTTTATTATGCCTGTCTTAACCGGTGTGACATCTGCTCCAAGCTGCTGTAATTTTGCTATCAATTCGTTTGTTTTGATATACGGTACTGTGATCTTTCTTCCAAACAGCGGTCTTTTTTCAAAGAAATCAAGCCTGTCATTCAGTGAAACCACATCTCCCACAACGATTATAGCCGGTGATGTCAGCTTTGCTTCCTCAATCTTTTCTCCGATATCCGCAAGCGTTCCTATACATTTGCGCTGCGCGGCAAGTGTGCCGTTCGATATCACTGCTGCCGGAGTATCCGCTCTTCGTCCTGCTTTCATAAGCCCTGCTGCAATGCTTTTTACATGCGCAAGTCCCATCAAAAATACACAGGTGATTGTCTCATCTGTAAGAAGGGAATAGTCTATATCTGCCTCCTCATCCCTTCTGCTGTGCGCAGTGATGACCTGAAAGCCTTTTGCTATGCCTCTGTGTGTGATAGGTATTCCTGCAGCCGCAAGCGCTGCAACCGATGAACTGACACCCGGTACCACTTCTACCTCCACATTTCTATCTACCAGGTAGAGAGCTTCCTCTCCGCCTCTTCCAAAGACATACGGATCTCCGCCCTTTAAACGGACAACAAGCTCATGATATTTTGATTTCTCGTATAAAAGCTCGTTTATGGCATCCTGATTCATGACATGCTTGTGATTTTCCTTGCCCACATAAATAAGCTCACAGCCTGCCTTTGCCATTGAAAGAAACTCTGGTGATGATAGTCTGTCATACACCAGACAATCCGCCTGTTTTATATATTTTTCTCCTTTTAAAGTGAGCAGGCCCGTATCTCCCGGTCCTGCTCCAACTAATACTACTTTTCCTGTGTTTTCTCTCATGATTTTCCTATTTATTTTTCTACTGAATTATTATGATTAAAAATTATGACTTGATATTTTTTTAGTCGATTTCTAATTTATACCGAATATCGTGCACGGCACGCTCCACAATATTGTTTCTGTCTGATGTCATATCCCATACCTGCTCTGTCCTTGCAAGCTGTTTTCCATCCTCTGAGCCAAACATCGCAAGAAGCTTTAGCCTGTTATTTTTGTTGCTGTCATTACCGCGGTCTTTTTCACTTACAATATCACAGTATGCAGCCACAGGCAGATGACAGTTTCCACCGATTCGCTTTAAAAATTCTCTCTCAATGCCTGCGCACAGATTGGTTTTCTCATCTGACAAAGCATCAAGCTTTGCCATCAGCTTAGCATTGTCAGCACGTAGCTCAAGCGCCAGTGTGCCCTGTGCCGGGGCCGGAATCATATCATCCTCTGAAAAGTACTGTGTAATCTCAGAATCTCTTCCGATACGCTTTATTCCCGCCGCTGCAAGTACGATTCCATCCAGCCTGTATTCGCTATACTTATTCTTTTTTTCGTTAGCTATCTCATTGTTATTTACAGTATTATCGGCAACCTCTTCATATATAATTTCACCATCATATAGCTTACGAAGCCTCGTATCGATATTTCCGCGTATGCCAACCACCTTAAGGTCAGGACGCAGCTTTAAAAGCTGATACTTTCTGCGCTTGCTTCCGGTTCCTATCACGGCACCATGAGGAAGCTCATCCAGTGAAGCGGCATTTTTTAGCACCAAAACATCCCTTGGATCTTCACGCTTCCATGCCTTGGCAAATGTAAGCCCTGCTGCCGGTTCATCAGGCATATCCTTCATGGAATGGACTGCCATATGAATCTTTCCCGATAAAAGCTCGTCCTCTATCTCCTTTACGAAGATACCCTTTGAGCCAATCTTATCGAGTGCCTTTTTCTGCTCTAAATCGCCTGTTGTCTTTATGATAACAGCCTTAAAATCATCATCCGGATATGCTCTTTTTAACTTATCTATCACGTAATCAGTCTGAACAAGAGCAAGCTTTGAGCCTCTCGTTCCTATTAAATACCTCATTTTACTCTCCTACGGATCATGCCATTTTCCATTTATCATTTATAAATGAACAACAACTTAAAATCTGTAATACCATACTTTAAACTATATTTCCGGAATCCTTCCATTATCAATAGCTGCACACAATATTTCTTTAAACACACGCTTTCTCCCGGCTTGAGTGTCATATTGCGCTATTACTCTTTCGCGGATCTGTCCCATGTATTCGTTCAGCTCACCAAGAAACGGAGTAAGAATCTCCTGCTCTTTGCCTTTCAGATACTGAGTCAGCACAGGGCTGTTTCCTCCGCTCGAAAATGCCGCAACAAGATTCTTTTCCTTTATGTATGACGGAAAAATAAAGCTGCAATCAGCCTTCTGATCGACCGCATTTACCATGATGCCATTAGCTTTGCAATACTCTGCAATCTCATGATTTAAAGCATTGTCATCAGTGGCAGCGATAACCATTTCCATGCCATCACAGTCTTTTCGTTCAAACCTTCTTTTTATGAACGTAATTCTATCTGCTGCATCCGGGTCCGTCTGATTGTTTTCTTTATTTGCCGTATATGAGCCCGTTTTATCCTCGCTTGCTATATCATCAATTGTAAGCTTTCTCAGCTCATCACATATATCCTCTGCCACAACCGTGACATTCGCGCCAAAATCCAGCATTACGATCACCTTGCGATATGCCACATTTCCACCGCCGACGATCAGACACTCTCTTTCCGTCATATCCACAAACATCGGAAAATACGCCATTTTTATCTCCCTGTAATACCATATCCATACTTTATTTCATATATTATTTCATGCCTTATTTTATACTTTATTATACGCTTTATGCTTTATTTTCCACCTTATTCTTCACACTGTAACCGTTTAATATTCCTGCAAAAACAGGACGAAGCTTAGCAGAAAACACTGCTGCCGATACGCATAATATAAAGTCCGGTGCAACAGTTATCAGACAGTAATCCACTATTACTATGCCCCAGCTGACAGGTGTTGCCACATAGAAATTCTTCATGCAGTAAAAGTATATCGCTCCAACTGTATAATATGCCCCCAGTCCGACCGTTGCCGGAAGAATGAGTGTAAACGCATTGGTCTTTTTAAGCTTTTCTGTGATCGCTCCGATTAAAAATGCGGCAAGCACAAAGCCTAAGAGGAACCCAAAGCCCGGTCTTAAAATGTATGTAGGACCACCGCCTGCCGCAAATACAGGCACTCCCACCAGTCCGATGCACAAATATACTATTACGCTAAGCGATGCCAGCTTTGCCCCGAGCAGAAATCCCGCCATCAGCACAAAAAACCACTGTAATGTAAAATGCATGGTGTACATAGGAAGCGGAATATCAATCTTGATAAATGCTCCAACTGCTATAAGCGCCGCAAAAAGTGCACATGTTGTAAGTTCCTTCGTTTTTAATTTCATTTTCGCACGCTCTTTCGTTTTATTAAATATACATGCTATAATAACATCTTTCTCTAAAAAAGAAAAGCCATCTTCGATGAAGCTGACTTTTCTTTGCAGCTTTCGCTGCGACTCAAAACATTAACATATGATTTAGAAGTAATATTCATCAGAATATATTCGTAAATCCTCTTTCGTGACCTGTCCACCCTCGATATGAAACGAGTTGATTACAGGATTTTCTGCCATAAGCGACATTATCATGTAGCTCGCATTTGGATCGTATGCAAGCTTTATATCCTCATCCGATGGCCTTGAAGGGCTAGACGGATGTGAATGCCAGTTGCCAAGCGGCTTAAGGCCGTTTGCTCTCATGTCCTTTATGGCTGCCAGCTGCTCCTTTGGATCCATTGTGAAATGGTCCTCGGCATGGTCTGTATTCGTCAGGTAATATACCTTTGTGATGAGACGACCGTTTTCGTCCTCACTGCCTGCTATCATACCGCACGCCTCCTCCGGCAGATGCTCTTTAGCATATTTTGCTATTTCATCCAGAAACGGATATTTCATTCTTATGATACTCATATCGTTCCTTTCCTTACTGTCTTTTTATTCCTGTGTACGAGGTGCATCAAATCTGCCCGCTGTCTCCTCGCAGACCTCCTGCTCGTAGTCGATTGGCTCGAGAATAGTCGGATGGTCGCCACAGACTGCACAGTTGTGTGTATCCTTTGGAAGCTTAATCTTGTGGAACTCCATGGTGAGTGCATCATATGTAAGCAGATATCCTGTAAGCAGCTCTCCAACACCGATTAAATACTTGATAGCCTCCATAGCCTGAAGCGAACCGATTACTCCGCCCATAGCTCCGATAACGCCTGCCTGCTTACATGTAGGCACTGCATCCTTTGGTGGCGGATTCTTGAATACACATCTGTAGCAAGGTCCCTCTCCCGGCACATATGTCATGAGCTGACCCTTGAAACGGATGATTCCTGCATGTGAAAACGGCTTTTTCTCAAGCACACATGCATCGTTGATTAAGAACTTTGCCGGGAAATTGTCAGTTCCATCTATGATGAAATCATAATCCCTGATAAGCTCTCTGATGTTTGACGCATCTACAAACATACGGTATGTATTGACCTGAACATCCGGGTTCATGGCGTTCATTGTCTCTTTTGCTGACTTTACCTTGGCTTTTCCCACATCGGCTGTTCCGTGGATAATCTGTCTCTGCAGGTTGGATAAATCTACCTCATCCGCATCCACAATACCGATTGTGCCAACTCCTGCTGCTGCAAGATACATGGCTGCCGGAGCTCCAAGTCCGCCGGCACCGATAATAAGCACCTTGCCCTTTAATAATTTCTTCTGACCTTTAACGCCCACCTCATTAAGGATAATGTGGCGTGAATAGCGCTCGATCTGCTCATCAGTCATTGCCATTAGCATCCACCTCCCATGAAGTAAAGGAACTCTACATTGTCGCCATCCTTAAGCACTGTCTTTGGCTTATCCTCTGTGGCAACAAATTCCTCATTTATTGAAACTGTTACATACTCAGGCATATCTACATTCTCAAGCTCGATAAGCTCCGGTAATGTAAGTCCATCCTTATATTCTTTCTTCTCTCCTGCTACTGTGATAGTCATTTTATTTCCTCCTGTGTCACAGATTGTGGTATCTGTAAGTGTTATTATCCTGTATCAGACTGCTTTATATAATAATCTAAAAACTATAATAATGCTTCAACCCACGCCTTCAAATCGGCAGGCTTTTGTACGCCGATCTTTCTGTCTAAGACCTCTGCGTCTTTTACGAAAAGCAGTGTCGGATTCGCAGTCACCTCATACTCATCAGCGAGCTCTCCGTCAAAGTTTGTGTTGACCTTGTATACGTGAAGCTTATCCTCATAATCATCCTCGATATCTCCGAGAACCGGTGCCAGCTTCTTGCAGGCCACACATGAATCCGAGTAAAAATCAACAATTACCGGAAGCTTGCTTTTTAATACTTTTTCATCGAAATCAGCCTTTGAAATTCTTGCTGCCATGATTAGTCCTCAACCTTTCTGACGTAAAGAGTGTATGTTCCATCCTCATTGTCCTCGAGCTTAAGTATCTTGTGTCCCTCTTCCTTCATGCTTCTTGGAACATTCTGTACCGGCTCTCCATCATTCATACGGATTGCAAGCACCTCACCGTCATCTAATTCCTCTATTGCTACCTTTGCCTTTACAAATGTAAGAGGGCAAACCTTGTCAGTTATATCTACCTGATCGTCGAATGCTATATCTGCCATTTTGCATCTCCCTTCCTATACTCATATTTATTATATTTTTGCCGTAACCGTTGTTGTTTATGCATGCCGGATATTTCCTGCTATACATGGGAATTATTTACCCTCGTATGCTGCCTGAATCTCTTTTTTGAACTCTTCCTCGCCCACTCTCTGAAGAGTAAGTCTGAAACGCTCACCACCGTTTGCATGCTTCTCGAAGAAACTAATTGCTGCATCTGTCACTCTGAAAAGAGTTTCCTTGTCGCGGATAATCGGGACTAGCTGCTCTCCTTTATAGATGTGGTTTCCGAAAAGTCCTCCAAACGATACGATATATCCCGGAGTTCCCTTCCATGCATCTGTCGGACAGCTCTTTACGCAGCGCGCACAGTTGTTACATTTGTCTCTGTCGATGACAATCCTGCCATCCTCCATCGAAAGTGCACCCTCGCGGCATGCCTTCACACATACACCACACTGGATACAATCGTCATGGCTGCACTCTACTGTCATGCCGCCCTTGATTCCGACATCGTTTTCCTCAGCCTTTAAGCAGTTGTTCTGACAGCCTGTGACACCAAACTTGAACTTGTGAGGAAGCTCTCTTCCGAAGTATCTTTCATCAAGCTCCTTAGCCAGAGTGTATGTATCGATACATCCGCTAGGACAGATTTCTGAGCCCTGACACGCTGTGACAGTACGTACTCTCGGTCCGCAGACACCTGTTCCTACACCGCCCTTTGCCAGTTCCTCTTTTACCACATTGATATCCTCAACCTTGATAAAAGGAATCTCAATACCCTGACGCGATGTCATATGAACATATCCGTGTCCGTATTTCTCAGCAACCTCTGCTACTGTTTTGATATTTTCTGCTGTAAGATTTCCTCCTACAACCGCAATTCTAAGCGAGAAACAGCCCTTTTGCTTCTGTCTCATGAATCCGCCCTTTTTTAGAGCCGCGTAATCAACTTTCTCCGCCATTTTTAATCTCCTTATTGTGTAAATATGTTAATGTTTTGTTTTATATGTAAATGCATATGCACGCTCTCATTTGCATACACATTGATACCTTATTGTGATGGCTTAATCAGCTATATTTGCAAAAGCCTGTGCAAAATCCTCCTTGAGGTCATCTATATCCTCGATACCCACGCTGACTCTTATAAGATCCTCAAATACTCCTGCATCCTCCTTCTGCTTATCTGTGCTGTGAAGACTGATTGTGGAGCCCGGATGAATGACCAGTGTCTTTGTATCTCCGATATTGCTGAGTGTGTATGGAATCGTCAGGCTGTCTATAAATTTAAATGCCTTTTCCTTGCTGCCAACCCTGATTGTAAGGATTGCTCCATAGCCGTTTGTGAGCTGTTTTTTTGCTATTTCATGCCATTTGCTGCTACAAAGCCCCGGATAATTAACCTTTATGTCAGGATAATTGTTTTCTATCCACGACGCAAGCTCGAGTGCATTAGAGCATTCTCTTTCCATTCTAAGACCGAGTGTCTCAAGTCCTATAATATTTAAGTATGCATTCACCGGAGCTAAACAGGCACCCATATTTCTGAAAAGACTGTTTCTCAGCTTTGCGACAAATGCCACAGGTCCATACTTCACATAATCTGCAAACCCCGGATATCTGTTCTTGTCCCATTTGAACTTACCTGAGTCTGTCAGAATACCACTGATTGCATTGCTGCTTCCATTGATATATTTGGAAGATGAATTGACCACGATATCAGCTCCATGCTTTAAAACCTGTATCAGGTAAGCTGTCGATGTGGTATTGTCAACTACAAGCGGTATATCATGTGCGTGTGCTATCTCTGCAAGCTTCTCAATATCTGTGACATCCAGACAGGGATTACCGATAGTCTCTGCAAAAATCAGTCTGGTATGCTCATTGATGCTGTCCTCTATCTGCTGCCGGTTGTTGTTCTCGACATATCTGGTTGTGATGCCGAAAGCCTCAAGATCATGGAACAAATCTATTGTGCCACCGTAGAGGCTGGCGCTTGAGATGAGCTCATCTCCACTGCTTAGTATATTTAAGAAGGTATTCATCAGTGCCGCCATGCCTGATGCGCATGCCACCGATGCTATTCCTCCCTCGAGCTTTGTTATTCTGTTCTCAAAAGCTGTAATCGTAGGATTGGCAACTCTTGTGTAACAGTAGCCCGGAGCTTTGTTTTCAAATATTTTTTCCAGATCTGCCGCGCTCTCCTGCTCGAAGGCGCTTGTCTGATATACCGGTGGCAGTGTAGAGCCATTTGTCTCTTTTGTCACGCCGGCATGAAGTAAGCTTGTATTAAATCTCATTATTTTCTTCTTCTCGTTAATTCTTACATAGTCTATTGTGTTACTAGGAATTGATGAGATTATTATACAAACGTGTGTGTTGAAAGTCAATGCTATCAGTTATACAAATTATTTGTGCGTGGTTATATATTTTGTTTATAACCATTAATGTCCCTTAAATACTCTGCGGCTGTCGTTGCGGCATTTGCTCCGTCAGATACTGCGGTTACCACCTGACGCAGTGTCTTGGTACGGACATCTCCCGCCACATACAGTCCCGGCTGGACGATTCTATCATGGTCACCATTTTTTGTTGCAGCATATGTGATGCCTTCCTCACCTGCCACTACATATCCTCTCTCATCGAGCTGCACCAGATTCTTTATAAGCTCTGACTGCGGTACTGAGCCATATGCCACGAATACTCCGTCTACAGCCAGTGTCCTGCCACTTTTAAGCTTTATGCCTGTCGGCTTTTTTTCCCCATATATTTCTGTCACTGCTTCGTTTAGGACAAGCTCTACATTTTCTTTCTGCTTTAAAAGCTCAACTGTGCTCTGTGCACCGCGGAAGCTGTCTCTTCTGTGAACCAGATAGACCTTCTCACATATATCGGACAGATATAATGCATCATCCAAAGCGGTATCTCCGCCGCCCAGCACTGCGGCTGTCTTTCCTTTATAGAATGCTCCGTCACAGATTGCACAGTAAGATACTCCCTTTCCGGTATACTCATCCTCTCCCGGCACTCCTGCCTTTCTCGGATATGCTCCTGCGGTATAGATGAGCGCTCTTGCCTCTGCTATCGTGTCATCATCGAATTTCACTCTGTATATCACTGATTCTTCTTTCTCACCATTTTGCACTGCTTCTATCTGCACTGCTTCTATCTGCACTGCTTCTTTTTCGATAAATTCTACATCAAGGGACACTGCATGCTCCCTGAATTTTTCTCCCAGGTCGTATCCGTTTATGTTTGGAAGCCCCAGATAGTTGTTCACATTTCCGCTCTCGGCTATCTGGCCTGTCCCCTCGTATTCTTTTTCTGCTACTGCCACATTCAGATTGGCTCTCTTTGCATATATTGCTGCAGACAGTCCTGCCGGACCACTGCCTATTATTATTATATCAAACATGGAATTGGTTCCTTTCATCGTCCATTGAATTTTTTCGGTAACTTATTATATACATTATCCTTAAAAAATACAATAATACCGCCTGCTTTTATAAAACACCTTTATAAAAACAAGCGGTATCAATTTTATCTATCGTATATACATCCTGGCCTCATAAGGTCTGAGCACTGACATATCAGAGGTATCCTTATAATTTGAAATCAGCACCTCCATGCCCTCACACTCCTTTGCAAGCGGCATTGGTATCTCCTTGTCAAAGAAATTGCACACAACAATCATGGTTTTTTCTTCATTCTTTCTGCTGTATGCAAAAATATTCTCATCATCCTCAAGTAAAAGTGTAAATTTACCATCAACAAATACCGGATAATCCTTTCTCAGCTGAACAAGCTTCTTGTAGCAGCTAAAGATTGAATCAGGGTCATCCACCTGTGATTTGGCATTTATTTTGTCGTAATTGTCATTTACCTTTATCCAAGGTGTTCCTGTGGTGAAGCCGGCATTTGCCGAGTCATCCCACTGCATAGGTGTCCTTGCATTGTCACGGCCCTTTGCGTAAATGGACTTCATGATTTCATCCTTTGAGTATCCTTTTTCAAGGCGCTCATGGTACATGTTTATGATTTCACAGTCCTTATAATCCTCGATATCATACTGTACATTTGTCATGCCCAGCTCCTCGCCCTGATAGATGTATGGTGTACCCTGCATGCCGTGCAGCAATATAGCAAGCATCTTTGCAGATTCCACTCTGTACTCCCTGTCATTGCCCCATCTTGACACGATACGCGGCAGGTCATGATTGTCCCAGAACAGACTGTTCCAGCCACAGTTGTAGAGCTCATTCTGCCAGTGAGCCATTATCTTTTTGAGCTTTTTAAACGGAAGCGGTGCAAGGTCCCATTTCTCGCCGCCCTCCTTCTGGTCAAGCCCTATGTGCTCAAACTGGAACACCATAGAAAACTCGCTGCCATCCGGATTGCTGTAAAGCTTTGCGCGCTCTGTGTCTGCGCCCCATGCCTCACCTACTGTAATCAGGTCGCCCTTCTGGAAGGTCTCCCTGCTCAGTTCCTTAAAATATTCCTGAAGCCTTGGTCCGTTTATGGTGATTCTCTTGTCCGGCTCTTTTGCTATCTGGTCGATTACATCAAGTCTGAAGCCGCCGACTCCCTTGTCCATCCACCAGAGAATCATATCGTAGATTGCTCTTCTGACCTTTGGATTCTCCCAGTTTAAATCCGGCTGCTCCGGTAAAAACTGATGGAAATAATACTGTCCAATTTCCGGCACATATTCCCATGCGCTTCCACCGAAACAAGCCTTCATATCACTTGGCGGCACGCCTTCATCTCCGTCTCTCCAAATATAGTAGTCATGGTATGGATTGTCCTTGCTCTTTTTAGCCTCCTTGAACCACCTGTGCTCGTTTGAAGAATGATTTAAGACAAGATCCATCATGATCCTTATATTGTGCTTCTTTGCCTCGTTTATGAGCTCCTCCATATCATCGAGACTGCCAAACGTCGGATCAATATCCCTGTAATCCGAAATGTCATAACCGTTGTCCGCCTGCGGTGATTTGAATACCGGCGAAAGCCATATTGCATTGATTCCAAGCGTCTCAAGATAATCAAGTCTTTTGATGATACCCTGTAAATCACCAAAGCCGTCTCCATTAGAATCCTGAAAGCTCTTTGGATAAATCTGGTAAACTACCGCCTTTTTCCACCATTTTTCATTATTGTTTTTGCTCATTATGCCCTCCTTGTCTCTTCATTATCCCTTTTAGTTATCTCTTTTTGTTATCTCTTTTAGCTGTCTCTTTTTGTAAAAAATCAGCCTGGTTTCTTTAATGCTGTATCAAATTATGCTATTTTACAAGCACCACCAAAACCTCACAGCTTTCAAGCTTAAGCTCAGATGCTCCCACTGAAACAGTGCTCTTTTCAGCATCATTTGTGTTGGACAAAAGCACCTTTTTCACACTGCCATCCAGCCTGATTTGTGCCTCTTTACTGCCAAAATTTGCCACAACCAGCACGCGCTTATTTTCATCCTCTCTGTAATAAGCCATGATGCCATCTGTATCCTCATATGCCGGAACACATCTGCCGTAGGTGAACAGCTCCTTAAATTCATCTGACTTTCGCAGTGCCACAAGCCTTCTGTAATAGTTCAAAACAGATGAAGGATCCTTTTCCTGCGCCGCAACATTGATAGCCTTATAGTTTTCATTGACCTTAAGCCATGGCTTTGCTGTGGTAAACCCGGCATTTGCCTCATCACTCCACTGCATAGGTGTCCTTGCATTATCCCTGCTCATCCTTCCACAGGCTGCAAGTGCCTGCTCCTTTGATAAGCCTGCTGCAAGTGCTGCCTTGTACTGATCCTTTGTGCTGATATCGTCATACTCATCTATACTGTTCCATTTTGCATTTTGCATACCGATTTCCTGTCCCTGGTATATAAACGGAATGCCTCGAAGCAGTACGCTGACAGTTCCTAACATCTTTATTCCGGCAGGATTTTGAGCATGCTTTGGTAAAAATCTTGAGGCACCTCTCGGCTCATCATGATTTTCTATAATATTGGCTTTAAAGCCGTACTTTTCTGTCTCAAGCTGTGAACCAAGAATGGCCTTTCTCCATGTATCAAAATCTATCTTCGGTGCATCATACCAGCCATGCTCTCCATCACTTAAGCACTGTGCACAAAAATCAAATATCGTTGAAAAATGCCCATTCTCACCGATAAACTCCGGCAGCTCCTCAGGCTTCATATTGAATACCTCGCCAACCGTAAATGCATCATACTTCTTAAATGTATTGTTCTTTAATTCCTCTAAGAGCTCTCCGACACCTTCTGCACTTTCAACCATCTTGTAGCAGGCAGCCAGTCCGTCCTCTGCATCCGGCTCAAAATCAGGGAAATCGAGATTTTTCTTTATATTGATTATCGCATCTATTCTAAATCCTGACAAGCCCTTATCCAGCCACCAGTTAATCATCTCATAAAGCTTTTGTCTTAGCTTTTCATTCTCCCAGTTTAAATCCGGCTGCTCCTTCGCAAACATGTGCAGATAATACTTGTCCGTGCCCGGCACCTTCTCCCAGCAGCTTCCGCCAAAATAAGAGCGGTAATTGCTCGGCGGATTGCCGTTTTTACCTTTTCTGAAATAAAAGTAATCAGCATACTCTCCATCCGGATCCTTAAGTGCCTTTTGAAACCATTCGTGCTTATCCGAGCAGTGATTTATTACCAGATCCATGATGATGTGCATATCACGCTTCTTTGCCTCGGCAAGGAGCTCATCAAACTCCTCCATAGTACCGAACTCTTCAGCTATCGCATAGTAATCAGATATGTCATAGCCCTGATCCACAAATGGCGATTTATATATCGGAGACAGCCATATGATGTCAATTCCAAGCGATTTTAAATAATCCAGCTTTGAAATGATACCTCTTAAATCTCCTATTCCGTCACCGTTTGTATCCAGAAAGCTCTTTGGATAAATCTGATATGCCACCTTGTCATGCCACCATTTTCTCTCCATAATGTGTACCTCTTATCTAATCATAAATTTTGCACTCATTTACATCTTGAGCACTTCGCCTTGATGTATTATACTGCTATTATAGAAAGTGTTTAGTATAAATTCTTGCAATATTTTTTCATTTTATAACACAATACTGCTCTCATAATTTAAAGGGTATAATTTTAAAAGCTATGGAGAAACAACAATATGAAAAACAATAATCCGCCTGCCCTCGGGCAGAAAGAAAACGCAAAGCACGGAGAAGTATTTTTCCCCGTTCAGAAATATATAACAAGACTTGCAGCAGATTACCCTGTCATCACTACACACTGGCACGATGAGGCAGAGCTCACACTGATTACAAAGGGCTCATGCACCTATCAGATTGATTTGCTCGAATATGAAGCAAAGGAAGGCGATATCATCTTTATCCCGCCACTGCTGCTGCATTCCATTTCAATAAGGGACTGCGACGAATTTTACTCGGAAACGTATGTATTCCATATCAATTTTTTAGGTGGAAACAATACCGATATATGCTCTTCAAGATATCTGACTCCGCTAATCAACCATGAGTTCGCCATGCCTTACCTGATTGCACCGAAGCATCCGGCATATTCATCCCTTTGCAAATGCTTCATGCGCATAACAAAGCTATACTCCAGTCAGGAATTCGGCTATGAGCTGGCTCTAAAGGCATTTCTGCTTCAGGCAATATTTCTATTGCTGCAATACAGTGAAAAAAATGCTGATTTTGGTGTCAACACACCCTCCGATAAGCTCAAAAATGTGCTCGATTACATCGAGGTGCACTATGCCGAAAGCATCCAGGTTGCAGAGCTTGCCGGGCTTTGCTATTTCAGTGAATACCACTTCATGCGTTTCTTCAAAAAACACATGAACATGACCTGCGTGCAGTATATCAACAATGTGCGTCTTGAAAAATCCGTGGAACAGTTCGAGCGCGGCAACACCTCAATTTTAGATGTCTCACTGTCTGTCGGATTTCACAATCTGAGCTATTTTCACAGGGCATTTAAAAAGAGGTATCATATGACACCTCTTTCCTTTATCAAAAGCCTTGAATAACTATTTATTTGCACGCAATCACTCTGAGTATATACTCATATGACCTCTTTGCAGAGGATATGGAAAGCCTCTCCTCAGTCGTATGGATATCATACATGTCCGGTCCCATTGATATGCAGTCGAGTCCTTCAATCTTGCCGCTTAAAAGTCCGCACTCGACACCGGCATGAATAGCCTCAACTGTAGGCTTTTTGCCATACATCTCCTCAAAAATCCGTACCATATCCTCGCGGAGCTTTGAATCCTTCTTGTACTCCCATGCAGGATAATCTCCCTCAAATGTAACCTCTGCCGCAAAAGCGCCTGCTATGCAGACAAGCTGGTTCTTAAGGCTTTTTTTAGCCACACCGACAGAGCTTCTGACTGCGTATCTTAAAGTAACAGCAGCATCGTCTGATTTTAAAACTCCCAGATTAAGTGAAGTCTCAACAAGCTTATCTATTTCACGGCTCATTCTGATGATGCCGTTTGGCAATGCCTCGATAAGTGCGATAACCCTTGCGCTATCCTTTGCACTTATAGCTGACTCACTACAGTCAGTCTCCTCTGACACAGTAAGCTTAAGGTCAGGATCAGATGCCTTAAACTCCTCCGCAATCTCAGCTGCTGCCTGTTCTATCGAAGCCTTCACTGCCGCAGCCTCATCAGGTGCTACAATAATCTGTGCAGTACACTCTCTTGGAATGGCATTATCCTTTCTGCCGCCATCTATAGAAGCTATAGCTACAGGTGCCGATGCATCGCGAAGCAGTCTGGACATAAGAGTATTGGCATTGCCCCTTCCCTTATCAATCTCTGAGCCTGAGTGTCCGCCGGTGAGACCTGATAAGCTCACAGTAAGCTTTGTTCCGCTCACAGTCTCTCTCTCTACAGGCAGCTTCACATCGGCTCTGCATCCACCGGCGCAGCTTGCGAGCATCACGCCCTCCTCCTCGCTGTCCATATTAAGAAGCTTCTTTCCCTTAAGCATAGACACATCGATGCCTGTAGCACCCTCCATGCCGACCTCCTCGCATACAGTGCATACAAACTCAAGGCGTGGATGTGACAGGCTGTCATCATCCAAAATAGCAAGCGCATATGCCACCGCGATACCGTCATCTCCACCGAGTGTAGTTCCCTTTGCCGAGATAAAATCACCATCTATCAAAAGGTCCAGGCCTTCCTCGTCCATATCCTTATCACAGTCAGGTGCCTTCTCGCAAACCATATCCATGTGCCCCTGCAGTATGATTGGCTCCACATCCTCATATCCTTCTGATGCTTCCTTTATGATTATCACATTGTGAAGCTCATCCTGGTAATGCTCAAGGCCTCTTGCCTTTGCAAACTCCACCAGATAATTACTGATTTTCTCTTCCTTGTATGATGGATGAGGAATACTGCATATATCCTCGAAAAACGAAAAAACGTTCTTTGGCTCTAAATCTGTTAATACTCTCATTTTACTCTCCTTAAAAAAAGTCTGCCGACGAATCCGCCGACAGACATATTATAACACAATCCGGTATTTAATTGTATATGTATTATTCAAGTCCAAATCTTCTGATATTATTTTATTCCTATATTCTGATGCTCAGTAAAGTAATCGAGCCATACTTATAATTATTTTCCTGCATACAATTTGGTATCAATAAGATAAACTACCACATTTATTATAGCCATAATAAATAACAATATCGACCAATCAAAATTCTTAAAATATTTCACTAAATCTATATTTTCTGTTATAAACCCAAGCACTATTACAGCAAAGGAAATAATTACCAGGATTGATTGTGATGCATGATATGAATATTTATAAAAAACACCTAATTGAAGCATAAAATACAACAAAAAAATCAAAATTATGGAAGCTATTTTTATTAGCATATCTGTATTATATTCTACATTAAAGCCAATTGTTTGTATAACAAATAAGCTTATTGAAGAAATTAATAACATAAAAATAATAAACACTGCTCTCGAGAATACAACTAAATATTTTGATACCGGTAATCTTCGAATAAAATCACGTGTATCACTGTTATCCTCAATACTCATAATTTTAGTAAATGGAAGTGATGTTACAAAAAAAGGCACTAAAAAAAATGTGAACAAAATATTTGTAGCGCCTTCATGCATTATAAGCCAGGTGGCCACCACTGCATAAACTACAGATAATAGAATCCATTTTTTTGTAAATATAATATCTTTTTTAATTAATGCAAACATATTAGTCCTCACTCCTCTTTCTCATATATGAAAGTATATCGCTTAATAAAGCTTCCTTTACTTCTACATTGCAAGTCATTGCCAAATCACGATCCACAATATAGTAATCATGGATTGAAACACATTCTTTTGCCATCCCTGCATTCACAAGAATAACATACTGTTGCTGATTTAACTTGACATATTTTTTCTTTATTTCTTTTTTATCACCTTGTAATACAATACGTCCATTATTTATGAAAATAACTCTATCTGCTATTTTTTCGATATCTTCTGTAATATGGGACGAGAATAACACGGAAGTATTTTTTTCTTTTGCAACACATCTTAGAATATCTAAGACTTCATCACGAACAATTGGATCTAATCCTGAGGTTGGTTCATCAAGTACCAATAAATCTGGATTTTTTGCGAGTTCTAAACTCAAAAAATATTTAACCTTCATTCCTGTTGAAAGTTCTTTCATCTTATAATCTTCATCCAACTGAAATACATCTTTAAAATAGTAATAATATACTTCCTGATCAAATTTTTTCTTCATCACATCTTTTACAAAATTCGTCAAATCTCGAATTTTGATTTCATTGTAAACATTTTGATCCTGATTCATAAATCCAAGAACCAAAACATCGTCTAATTTTTTTACTACCTGATCATCTACTTCAAGTTGTCCCTCATCTGCATCAATTACTCCGCACATGCACTTGATTAATGTTGATTTACCTGCTCCATTTTCTCCAATCAATGCAACAATTTCACCTTTGTCAATCTCAATTGATGTAGGCTGTAATTCAAATTTTTTATACTTTTTGCTAATATTAAGTCCTTTAATCATGTCTCTGTTTCCTTATATATCTGTACTATTTGTTTGTAATTGGATAGAGTATAACATAAATCTTGTATTATCGTACAATCAAACAGTTTATTATTTTTATATTTCATCTCTCACAATCATAAGTGCAAAGCCGAGCAGATTCTGTCCTCTCCACTTACCTCTTCCGCAAGCTTCCTAACCTTACCTGCATCCGCACACTGATAGCAGTTCTTCATCGCTTCATCATACGAGAAATCCACTGCATTGCCCGCTGCTGTCACATCACACTTCCATGAGCCACACGAGCTGTGTACCTGCGTAATACCCGTGTATTCAATAAGTGCTCTCACATTGGTATCATTCACGCCGCTTCCTGCCAGAATCGTAATATCTTTTCCATATTGATTTTGAAGATGCTTAAGCTGTTTTCTGCCATCCCATACATTTACTGCTCCACCGCTTGTGAGGATACGATCTGCGCCTAGCCTAATAAGCTTCTCCGCTGCACTGTCCTGATTATCTATGCAGTCAAAGGCGCGGTGAAACACAGCTTCCCTGCCATACTTATGAATGAGCTCTATCATTTCCTTCGTGCGCTTTTTGTCAAGCATTTTTTCCTCTGTCAGAAATCCAAACGCAATACCATCTGCTCCATGCTCTAAAAGAATTTTTGCATCCATAAGCATAGTGTCGTATTCTTCATCCGAATAGCAAAATCCGCCACCCCTCGGCCGAACCATTGCCACTACCGGTATATTGCAGTTCTCCTTTGCATATATTAAATTGGCGAGTGTAGGTGTCAGCCCTCCCATATATAGGGCACTGTTCAGTTCAACCCTGTCTGCACCATTTTCATATGCTGTTTTCACATCCGAAAAGCTGCCACAGCAGATTTCAAGCATCGGTTTCATCATACTTTCCCACTCTTTCCGCTAAAATAAGGCTTAACCTTCACACAATACATGTGTGACCGACAATAATTACATAAAACAGTTTTAAGATAATCAATATTCATTGACCACAATCTCGAATACTCCGTCCTCATTAATTTTTAACCTCAATGACTTAACATATTTATTGTAAAAATCCTTCATTTCTCGCTCTGTCGATGTAATTTTAGTCCTCTCGTATATCTGTCTTGTCATCTCCCAGCCATTTTTTCCGACAATATCATTTGTCAGATTTTTCAATTCACTTATCATGACTTTTTTCTTTAAATCACTTGCATTTCCTGTATAGAAATCGTCTATTGAACAATGAAATATACATCGTTTTGTAAGTGCATCCTTGATCGACTGTCCGCACTTGCTATATTCGTACATCACGAGGAAATGAGCATCCTTTACCGATGAAATAAGTCCCCAGTAATCCGAATCACTTGAGCACAAAATAAACGAGTCTATGTTGTCCTTATAATACGCCTCACACACTCCCGCAGTCATCTTTATATCAACAAGCGACTTTCGGTCTGTCACACGTTCCACCTCCTCGTGGAATACAGGGATATGTATGAATTTTTCCAGCCAGTCCCATCCACAGGATGTATGATAATCATCATAAAGTATAATTTTTTCTATTTTGGACATTTGCTCGGAATTTAAGTTTTTTAATACTCCATACAGCTTGTATACATCAGAATTTTCACAATCCACAACTATCACAACACGCATGCTTTCACGGATAAACTCATATATATTTTCCTTTGTATCTTCCACTGCATCCCTGTATTTTGAACCGTCATTGAAATAATCACCATGCTGTCTGTATATTGTCTTTAAAATCCTTCCGTCAGAATTGAGCAGATTTCCCCTGCCATCCGGGCGCCAGTGGATATACATCCCGTATGGATACTCTTTTCTGTGCTCTTTATAGACAGTAAACTCTGCCTTTAGCTTCTTTGGCTTTTCATAATCCGCTATGACAAACAAATCCCTGATATACTCCCATTTTACCCAGTCTGGGAAAAGCTTTTTGCATGCATCCACGTGCTCATTTATCAGCTTGTTAATATGTACGCAATACTTGTCAGCCGATGAATTATACAATATAATATGCACTTCCCAGCTCTCAAGCTTATTTATATTCTCTGCATCAAACCACTCCATCCTGTTTATATTACCCAGATTATATTTTATTTCATTGTCTGTTTTTTTATAGTTGCGCAGCAGACCTGTACGCGCCTTACACAGATATCTGAGTATCCTCGCATTTTTATTTTCTCTTAAGCTGTTTAAAAGCTCCACATACTCATCACTGCACATATGATCAAGTATCTCATTTCTGACACCTATAAGATACGACAGAATCGTCACAAGCTCATATTTCTGTACTGTTTTATATTCCTTTTCCTCTGTAAATTCAGAATCCAACGCATATGCTTCTTCATCTGTTTCTTGTATCACATCATTAACTTCATCAATATCTGATTTATTTATTTCAATATCTGCCAACTCTATTCCCCCTTCATTTTCAAGATATATTAAAATTATATCATATGTTGCACTCTTTGTATTGTTAACATTTACTTAAATCTATATTATTTGCCATTTTCTCCTACACATGCTACAATACCTTTGTCCGGATTAATGGTGATTATTATCAGACACTTTTTAGTAGACAGCGAAAATGTCAACGACAACTGGCTGATGCTGTTTGATATGGCAGATGAGGACGATGAAATTATCGTTTTTTACACTAAGAAATCCCCTCACATGTCATACATGTCAGTCATCAGACTTATGGAAAATAACAAAATAAATATCCGATTTGAGGAATCCTATGAGGGCACGAATGCCCTTGATTTTCAGCTCGTATCATATATGGGATATCTGATGGGATGCGCTGGTTCATTCAGTGAAAACAAATGTGATGCTGCATCAGCCGAGTCATGTGCTGATGAGTACATCATAATGAGCAATGACACAGGCTATGACCCTGCTGTAAGGTTCTGGAAAGATAAGGGATTCGCTGTACGCAGATTCAATGTAAATTTCTGCAAACAGGCTGTCCAGCGAAGAAAAAACATCAAGTATCAGGTAGTAGCAGATATTCCGTCCAAGGAAGATAACGTCAATAACAATACCAATATCAATACCGATACTGATACTGATACCGATGCTATCACCGCAAAGTCTTACAATCTGAATGAACTTATCGATGGCAATCATAGCAGCTATACAGACAGTGAACCGTTAGGTGATGAGCTTGCAACTAACGATGACTTACCGTCAAGTGATAAGCTTATGACTAATGATGACTTACTATTCACTGACGAACAGACACCTCATAACGGTTCTGGTAACAGCTCAAATAAAAACGAAGCAGATGAGGCTAAATTCTCAACGGACAGCATTGATACATCAGATATTTCTGAAGTATCGGCAGTATCCGAAGACTTCGACCATTTTGAGGTAGATTCTTTCCTAAACTGCATGGGAAAAGACAATCTGCTCAAGCTTCATGAGACGCTGGTTCATGTTTATGGTATGAAACAGGGTCAGACAATTTATAAAACCATAAAAGACAAATCCTACTCTTTTACGCCTGAAAAGCTCACGCGTAAAAAGAAGGTAGAGCGTTTTACAGGTATAATTTTCGCACACAGTGATATTAATGATCCCGGAAATTTTGTTGATTTTCTTGAAAAAAACAAGAATAAAACAAAGAATCTCAATGGCATAAGATCTGCCATCACAAAGAGCTACGGTGAAACAGATGGTCTGAAATATTACAGCCTTTTCAAGCCATATTTCAAAATTATATCTGCACTGAAATAACGCCCTTTATTTTACAACAGAAAGGTAATCCGGATAAAACAATTGAGGCACGGAATTAATACTCCGTGCCTCAATTATAGAAAGAGCAGGTATTACAACCTGCTCTTTCTATATTATATAACGTGCGTGAGAGGGCGCTGGAAGTCCGGTGGACTTCCGCTTAGCGCCGACCGCAACGAAGTGTAGAACGAACCCTGGGGTTCGAATCGTCCGCGGACGATTTGTAGTATAGAAAGAGCAGGTATTACAACCTGCTCTTTCTATACTATATAACGTGCGTGAGAGGATTCGAACCCCCGACACCTTGGTCCGTAGCCAAGTGCTCTATCCAGCTGAGCTACACACACATACTTTTTATTCTTAACGAACAAGTCATATTATACAACTCATTCAGAAGAATGTCAACTGTTTTTTAGATTTTTTTAAATTTCTTTTAAAAATTCAAATGGCTCTCCATCATGAAGAAAATGCATCAGCATATAGGACGTCATGATGGCCACCTTTTCTTCTTTTAAAATCCGTTTTACTTCTTCTTTATCTGCAAGCACAATTTCCAGTTCTTCTGAATCTTCCAGTCCGGCTCTTGACACAGTTCCGGATGCATATCCATAAACTGTTGCACAGGATTCATCGGTCATTCCGATTGTCGTAAAATACGGTTTTTCATAAGCCGGATTTACCGTTACCGGTTCTAATGTCAATCCAGTTTCTTCTTTCATCTCTCTGATTCCTGCTGTTTTAAAATCCTCTCCTGTCTCTACCAGTCCTGCCGGAAATTCATAGATATAATCATCAATTGCATAACGGTATTGTCTGACTAAAACAACTTTATTCTTATCTTCTTTACAGACTGCATAGATAATTACTCCATCCGGATAGTTTTCTCCTGTATTCAACTTTAAATGTCTCTCATCTTTTGCTCTTGATGCTACATAATAATGACCTGCTTTTCCTGTTTTACTTTCTACATCCAGATGATACAAACGAACATATGGATTTTCTGTCATTGGAGTTACTTTTTTAATGGATGGCATACTTTTTTACCCCTTTCTGATGCAATTGTGCAATTTCTGCTTTTATAAATAGAAAGATTATAGCGCGTTTACACTTGTTTTTCAAGACATAGCCAACGATTTAAACAACAAAAAAGATATCTTTCGTTTTTATCCGAAAGATATCTCTTTTGTTCATCTATTTATTCTTTTTAATTTATAAGACAGAAATTATCTCTGAACACGTGCTCCTGCACCGCCCATGATTGCTTCTACTTCTTTTTTGCTTGCCATTGTTGTATCTCCTGGTGTTGTCATGGCAAGTGCACCGTGAGCTGCTCCGTAGTTTACAGCCAGTTCTGCATTCTCTGTTGTCATAAGGCCATAGATCAGACCGGATGCAAAGGAGTCTCCGCCACCTACACGGTCCATAATTTCAAGACCTTTGTAGTCTTTGGATTTGTAGATTTCACCATCAGCCCAGCAAATTGCTGCCCAGTCATTTACAGTTGCAGTCTTAACAGTACGAAGAGTAGTTGCTACTGCTTTAAAGTTTGGATATGTTTTTGCAGCTTCGTTAATCATTTTCTTGTATCCGTCAAGGTTCAGTTCTTTTAAGTTTTCGTCGTTTCCTTCGATTTCGAAACCAAGGCAAGCTGTGAAGTCTTCTTCATTACCAATCATAACGTCTACATATTTAGCGATTTCTTTATTTACTTCCTGAGCCTTTGCCTGTCCACCGATTGCACTCCACATAGATGGACGGTAGTTTAAGTCGTAAGATACGATTGTTCCATATTTTTTAGCAGCTTTGATTGCAGCTAAAACAGTTTCGCAGGATTGTTCAGATAAAGCAGCGTAGATACCGCCTGTGTGTAACCAACGTGCTCCGAGTTCTCCAAAGATGTAATCGAAATCAAAATCTTCCGGTGTTGCTTTAGAAATAGCTGTATTTGCACGGTCTGAGCATCCAACTGCTCCACGGATGCCAAATCCTCTTTCTGTGAAGTTTAATCCGTTTCTGCAGATTCTTCCGATTCCATCTGTTTTCATCCATTTAATTAAGGATGTATCTACTCCACCCTGATTGATGAAGTCTTCCATTAACATACCAACTTCGTTGTCAGCGAATGCTGTGATGATACCTGTATTCATTTTAAAGCATTTGCTCAGTCCACGGGCAACATTATATTCTCCGCCGCCTTCCCATGCACGGAAGCTTCTTGCTGTACGGATTCTTCCTTCGCCCGGATCAAGACGAAGCATTACTTCGCCCAGGGATACTTCATCAAATTTGCATTCATTTGCTGGTCTTAAATTTAAGTTCATGATTAATCCTCCAAATTTTTATGTATTGTTTTACAATTTTGCTCTTATCATTTCACTCTTACAATTTTTCTCTTACAATTTTGCTCTTGCAATTTCTTATTATAGCATGTGGTTTTTATTTTTGTTGTTTTTTATTTCGTGCTTTCCAATTTTTAAAATTCTAAGTAAGCACCTTTCATCGGGCTTGCTGCATGTTCACTGAACAGACGAAGCACACCATTTTTGTATTTTACTTCTTTTGGTTTCCAGTTTTTCTTACGTTCTGCAAGCACTTTATCGATTTCTTCCGGAGTTTTTTCTTCCCCTGCGATACCGATGATATTTAATTTACGTGCAAATACATCAATTTCAATTAAGTCGCCTTCTTCTACTAATGCAATCGGACCGCCTTCGGCTGCTTCCGGACTGCAGTGTCCGATTACAGGACCGGTAGATGCACCGGAAAAACGTCCGTCTGTAATCAGTGCAATACTTTTTCCAAGTTCTTTATCACTGCTGATCGCCTCTGAAGTATAGAACATTTCCGGCATACCGCTTCCTTTTGGTCCTTCATAGCGGATAAATACAGCGTCACCTTTGTTTACTTTATGTTTTAAAACCGCATCAAGACATTCTTCTTCGCTGTCAAATGGTTTTGCACGAAGTACGGCACGATACATTTCTTTCGGGCATGCAGTGTGTTTGATAACTGCGCCTTCCGGTGCAAGATTTCCACGTAAGACTGCGATACTTCCGTCTGTTCCAATTGCTTTGTCATAAGGACGGATAACATCTTCTTTTGTCACATTGCAGCCATAACGTTTGTTAAATTCCTGCATCCATTTGTCGCATCTTTCGTAGAATCCGTTTTTCTTTAATTCTTCCAGATTTTCTCCAAGTGTTTTTCCTGTTACAGTCATAACATCAAGATGTAAGTGCTGTTTGATTTCTTCCATAATAGCCGGAACTCCGCCTGCATAGTAGAAACATTCTGCCGGCCAGCGTCCTGCCGGACGTACATCTAAGAGATATCTTGCATTTCTGTGCAGTCTGTCGAAGGTATCACCTGTAATTTCAATTCCGAGTTCGTGTGCGATTGCCGGAATATGAAGCAGACAATTTGTACTTCCTGAAATTGCTGCATGAACTAAAATTGCATTTTCAAAGCTGTCCATTGTCACGATGTCGCTTGGACGCATGTTGTCCATTTTTGCAAGTGCAACTGCCTGACGACCTGCCTGTCTTGCAAAATCAAGTAAGTCAGGACTGGTTGCCGGCATTAAAGCAGTACCCGGAAGTGCAAGTCCAAGTGCTTCTGCCATAATCTGCATCGTAGATGCAGTACCGATGAAAGAACATGCTCCACAGCTTGGGCATGCATTGTGTTTTGCCCAGTTTAATTTATCTTCATCAATTTCTCCGCGCTGGAATTTTGCACTATACATACCTAACTGTTCCAGAGTCAGCATGTCCGGTCCTGCATTCATTGTTCCACCTGGCACTACGATAGCCGGAATATTTAAACGGCACAGCCCCATTAAGTTTGCCGGCATTCCTTTATCACAGCTTGCAATAAATACTCCACCATCAAACGGAGTTGCATTTGCATGAATTTCAATCATATTTGCCATCATATCTCTGGACGGCAGTGAATAGTTGATTCCATCATGTCCCTGTGCTTCTCCATCACAGATATCCGTACAGAAATAACGAGCTCCGAAACCACCTGCCTCTGCAACACCCTGTCTTGCCTCTTCGACCAGATCCAGAAGATGTCCGCTTCCCGGATGACTGTCTCCGAATGTACTTTCAATCATGATCTGTGGTTTGGAGAGATCCTCCAGCTTCCATCCTGTTCCCAATCTCAAAGGATCCAGCTCCGGTGCGATTTTTCTTAATTTCTGACTTGTCAGTTCCATCTTAATTTTCCTCCATTCTGATAACATTTCCCTGTTCCAAATATTGAATCAAAATTTTTGCATCTTCGTCCTCCACCCGCATTTTTACATCGTCAAAGCAAGGAAGGCTAAACACACCCAGCATTGATTTTGCATCCACCACATAACGTCCGCAGAGCAGATCTACTTCTTTTTTGCAGGCTTCTGCCGCCTGCACAAGATGTTTTGCATCCTGCATGTCTCTCAAATACACGGGTATGATCTTCATATACGCTCCTCCTTTATTATGCGAAGATCGAGATCACCAGTCCCAGAATCAGACCTGTGATTCCGATCAGTGTTTCCATGATCGTCCATGATTTTAATGTTGTCTTCTCATCAATCTCCAAAAATGTACTTACCAGCCAGAATCCGGCATCATTTACATGACTCAGTGCCGTCGCTCCGCCACAGATCGCACAGCACATCGCTGCTCTGTACAGTGTAGAGCTGTCTGCCATAGCCGGCATTGACGCCATGATCCCGGAAGCCATCGTCATTGCTACGATTGAACTTCCCACAGAAGCACGTACCAGAAACGCAATGAGAAATGCGATCACGATCAGCGGCATCCCGCTCTTTTCCAGGATCGGTTCAATGATATTTCCAAGTCCCGAATCCTGCAGCATCCAGCGAATCACTCCGCCACTTGCGATTACAAGCAGAATCATTCCAACCGGTCTTAAGGAGTGATCCAGAATCTTTTTCAGCTGGTCTCTGTTATATCCCATTCTTGTTCCCAGCATGTACATTGCTGTCAGAGTTGCGATCGTCAATGCCACAAACGGTTCTCCTAAAAACTGAAGAACTGACTGCGCACTTTCCGGAATCGGAAGATATCCGGAGATCGTGCTGAACAAGATCAGAATAAGCGGAATTAAAATGATCGTGAATACAATCCCGAAGGATGGAAGATTTTTATCTATATCTGCAATTTCCTCTACATTTGCAGGGAGTTTGGTATAGATTTTATTTCCTATGATTTTTCCCCAGATAATTCCTGCAACTACTGTGGAAATCAGTGCAACCGGAATTCCGACCGCCATCATCGTCCCCAGATTCACACCCAGTGCGTTTGCAACCAGAACAGAACCTGCTGACGGCGGAACAAACGCATATCCGGATGCCAGCCCTGCCAAAAGAGGGATCGCGTAATATAACGTTGATTTTTTTGTCTGCTTTGCCACATTGAACGCCAGCGGAATCAGGATCACGACTCCGGCTTCAAAAAATACGGTTGTACCGAGCACAAGCCCCGTAAGCCCCAATGCCCATCCTGCTTTTTTCTGACCGAATCTGCGGATCAGCGTCTGTGCCATCTGCTGGGCTCCTCCGCTGACTTCAAGAATTCCGCCAAACATGGATCCCAATCCGATCAAAAGTGCAATTCCCTGCAATGTCTTTCCTACGCCCTTTTCTACCGTCTCCCCGATCATATGTAACGGCATGCCTGCACCAATTCCGATCAGTACAGCGGAAATCATCATAGAAATTACCGGATGAAGCTTCAGCTTGATGATCAAAAATAACAATAAAAGAATTCCTGCTACGGATGCGATCAATAAGCGCATCGGATCTGCATAAAATACTGGTTCTGTCATCTTCCCTTCCCCCTTACATTCATCATATGTTTTCCTTGTTTAATACATCTGACCATTTTGTTACTTTTTCTCCTTTTTCCAAAGATTTTCTTTCAAATGCTTTGAATTCATCTGATGACTTTATTCTAAAATCTTTAAACCAGAAAATCAACCCGTAATATTTCACAATTTATTTACTTGTTTTTTGTGTGTTTTTATTGTTTGACATTTGTTTTTTCTTATTTTATCCTATATTTATTGCGTTATATTTGTAGAAAAGAGGAAAAGTCATATGATGAATTCAACTGAAAAGAGTTTACCTGAGAAGTTATCTGACGATATCATTGCCTATATTTTAGAAGAGCAGCTCCAGCCCAACGACAAACTTCCCAACGAATCCGTTCTCTCTGAAAAAATGGGAGCCGGACGAAGCTCCATCCGGGAAGCCATGAAACTGCTCGCATCCAGAAATATTGTAACAATCCGTCAGGGTTCCGGAACATATGTTGCCGCCTCCCCCGGAGTTGTTGACGATCCGCTTGGATTTACCTTTATTGATGACAAGAAAAAGCTGACACTGGATCTTCTGGATGTTCGTTTTCTGCTGGAGCCTGCCATTGCCGAAATGGCAGCCCTGCATGCCGAAGAGACCGATATCCGCAAGATCTCTACGCTGTGTGATGAAGTCGAAGCACTCCTCCTTCGTGGGGAAGATCACACTGGAAAGGACATTGAGTTTCACACTGCCATTGCCATGAGCAGTAAAAATCTGGTCGTTCCGCGGCTGATTCCCGTAATCAACAGCTCGATCCCGCTTTTTATCCAACTGACAAACAATCGGCTTTTACATGAAACGATTGAAACACACCGGGAGATCACCGATGCGATCGCAGCACACGATACGCTGCGCGCCAAAGATGCCATGTATCTGCATCTTGTATATAACCGGCGATGTCTTCTTGATCAGAAAGCATAAAAAAAGACAGTCATTCCTGTTCTTTTGGGAATGACTGTCTTTTTCATCAGTCTTTAATGATCAGTGCCATGAACACGAGGTCGGTATCGCCGGTATTATCCAGCGCATGACCGGTGCCGTCCGGACAGAAGGTCACGTCGCCGGCCTTGACCGGATAGGACTTCTCACCGTCGTTATACGAGCCTTCACCGCTCAGGATGTAATAGGTCTCGGTCTCGCCGTGGTGCTCGTGGAAGCCGAGCGTGCAGTTCGGCTCGATGGTTACCTTTGCATACAGGCCGCACTTTCCGTCCAGCTCTTTCTCGCCCAGCAGGTGCTCGATGATAACGTGGCCCTTGCCGCCAGCCATCTGCTCTACCTTATCTACCT
>OHMW01000189.1_pt1 | contig 43413 bp, 42 predicted proteins | sample 1569391 | NCBI WGS metagenome assembly OHMW01 (sample SAMEA3879557, study PRJEB24766) | human gut metagenome | biome: human-associated habitat; feature: feces | place: USA | collected 1985/1987 | reverse complement strand
ATCTAGTATTATAACTATTCTTGAATAATAAATATAAGATTATTGTCTCTAAAAGAAAGAATAAATAAGAAAGAAAAGAATTGAATCAATGCCAATATCTTTCAAACTCATTTGACGGTTAAGACCAATAAAGGAGAAAGATATGGCATTAAACAAATTATACTATGTGTACGGACTTGATACTGCGTGCCTTTATACACCAGAGGAAAGTGCTATTGAACAAAAAATTATCAAGGCACGTTGCCTTCGAGCTACGCTCAAAGACAGAATTGCCAAACAAAAGATAACCCCTTGTCTTTGTAAAGGCAAAAAGCCCATAGCAAACAAAGACAACAAAACCCCATACGTTGGAAAACATCAGAAGCGTCTGCGTTTTCTTAACGATTACATAGCCAGTCATAAAGCGTTACTTAAGCAGGAGCTTGCAAAAAATATATCACTTACACGAACCGTGATACCTGACAAGCTCAATATACGTCGCCAGATTTCAATATTCGGCTCTTCCCTTACAAGATATTTCAACCTAAAGGAAAGAGAGCTTAATGAAGAAATCGTGATTGTAAAAGTTTACTTCTTCGATGTCGCCAAGAGCATCGTGAAGAACGGTTTTTACATGAATGGTCACAAATACGTTTTCTTCTCAAGTAGTGCGGGGCAAATCAGAACCAAAAAGCTCGTGGCCGTTCGTGAAGATTTACTCAACAAGTATTGGAACGCATTGACGGCAGGCTTGACAATTGAAAAGATTAATGAGCAAGGCGGCATGAATGTAAATAAATTTCTTGCCTACCTTGCTCTTTGTAATTCAGCTACTGATTTATGGTGTGACTTCAACATTGATGAGTGTATTGTAGTTGACGACTTTGAAACTCTTGTACATGGTACGGTTGATTTTATAGACGATAAGACCTATAGGATTGAAAGACAAGAAATGAATATACCGATCACGCACACCGATGGCTGTGGAATGATACTTCCAGAACTGAGTACAAAAAATTTCATGACAAGATTGCCATGGGTCAAAGGTCTGCTAGCAAGTTTTGACTTTGTGAAGTTTATCAAGGATAATAATTGCGACCCCGTGATTACCGACGTCTACGGCGATAAGCATAATATTCTTGAGGAAAATATCAAAATCATATTTACCAAGAGTCAGTTCAAAATGTGGAAATATTATTCAAACTGGGGTGAATATAAAAACAACTTCAAGAAATATGGAAGCACCGCAGGCAAGTGTAACATAGAAGAAGGATACATCCCATGTGCAACGATCAACTACCAAATGATACAGACACTAATTGATACCACTGACAATGAGATAGCCGCACTTGCCCATAAGAGCATGAACGATATTCGCAACCTCGCAACCGATAAAGCAACAATGCTCAAGGTTTTCGGAGCTACAAGCTACAACAAAAATATGAACGGCTTTCAAAAATGTCTTAAGTTATATCCCGAGCTTTTATCAGACCCATATTCTCGTGCCACCCTTAAAGACATCAAACATAGCCTTGAGACCGATCAGTGGGCGGCTAAATTCAAAACAAGCGGTAAATATACGTTTGTTGTTCCAGACCTTTATGCGTTCTGCGAATATTTATTCTTACATATATCAAATCCTAAAGGACTTTTAAGCAACGGTGAAGTAAGTTGCAAACTGTTCAAAGATAATATTGAGCTTGATTGTTTACGTTCGCCGCACCTCTACATCGAACATGCCATAAGAACAAATCGTCATGTTGACAGTTGGTTTAATACAGATGCAATCTATACAAGTTGTGCCGACTGTATATCGAAAGTTTTGCAGTTCGACAACGACGGAGACAAACTATTGGTGATTCCAGATGAAACACTAATAAACCTTGCTAAACGAAACTTGCAAAAGTATGACATAGTACCGCTCTTCTATAACATGGCTAAGGCGGGGGCAAAAGAACTTACTCCCGATAGCCTGTACGACGGATTAATATGTGCCTACACTGGTGGCAATATTGGCGAAATAAGCAACGCCATTACCAAGGTTTGGAATAGCGGAGTAATCGACCAAGAAAAAATCAATGTTGTTAAATGGCTCTGTATGGAGAATAACTTCGTCATAGACTACGCCAAGACCTTGTATAAACCTGTTCGTCCTGATTGGGTAAACGAAATTATTTCTAAGCACGTCAAGAGCAGAGTTCCATATTTCTTTCAATATGCTAAAGGCAAAGAAATCAATCAAGTAGAAGAAAGAGGTTTAAACACGGTTGACAGAATTAAGTCGTTGACCCCCATACAAAAGCTTAACTTTAATTTTAAGAACGACAATGTTGGAAAGTTTGATTATAGATTTCTGCTAAAAAATAAAGAAATTGAAGTCGATGAGAATGTGCTTCAACGCTTTAGGGATATATCAAGCAATCTAAGGTTTTGCGACTCAGATGGAACGGCACTCAACTACCAAGCCGTATACGATCAAGCAAAAGAAGAAATGCTTATGCTCGGTCATGACATTGACGATGTTGTAGATATGCTTGTAGAGGATTTATTTCACAGTAGACGTGTTGAAAAGAAAAAAGCATTTTGGGAAATGTTTGGCGAAGTTGTGTACGAACATTTGTCGAACAATTTATCACAAAATTATATCCAGTGTGCCCACTGTCAGAAAAGATTTTATCGTGAAAACCCGAAACAAATTTACTGCAACAAATGCCAAAACAAGAAGTCCATCAAAACAAATACCAAGATTCTTCAATGTGCAGGTTGTGGCAAAACCATAACAGTAAGTACAAGATGTCATCGTGAAGCCTACTGTCCTGAGTGCAAAATTCATGCAAGAAATGCGGCAAGACTGAGGGCATATTATAAAAATAAGCATCTTGTGTAGTACAACAAAACTAAAACGAAATCCCCGTAAACGACGTATCTACGTTGTTTGCGGGATTTTTTTGTATATAAATTTCAAAAAATTACACCCCTTATGGAGAGGAAAAGTCAATATACAAAGAACGGGCTGTCCTACGCTAGCGTTATAATCTTATCAAGTGCGCAGTTATAAGTTAGGATATATCTCCAAAAATATAGAACAAAAGGATTAGATAAATGATTGAAATTAACAAGTGGGAAGAAAAACAATTAAGAAAGACTATACCGAACCTGTGCGTTGCAAGAACTGGTAAAAGTAAAAAGGCTAAGCGTGGTAAAATATATGCTGAACCTACGCGCAAGGTGTTATCTACGCTAAAACGGATTCGTGAAGTTGACTACATTAACTAAGGGCAAATGGTGGATATATGAGTTATAAATATCAACGTTATGAAAACGAAAGCCCTGAAGAATTGATATTCAGGATCTGTAGTCACAAAAATGAAATTGGTACATGGAGCGACGTAGGTAGGGTGTTGAACGAATTACTTGGTGAAAACTATACCGAGTCTGCTTACCGCAAAAAATATCAGAGCTTTGAAAAAATGTTCTCAGGCAATCAGAAACTGTTTTCTGATAATGAAGAAGTCTTATCGGAAATATCAGAACAAAGACGTGAGCTTGAAAAAGAAAAGATTAAATTCCGTGATGAAAGAAACGCTTGGAACAAACAGAACCGCATTGCGGCAAGAACTGAGCAAAAATTAGATTATCTTGAAGAACAGCTTGTCTCCATGGGTAAAGTGAATTTTAGCAATCATACCACACCTGTAACAGTTAGAGGCAATTCAGATTTGCTTATTACAATTAGTGATATTCACTATGGACTTAATTACAACAATTACTTTGGGACGTATAATTCTGACATATGCAAAAACTATCTTGCTAAATATCTCGAAAAGATTATAAGCATTGGATCACGTCATAAGGCAAGAAATATTCACGTCGTAATGTTGGGCGATATAATTTCTGGCTCAATACATAAGTCGATTCAAATTGCTAACCGTGAAAATGTCATAGAGCAGATTAAAGGTGTGTCTGAGTTATTGAGTTCATTCGTATATGAACTGTCGAATCATTTTGCAAAAGTCACAGTCACAAGCGTATCAGGAAATCATTCGCGTCTTGACAAAAAAGACGAAGCACTTCATGACGAAAGGCTCGACGACATCGTTTCGTTCATAATGGAAAAGTCATTAAGCAATGTTGACAATATCAGTTTTCAAACTTACTACAATTTTGATACAAGCATAGCAAGTATTAAGATATGCGGCAAATTGTATTTTCTTGTACACGGTGACTATGATACACCAAATGAGACAGGCGTAATGCGCCTATGTAGTATGGTTGGAAACATCCCGTATGCAATAGTTATGGGTCATAGACATTCGGCGGCGTACAATGAAATCAACGGGATTGTTATTGTGCAAAGCGGTTGTTTGTGCGGAAGTGGCGATGACTATACGATACAAAAGCGTCTTAGTGGTTTGCCGAGTCAGACAATTTGTGTATGCTCCGAACATGGCATAGATTGTATGTACCCAGTGAAATTCTAATATGCCCAATAATCTGTATGGGCGACAAAAAAGCAAATATACATTGCAGACTTATAATCTGCATGATTACATCAAGAACCCAACACGCCTCTTAGTAATGCGTACCACGTTGGGTCTTTTAATTATTTTAGAATGTGAGGAAAATAAAATGGTAAAGAAAGATATTATAACAGCCGTATCGAAGAGAACTGGCTTTACAAGAGAAAATTCTGAGGCTGCTATTAATGCAGCAATTGCGGCAATCGTTGACGCTATCAAGTCAAACGAGGAAGTGAGAATTATGGAGCTTGGAAAACTTGAGCCAGTTGTTAGAGCGGCACGCAATAGACATAATCCAAAGACTGGTGAGAAGATGTTTGCTCCAGCCTACAAAAGCTACAGATTCAAGATGAATTCTGTGCTCAAGGATTTTGTCAGAAACAACTAATTATAGCATATTCAAATCTCCTTTTCAGTGTCTTAATATCGACAGATAGAGGACGGCAATAGTCGTCCTTTACATTGCGGAGTAGAGAAAAGGTATCTCGCTTGTTTCATAGGCAAGAGGTTATTGGTTCGAGTCCAATCTCACGCAACCAATTGGGTACGGTTTATGAGGTTTTGTAGACCCATAAAAACAAAACCTAAAATGAAAGAAAGGAGACGCTATGTCAAAGGTATCAAAACTTCCGCCTGTTACGCAGGAAGAGTGGAACAAAGTAAACGACTTTAACAAATTTATATTTGAAGATTTTATAACGAACAGCACAGAGCTATCGCCTAAAACAAAAATTGCTTATGAGTCAAATTTAAAAATTTGGTTTATTTGGGTCAAAGATAATCTTAATAACAAATCTCAGATCGACATTAAACCTTTAGACTTTAAGCGTTTTCAAAACTGGATGGTCAACCGTGGTTGTTCAAGTGCAGATTGTGCAAACAAAAGAGCGGCAATTAGCTCGCTTAATAATTACATAGATGTTTACTATAGGGACGATTATCCACAATTTCGCAATTTTATTAATAAGAGTATAGCACGACCGCCAAAGGCTTTTGTAAACGAGAAGCAACCACTGACAAAAGAGGAATTTGCAAATCTTATTTCTGTTCTCGAAAAACGTGGTGATTGGCAAAAGGTCGCCTATCTTAAATTTACATTAGATACAGGATGTCGCCGTGCTGAGAGCATACAAGTGAAAAAGGATTTTGTAAACATCAAGCCGACCATAAAGCACAAAACCCATATTGACGAAAATGGTAACGACGTAACAAAAGAGATTAAGTATTATGTTACCCCTACTATTCGTTGTAAAGGAAAGGGTACGGTTGGTAAAGAAAGAAAGTTTAAATTCTCACAGGATACAATGGATGCATTTAAGAAGTGGATTGAAGTTAGAGGTGAAGACGATTGCCCAGACATGTTTATTTCTAAATATGCCGGAAAAGTAAAAGGCATAGCAGAGAACACGTTAAACAATTGGGCTACTCATGTATTTACACCTATCGTCGGCAGACGTTTTCATCCACATCTTCTAAGAGAGTCTAAGGCAACTCAGCTTGCAGTTGAAGAAGGAAAAGACATTTCTGTAATCCAAAGTCTATTAGGTCACGAGTCATCAGAAACTACACAAATTTATATAATCCGTGACGAAACTGATGACCTTGACGAGTTGTTTGAAGAGTAGGTGACGGTATGGGAAGACAAAAACAATCGTTATCTAAGAGACCGTCAGTTGCTACAAAAGAAAGCAAAAAAGAACCTAAGACTAAAAGTATAGTCGAAGAACGTGAGAAAGTAATGACTCCCGAAAAGAAAGAGTACCGATATACATGCCTTTCTTGTCATTGCAGTGCAAACAATCCTGTAAACTTTCCTATTTCATACAGTGTTATATATGCTGGTAACGATCACCGCCTGCCATATTGTCGTGATTGTTTAAACGCTATGTGGGCCATTGTCGCAAAAGATTATTCAGATTATCAGGACATTTACCGCAGGATTTGTATGTACTTCGATATCTATTATAATGCAGAAGTAGCCGAGATAGCTTATAAAGAATCTGAGAGTGAAAAACGTGTTTCAAGATATATCACAAAAATAAATCGTTATCCATATAGCAACAAAACTTACCAAGATACGATTAAAGAAGATATGTCTAAAAGGCATACAGAAAATTTCGATGGATTGTATGAACCAATAGAGAAAACTGTTCCTCATGAAATCATTGACTTTTGGGGAGCTGGATTGGAAAGTGCTTCTGATTATCAAGAACTACAGGCTTCTTATGAAAAGTGGAATTCAGAGGTCGAGTGTTCAAAGCCTTCGCAAAGAATTTTAATTAAACGAATTTGTTTCAATGAGCTTAAAACTCATAAAGCAATGATTGCGGGAGACGACACTACTAAGCTTACCGATGAGCTCAACAAATTACTTGATAGTGCAAAGCTACAGCCAAAACAGGTTAAAGATGTTTCAATAGCCGACGAGAATACATTTGGAACACTTATAAAGAAATGGGAAGATGAAGAACCAGTTCCAGAACCGCTCCCTGAGTTTAAGGATGTTGACGGTATTATAAAATATATTAGCGTTTGGTTCTATGGGCATCTTGCAAAAATGTTTGGCAAAAGAAACAAATGGGGAAAACTTTACAACGACGAAGTTTCAAAATATACAGTTACTCCACCTGAGTATAACTCCGAAGATGATGACATAGACTTTGAGTCAATCTTTGGCGCAGATGAGTAGGTGATACTTTATGATAGTTGATAAAGTATACACTCAGGATAAAACTATGCAGACGGTAATTGAACGTGCCGCTTATTATAGGGCAAACCCACATAGGTTTGTCAAAGATTATTTGGGCATTGATTTACGATTGTTCCAAATGATTTTAATAGTCATGATGAACTTTAATACAAATTTTATGTATCTTGCCAGTAGAGGTCAAGGCAAAACCTTTCTATGTGCTATATTTTGTTGCGTTAGATGTATCTTGTACCCTGGTACCAGAATTTGTATTGCTTCTTCTAAACGTGCACAAGCGTGTGAAGTATTAGAAAAAATTATGACGATATTCTATCCTAATTCCGCTAATTTGCGAAACGAGATAGAAGTTTATAAAAATAACAACACTGAGAATTATATAAAATTCCATAACACCTCAATGATAAAGGTTGTTACCGCAAGTGACAGTGCTCGTTCCAATCGAGCTAACATCCTTATAATTGACGAGTTTAGAATGGTAGACCAAACTATCATTGCAACTGTACTGAAGAAATTCTTAACCGCTGAACGTGAGCCTGGATTTCTTAATAAGGATAAATATAAAAAGCTCAGAAACACCGATATCGCTCAATATAATAAGTACAAAGAGCGTAATAAAGAAATGTATTTATCCTCGGCGTATTATAAAAAACATTGGTCATGGGAAAAGACTAAGACATATTGTGCGGCAATGTTGGACGATAAGCGCAGTTATTTCTTATGTGGACTCCCCTACCAACTATCAATTAAAGAGGGTATATTAAATGCGGAACAAGTAGCCGACGAAATGTCTGAGGCAGATTTCTCACAGATAATTTGGGACATGGAAAGTGGATGTTTGTGGCATGGTGAAAGTGACGACGCATTATTTAGCTATTCAAGTTTGATAGATGCCAGGGCTATAAAGACTGCTTTTTATCCACATTCGGTAACAGACTATTACCCAGCTTTGAAGAACCCAACAAAGAAAAATGGTGAGATTAGAGTTCTTGCTGTGGACATCGCCGTTATGGCGTCGAAGAAAAATAAGAACGATGCAACAGCTATTCATATATTGCAATTACTTCCAACTAGCAATAGCCAGTATATTAGAAATTTAGTATATTCCGAAAACTTTGAAGGCGGTCACTCTGAAACACAAGCAATTACAATAAGGCGCCTATTTGAAGATTTGGAATGTGACTACATTGTTATAGATACGAACGGCGTTGGTAATGGCGTATATGATGAGTTGGTCAAAGATTTGGTCGATCCTGTTACGGGCGAACTATATCCTGCCTTTACTTGTATGAATGACGAAGCAATGGCGGAAAAATATAAGGGTTCTTCACGCAACCCAAGAAAAGTTATCTATAGTATTAAGGCAAGCGCAAAGTTTAACAGTGATTGTGCATACCTTCTTAAAGATAATTTAATGCGTGGAAAGACAAGACTGTTAATTAACGAAAAGGATGCCGACGATATTTTAAAGCAATCCAAAACATTTAGAGGTTTGGACGAAGAAATAAAAGCGAACATCCTTATGCCATATATACAAACTGCCCTGCTGGTTAATGAACTGGTCAATCTGAAATATGAAACAAACGGCAGTTTGATTAAGATTATGGAACGTGGAAACGAAAGAAAAGACCGATATTCTGCGCTAGCTTATGGTAATTATTTTGCCACCGAGTTAGAGAGGACTATCGTAAAACACAAAAAAGCAAAGCTAAACGACAATTTCATTTTTGAATTTAGAGCGCCGTCTTTGCGTACAAGTTAGGGGTGAATAAATGCCAAATACAGAAAAGAAAGAAATTATGGTCTGGGATAAAAGCATGGGTAACTTTGCACGTCTTGGTGAAGTACCAATTAGAAACTTGAATCAAGATTACTATATTAATCGATCTTCTATTCATTATACCAAATACAAAAAAGAAGATGTGGTCAAATGGTTTACCGATCCTGAAGCAAACGAAAAGAATTTGAGAAATGCTTCTATCTACCTTTACGAAGTAAGCCCACATTATCGGAGACTAATTAACTATTTTGCCAAGCTTCATACAATGGCATATATTATTGAACCTTATAAACTTGACCAAAGTAAAAAAATAGATACGGCTAAATTAAAAGAAACATATATAAAGATTTGCAACTACATTGATAAAATGAATTTAAAACACGAGGCCGTTAAAATATTAACAACGTGTTTTAGAGAAGACGTATTCTATGGCTATGTTTACGAAACGACCGACTCATACTATATAAGAAAAATGCCGCCTGACTATTGTAAAATTAATCGAATAGAGGACGGATGTTTTTTATATCAATTTGACTTCTCTTATTTTACAAGTCATAAAGAGGACTTGGAATCGTTTGGCGAAGAGTTTATTGAAAAGTACGAGCTGTATAAAACACATCGCTCAATGCGTTGGCAAAGTTTGAGTAGCAAACGCACTTTTTGTTTAAAGGTGAATGAGGATATTAATTTCCCAATGCCACCTTTTATTGGTGTATTTGCGGGTATATTTGATATTGATGATTATAAAGGATTGCAAAAGGCTAGAACTGAAATAGGAAACTACAAAATCTTATCATTAAAAATTCCAATGGAAGACGGCGATTATAAGATGGAGCAGGAAGACGCCCTTATGTACTATAACAATTTGTTAAAGGTATTACCTGAAAACATCGGCGCATTTCTAACCCCTATGGACGTTGAAGACCATGACTTTCAGAAATCAGGCAATGTTGATATAGACAATGTTGGCGACGCAACTAAAACCTTTTGGAATGATGCTGGCGTATGTTCATTGATTTTCGGTGGTGACAAACAAACCTCCGCAACACTTTCGGTTTCTATTAAGTCAGACGAACAAATGGTTTTTGCTCTAATGAACCAGTTTGGACGTAATATAAATCGACTACTTAAACAGATAGACGGCAGATACAAATTTAAGATTCAATTTCTGGATGTAACTTATTATAATCAGCAGGAAACATATAAGTCATATCTCAATGCCGCCCAAGCAAGTTTACCAACAACAACTATGGCGTGTGCGGCGTTAGGAGTTGCGCCAATTGATATGATGAATATGAATTTTCTTGAGGATGATATACTACATATCAAGGAAAAATTTGAACCTCTTAAAACTTCATATACACAATCTAGTGGAGAGGCTGGTGCGCCAACTCAGGAAGAAAAAGGCGAGCAGTTATCTGACGCTGGTGAAAATACGCGAGACCATAATTCCAATCAAGAATACTAGGTGAAGCTTATGAAGTTTATATATACAAAAGATATTGATATAAAAAACAAACTTGTTGCTAAAGGTTTTAGGCTATTGCAGACCTTTGACAACAAGATTTTTGTTTTTGAAAACAATTGTAGTTCTACCTTTACAAAAGACGAGCTTACAAAGATTGTTTATAGTAACACTTTTTGTATGAGGGGGTGAACAAAACGAAGAAACAAAATTTGCCTATAAATTACTCCATAGATAAGGATTTTAAATCGGACAAGTTTATCAAACTGCGTATGCGGATTTGTCACGATGGAATAAATTATAACAATTCTAAATTTACCATTGAAAATCTTGAGGAGAAAAAAGATAGTTTAGCTAATTCACCAATACTTGCGTATATGTACTTTGATGAAAATGGTGATCCGCAATTTGGAGAACACAATTTTGAAATTGAAAAAGACAAAGTACACGACGGTGAAGCTAAAATTATATATACCGAAACGCCAGTTGGTGTTATTCCAGAGACAAATAATTTTGAAGTTGTCAATGAGGATGGCATCAACTATATTTATGCTGACGGATATATATGGAAGAAATATTCCAATTATTGCGAAGATATTCTCAATCGTTATGATGAAATAAGAATCTCGATGGAAGTGAATATTTTAGCTTATTCCTATAACACCACAGATAATGTATACGATATTACAGATTTCAACTATGCGGCAGTAACGCTGTTGAATGAAGGTATTGATACAGGTATGAAAAATGCGAGAGCGACAATTGAAACTTTCTCACAATCTGTGGAATCCGAAAAAGATTTGTCCTTTATGATGCAAGAATTAAATAAAGACCTTGCGGATAATAAAGAAGATTTTACGAAAGGAGATGTGAAACAGATGGATAAGGAACTTATAGAAAACATTCTCAAAGAATATAAAATGAAAATCGACGATATTTCTTTTGACATCACAGATGACATGACTGAGGAAACATTTAGATCTCAGCTTGAAACAATGCAGGCTAATTCTAAAGGAGCCGAAGACGAGGCTAAGCCTGATGATGAGTTTAAGGCTTCTAAAATCGAAGCTCCCGTTACAATGTTTGCAACCGTAAATCAGAAGCGAGAGATGATAAAAAATGCAATTCCAAAAGACAGCAGTGAATATGACGAAGATAAAAATCTCGTTAAGTCGGTAGATTATTGGCTTGAAGACTTTGATGACAATTATGTTTATATTTCAATTTATTCATATGAACGCGGTAATGGCTCTTCTTCAAAGATGGGACGCTTTGCGTATTCCATTGACGAGACTGGGGTTGTAACAATTGACAGTAATTATGTAGAGGTGTTCAGAAGTTGGGTCACAGCAGAAGAAATGGCTGCGCTTGACGCACTTAAAGAAGAAAATAGTAAGCTCAAGTCAGAGGTAGACGAGCTGAATGAATACAAAGAAACTGTCGAAAAAGAAAAGGTTGAAACAGCGGCTTCAGAAATATTTAATGATTTTGAGAATGAGTTATCTGGCGTTGACGAGTTTTCTCTTCTTAAATCCGAGCATGACGGCATGACTGCTGAGCAAATATCTGCACAGTGTTACATGCTTCTGGGCAAGAAAAACAAGAAGTCAACCAAAGCAACTAAGGAAAGCAAGACTGTTACATTTAGTTTAAATGGTAAAACAGAGTCTGTGGACGAGCCTTGGTACAAAGAATTATACGATAAGTATGGAAAATAATTAAGGAAAGAGGTAATAAAACATGGCAACAAGACATGCTATTGTTAGAACTGATAATCTGTCAGGCACTACAGATGGTTCTAAGCTGATTTCAGCTAAGTTTTACAGCGGCTCCGATCCGGCTGCTATTGACAACGGAAATGTTGTATCTATTTCAGACGAGCTTATAAACAGAGAAACATATAAGGTAACTGCACCTACAGCGGCAGACACAAGAGCAACAATTGGTCTGGTGGCTTCTGTAGAGATTATGTATGACGAGCAGAGATATCACAACCTTGAGGATTTTACAAATGAGGCCGACTCACTGATTAGAGTGTATGCTCTTGAAACAGGAGACGAGTTCTCTGTAACTAAGGAGGCACTTGACGGCACAGTTGCTAAAGATAAGTACGTCAAGCTGACAGCGGACTCAACAAAGCTTACTGCAACTGACACTGCTACAGGCGCCATTGGTAAGATAGTTGCCGTCGAGATTGTAAACCCTGATACATACTACGTTATCAAGGTTAAGTAATTATAGGGAAAGGAGATACTATAATGGATACAAATGAGAAAATTGTTTCCCTTGCTGTAAATCTGTACAAGGGTAATCCTGTTGGCGAGTTTTCACAGAGCGATTCAATGGAGACACTGAGAAAAGCACTGGTTGCCGCTAACAATGGTTCTACAAAGATTTCATATAAAGATATAAGAGATGGCAAATGCAACGGTGTATTCGCTATTGTTGAGGAGGTTATTCAGAGAACCGTAGTTGACGGTATTCAGGGTGACGAATTCTTCATGAATATGGTTGACTATAGAAACGTAAAGCTCGGTGACGAGAATGACTTCTACGTTCCATCAAAGGCGCTCTTTGTTGTTTCTGAAGTTGCAAACGGTGTTCAGTCACTCAGACGTCAGAGACTTAATGGTGGTGAACATGTAACAGTTAAGACTTCTCTTAAAGCTGTTAAGATTTATGAGGAGCTCAATAGAGTTCTTTCAGGTCGTGTAGACTTTAATACTTTTATCGACAGAGTGAGCGAATCTTACAAACAGCAGATGAGAGCCGATATCTATAATGCTTGGTGTACATATGTTGGCAATGGTTCAACCTATTTCCCTGTAGCTGGCACATATAGCGAAGATGGTCTGCTTGAGATGGTAAACCATGTAGAGGCGGCAACTGGCAAGTCTGCAACAATCATTGGTACAAAGGCGGCACTCAGAAAGATAAAGATAGACACAGTATCTGACGAGGCTAAGTCTGATATGTACAACATTGGTTACTATGGTAAGTTTAATGGTACAAACTGCGTTAAGGTAAATCAGATACATAAGCCAGGTACAACTGACTTCCTGCTTGACGATAAGAAGCTTTATGTCATTGCAACCGATGACAAGCCTATTAAGGTCGTTACTGAGGGCGAGCCAACAATTATTCTTGGCAATCCTGCCGATAATGCCGATCTTACACAGGAGTTCTTCTATGGCGAGAGCTACGGCGTTGGTATTGTAATGGCGGATCAGTTCGGCGTTTACTCAATGTCATAATAAAAATATTAATATGCAGAGAGTTCAATGCTCTCTGCATTTTTTTGAATGAAAGGAATAAATATGAGTACAACAAAAAGCACAATATCTAAAGGGGTAGCTACATCAAATACAACCAAGGGTGCAACCACTAAAAAAGCTTCTACTTCTGAAAATAAGAAGATAGAGCACAAGCAATTACCGCTTGATACAATGGTAGCATGCACAAATATGACCAGTGGCAAGCTAATTTATATAAGCTCAAGACAAATGGGTTTCACTATTGAGTGGGAGCATGAAGGAGATGTGGAATACATTGAACTTGGTGAACTTGTAACTATGCGCAATTCTCAGCGAGCATTTTTTGAAAAGAATTGGATTGCAATTGAAGACCCTGAAGTTAAAAAGTTCTTACGAGTAAATGCCTACTATGATGGTATTCCGTCAATGGACGATTATGAAGACCTATTCAATAAGCCCGATTCTGAGATATTGAAAATCTTAAAGGGTGTTCCAGATGGATTTAAAGAAATCTTAGCAAATAAGGCTAGCAAAATGATAAGTGATGGCACAATAGATTCTCGTAAAACAATTGCATTACTAAAAAGCGAACTTAACTTGGATATTGAAGAGTAATGGAGGTGTATGATATTGGCTACACCTTATAGTGAAATAACCGACAGCTTTGTTGGTATTGTAACAGAGTACAAGTTTTTTAATATCTTAAAGGAAGACCGTGACGAATGGCTTACTGATATAATGGATAGAGCTTGTGCAAGATTTAGAAAATCATGTCGCAAAAATCTTGACGACCGAAACGAAGAATTGCGTCAATTTAATGCCACGCTTGATGCAGATGAGATTGACATTATTCATCAGTTAATGATTGCCGAATGGTTAAGACCTCAATTATTCTCCTGCGAAAATCTCGAGAACAAATTGAACACTAAAGATTACTCGGAGTATTCACCAGCAAATTTGTTAAAAGAAATTCGTTCTACCCATGAGTATGCGGTTGATGAAGCAAAAAACATGATAAAAAATTATACTTTTTCATTCCGTGATTTGGGGGATAAAATAGATGGCAAATAATAATTTATATATTAACTATTTGAATTCTTTAATCTCCAAGGTATATAAAATTCTTCCGATGAAAGAAGAACAAAATACTACAACGGAAGTGTACATATCAAGTTTGATTTTCGAGCTACATGGCTTTGAAAATTTACTGAACGAATACCACAACGATGCGAGAATACTTACAATTATATGCGTACTTGAGTCTCTTAAAGAACCTAACATTTCGCATGAGGTTTACAAAAGTGAAGTCTTTAAATGTATTAGCCTGATTGAACAAATTCTACGGGGGTGAGAGCAATCAATAAATTTGACTTGTATAACAGGGTAACTTTATCTGATGGTGCAACCCCAAAAGAGAGAATGATTAATCATTGCAAAAATAATATCATTTATAAATCACGGCGTAGTCCTTCACGCAAAAGTGTTCTTATTGACAGTGAGCAAAAAGATGTTGTAATAGTATCAGGAAGCAATAACCATGTAAAAACGATTTGTGCTTTGCCAAACGACATTATCTATGATGGGCAAATTGTTGAATGGGAAAAATCACATTGGTTAATCTCCGATGTTGATATTGAATCTTCGGTTTATTATAAAGGAGTCATACACCAATGCAATATTAATTTGCGTTGGCAAAACAAAGATGGCGAAATTATAAGCCGATGGTGTTATTCTGAAACGAACACCGCTGACGGACTTAAAGAGGGAAACACTTTAAATTTGACCGACGGCAATGTAACTTTACATTTGCCTTTAGATGACGAAACACGGCAACTTCGTTTAGACAAACGTTTCTTGTTGGATATAGAAAAAGACGAACCAACGGCATATAAACTTATCAATCGTAATGTTGTAAGCGGAATATATGATGAAAACCATGAGCATGGCGTGTATATCATAACGCTACAAAAGTCCGAACGATCGCACGATCGTGATAACTACGAATTGATGATTGCGGATTACTTTAAGCCTACCGAAGATAAGTCGGTTGGAACAAACTGCGAAATTAAATTTGAGGGCTCTCCTACTATTAAGGCGGGCGGATACTATAAAAGTTTTAATGCTGTATTCTATGATAATGATGGTTCTGAAATATCGCAAGAAGCGATATGGAATGTAGCCGTTATTGATGAGCATCAAAAATATTTTTCTATCGTTAATGAGGGTTCTACAATAAAAATCAAAGCCGACAACAATGAGGGTATCATTGGCTCAAAAATTAAAATTGAACTATGTAACCCGACTCAAAATTGTTCTGCCGAACTTTATGTAAAGGTGGTGGCAATTTTATGACACCGTCTGGACAAATAAAAAAATATAAACAGCAATTAATATCATTGTTTGTGAATAATGAAAAAATCGTGAAGCTCATAAATGAAAAAGATATATCTAATCCTGAGGATTTAATATATCACAATTTCTTTAATTTTATCCGAGTGCCAGAAACTATTGACGAGGAACGTAATTATATTTGCGTTAAAATAGATGTGCCCGAAGTCTATACTTCAAGTCTGTTTTTTAAGCAAATCATAATAACAATCTATGTTGTTTCACATCAAAAGCAAATGGTTACGGAATTTGGTGGGGCACGTCCTGACTTAATTGCGGAACAAATTGAAGAAATTCTAATTGATTATAAGGGTATCGGCAAGAAAAAGCTTGTAGAAATCTCAAATGTAGAAAAAGATTTGGGCGATAGACACAGATGTCGTATCTTAAAATTCAAAGCCGAAGATATGTCAAAAAGTAGGTGTGCTATGTAATGGCAAATCAAAGTCTGCTTGATCTTAAAACTTTTAAAATACGAGATTGGATTTCTATAAAAATTCCAACTCTCGGCGAGTATCGAAAATTGAAAAACATTTCTGAACTCGTCAATATGTTTACGACAACTCCATCGGCACACATGATTGAACTTGATGATATGGGTATCGACTTCACTCAAATCAGTGATTACGAATTTTTCTTGAAATTGTTCGATACCGCATTCGTGAAGCCTCAAGCATTAATGACCTGCGATATTTCAGATGATGATAAAATTAACCTTTTATCAACACTGCAAATTATCGACTCAAATGAACTTTTTGACTGTGTAGATTTTAATTCTTGTTACATAGACAATGAAAATGGCTTAAAAACTATCAAGGATATCGAGGGCAATCAAATTATTGACGAATTTATTTATATGCAGATATCCAGCGCTTTATGCGAAATATTCAACGTAAAAAAATATAAGCGTAAACCGGGTAACAATACTGCAAAAGAATATATTCTTGAACGTGAACGTGAAAAAGCAGAAATAGCAAAACGCCGTAACAAACAGCTCCAAATGTCCGACGACATCTTAGACGGCGAAATTGTTGCATTGGTATGTCACCCAGGTTTCCCTTACGACTTTGATAGTATTAACAATATTTCTATTTACAACTTTTATGCCTGTGTTAAACAGGTTATAAAGAAAGACCAATACGATAAGTTGGTCACTGGGGCTTATTCAGGTTTTGGTACAGTTAAACTTGATAAACTTCCAGAAGATAAATTAAATTGGTTATCGTGGAGATAGGCTCAACCGCAAGGCTTGAGTCTTTTTTATTTTTAAGGAGGAAAAACTATGGCTATTCAGATTAATGGTTTTACCATTACTTCCCTTGAGAAGATACATGGCTATGACAGAGTATCTGGCGTTTGTGAGTTTCTGCTTGACGAGCTTAAGTCTGCTAAGATCGCAAATACTGAGGATACAACAGATATCACAGGTAAGGGTGATAGAGTTCTTAAGCAGATTAAGAAGAATAAGTCCACAACTGTAAGTGGTGAGTCTGCACTGATTTCAGGCGGTCTGCTTGCGGCTCAGACAGGTTCTTATGAAGAGGTTGGCGATGTTAATATTAGATTCCCTGATGTTATCAAGGTTGAAGACACAACTTCCTGTAAGACAAAGTTCACGGCTCTTGGCGCAGTCGGTGCGGAGATTATAGACCTTAGAGTTATGGCTCCAAACGGTGCGCTTCTGCCTATCCATTATACACAGTCAACTGGTGAGGCCGACGCTACACACTTTAAGTACGAAGCAGCTACAAAGACGCTCACACTTCCTACTGATACAACAAACATTTCAGTTGGAACTTCAATCGTAGTTTTCTATGATTTCAAGACAACAGGTTCTAGGGTTATCAATAAGTCCGACGTATTTGGTAAGACGCTTTATGTTGCAGTAGATTGTCTTGCTACCGACGTTTGTGACAACGAGTACAAGTGTCAGTTCATCATTCCAAGAGCACAGTTCTCTGGTACGTTTGATATTGACATGGGCGGTGACCAGACAATTCAGGCTTTTGAGGCCACAACACTTGTTGATACTTGCCAGGGTACTGCAAACGGCGAACTCTTTGAGTTCATTGTATATCAGGATCCAGAGGATTAAGGTAAGGTGTAGAGCAATTGCCTAAAACCAAATATCTTAATGAATGTAGGTTATGTGGAACGCACTACCCTGCCTGTAGCTATTGCGATAGCACCAAAGAATCAAATAGTTGGCGCAAGGTCGCTTGTTGCTGGGGGCATTATCTTGCGCTTCAACCGATGATTAAATACGACCAAAAGTCGTTATCAAAAGAAGAGGCGAAAGAGGAAATAAACAGTGTTATTAACCTTTATGGTAAATTTGAAGTATCAAGCACCATGAAGAAATTGTATGACGATATCATGTGTGATGAAGCAAAGCCTACAATAAAGAAAAAGCAGAAAATAATAAATGCAAATAAATAACGTATCGGGCTTGTAACAAGCAAGCCCTTTACTTTATTGAGGATAAAAGGATGAAAGCTAATCATATTTGCAAATATAGCAAATGTAATTTGGGCAACAATGGACAACCAAAACAATATTATGCCTGTGATTATTGCGATCGAATTAATTCTTGGAAATCCATAGCGTGCTGTAAAGAACACTTTGATTTATATATAGAAGAAGAACTCGAGCGTAAATCTATGCTGAATAAAATCAATATGTTGCCAAAGCGTATCGACATGAGTGAGGACGAAATAAAGGAGCTTTATAATATTCCAGCCGACGTTGTACTTGAAAAGACCAACCAAGAACTTCGATATTATAAAGACAAATATGGCATTAACAATATTAACGAGGTTGTTGACAAAATAAACGACGAATTAAATAAGGAGGGTAGGTTATAAAAAATAGCCTACCTATTTTTTTCAATACGAAATTATATTTTCTATGTTTGTAATGTGAGGTGAAATTATGCCAAGATTAAAAAGCTTATCAAAAGAACAGGCAAAACAAATTGCCAATATCAATAAAGCAATAGCTGAAAAGGTTGGAATCGCTTTGTCAAAAACAATGCAAGGTGAATTTCAGGAAAAGGCTAAAAAAATTATGCACGATAAAGTTATTAAAGATATATACTCATACACCCCAGTAACATATGAACGCCGTGGTACAAATGGCGGTATGGCCGACGAAGACAATATTCAGGTGCTTTCTAATGAAGTTACAGTAGTACCACGCAAGAGTAGCAACAGAATATGGGCTGAAGATGTAAAAGGAAATGAGACTAGAGTTTATGGTAGAAATGGCTACTTTGTCAAACAACGAGGCAATTACATAAATATGGACTACAGAATTTCGGGGAATTTTTCTTTTGCAAATATCACACCGCCAAATGATAGCGTATTTGGAACTAATATTGATTATAGTTCAGACCCAACAATTTTATCGGCTTGGATTGACCAAAACGCTGTTCCAGATCTAAATGATATGTCTCGAAAATTTAATGGGCATCCAAAACATTTTATAAAAGATACTTACGATGAATTTTATGTTAGTGGGCTTGCCAAAGATATTATAATAAAAGGCTTAAGAAAAGAGTTTAAATAAGGACGGTGAATGAATAATGGCAGGATATATAGGCGACGTAAATATTAGGGTCAATGCCGACCTTAATACCAAGGATATGGAAAGGGCTTTGAAAGATTTCACCCCTACCATTGAAATAGAACCCAAGGCAGATAAGCTAAAGAAATCGCTTGAAAATGAATTAACCAAAGCTTTTGCAAAAGTTAAAAACCTAAAAGACGAATTTGATAATTCTACTTTTAAAGCAGACAAAACCAATTACAACTTTTCACAGTTCTTTGACACCTTTAATAGCAGTCAAATTTATGGTAAGGGCAACAAAGATAAAATACAGAACAGGCTTAACTACTATATAAAGAAAGCAAATGAAATGCACGATGTTGCTCAAAGGCTTTCTAATAGCAAACTCGAGTTTGACACCTCTTTATCGTCACTTGGTTTAAGTTATAGTGACATTGGGCTATCTGAAGATCAACAGCAGTGGTTAAAATCCGTTGAAAAATCTTACGAGACTGCGGCACAAAAAGCGCATAAAGTAATAAATGGAGTTATATCTCGATATAACAAAGAACATCCTGATGATAGCTTGCAGATAAATCCATTAAATGCGAACTTCGGCGATGTATCAAAACTATATACAACAAGTTTACAAACGTCTATAAAAACAGCATTTAAAAGAATCAATGCTACGGGATTAGATCCAAGTAAACTTAGTACAAAAGATATAGACTTACAAACCAAGAGATTATCTGATGTCATTCCACTTATGCAGACTCTTAACAAATTCTCTAAAAAGGATATGGTTAAGTATAGGTTCGATGGCGATACAGATAAAAGTGTTGTCACCATTGCCCGTGCAAAAGAACTGCTAAAAGACTTTGAGTATTATTGGAAAGAAGCAACAGTTTCTCAAAAAGAGCAAGTCAAAGATAAACAGTTAAGCAAATCTGAAGAAAAAGAAGTTTCTAATGAGGTTTATGTTGAACAGCTTGAAAAGCGTGTATCTGAATTAAAGCAGGAAAACTTAAAGCTTGAAAATGACAAAAAGAGGTTTGCGGCAAAAAAAGAAGATACTGGTGGCAAATCATCTGATGATAATAAAAGCCTCAAATTAGAAAATGAAAAATTAAAAAAAGAAAATTCTGAATTGTCTGAGTTTATGGCTAACATACAAGATAAACAACAAGACCCAGGTGATGGTTCTGGCAACGGCAGTCCCTCAGAGGGTGGCGAAGTTAGCAAGGGAGGCGTATCACTTTCAAGGTTTGAGGCAATCAAAGGGCCGCTCAAATCCCGTGACATTTCTTTAAACAACAAAAAGAAGCAAGTTGAAGTTTTAAACAAGAAAATTAAAGAGCTTGAAGAAAAAGCCAAGTCTAGCGGCAAAGCTACGCTAAAAGATAGCGACGGCAACACTGGTGTATCTGGAGTTGATGGCGAAAATTCTGGCGATAAAACAAACGAGGAAAGCACAAAACTAAAAGCCAATCTCGAGGCTCTTAAGAGACAATATGAAAAGTCGAAATCAGATTATGAGAACAACAAAAAGCTTTCCGAAGAGCTTAAAGGCTTAATTGATAAAGCCGAACAATCACAACAAGGTGACTCGGGCAATATCTCGAAAGAAGCCTTAGAACAGTTCAAGACTGAGATTGAAAAAGTATGTTCTTCAATTAAAATAGGCGAATTCGATTACGCTGAAGCTTTAGAAAAACTTAGGCAAGCATTAAAAAATGAAGCAGTAGATATTAATGTCGGCAACTTGAAAACTGCAAGTAAACCAACAGCCGATTCTGCTTCAAGCCCGCAAAAGAGAGTTACAAGAAAACCGTCGGCTAAAAGCGATAAATCAGATAATACCACTGAGGATGACCAATATTGGAAAGAAAAGTTTAAAGCCAATATTGAAGAACGCACAAGTGAACAATCTCCACAGGAACTGAAAGACTACTTCAAGGCCGTGTCTCAAATATCACAAGAAATTGATAAGTCGATGAAGTCAATCAATAGCACAGCTGATAGCTTGATAAAAAAATCGGGTACAAAATCACAGCAATCACAAAGTAAGAACTTGGGTTTATCTAGTGAATATTCGGCAATACAATCTCAGGCGGCTAGCATTCAAGAGCAGATTGAAAGTATAAAGCAAGAACTGTTAAATCCTGATGCTGACGCTAATTCAATAACGTTCTTCAAAAATATAGACGAGCAAATTAAAGAGCTTTATGCAGACTTAGAAGTTATTCAAAATCAATACAATAATACTACCAAGAAATTCGACGAATTAAGCAATACATATAAAGTAGATGCGGCTACCAAGCGAATGGAGAAAAAGACTTCAACGCTTTTAGGTCAGTATGTATCATTTAAAGGAGCTAATAGCAACGCCTTTAAACAAAATTCTGATTTAGCCACACAGTGGGATGAATGGTATAACAAACTTAAACACCCAGAATTGCTTGATGCGAAAGAAATTGATAAAGCCGATGCAAAGCTCAAGGAAATGCGTGCTACCGTAAAAGATCTAGGAATTGGTGGTAAAACAGCTGGCGAATTGATTTCTAATATGTTCAAAAAGTACGGCGGCTGGGCAATCGTTACTAGGTCAATGGTATATGTAAAATCTGTACTGAGAGATATATACCAAGCAACAAAAGATGTAGATACCTCAATGGTCAATCTTAAAAAGGTTAGTAACGAAACGGCGGCATCATATGATGCGTTTCTAACAAATGCGGCAAAAAAGTCAAAAGAACTTGGCGTTTCAATAAGTGACTTGGTGGATTCGACTTCTGAGTTCTCAAGGCTTGGTTATAATCTTAAAGATGCAACTAAGCTCGGCGAACTTGCAACAATGTATTCCAATGTTGCCGAAGATTTAAGTGTAACCGACGCCGCCTCTTCAATCATTTCGACAATGAAGGCGTATGATATTGCCGCAGACGATGCACAAGAAATCGTAGATAAGTTTAACTATGTGGGCAACAACTTTGCCATTTCTTCCACTGGGCTTGGTGACAGCTTACAACGTTCTGCTTCTGCTTTGGTTGCCGCAGGAAACAGCCTTGACGAAACCATCGCACTTACAACGGCGGGCAATGCTATTGTTCAAGACCCCGAAAAAATGGGCACTGTTCTTAAGACGGCTTCGGCTAGATTAAGAGGAGCAACAGCCGAACTTGAGGAAATGGGCGAAGAAACAGACGATGTAGCAAACGGCACAGCAAAGCTACGCCAGGAGATACTTGCTCTTTCTGGCGTTGATATCATGAAGAATGATAATACCTTTAAAGGTACATATCAAATTCTTGACGAAATATCGAAAGTATACGGCAGCCTTTCAGACGTAAATCAGGCGGCACTGCTTGAACAAATTGGCGGTAAAAACGGTATTAACGTAATCGCCGCAGTATTATCCAATTTTGACGAAGCAAGAGAAGTCATGAGTACCATTGGTGGTTCCAAGGGTTCGGCTTCTGAGGAAATGGAAAAATCACTTGACTCTATAACAGGTAAGCTTGGAAAGCTTAGCGCTATATTCCAAGATATATCCACAAAAGCGTTAGAGTCAGACACGGTTAAATCGTTCTTAGACATTCTTATCGGTATAGGTAATGCAATATCTAAGCTTATACCTAGCCTTAATACTGTGCTTAAAATTGGCGGAGCAATTGGTGCAGGAGCATTAGGTGCAAAGGGTATTAATATAGGTGCGGGTGAACCCATAAAACACAGGGTTCCACTGAGTATGCCCGCAAGCATAATGGTAATACCATAATCGAGGTATTATTATTATGACAGGCAAAAAAGTATAAATTGACTACTTAGTAGTAACGGGTTTGATAATTCCCGTTCGGGGATGGTAATATTCAATTCTATCACACTTTTTTGAATATGAGAGTATCCGCATCCAAACCGATCGGCGTAAGTTTGTCGCATAATACATAATCGGCTTAACGATCGGCAGGTTCAGAGACTATAATTGCTTATTGGTGTTCTGCGATAGTGAACACTGGTTATTGGATAGTCCACGGTGTAGTTGTCGGATAGACGGCAATAAAAATTATAAAACTGTTGACTTCTGTAATATTATGTGATATAATGGAATAAAAATATTATAGGAGTTGTTAATTATGTCTAAAGAAAATAACAAAGAAAATCAAAATAAGAATATCAACGAGAGCGTTTCACATGAACCAATAGTGGAAATCAATGTTAGAAGGAATTATTCGTATGTTCCAATCGACAGCGATATTAGCGAAAGACCACCTATTCCTACTGTTGATATTGATAAGAATAAAAAGGAGAATGACGGTTGACCGAAATTATTTCATACTTACCAAATATAATTATTTATCTAGTCTTGGGCTTTGTTTTTATTAAAGTCTTTAGATTTGTTTATATAGAAGAAAGCCCAAATGATAGTCAACATATACTTACCGAATCTCTCATATATGGTTTTATTCTCCAAAATATCTACTCGGCTTTTCCAATTAGTATTAACACTTATATTGACATAATAGGAATGGTTTTGTCTACAGTAATAATAGCATATTTTCTTGCTAAATTTATATATAGTAAACTATTTAGCAAAATACTTGCTAAATTAAAAATACAACAAACGCCGATTAAAGATTTTTGGATTGATATAACACATTCAAAAGAGCGAACATATATAACCGTTTATGATAAAGAGTTCGATCGAGTTATAAATGGAAGATTTGCTAGAGCTGAAACATTTAATAAAAGACCACTCATACAGCTATCGGAATATATTATAAAAAATACACGGGGCGATATAATATTCGATATGTCTCTTAACACTGCCGACACTATTGTTATTGATACGTCTAAATACCCCGAAATCATGTTATCACATCCACAACCAAAAGATAAAAAGAAATCTGAAGAATCACAGTCTAAACACAACCCAATAAAGTCAATATTAAACAAAATAAAAACTAAATTTCATCATGACTGAAAAAGCTCCGAGGAAACTCGGAGCTTTTGTTATAGAAAGAGTTTTATTTTCCAAAGTGATATATCAAGCTCTTCGTAATCATCATCTATAAGATAACTATTGAGTTTACCAAGCATTCTATCAACTTCTTTGTGCTTGTTTTCATGGGCGTCTATTGTCGAATCAATGTATTCGTAAGGATAGCTTCTTGACCATTCTCGATTTTCGTCTAATCCAATGGTTTTACGCTTATGCTTTAATAGGTCGTATTTCTTCAACATCTTACGAGTTCCCCAAAAGTCGCAGTAAATGTATTTTTGAACTTCTGATAATTTTTCCGAACTATCATGTTGTACGGAGCAACGAGTTATAAGCCCATCTTCAATTTCATAAGTCACGAAGTAACATATGGTTTTACTATCACCATAATCATTTACTTTTTTATACACGTTGAAATCATCACCAATTGAGCTACCCTTGGCACACCTTTTAACTTTTTGAACAAGAGCAAGTATATGTTGTTCGTCGTCATTTAATACAGCTTTAGCTATTTGTGGTTTAAAAATGTTGAACAGTACAAAAATTACAATGATAATACCGATAACAATTAGAACCTTTTTGTGCTTTAATAGTTTCGCTTTCATATTTGTCTCCCCTGATTCTATATAAGTTTTTACAGGTTAATTATACCCGACTAGGAGAATAACTTAATTTTCCAAAGGGAGAAATCTGTTATTTCTTTATAATCCATTTGTAAGTAGATATCTCTGCTCCTCTCGAGAGAATCAGTTTTATCGGTTTCAAATGTATGAATCTCATAGTCTGCGTTAGCCGTATTTGTAAGATTATATTTATCGAACAACGAACGTGTACCACTAAAGTAATAAACTTCAGACATTGCGTAATATCTATGATCATTTTGAGGTGAGCCAAACCCGTTATCAGTAAAATATTCATAACAATGTGTTGAATCGTCTATATGAATTTGTAAATCATCATTTGTAATTAAATACAAAACGTTTGTAGCTGTGGCAACTTGCTCATCTGTTAATTTGTCTGCGTCCGTTGTGTGATACATACGAATATCTTTGACGGATATATGATGTGAGGTAATGTCGCTTACTGTTTCAATCTGTTCTCTAATATATAGTTCGTTTTTATTAAGAAATAGATTTGCTAAGTTGTCCTTGAAAATCAAAAATGTAACAACCAAGAAAGCTATCAGTCCAGTCATTAATATTAAAATTATTTTTATCTTTCGTGACTTTGCGTTCTTCATAAGTATTGCTCCCCTATCTGTTTTTTTATATTAAGATTATATCGCAAATTTTACCACTTGTCAATAGATTTACACCGATACTCAAAAAAATAAAGTCTATTCCAAGTGATATTAAGGATAATCTTTCTGGGTTAAAATCACAATTGTCGCTGTTTACAACAGAAGAAGCCGAGCAGCAATTAAACGATTTTATTGATAAAGTCAAAGTTGGCGGCATGAGTGTTAAAGATTATTTCAATAATCCCGTCAATAGTGGGAAAACAATTTTAAAGGGTTATGTGCGTGAAGTAGATGAAGCCTCTATGAGTGTAGAAGGTTTCACTCGTTACGGAAAAGAACTGACGAGTCAATTTGATAAAATGAATACCAAGGGTGGTATTGCCTCACTTATTTTTAAAGACATAGGTTCTATGGCTCTCAAAGCCTTACCAACATTAATCGTTACTGGTATTGGGGTTGCCATTGATTATTTTGTCAATAAAGCCGAACGTGCAAAAGAAAAAGCTGACGAACTTAGTGAAGAATTAAACAATTCATTAAGTAGCTACAACGACAGTTTGTCACAAGTATCTGGGTATGAAAAAGAATTTAACAAACTTGCTAAAGGTGTTGATAATTTTGGCAACAATCTCTCATTAACCAATGACGAATATGATCGTTACAAAGACCTGTCAAACGATATCGCAAAAATCAATCCTAGTCTAATAAAAGGATACGACGACGAAGGCAATGCTATCATAAACAAAAATAATGCCATAAGAGATACTATCAACTTGCTGAAAGAACAGCGAAAATTAGATACACTAAAAATGTTATCAGAAGATAACATAGAGGCTGTATCTGACGGATTAGATGCTAAGATTTCTGATACAAGAAAAGAAATGAATAAATTAGCAAACAGTTTTGATTCACTTTCAGCAAACTTATCGAGTTCAGTTGATAATCTTGACGGGTATATATATGATTTTCCTGACAACGGAAAAAGTTATGCGGATTATACAAAAATCAAAGGTGTCATACAACAATACAATAATAGCAAATATAAATTCAAAGCCTACTATGAAAATCAAGATGAAATTCATAACCTTGTACAAAAACTACTTAGCTACAAAACTGATAATGAAAGCTTGTCAAAATCACTTGAACAGTATCAAAAAGAGTTGTCAGATTCTTACGACCAATTGCAAAAAGCATTAAACAACACAGATAATGTCAACCTCTACAAGCAAATTGACAGTGAGATGCAAAGTTATACAAAAACGTATGATACATATTTGCAGGCATATCTTACTACTTTGGACGGATATGATGAACTTACAAGTGGCGAGCAGAACATTCTTTCCTCATTAGTATCAAACTTTGAATTAGATGTAGAAAGTAACACCAAAGACTTTGATGAGCAATATGCTGACGAAGTACAAAAGATCAATTCGTTCTATGCTAATTTAAAAAATGGAGTAGATAATCATGGAGTACCGCTTTCTGTTTCTTTAGATATACTAACAAATTTGGATACAACACAAACCGTTTCAGAATATGAAAAGCAAATGGAAACTGCACTAAAAAATATTGCTAATTCCGACTTTGCAAAAAACCAAGGTCTTTCAATCGATGATATCAAAGTTATGCTTGGTTTCTCATTTAAGACAAACGACGACGAAATAGAGGACGAGCTTACAAACAAGATTAAGAATATTGCCACCCGTGTTGTGGATCGTATCCCATCGTTGGCTGGCAACCAAAACGGTCAAGCAATTATTGAGAGCTTGCTTAAAAATCTTACCCCAGATAACATTGACACTTTAATGGATACTAGCCTTGACAAAATAAATTCATGGCAAGATGTTCTCGACCTCTTAAATGCAAAAACCACATTTAGCCTTGCCGACTATTCTGAGGATGTCGATAACGTTCAAAGCAAAATTACCGCCCTTGCTTCTGCGTATAAGGAAATTCAAGACGGTACTTTTGAAGTTGGTAGTAGCGGTTGGGAACTCGTTAAAAGTTATGCGGAGTTTCTCCCATACCTTGACGATACAAATGGCGGCTTTGAAGAACTCGGTAAGAAAATTAAAGAGGTAATGGGTATTGCTCCGAACGACTTGATTAAGCAACTTTCTCAACTTAAAGGTTTGAGTGACGCCGACCAGAAATCTGTAAATAATCTTATCAAAGTCCTCTACAAAATGAAAGATGTTAGCCTTTCAAATCTTACTTCAGACGGTTTACTGACCGCCGAGAAGAATCAAGTACAAGCAATAATTGATAAGATAAATGATAAGAAAGACAAAGAACAGGAATATCTCGATACGCTTCAAGAAGAGGAAGACACTTTAAATGATATCATTGACAAATATCAGACCGCTGGTGATACTGCTATTGATTATATTGAAAAAGAAATCAGTAGTCTTGAGGATTCTCGTGACGATGTAGAGTCATATTACGACGACCTCATTGATAAGCTCAAAGAGGAAAATGACGAACGTGATAGGGCCATTGAGTTGCAGGAAAAGCAAGACGCTTTAGCTAATGCAAAAAAGAAAAAGGTTGCTATCTATAGCGAAGCAAGTGGCTGGCATTTAGAAACCAACTCCGACGAGGTTGAAAAGGCACAACAGGAACTTGATTCACTACAAAACGAAATAGCTATTGACAATCTTGAAAAAGAGAAAGAGGCTGCTATGCAACCTTATACCGATCAAATTGAGGCATTTGAAAAGTATAAGCAAGCATGGAGCGATGCTATGAGTGCCTATACAAACAACCAGAATGAAATGATTGCGCAACAAATTTTAGGTATAGATTGGCAGGGTAAACTTCACAATCAGGATATCGGTATTCTTAACAAATATCAAACTGATTATAGCGGTTATCAGACTAAACTCAAAGATAATGTTCAAAAAGAGAAAGAGATTATTCAAAACCGCATTGACCAATATGCGAAAGAAGCAGATGAGTGGGAGAAGTATCTCAAACAATTTGATACATTCGTTTCCGATTTATCTGACCAAGACGTTAAATACTTTGAAGAACTTAAACTCAAAACACTTAATGAAAAGAGTACATACCAAGAGCGACTTGATGCTTTGCGTGAATTTAAAGCCGATTATATTCAGCTATCAGATGACCTGGCACAATATGAGGGCACCTCTATAAAGAAAGCTTTGTCTGGTAGCGGCGTATATGCTGTCGAAAAAGATAACGCAATTCTTGGTGCATACACCACCAAAAAGGAAGCCGACAAAGCTATGTATAAGTTTGCGGGGCAAATGATAAGTGAAAAGGTTTCAATGCTCGGTGGCTTGAGTAATATCAGTGTAACCAAGCTTGCGGAACTACAAAAGGAGATACGCTCAAAATTCAAGGTAAAGCAGTATGCGACGGGTGGAGTTAATAGCTACACGGGAACGGCTATGCTACACGGAACACCATATAAGTCTGAGGTAATCTTTAATTCTTCGGACGCCAAGAAACTCTATGACATTGTACACAATACTCGCAATGTTGCAAGCGTTGTTGGTAAGACTATAGGTGACAATCTTGTAAGTGGTACGCAGGCGGCTGGGTCAATGTTCACAACAAATGATACCACTAATGGTGATACCACAATTACATTTAGAATTGGCGAAATTCATACTACCGACGGCACAACATTCTTACAGCAAATGAATGACTATTTGAAGCAAGCAGACCGTGACCGCATGATAGGTAGAAACAGATAATACAAAACGAGCCGTCAGACCTTGGCGGCTCTTATTTATTATAAAGGGCGGTGAAATGAATGATAATGACACCTACACTGGTTTTTCCAGATGACGAGGTCGTAAAAATAGATAAACACAAGGGCGAGGGCGGCGAATATGACCGTGCGCCACGTTTTAGCTACCAGTTTAATTGCACGGCGGGTTCTGCAATGCGTTGGGCGTTGTGTACCTATACAAACATAAGAACTGGGGAACAGAACTATTCTTATTTTCCTAAAGGCGGCGATATCAATACATTTTACAATGGCGATAAAGTTGATGTAAATGAATTGGTTTTTAATGACATAGCAAAGAATGGTCACGATTATATGTATCAGTATACGCTGTTTCAAACAGACCCAACGACTATTGCCGACGACACACAGTATGGTGACGGTGTTGGATTGTATGATATGTACTTCTGCCGTGGTAAAATCCAATCTTCGGGTACTACATCAAGTTTTATGATTAACAAGGAAATTGCAAATCTCAAGAGTGCGTACTATTATGAGCGTTCCGACGGCTCAGTGTATTTAGTCGGCGGCGCCTATATCGAGATTGGAGAAGAAAGACGACTGATAGAAACCTACGATTATAAAACTGGTAACGTAAGATTAAAGTCTGGTTTTACGACAGCCCCCGCAAGAGGAACTGTGTTTAGGATTTTTACAAATTACTTTATGGATAAGCCGCATTATGTTAAATGCCGTGAAGATCCACAGTGCGATTTTACTGTATCAATCTCTTCTAAAACAGCAAATCCAATTGAGTGTAAGACAAGTTATATACATCCAAACCATGTCGGGCTAAAGTATTACAAGTATTACCTTTATCAACTTATGGGAACGACTGGCGCAATTCATGACGGCAAAATTCTCAAAACGTCGGCATACAACTATGTGACTATCGAGTCAGGTATTGCTGATAAAATAGTGGGCAAATACATAATGATTGAAAGCTCGCCCTCGGAAGGCACTGGGCATGTTTACAATGGAACAAGTGCATTAATCGTATCATACGATATTGATACGGGTGTAGCTGGTCTTAATTATTCGGCTCGTGATTTGATAAAAGGTTCACGATATACTATTTACAATGGTAATGAACGACTTATTGACGAGAGCGACGAGATATATGATTTTGAACTCAAATACTCATTTTATGCAATTTGCTTTGGAAGCTCTTTTAGAGCTGTAAGTGAAATCATGACTCTCGATGATAAAATGTACAGATATACTCAACAGAAAGACTTCCCTGCTGAAAGTATAGACGGGATCGTTTCAGAATTTGATTTTAAAATCTTTGATAATCACACAGCTATGCTGACGTGGAAAACTTCAAAATCACTCGGAGTGGCAAAAATCTTTAGACAAAATGTCAACGATGACGAATATGTTTTCATTGGAACTGCTACTGGCAATTCATTTTTTGATGTAACAGTTGGCAATCAGCAATCATATATTTATTATATTTGTTATGCAAACTATGAGGCATATATTACGCCAGAGGTGTCTACTGATTGGATTGGATGGTCGATTTACTCGCTAAAGACCGCTGGTGATTGTTATAATAAAAAGCTCTATTCAATTAATGAAACTTGGCATTTTATTGCGGGCATTAACAACAATGATATAATATCAAATATTGGACTTACTGTTCATACGGGCACGGGCGTAAAACCTAAGACTACACGAACTGTAACAAACTATGAAAGCGGCGAATTTACGGCAAATCACTTAACATTGGCATGCCCCGAGGACGAAATAGTTGATACAATTGATAGCGTTAAATCTTGGACAAAATTCATTACAGGTAAAAATGATTTCATGCTAAAGTCCGATAAGGGTGATGTATGGATTGTGAATATTTCAGACAATCCGTCGAGATCGTATGATGAAAGCTCGGTGTATGACTTAACTACAATTAAATATAATTGGGTTGAAGTTGAAGATATAAATGACGTTATAATAACAAGATAAGGAGGTTGATACGATGGATTACTATAATAAAATAGATGAAGCGTATTTGACCGAATTACAGAATCCAATGCGTAAATTAAAATTCAAGGTAGAAATTCTATCACACTATGAGGGTGCGATTGGACAAATTACAAACGACCTTTCCTCTGCCGAGGTTGGTTCAATATCAATTAATAAGGAGCAAGGCTGTCGCAGGTCTTGCTCTTTTACTATCATAGACCGCGATGAAAAATATTTACCACAGGTAGACAGTTGGTTTTGGTACAATAGGAAGTTTAAGCTTTTTATAGGCGTAGTTGTTTCAAATGATATATATTGGTTTCCACAAGGCGTATTCATTACAAAATCGGCAACAGCGCATGGCAAAGCAATAGCAATCGAGGGTATTGATAAATATGGTTTTCTAAATGGCGAATTAAATGCAAGAATGTGTTTAGTAGAATATCAAGCTAGTGTTACAAATTCTAAAAAAGGAACAAAAATTGCCGACCTTATTCGAGATACTTTGATGTTAGATTTAGGCAATAACATTCCGCTTGACCCCGTTGAACCTTTAATTGATCCAATCTTTTATGATGCAGAATTATATGACGATATTGTGGTTGACGAGGGTGGGTATCTTGGTGAAATATTCGATAAGTTGGCTGAAATGTATGGTGCTAACATTTATTACGATGTCAACGGCAGGCTTAGAATGGAAAGGGTATTTAACTATAATCTTCCCTCTTGGTATAGGCATCTATCGCCACAAAGTAATCTGGGTGAAGTCGATATAGCTGAAACCGACATTGATGTTCAATATAATTATGACGGTGTAAACATTGTAACAGTTACTACGGATAACACTAACGGCGAGATATATTCCTATACAGCAAAAAATGAAAACCCACAGTCCCCAGTTTGTATAACCTCGGTAGGATATAAGGGATTGGATGGCGGTACTTATTATATAAGTCTTGGCGATACAACGCTGGATAGTGGTGAAGAAAAATGTAGAATGCAGGCGGAGTATATACTGTTACAAAATACCTGCATGGGAACTTCGGTAAGTTTTAATTATCCAAGTCTCCCCCACCTTGACGTTGACAACACAATTGAACTTACAAACGAATATTACAAATTTAAAAAGCAACTTTTTCTTATTCAATCATTAACCATTCCTCTTAGCAATGGAGAGATGACTATTGAAGCCACTAATCTGCAATGGTTACCATTTGATACGGACTGTATTTCGATTTACTGTGAAACTTTAAGCGATGCAGTGGCAATATCTTATGACACGAATGGTGGCAAGGACAAAGGCGGCAATACTATCACTTATAAGAGCATTAACCAAGCTCCTAATAAACAAATCGTTTTACAAGGTGGGGATATGTATAACGAGAATAAATTGTTCGCATGGACGGATAGTCAAGGCAATAAATACAATTATGGCGACGTGTATACTATACCAAATAACAGCACAACATTGACAGCTCAATGGATAGCAGGAAATGAAGTTACAGTTACCAATACATTGTCGGCAGATAGTACGGTAGAATTTCAATCTATGTCACCATCACGTTGCTTAATACGTTATGATGACAATGAAGTAGTTAGACGTAATACAAACACAATTTCAACATTTAAAAAGAATTATTCTTTGGGTACACACGATACAACCATCGTGTCTGAGAGTGATGATTTAACCAACTTTGATAATGCTTTTGATAAAGGAACAACTACAAAGATAGATTGTTCCAAAGTAAAAGCTACCTACCTCACTTCACCTATGGGAAACGGATTTGAGAATATAACAGACTTTGTTTTCCCTGCTAATCTTGCGAACATTTCGACCAGTGAGGGTGTGTTGTCAGGCTGCAAAAAACTTACCAATATTGCATTTCCTACAGTATATTGTGATATTTCAAGCCCCGAATCGTTTCTTGCTAATAGTACATTCGTTAATGGTTTGGAACTACCTTACACCTTGAATTTCGTACCAATGGTTTCAGTTGATGGGCAAACAGGTATCGAAGAAATAAAGCGAAATGAGATACTAAAAGGAAGTCATGTTATTGGAAACTTAACTATCAAAGCGGCAACTACGAATAAATGCGTAGTGTATGTAAATAAAGAAACAACAAGTTTAGTCATTTATCCTGCGACAGTGCAGGGAAGATTCTATCTTATGGGCAAAGGTATTGATGGAGATTTATCTGGACTTCAAAGTATACAAATTGGGCGATCTACTAACATTAACGATACCGATGGTTTCGCAAGTAATACATCGGCAAACATAAATCTGAGTTTGGACTTTCAATCGGGTAATTGTACTACCAAAATACCTAAAAACGCTTTTAATGGCTATAGTGGTAATACGATTAATGTCGTAATTTATGGTAATGTGACCGACAGCAATGGTATTACGCTTGAAAGCGGATCGTTCTGCAATATGCCTAATATGACAAAATTACCAATGACAAATAGTGCGAGCTTAAAAGTTGTACCTGAGAACTGCATGAATAACTTATCTTCTTTAATATCGGCGGCTACAGGTTATGTAGTTGACGTTGAGGGTTGTAATAATATGTCCAACCTGACAACTTTAAGAATTGAAAGTTCTTGTGAGAAGGTAAATGGGTTTAATAATTGCCCAAAGCTTAAAAGTTTGTCATTTATGAGTGACGGAAAGGTAACTGAGATAGGTGGACTTAATGGTAATGCGATAACAACGTTTTATATTCCTAATACTGCCATCTCTGTGTCCAGTGTAAATAATTGTCCGTCACTGACAACCGTTTCTATAGGTAAGTCATTGGAGAGTTTTACAGGCTTTAATAATTGTCCTCTGTTAAACACCTTTAATGTTAATAGTGCCAATACTCATTTTCGGGTAGTCAATAATTGTTTATATCAAGATAATAAGTTTTGCCGTGCTCCTGCATCCTCGTGGTACGGCAGTAATGTTGTTGTGGCAAATGGAACTACAGAAATAATGAGCAACGCATTTCAACAGAGTTCTATGACAAGTATTTCGTTTCCCGAAAGTTTGTTTACGATTAATCAAAATGCCATTAAGAGCACAAGTATAGATCAAGTTATTTTTCATAGCGAATATGATGAAAGTTTAGGAAAATATACCGATACGTCTATAAATGATTTAAGTGCATTTGACAATGTAACTGTTGGTATAATGTTTGGTTATGGCAACGGAATAACAGATGTAACAGATAGTAGGTGTTTACCTATTGTTAAATATTGCATAGAGCATAATATCAAATTTGTTGATATGAACGAAACAAATACTAACGCTCGTGGAGCTATTGGAATAAGCGGTAATGCAGAATTGGACGGTGATAATTAATGATAAATACTTATACTTGTGCGCCAAATCAAACTTCATCAGAAACCGTGTTTTCAGACCTTAAAACATTTTTTGAAGACAAATGGACATGGAGTAAAATTGAAACAAATTATCCTGATAGTGAGTCCACCGATTATAACACTTTGACATTTTGGATTGATGATACAACGTACTTTAGAATAATGTTTGACCCTGCAAAGTCGCGCTACTGGGTTGGATGTGGTGAATATGACTCTACTAAAACGTCACCATATGCTGATTATGTCAGCTTCGCCTATAACAAGTTTGATAGTGTCATGTTGTATACTACAAGTCGGGGAATGTTGATTTTGTTTAAAAGTGGAGATAATGACTATGTATTAGGTGGGGCTATTGCAAAAATGAGAAAACTATCTGACAATACAGAAATTACAGGTTTCTTTACCCCTACTTCAAATTCAGGACATCAAGGAAGTAAAATGGCAAGCTTATATAATATGTTTAGTCAAAGTTTGCACAATGGCGGTACGAACCTTGTACCACAAGTTGATTTTAATATACCATTGAATAGCACAGTTGAGGGGCAATACGCTGCTAAAACTGACGGAATATTCTATGTTTATATGGGACAAGACAGTGTGTTTCCTGCTGACGGAACTGTTGTAAAATTCACAATGAATGGCGTTAATTATGTGGGTAACTGCAAAATGGTTTTAGCTGATTATTCGTAAAGGCGGTGTACAGAATGTCTAAAATGAATAAGCTGATTAAGGAAAGTCAAGATAATAAAAAAACACTTGGTTATACCTATGGAACAGTTAAAAGCTACGACTCTACAAATTGTACAGCCATTGTTTCGCTATTAGAGTATAATGGTGCTGAAAAATCTTTTCTGAATAAATCAGGTGAGATTTTAAGCATGGGAGACAGTGTGTGGATCTATTTCCGTGGTGGTGGTATAAACGCTGGCTACATTGCTATCAGGAATGGCAAGCCCGTACCTCTAGGAAGTCAAAATTCTAGTGTAGGGCAATTTGTTGAATATGTTGATAGTAGTGGTAGTAGACACATCTCAGAAAAGTTTAATTATTATGGCAGTTCTTATTTTTATACTATAGCCCCTGATGGAACAGAACAGATTACTATTCGTCTTGAAAATATTGCTCATGGCGATTACAACCATCTTGAAGGTCAAGCAAACCATTGTTACGAATATAGTTATGACAGCAATAATTATATTGATTTTTCAGAAATGAAAACTAACAGTATGTTACATATGTTACTCTATACTCGTGGAAATAGCAGTTTAAATTCCTTAACAGGCTTTAATAATACTAGCGTTGGTGGATTTTCTAATCACGTCAGTGGTATGTGGAATACGTCTGAATATAGTGTGGCGGTTGAGTGTAGCGGTGCAAAAAATACTATTTCCAATTCTCGTGATACATATGTTAGTGGTATGAATAATATGCTAGAGGGTGTAGCTGATAGTATTGTAGTTGGTACAGAGAATATTGTTAAGGGCGATAAGACTAAAGATCAAATGGCGAAATATAACGCCGTGTTTGGATATCACAATGATGTTCTTAATTATGATGGATGTCTTGTCGCAGGTTCATGGAATCATACCACGGCAGATAACCAAACCGTTATAGGTATCAATGCAAAATCAACTTATAAAAGCTCGGAAAATGCAAGTATACTATTTAATATAGGAAACGGTCATAATATAGAAGATGGTTCTCTAACTCAAAATTCTGCAATGCAAGTGGACTTTTCAGGCAATGTTTATGCTGGCGGTGCGTACAAAACTATTGGTGCTGACTATGCCGAATATTTTGAATGGCTTGACGGAAATGTTGACAATCAAGATAGGATCGGATTATTCGTTACGCTTGACGGTGATAAAATCAAGCTTGCAAATAAAGACGATTATATACTCGGCGTCATATCAGCTAATCCGTCTATTGTTGGTAACTCTGCTGAATTAGATTGGCATGATAAATATAAAACAGATGTTTATGGGCGGTTGATTTATGATGAGTCACACAATCCTATAGTCAGTGAAAACTATAACGATACGCTTGAATATGTTCCTCGTGGGGCTCGAAAAGAGTATAGCAAAGTTGGCTTGTTAGGACAGTTAGTAGTTCAAGATGATGGAACGTGCGAGGTCAACGGATATTGTACGGCTAGTGTGAATGGCGTGGCAACCAAGTCAGATAGTGGTTATAGGGTTATCAAACGTATTGATGAAACACATATAAAAATAATACTTAAATAGAAAGAGGGCTAACAACCCTCTTTTATTACTGGAGGAAAAGTTATGAAAGAGATTATTACTCAGATGATTACAGAGTATTTGCCTGTAATTTTAACAGCGGTTATGACGGCTATTGTCGGTTTTGTAAAATCGAAGTATACAAAAATCGCAAATGACAGCATTAAGAAAGATGTGGCGGCTACAACGGTTAAGTACATAGAACAGATTTATAAAGACGTTCACGGCACAGAAAAGCTTGAAAAGGCTAAAGAAACCATGCTTGCCCTGCTTGAAGAAAAGGGTATTAAGATTTCCGATGTAGAGCTTGTCATCTTGCTTGAAAGTGCTGTTAAGGATATGAATTATAAATCACTCACAGATTTTATTGACGAGGTTAAGAATGGCGGTGAGTAATTATGAGCACGGTTAAGGAAATTGCTACCTACTGTGGAAGTATTACAACCATTTTGGCACTGATAACAATTATTGTTAAACCAATCAGGAATAGATTTGTAGAGTGGATTTCAAAAACAAGTGGCAAAGATAATCTAAATAAAAAAATAGATAAATTAACAGCATTAGTGGAAAGACAGGTAGAACAGAACCAAAGCATGGAAACTGAGTTACAAAAACAAAGTTTGGCTTTGCAGGCTACGTTGAGAAATTCTATTTTAGCGATTTATAACTCAAGGATGAAAGAAAATAGTATTTCACTGTACGAAAAAGAAAATCTCGCAAGACTATACGAAAGCTATTCGTCTATTGGTGGCAATAGTTTTGTACATAACTGTGTGGACGAATTGAACAAACTGCCCGTAAAAGAAGATTAATTGGAAAGGAAGTATACATATGGCAACAACAATAAAAGGTATAGATGTTTCTCATTGGCAGGGTACTAATGTAGATTTTAACAAAGTAAAAAAGGCAGGATATGACTTTGTTATGATAAACGCAGGCTACGGCAAATATATCGGTCAGAAAGACGAATGTTTTGAAACCAATTACAAAAAGGCAAAATCAGCAGGGCTTAAAGTTGGTGCTTATTGGTATTCATATGCTCTAACATCAGCAGATGCCGAATTAGAAGCCAAGGTGTTTCTTGAGGCGATCAAGGGTAAAACTTTTGAAATGCCTATTGCTTTTGATATAGAAGATAGTACACAGTGTAATTTGTCGGCTTCTACTATAGGTAGTATAATTAATGCTTTTTGTGGTTATTGTGAAAAGAAAAATTATTATGTAATGCTTTATAGCTATGCTGCTTTTCTTAACAGTAAAGTTCCTAGTGATTGTAAAAACAAATATTGTGTATGGCTTGCTGAATTTGACAAGTCAAAGCCTTCATACGGTGGTAGCTATGGTATGTGGCAGTACACAAGTAAAGGCTCGGTTTCAGGTGTAAATGGAAACTGTGATTGCAATTATGCCTATAAAGATTTTACCGCAATTATAAAGAAAAAGGGTCTTAATGGTTTTAAAAAGCAAAAAAATAATGAACTTCCGATACTTGAAAAGTCTGGCTATAAAAAGGGTGATAAGACCAGTGGTGTTCTTGCTCTAAAAGAAATGCTCATCATAGCCAAGGCGAGAAAACTTCACAACGTCACACTTGCCGAGAACGGTATTTTTGGTGACGGCACTGAAAAGGCTGTTAATGCTTTGCTGAAAAAGTGGGGTTATAAGCAGACTAGTATTGCAGGTGAGAAGTTTATCAAGAAGCTTGCAAGTGCTATTAAGTAATACTAATTGTTTTTGTTTTTAAAGGGCGAGGTAACACAGCTTCGCCCTTGTTATATTTTAGTTATACGAAAGGAAGATGAACTATGGCGTATTGTGCTACAAACGGAAACCTGTATGAAAACGGAAAAGCTTTTGAGCTGAAAGTTGGCATTGGTGCTGATTTTAAAGTACAGGCTTCGGGAACTGGTAGTTTTCAGGTTGTAGGAAAACTGACTCAGAATGGCGCAGAGGAAGTGCTTATGATGGTTGATCTGAGCGACTTCTCAACAGTTGATACAATTACAACAGAAAATGTTTATGCAGGAGATGTTAGTGGTTACTATAGTGTAACTGTTAAAAATGTCAAGGGTGTAAACAAAATTTGGGGAACGATCACATATTAAGGAGGTGGATTTATGGCTACAGATATTATTGCTAGAGGTATGGCGGCTAATGCTAAAAAATCTGTCATCGCATTAGACAACAAGATTGAAAGCGAAAAGTGGATAGGCACTAGAGCCGAGTGGGAAGCCACCGATAAGTCTACCATAAAAGACGGTACAATTGTATATATTACAGATGATGAAATAACTATTCTGTTTAACGAGGACGAAATAAAAAAAATAGCAACCGATGTAGGCAATTTGTCTGAAGTAACGACTTCATTGAAAGCACAAGTGGAATATAATACTCAGCGGATCAATGATTTAGAAAACAGTTCTAGCAAATTAAGTAAATCGAGCATATCTGTCGGCACGGCATACGCCGCCGCTTATGGTGCAGAAGTAACGCCCGTTGTTGGAACGGCGACAGAATACACGGAGGTGACAGTATAATGGCAATTGCGGAAGCTGTAATGGCGGTAAATAAATATCGTCCCGCCGACACTTTGGACGGAGTAAACCAAGTCAGAAGTTATTTAACGACTATACAAACAATGTATGACTGGAAAAAATATGAAATCACTGGCGACGTTGCAATAAAAGCAATGCAAACGGGTAAATTCTATATATCCGATACAACATATTTACAGATCATCGCACAGAATGGAAGCAGAAATTATACAAGTTATGGCTTGATTTTTTCTTTAGTTACTCCTAATGGCACAAAAGAAATAATGGGAAATAGAGAATATACCTATGCTTCACTGTTTGCTGGTAAAACATCAAACGGACTGGCGTTGGGACTATATTCTTCTGGAAGCAGCAATTGCCCTACCAATGCGAAAACATTTAACGTTTATGTTGGCGAGTTTACAAAGCTTGACGGTACTACATCAAAAGGATTTATCTACACAGCAGACGACGGCACATTAAGTTTTATAACGGATAACGGCATTGTGGAAGAAAGTGCACAAAATTCTGTTATTTCAGCAGATCGAAAAGCGGTTTTAATTCCCGTTGTGAATGCAACAACAGGCGATATTTTCGGAGATATTTTTATCATGAGATATTCGCCGCTACAATATAACATTATGGACGTTGACGGGCAGGGTGTTTTCCTTTGCGGAAAAGCACTTGCGTTGAAAGATTAAAGGGGGTGCGCGGAAATGATTGAACACACAACTTTAATGAGTAATGTTCAGGTAGGCTCGAATGATGTTGCTAAAGTTATAGCGGTATATAATGCAATTTTATCAGCTTATACTTGGGAGACAAGTTCGGAAGTTTATAATATTGCTAATATAGGGGCAATATACGGAAAATATTATTTTACTGCAAGCAGCTATATAAAAATCAGTAATTATGTACCGCACAATTACGGAGTGAAAATTGAAATTGTAACGCCAAGCAGTACAAAGACAATCAGCCTGCAAGACCCATATTATATGTTTTCAATCGGCAAAACGTCAAAGGGTATTTGTATTTGTGCTTATTCGGGCGCAAGTAATTCAAGAGACCCGCATTTTTATAACCTTTATATCGGTGAAATCACGCTACTTGACGGAACGACAACAAAGGGTTGTATCTATGTTGCTGATGATAATTCGTACATTGTCGCTACCGATAATGGCATATCAGAAGAAGCAACGTTCACGGCTGGGATTGATAATACCAAAAAGGCGTATCTTGTTCCAGTGACAGACAGCACAACCGGCGCTATTTTCAGTGACGTGTATATGATGATCAAGGCGCCGCTCCAATACAATAATATGAAAATTGTTGACACAGATAGGAAATATTTGTGTGGCAAAGCAATTTGTATGGCAGATTAAACAATGTAATCAAAACCCCATTTGATTAAAAAATACAGGCTCGGAAAGTGCGTAGATGCGTGGTTTGCGAGCCTTGTGTTTTATAAAATTATAAAAAAAATTAAAAATAGACAAAAAACAAGGAGATGAGATACAATGAGTGTAAATACATTTGACAAGAATAATGGTGACCTTACACCTTTATCTAAATTGTATCAAATAGAATCGGGTGACGAGGTCGGCAAATTATTTGAAGAAATGACCTCACTCAAAACACAGGTAGAAAGCAATACCGAGAAAATTAGTGAATTAGAAAACAGCAAATCGGTTATACCGAGTGGAATGGCATTTACGATAGCCTATGGCGCAATAAGTTCTTCAATCACAGGAAAAGCAACAATAGAGGAGGAACAAGTATGAAAATATACGAGGGAACAGACGGACTAAGAGGATTAGTCAAGAAGCTTATCGAGGTCTATGACTTTAAGAAAGTTGTGTTCGAGGGCGATAATGCGAGTATTGATACCAAAGATGCCACCTTTCAGCTTTGGGTAACAGATGAACTGTTTTTAAGGGGTCAATTTACTGATACTGCGGCACACGGTTGGTGTGACCTAAGAACTGAAGCATTGACTTGCCCGTGTGTTAGCATAACAAATTATACAAGCGATAAAAGAAGATGGATTATTTATAAGCAAAGTGATTTAGTTGCTATAGGTATAGACAATAACACAGCTAGTAGACCTAATATAAATATAATAATTGGCGAAATAACTAATTATGAAACAGGAGAAACTGAAATAGGCATGACAACAAGTTGTGCTACTAATACTATTGACAAATATGCTGTTTTTACAAACGGAATGTCCGTACTGTCTACACCTTATAGGTATTTTTGTCAACAAAAGTCAGTAACATCACTTACTCCTGTAGTTTCTACCAGTCAAAACAAAGGTTTTACAAATGTATATCATATACTTTCTCATATACAGGGTATATCAGATAGCAATACTTATTGTGACTACGCTGTACCTACACAAACTATACTGCTCAATAATAAGAAATATCTGTTAAGCAGATTTGCATTTGAGATAAAGGAGTAAAATATAAAGGTGATGAAATATGAGTGTAAATAAATTTACAAAACCCACCAATGAATTAACTCCATTGGCAAATATGGTCGAATGTATCACAGACGAGGCTACAAATTTAACAAATCGCATCGAATCTTTAGAAAAGCAATCTTCTGATTTAAACACTCAAGTTAGCACAAATACGAAAAAAGTAAGTACGGTGCAACGTGATATATTGGGAAAAATAAACCAAGTTTGTCTTAATAAGCCCGAAGATGGCGATTACGCCATATGGACAAAATACGACAAAGGTAATGTTGTTGATTGGGTTAAGACAAGAATGGTAAATAATCAAAAAATAGACAGATTTTATATAGAGGGTACAATAGAAAATGTTCCATGTTATAAAAATGGAGCGGAAACTACAAAAACCGTAACCTATAAAACGACATTCATTTGCGTTGGTGTTGACTTTGTTGAACCTTCAGACGAAGCTAAGCGTACATATACATTCCTAGCCACAGGGTCTCCAATAGGTGAAAACATTATTGATCCTGCTACTAACCTTAATGATGTACCTGCATACTCAAAAACATTTTTACAAACAAAGGTAATGCCCGTATATGAAGAACACTTTAAGAACATTTTTAAGTATCATGTTGCAACATTATCTGAACCATTGCCATACGAAATTGACACTAGAATACAAAGTTTTTCCTCTACCAATCAAGGTGGTAGGAGTAAAGCAAACTACGGAAATGCCCCTGTAACATTCAGTATGCGTTTGCCAAGTGAGATTGAACTTTTTGGGCATAGAATAATTTCAGGTGTTTTTGATAACACTGGTATGGACGTACAATTTCCATATTTCGCATTAAATTCTCCGCATTATAGCCTTTATATGAATAAGGATAGTGCAGAAAATAAGGATATCTACTTTTCATCGGATATGTGGTTAGCTTCGTATGACTATAATAATTATTATAGTTGTTATACACTGCCAGAGTTTTCTGGTAGAGGAAAAGGTAAAGTTGTTACAAGCAGACCTTGCAATGTAGAATTTGGGATATATCCATTAATTACTTTGACTTCACAATAAGGTGAATATAAAAAATTTAGGGTGCTAGATTAACTTCTAGTACCCTATTTTTTACGTTTGACGAAATATAAATAAGTGGAAGAATAGGTTTCCATGAAATAAAGATTTTATTAGAAAATTATAAGAGAAAGTCTTATAAA
>OHMW01000158.1_pt1 | contig 49350 bp, 27 predicted proteins | sample 1569391 | NCBI WGS metagenome assembly OHMW01 (sample SAMEA3879557, study PRJEB24766) | human gut metagenome | biome: human-associated habitat; feature: feces | place: USA | collected 1985/1987 | reverse complement strand
TAGCGCCGGGCTTGAGCGTGCGCTTTATCTCTCGCTTCGCTCGGTGCTTTATTTTTACCTTATGCTTGTAATTTACTTTGGTCTGCTATGCTCATTCCTCATTCCTCACTCCTCACTTCTCATTTAAACTCCGCTCCTATTAAAAACTTCCCCTTGATTATTCCCCCAAAAAGTGCTATACTATTGATAAGTAAAATTGCATGAAATCCTAACCCTAAGGAGGTAAATTTCTATGAATTGTACTCATTTCAAAAGCTACTATCCGTCCTCTGACGGACTTCATAAGATCGCGTATTACGTTCGTTTCCCTATCGGCACAGTAAGAGGTGTCGTTCAGATATCCCACGGTATGTGCGAATATTTCAGACGTTATGACGACCTCGCTGAGTTTCTCACAGGCTTAGGCTTCGCAGTATGCGGAAACGACCACCTCGGTCATGGCGACAGTGTGAACGACACCTCCGAGCTTGGCTACTTCTCTCCTGAACATGGTTGGGAAAACGCTGTTGAGGATATGTATACTCTCACAAAAATGATGAAGCACAACTACCCTGACAAGCCGTATTTTCTTCTCGGCCACAGCATGGGAAGCTTCCTTGCAAGAGCTTTTGTCACCAAGCATGGCAGAAACCTCACAGCGGCTATCTTCTGCGGAACAAGCGGCGGCATGGAGGGTATCCCTGCTTTGCTCACCCTTGTTGACAGCCTGAAAATACTCCATGGTGATAAATACAGGAGCAACGCTGTAAATAAGCTTGCTTTCGGTGCTTATACAAGAAAAATTACCGATAAAGTCAGCGAATATGATTGGATATCCCGTGACCCTGAAATAGTTTCCACCTACGAAAAAGACCCTAAATGCAACTTTATTTTCACCCTAAACGGCTTTGAAAATCTTGCAAAGCTTTTGTGGTATGTTTCAAATGAAAAGTGGTTCTCCACCTATCCGAAAACTTTGCCTACCTATCTTATAGCAGGCAGTGGCGACCCTGTGGGAAACTACGGAAAAGGTGTACTAAGCGTGTTCAACAGGCTGTCCCTCAACGGCTGTGACGTTGAAATGAAGATATACGAAAATGCACGTCACGAGCTTGTGAACGAAATCAACCGCCGTGAAGTGTATAATGATATTGCAGATTTTCTGCTCGATATCATAAGCTCTGAAATGTGTTCAGATTAAGCTGTAAGGGAGAGAAGTCAACGTGTTTGCTGTAGTAAACAGTGTGGGTCTGCTTGGGCTTAATGCCTTTGCGGTCAAGGTGGAGATAGAAGCTTCAAAGGGTCTGCCCTCTTTCGATATCGTGGGGCTTGCAGACGCATCTGTAAAAGAAAGCCGTGAACGTGTGCGTTCTGCACTGCGTTCAAGCGAGATAACATTGCCTCTGAGAAAAATAATCATAAATCTTGCACCTGCCGATGTGAGAAAAACAGGCTCGGTCTATGACTTAGCCGTGGCAGTTGCACTCTTGCGAATGGCTGACCTTGTTGATGACAGTATGCTTTCCACCTCCGCTTTTATCGGCGAGCTTTCTCTCAGCGGAGAAGTAAGACCTGTTCAGGGCGTTTTGCCTATGACCATAATGGCGCAGAAAATGGGACTTTCTGAGATATATGTTCCTGCCGACAATGTTCGTGAAGCTTCCGTTGTGGAGGGTATAAAAGCATATGGCGTAAGGTCTTTGCGGGAGCTTGTTTTTCACTTTGAGAAAAAGGCGGCAATAGTTCCTGCGGCACATTATAAGCCCACCGCTGAAAGTTATTTCGGAAGTCTTGATTTTGCCGACGTAAAAGGACAATCAGCGGCAAAAAAAGCATTGGAGGTCGCAGCGGCAGGCGGTCACAACGTTCTTATGATAGGTTCGCCTGGCTCAGGAAAATCAATGCTTGCAAAACGTATGCCGTCGATACTTCCTGCCATGACCTTTGAGGAGTCCATAGAAACCACAAATATCCATTCTGTGGCAGGACTTTTGGACAGCAACAGTCCTCTTATCACCACCAGACCTTTCCGTTCACCGCATCATACAGTTTCACCGGCAGGACTTTCAGGCGGTGGCTCTGTGCCAAAGCCCGGTGAGATATCCCTTGCACATAACGGCTTGCTTTTTCTTGACGAGCTTGCAGAGTTTTCACGCCCTGCCCTTGAGATCTTACGTCAACCTTTGGAGGACAGGCAGGTGACCATATCCAGAGTTTCAGGGTCGATAACATACCCATGTTCGTTCATGCTTATCGCTGCAATGAATCCTTGCCCATGCGGATATTTTGGTCACCCTACAAGAAAGTGCATATGCTCTCCGAAACAAGTTTCAAGCTATCTTTCCAAAGTCAGCGGACCACTTCTCGACCGTTTCGACATTCATTTGGAGGTCGCACCTGTTGAGTTTGCAGATCTTTCTTCCACCGCCAAAGAGGAGTCCTCAGCGTCCATAAGAGAGCGTGTTCAAAAAGCCCGTGACATACAAAACGAGCGTTTCAAAAGCACTAGCATAACCTGCAACGCACGAATAACTTCTGATATTCTTCACGAGGTCTGCCCTGTGACAGATGAGGCTTCAAAGCTTTTGGAGAACGTTTTTGACAGGCTGGGACTTTCAGCAAGAGCCTATGACCGCATACTTAAAGTCGCACGAACTGTTGCGGATATGGACGGTGCAAAGGTCATAGACAAAAAGCATATCGCAATGGCTGTTCAGTATCGAAGCCTTGACAGAAAATACTGGAATGGGTGATATGTGCGTCACATAAAAGCTGACAGGAAACGTGCGAACACTGTTCGCCCCTACTATGGTGTATTCAAATACATATGATAATTGCAGACGGTTTTTATGCCGTCTGTTTTTTTGTGCAAAAAAGTACGGGAACGCCCGAAACATTCCCGTACTGTCCTTATCACAATTCTATAATTATCCCTTAAAAATTCTATTCACAAAAAATCAATCTGCCACTGCGTTCTTTGCGATAACGTCTGCAACAAGATTTGCAGGAAGCGGCTCGTAACGTGCTTTTTCAAAGGTGAACACGCCCTGACCCTGTGTCATTTGTCTCAGAAGCAGTGTGAAGTCTGCCATTTCAGCCATTGGAACTTCGGCAACTATCTCTGTCATGCCCTTCTTTTCCGCAGGATTCATGCCCAGAACTCTGCCTCTTCTCTTATTAAGCTCGCCCATCATGTCGCCAGTGTTATCGTCAGGTACGAAAACGCTCAAGGAGCCGATCGGTTCGAGGAGAACAGGCTCTGCCTGACGCATACCCTCTTTGTATGCGATAGAAGCTGCCATTTTGAATGCCATTTCTGAGCTGTCAACAGGGTGATATGAGCCGTCCACAAGGATAGCTTTCAGACCTACTACAGGGAAACCTGCGAGAACGCCTTTCTTTACGCTTTCCTGCAAGCCCTTTTCTACGGCTGGGAAGAAGTTCTTTGGAACTGCTCCGCCAAACACCTTTTCTTCAAATACAAGATCGTCAGATACGCATGGCTCAAATTCTATCCAAACGTCACCATACTGACCGTGACCGCCTGACTGCTTCTTATGTCTGCCCTGCACCTTGACTTTCTTTCTGATAGTTTCACGATAGGAGATCTTAGGCACAGAAGTTTCTACTTCAACGCCGAATGTTCCTGCAAGTCTGCCCACAACTGAATCAAGGTGAAGTCCGCCCAAGGTGCTGAGTATCATTTCGTTTGTGGACGGATCGAGCTTGTAATCTATAGTAAGATCTTCTTCCATAAGTCTTGTCATTGCGGCGGATATCTTGCTTTCATCGCCCTGCTTTTTAGCTCTTACTGCCATTTTGTAGCATGGCTTAGGGAAGGTCATAGGTGCAAACTTAACAACTCTTGCGGAGTCACAGATAGTATCGTTGGTGTTCACATTCATCTTCATTGCAACAACGATATCTCCACAGCCTGCTTCGGCAACGTCTATCTGCTTTTTGCCCTGAAGCGTAACAAGCTTTCCGACCTTTTCGGTGCTTCCAGTGGTAGCGTTCACAACCTCCTTGTTAGGTGTAAGCTTTCCTGAAAATACCTTTATGTATGACATCTTGCCAACAAATGGGTCAGCAACTGTCTTGAATACAAAAGCGCTCAAAGGGTCGCTTTCAACGCAGGCGACCTCAACAGCTTCGCCGTCTGCAGTTTCACCTATCATAGCGTCCTTTTCTGACGGAGGAGGGAGCAGCAGGTCTATCTCCTTAAGGAGCATATCAACGCCTGAGAGGTCTGTGGAAGAAACGCAGGTAACAGGAGTTATAATGCCTGAGTTCATGCCGCTATGTATTCCGTCGGTAAGCTCTTTCTGTGTGAATGCTTCGCCTGAGAAGAACTTTTCAAAAAGCGCCTCGTCAGTTTCTGCAACGGCTTCGGACACGGCTTCGATAAGTCCGTCGATACGATAACCCATTTTCTCTGATACATCAGCTGTAGGCATATCAGTTTCAACTGCCTTGCCGTCTTCATACTTATATGCTTTCATCTCAATGAGATTTACATAAGAAACTATCTTTCTGTCTGCGATAACAGGCACAACAACAGGGCAAACTGTAGGTCCGAACTCTGCTTTGAGCTGAGTAAGAACGTTATTGAAGTTTGCGTTATCGTCATCAAGCTTTGTTACAACGAACATTGTAGGCTTGCCCATTTCCTTTGCAAGGTCATAAGCCTTGTGAGTACCTACACGAACGCCTGATTTACCTGATACAGTAATGAGTACGCAACCGCTTGCGGCAATGCCCTCAACAGCTTCGCCCTCATAATCGAACATACCGGGAGTATCAAGAAGATTTACCTTGAACTCGCCAGTTTCCAAAGAAGAAAGAGATGTGTAAACAGAACATTTTCTCTTTATCTCATCAGGGGTATAATCAGAAACAGTGTTTCCGTCAGTTATCTTGCCGAGCCTGTCAGTAGCTCCGCTTTTATATAGCAGTGCTTCAGTCAGAGAGGTCTTTCCAGAACCTGCCTGACCTGCAATAGCAATATTTTTTATTTTTGTGCTGTCGTATTTTTTCAAGTTGATCGCTCCAATCTATGCCGTTGGACGGCTTAATGTGATATGCAGTATAATTATATGTATCATTTACACAAAATATATCAACCGCATAAGATAATTATATACTATTTTCACATAAATAGCAAGGGTGGAAAGAAAATTTTCTTTCGTGAATGTGAACAAAGTTTAGACTTGTTATAAAGCAGATTGCACAAGGGGAGGAAGAAGTGAGGAGTGAGGAGTGAGGAATGAGAAGTGAGGAATGAGGAATGAGGAATTAGGAATTAGGAATTAGCATAGCAGACCAAAGAAAATTACAAGCATAAAGTAAAATAAAGCACCGGGCGAAGCGATTTTGCGGCGGCAGGACTTGCCCGAATATCTTTAGGGGTGCGGTTATCAGAGATGTGTGAATGCAAAAAAAGCCCTCCGAGCGTTTCGGAGAGCTTTTGGTTATTTTACCCTTATGATAGGCTGAAGCTGTATCCCTTCAAGAGCCGACTGAATAGTTTCGGGTATGAGTTCAAACTCAGCCACTATGGAGTTTGGCTTCTTTTCGCAGTTGTCCTGCGAATATGGTACAAAATAGTAGTTTCTCAGATTTTGCAGATAACCTATGTTTTTAGCACACCCTGCCAATGCGTCATTTGTCGATATGGCGATGACTACGGGACGAGCGTTTCTCAGGTGACTTTTTACCGCCATGGTGGCTGGAGTGTCCGTCAATCCAAGTGCCAGTTTCGCCGCTGTATTTGAGGTGCAGGGTGCTACTACCATGATATCACACATCTTTTTCGGTCCGATCGGCTCGGCTTCTTCTATGGTGCGTATGACCTTGCGGCCTGCTATGGTTTCAAGGCGTTTGATGTTTTCTTCCGCTGTGCCAAAACGTGTAGATATAGATGCGGCGTTGAAAGACATTATTGGCACAAGCTTTGCGCCCTGCTGCACAAGCCGTTCTGCGGCGGCAAATGCCTTTTCAAAGGTGCAGAAGGAGCCGGTCATGCAAAAGCCTATTCGTATGCCGTCAAGTGACATTCTTTGTTCCCCTTTCATTCAAAATGTCCGTGACTGTTCGGGCGATTATCTCTCCTGCAGTCATAGGTGCGGCTTTGGCTGGAAGTCCCAATGCCCATACCACACGCCTGTTCAGCTTTGCGGCAGTTTCATGATCCACTCCGCCAGGTCGGGAGGCAAGGTCTATGATAAGAGAGTTTTTATCCATTACGCCCAAAAGCTTTTCATCAAGTATCATGGCAGGGACGGTGTTTATTATTATAGTATACCCCGAAATGTTTTCCGCAAGAGCTGTGATAAGTTCTGCTTTATAGCCTGCGCCCTCAGCTTCTGCAAGCGCAGAAAGCTTTCTTGCGGATATAGTCACATCTGCGCCGACAGCCCGAAAAAGCTTAGCGCAGGCTTTCGCTACTCTGCCATAGCCAATAACCAGGACGGTCGAACCGTTCACGGTAACAGCAAGCTCCTGCATGGCTATTTGCAAAGCGCCCTCCGCCGTGGGGATACAATTTCTTATAACAAGCTCCTCTCGCTTATAGTAATCCTTAACATCGAAGCCGAGAGAGGAGAAATATTCTATTTGATCACGGCGGAGCAGACCGCCTGCCACGAGTGCATTTTTCTTTAAATGCGTTGAAACGTCACTGCATGATACCTTTACATTACGGCTAGAAGAGATATCCAGCCCGTCAGCTTTCATGAGAGGAAGTACGAGAACGTCCGCCTTTTCGGTGAGCTGATCGAGATGAGCGAGGGGGATAGTGTCCTCGCCTTTATCGTCCATGCCGTAAGTATAGACCCTGCCGATTTTAGTGAGAGCCTGAGCTGTATATGTTTGTCTTGCGTCACCGCCGACGCAGAGGAAAACTGTTTTTTTCATATGGATACCTCCTGTGGGACTATGCCTGATAGAGTTATATATAATTATATGTATCGGTAGGCTAAATGTTACCGGCAAAACAAAACGCCCTATCCCTGCAAAGCAAGAATTGCGGCGCTTTGATATGATATCATATTTCTATCTTGATAAACTTCGGCTCATGCTTTTTGAAATAGGTCAGATACTTAAAGCCTGCCGCCTGCGCCATTTCTACGCCTGCGGAAATATCTCTGCCGATATCTGCGGTGCAGTGGGCGTCTGAGCCTATGGTCAATATCTCGCCGCCGAGGGCTTTGTAGAGCTTCACATAGCCAAGGTCCGGAAGGGGCTTGCCGTATTTTTGCCTTAATCCCGACACATTTATCTCTATGCCCTTGCCTTTTTGGATAAGTGTACAAAAAATTTCTCTGATAATATCTTCATATGGAGAAAGATCTATTTGTATACCGCAATCTCCTTGGATATATCGCAGAGGATAGGTGAGGTGTCCTAAAACGTCTAACTTGCCCCATTTGCACATTTCAAGCATTTCTTTGAAATAGTCGTCAAGGAGAGCATAGATTTGCGACAAGTCCATATTTTTGTACTCTATCCAATAGAAATCGTCCTTGCCTTTATTCTGATGATGTGAGCCGATGATAAAATCAAGGCGTTTGTCTGAGGCTATCTCTTCGGCAAATTCTATATCCTGCAAAGGCTGACCAAGCTCTATTCCGCAGAGAAAATTTAAACCCTCCAGATGCTTGGCAGCTTCATACTGGGCGACTATGCTTGCGGGGGCATACTCCCCCGAGCCGTACATCATGCCGTCTTTCAGGGCTTCAGGATCACCATAATGGTCGGCTTTATAGCGGAAATTGCAATCGCAATGGTCAGTTATGGCAAATGCCGCCAAGCCAAGCTCTTTGGCTTTTGCTAAAGACTGTTCTACAGTTCCCTCACCATCTGGAGAAAAGCCTGTGTGGGTGTGCATATCTATAAGAGTTTTCATAGGTTCTCCTATCTGTACAAAAATTTGTGCTTATATAGAATTGTAAAGCTTTTCAAGCTGTTTTGCCGCTTCTGCCGCACGTCTTACAAAGATGTCAGGTGCAGCATTTCGGTACATGGTGGACTTTGACATATAAAGCTCTAATGACAATGGTGGCTGGTGGTCGAGGTTTTTGAGCTTTCTGAGAAAATTCTCAAAGTTCAGGTTGCCGTCAAACGGTATCATGTGTCCGTCGGTGTTGCCGTCGTTATCGTGGATATGCAGGCAGGCAAGCTTGCTACCGAACTTCGTCAGGCAATCGGTATTCTTTGAGAAGCAATTCTCATGACCCGTGTCATAGCAAAATTTCACGTTATCATGGTTTCCAAACTGGTCAAACAGCACGTCAAGAAACTGCGGGAGCTGGATATTCTCAAAGGCGATATCGACGCCGTTTTCTTCTCCACACTGTATTATCTTGGCGAAATTCTCTATACCGAAACGAGATACTTCGGGCGGAACAAGCCCGTCAGTGGGGTGGCATATCATGGTTTTTATGCCGTTTTCACCGCACACTCTTACACATTCAAGTGTTCGTTGGAGGATATATTCGCTCTCTGGGCATATTGTCCAAAGGGCGTTCATGCGATCGAACTGTGAATGGACGTTTTCTATTTCCAGTCCAAAATTTCGTACAATATCATACTGTGTGTATTTTAGTCCGTCAGAAAAGCCAAGCATTACACCGTCAAAGCCGTTCTCTTTTATAAGTCTTATACGCTCCCCAAAGGGTATTTTAAAGGTGAAGTCTGCAAACATACAGCGTTTCAATCTGTTTTCCTCCTTACCAAAAACAGCGGCAGAATTGCTCTGCCGCCGTGAAAATTTAGTTTTTGAGAGAATGGAGTGGTGCAGGGATCTGTCCGCCTCGATTGATGAACTTGGAAGGTGACTCTTTTTTGAGCGGCATAACAGGTCCGCAGCCAAAAAGTCCGCCCCAATCAAGTTCTTCGCCAACACCCTTGCCGATAGCAGGGATAACTCTTACGGCGGTGGTCTTGTTGTTTACCATACCGATAGCAGCTTCGTCTGCGATGATAGCTGAAATAGTATCGGCTGGGGTATCGCCCGGAATACATATCATATCAAGACCAACTGAGCATACAGCAGTCATAGCTTCAAGTTTTTCAATGCAGAGCGCACCGCTCTTTGCGGCATCAATCATGCCTGCGTCCTCAGAAACAGGGATAAATGCACCTGAAAGTCCGCCTATTCTTGAGCAAGCCATTACGCCGCCCTTTTTAACTGCGTCATTGAGCAGTGCGAGGGCTGCTGTTGTGCCATGTGTACCGCACTTTTCAAGACCTATTTCCTCGAGGATATGGGCAACAGAGTCGCCTACGGCTGGAGTTGGTGCGAGTGAAAGGTCAACGATACCGAATGGAACGCCAAGACGCTTGGAAGCGATAGTTCCAACGAGCTGACCTACTCTTGTTATCTTATATGAAATCTCCTTGATAACGTCGGATATCTTTGTGATATCAGCGTCAGGATATTTTCTCAAAGCGGCTCTTACAACACCAGGACCTGATACGCCCACGTTTATCATGCAATCAGGCTCGCCAACGCCATGGAAAGCACCTGCCATGAACGGGTTATCTTCAACCGCGTTACAGAAAACAACGAGTTTTGCTGCGCCAAAGCAGGCAGAGTCAACTGTTCTTTCTGCACACTCTCTTACAACGCCACCCATCATTTTGCAGGCATCCAGATTGATACCTGTTTTTGTTGAACCGATATTTACAGAGGAACATACTCTTTCAGTAGTAGCAAGTGCCTCTGGGATAGACTTGATAAGCTCGATATCGCCTGCGGAGAAGCCCTTTGGAACGAGGGCTGTATATCCACCGATAAGGTTTACGCCAACGTCCTTTGCGGCTCTGTCCATAGCGTGTGCAAATGGAACAGGTGAACACTTGCAGGCAGCGGACACGATAGCGATAGGGGTAACGGAAATTCTCTTATTTATGATCGGGATTCCAAGCTCCTTTTCTATCTGCTCGCCCACCTCAACAAGCCTTGCGGCTTTTGCGGTTATCTTCTTATAGACATTCTCGCAGGCAACGTTTATATCGCTGTCGATACAATCAAGCAGAGAAATGCCCATTGTTATAGTACGAATATCAAGACAATCGTCCTGTATCATTCGTATCGTTTCCAACACGTCATATGTATTAATCATTTTACAGAAATCTCCTCTTTAGATATGGTGCATACAGTTAAAAATATCCTCGTGCATTGTATGGATCTTTACACCCATGGTCTGACCAAGCTCTGTAAGTCCGTCTGCCATGGTAGCAAAATCGGAGTTGAGCTTTGTGATGTCAACAAGCATTATCATAGCAAAGAGGTCCTGCAAAACTGACTGAGTGACCTCGATAACATTCGCATTATATTCTGCACACTTTGTGCTTACCTTTGCAAGGATACCTACAGCGTCCTTACCTATAACCGTAACAACAGCTCTCATTAATAAGACCAGCCTTTCCAAATTCATTTATATATCTTCTATTATACCACACAGCGGAGATTTTGCCAAGAGTTTTAATTATAAATATTTTATTAACGTTGGGAATGCGTTTTATGGGGCGACGGTCAAGGCAGGTGGTTTGCGGTGAACGAAACGGGCGAACATTGTTCGCCCCTACCCATATTTTTACGAATTACAAAAAAATTCGTAAAAAAAATCAAAAACGTTGAAGTGCAAAAAAAGCGGGGTGTCAGATTTCTGCAAAACAAAAAACGCCCCCATTCAGGGGACGTTCTTGTATTATTTTTCTGTTCTGAATGGAGCAAGTGGTATGCCTGTTTCGTTGAAGATAGTTACCTCGCAATAGTTGAACCAGTTATATCTTGCATACAGAGGTTTTTCAACGGCGTCTGACTTGATGAAAATTTTGCTGCCGTTTATGGTGATATCGGCTTTTACGAACTCTTCGTCCTTGCCTGCTATCTCAAAGCCCTGTGCTTCGCCCTTTACTACAAAGCCGTTTTCGGCATGGTCAAAGCTAAGCTCTATACCGCCGTTTTTATACTCCAGCGACTTATAGATAGGTCCGAATGCTTTTACGTCCATGCCGTAGAAAAGCTTTTCTGCCTGCAAACAAAGTCTTTCGCCAACGGGTACTTTATTCTTTGGGTGGATCTCGTTGAACTCACCGCAATCTGAGATAACAGCTATTCCTGTATTTTTCACTGTCTTATATGCTCTCATCTGTGCTTCTCTTATTTTACACCAATGCTTATAATCAGGGTCGGCGGCATATTTGAACATTGGGAGCTGGACGATTATGAACGGAAGCTCGTCGTCGCCCCACTTCTCTCTCCAAAGCCTGATAAGAGATGTGAGGAGGGTATAATAGCTGTCAGGCTTATGGTCGTCAGACTCGCCCTGATAATAGAGGAAGCCTTTTATTGTATAAGGACAAACTCTTGACACCATGGTCTCAAAAAGTCCTGTTGGACGGAATGGGTTTACGCAGTTTATCGGGCCCGGCCAATTCTTATCGCCAAGGATCTCGTTGGCTTTCTCCCAGCTCATTGTTGGGTCTTTTTGCAGAAGCTCGCCGTATTTTTTATCCCACACACGCTCAAATTTCTGATAATCTCTGTATTCTTTTATCTGCTCCTCGACAGTTTTGCCCTCAATACGTTTTTCATACTCGTCTATGTAGCTTCTTATTTCAGCGTTGTTTTCAAGGGTCGGTCTGTCTACCCATGCGGAGGCTGATGTGCCGCCCCAGTTACAGCCGATAAGTCCTACTGTTACGCCAAGGTCTTTGGCAAGCTTTCTTGCAAAGAAGAAGCCGACTGCACTCCATGCCCTTGAATTATCCTTTGAAGCCTGCGACCATGCGGTATTGTTTTCGTCCTCATAGAACATTTCGTCAAGAGTGCCACGCTTTTGAGTGTAATAAAATCTTACGTTGCAATCAGGGGTGAGGTTTTCGAGGACTTCTTTGCCGCCCTTTGCGTTTTGAAGTTCAAGCTCCATATTTGACTGACCGCCGCAGAACCACACTTCGCCTATCATGATACGGCAGAATTTTTTCTCTGTACAGCCGTCTGAAACTGTCATTTCATACTCTCCGCCTGCACTCATTGGAGGGAGGACGGCTGTCCACCTGCCGTCGCAGACCTGCGTCTGGACTGACACGCCGTTAAGAGTAACTGTGACAGTTCTTTCCTCGTCCCCAAGTCCCCAGACTGTTATGTTCTTGTCACGCTGGAGCACCATATCGTTTGAAAAAATATTTGCTACTTTTAACATACTTCTTTCACCTTTCAATACCCATAAAAATTCAATATTCAAAAAATATCATCGCCTCAGGCGATACCTTCATTCCTCACTCCTCACTCCTAATTCCTCACTAATCAAAGAGTGTGGTAGAACAGAATGATATCCTCAAAGACGCCCTCTTTGTTTTCAAAGCCCTTCGGTACAGTGCCGAGCTTAACAAAGCCGAGGTTTTCGTAAAGCTTTACCGCCTTGACATTTGACGCAACAACGGCATTGAACTGGAGCACCTTAAAGCCTTTCTGCTTTGCTATGAAAAGACAATGTTCGACTATGACCTTGCCTGCTCCTTTTCCACGGCAGGTGTTTTTTACGGCATAGCTTGCGTTTGCGATATGTCCGCATCTGCCAACGTTATTAGGGTGGAGGATATACATTCCTACAGTTTCGCCCTCATACTCTGCAACGCCGCAGAATGTTTGTGATGCAAAAAACTTTTTCGCACCCTCATAGTCGAGGGTCTCTTTCTGTGGGAAGGCATTGCCCTCTTTTACAACTTCGTTCCATATCTCTGCCATTTCAGGAACGTCATCAATATTGTAACCTCTTACGGTCACGTTTTTCATTTTTGCCATTTTGGATACTTCTCCATAATAAAATTACTCTATAAATGACTTCATGCCACGCTCACGTCGCCAATCAAGGAACTCCTCATAAGTTCCCTGTCTGTCGATACAGCCGTCGGGGGTTATCTCAATTATTCTGTTTGCAACTGTCTGAACTATTTCATGGTCATGAGATGCGAAAATTACGACGCCTTTGAAATCTCTAAGTCCGTTATTTACGGCTGTGATAGACTCAAGATCGAGGTGGTTGGTAGGTCTGTCAAGCATTATAACGTTTGAGCCGAAGAGCATCATTCGGCTGAACATACATCTTACCTTTTCACCGCCTGAGAGAACTTTTACAGGCTTATATATCTCGTCCCCTGAGAAAAGCATTTTGCCGAGGAATCCTCTGAGGTAGGTATCTGTTACCTCGGAAGTGGAATATTTTCTTATCCAGTCAACGATGCTTTCGTCATTGTCGTTGAAGTAGGCTGAATTGTCGATAGGGAAATATGAACGTGATGTGGAAACGCCCCACTTAATGCTACCCTCGTCAGGCTCTTCTTCCTCTGCAAGTATCTTGAAAAGCATTGTGATAGCCTGCTCGGACTCGCCGATGAAAGCGACCTTATCGGTACGGCTGAGGGTAAAGGAAACATTATTGAGGAGCTTTACTCCGTCAACTGTTTTGGATATGCCGTTGACTTTGAGGACGTCTTTTCCAAGCTCTCTATCCATATTAAAGCCTATGAAAGGATATTTTCTTGATGAGGCAGGCATTTCCTCGACTGTGAGCTTATCAAGAAGCTTTCTTCTTGCGGTAGCCTGCTTGGACTTTGATTTGTTTGCTGAGAAGCGGTTGATGAACTCCTGGAGTTCCTTGATCTTCTCCTCGGCTTTCTTGTTCTGGTTCTTTATCATTCTCTGCATGAGCTGTGAGGACTCATACCAGAACTCGTAGTTACCAACATACATTTTTATCTTTGTATAGTCGATATCCACGATATGGGTACAAACATTATTAAGGAAGTGTCTGTCATGGGATACAACGAGGACAGTTCCGAAATAGTCGGCAAGGAAGTCCTCAAGCCAGCTTATAGCGTCGATATCAAGGTGGTTGGTAGGCTCGTCCAGCATGATAATATCAGGATTGCCGAAAAGTGCCTGTGCAAGAAGCACCTTGACTTTCTCGTTACCTGAGAGGGTGGACATCTGTGAATAGAGGATATCCTCGGAAAGACCAAGACCCTGAATGAGCTTTGAAGCGTCAGACTCAGCTTCCCAGCCGTTTAATTCTGCGAACTCGCTTTCAAGCTGTCCTGCTCTGTCGCCGTCCTCCTCGGTGAAGTCCTCCTTGGCGTAAAGCTCGTCCTTTTCTTTCATTATCTCATAAAGACGCTTATTGCCCATTATTACAGTTTCAAGAACTGTATACTCGTCAAATGCAAAGTGATCCTGACGAAGCACTGAAAGTCTGTCCTCTTTTGAGATCACTACCTCGCCTGTGGTAGGCTCTATCTCACCGCAGAGGATCTTCAGAAATGTTGACTTTCCTGCACCGTTTGCACCGATTATGCCATAGCAGTTGCCGTTTGTAAATTTAAGGTCAACGTCCTTGAAAAGAAGCTGACCACCGAATGAAAGGCTTACGTTTGATACTGTTATCATTTTAACTCTCCTATATCTGATAATTATACTTTGACACTTTATTATACCACACAAAGAGGCTTATGTCTACTTTTAATTATTAATTTTTCATCACTGCGCTTTTATGGTGCAAACGAGGTTTTGCTCTTGACGTTTTCAACAAAAAGTGTTATAATTGTTATGTACACATTGGCAATAGCGATAATTATTGCCCTGAAAATTCAAGAAATTAAGTCGGAAAGGATAACTTGAATATGAAAAAAGTTTTGTTCGCTTCTTCGGAGTGTGTTCCGTTTATCAAGACAGGCGGTCTTGCTGACGTTGTTGGCTCTCTGCCTAAGTGCTTTGACAAGAGGTATTATGATGTCAGAGTAATTCTTCCTAAATATTCCTGCATGAAACAGCAGTGGAAAGACATGATGCAGTACAAAACGCATTTCTACATGGACTTTGCAGGTCAGAGCCAATATGTGGGCGTGCTTGAATGCGTTTATGATGGCGTTACGTTCTATTTTATCGACAACGAACATTATTTCACCGGTGACAAGCCTTACACTGAGCATCACTGGGATATAGAAAAGTTCATGTACTTTGACAGAGCTGTGCTTTCTGCTCTGCCGCTTCTTGATTTCCGTCCTGACGTTATACACTGCCACGATTGGCAGACGGGTCTTATACCTGTATATCTTCATGACAGCTTTGCAGGGGGAGATTTCTTCCGCGGCATAAAGACTGTTATGACTATACACAATCTGAAATTCCAGGGAAATGACGGCGTTGAGCAGTTCAAGAGGATATCCGGTCTGTCTGACTACTACTTCACTATCGACAAGCTGAGAACGGGCGTTGATGGAAATATGCTCAAGGGCGGTCTTGTTTATGCTGACGCTATCACAACTGTCAGCAACACATACGCAGAGGAGATAAAGACGCAGTTCTACGGCGAGGGTCTTGACGGACTTATGAGGGCAAGGGCTAACGATCTTCGTGGTATCGTAAATGGTATCGACTATGTTGATTACAACCCTGACACGGACAAGAACATTGTTGTAAGATACAATTATGACAACGTGCTTGAGAAGAAGATACACAACAAGAGAGCAATTCAGGCTGAGCTTGGTCTTGCGCAGGACGACAACCGCTTTATGATAGGCATTGTTAGCCGTTTGACAGATCAGAAGGGCTTTGACCTTATTGCATACATGATGGAAAGAATGTGCGAACAGGGCATACAGTTCGTTGTGCTTGGCACGGGCGAGCAGAAATATGAGGATATGTTCCGCTGGTTTGCAGGAAAGTATCCTGACAGGGTTTCCGCTAACATTTACTACAGTGAGGAAATGAGCCACCGCATTTACGCTTCCGCAGACGCATTCCTTATGCCGTCACTTTTCGAGCCATGCGGACTTTCACAGCTTATGTCACTGCGTTACGGCACGTTGCCTATCGTTCGTGAAACTGGCGGTTTGAGAGATACTGTTCAGCCGTTCAATCAGTTTGAGAGGACTGGCACTGGTTTCAGCTTTGCAAACTACAATGCACACGAGATGTACAACACTGTTATGTTCGCAAAGTACATATTTGATGACAGACGTGACGAATGGAACGGACTTATCAAATCTGCAATGGCACAGGATTTCTCATGGCAGGCATCTGCTAACAAATATCAGGAAATGTATGACTGGCTTATAGGATAAGATAAATACAAAAAGCCCACAGGACTTTGATGTTCTGTGGGCTTTGTTTATGCCTTATGAAAATTACAATGTTTTTCTTACGTTCTTTGCGGCGGCAACAAGGTTTTCAAGGCTTGGAACTGTTTCTGCTTCGCCTCTTGTTTTAAGTCCGCAGTCAGGGTTTACCCACAATTTCTGTGCAGGTATCCTATCGAGCATTTTATGAAGAGCATTCTCTATTTCGTTCTCTGACGGAACTCTTGGAGAATGGATATCGTAAACGCCAGGGCCTACCTCTGTTCTGAAATTGTTCTCCTTAAGAACGTCAAGGATAGTCAGGTCGGAACGTGAAGCTTCAAAGGTGATAACGTCAGCGTCCATATCGTCGATATCCTTGATGATGTCGGCGAACTCGCTGTAGCACATATGGGTGTGTATCTGTGTATCAGCCTTTGCACCGCTGTGTACAAGTCTGAATGCAGGGATAGCCCAATCGAGATACTCGCTGTGCCAATCAGATCTTCTCAGAGGGAGCTTTTCACGGAGAGCGGCTTCGTCTACCTGAATTATCTTTATGCCGTTGGCTTCAAGGTCAAGGACTTCATCACGGATAGCAAGGGCTATCTGCATTGCTGACTCTTTAAGGGAGATATCCTCTCTTGGGAAAGACCAGTTAAGGATAGTTACAGGGCCTGTGAGCATTCCCTTAACAGGCTTATCTGTGAGGCTCTGTGCAAATTTTGACCACTTCACTGTTATAGGCTTTGCTCTTGAGATATCGCCCCATACGACCGGCGGCTTTACACATCTTGTGCCATAAGACTGCACCCATGCTTTTTCTGTGAAGATATAGCCGTCAAGGCACTCGCCGAAATACTCTACCATGTCATTTCTTTCAAACTCGCCATGAACGAGGACGTCAAGACCTATCTTCTCCTGAAGTCTTATGCAATCTATTATTTTCTGGCTTATGAACTTATCATAGTCAGCTTCGCAAAGCTCGCCTTTACGGAATGCCGCACGATTTTTTCTGACCTCAATAGTCTGTGGAAAAGAACCGATAGTTGTTGTTGGCAGGAGCGGCAGGCCAAATTCTTTCTTCTGTATCTTTTCACGCTCTGCAAACTCAGGAAGTCTTACAAAGTCCTTATCAGTGAGCTTTGCAACACGCTCTGTCACCGACTTATCAGCGCCGCTTCTTGGCTGTGAGAACAGTGCTTTATTTGCTTCCAGCTTATCACTGCACTCGCCCTCTGTGATGGCTTTAAGTTCTGCAAGCTCGGAGAGCTTTTCTTCTGCATAGGCAAAATACTTTTTATAGTCATCAGAAAGCTTGCTCTCGTTCTTGAGAGTATATGGAACGTGGAGCAGTGAGCAGGAAGTGCCCAGGACTATCTCGCCGCACTTATCCTTTATATCGTCAATGATAGCCAAAGTTTTTGCATAGTGGTTTTTCCAAATATTCTTACCGTTCACAACGCCTGCGAAAAGCACCTTGTCTTTCGGGAAGCCGTTCTTTTCAACAAGTTCTGCGGTTTTGATGCCCTCGATAAAGTCAAGACCTATGCCGTCAAAGGCAAGGGCGCAGATATCGTTATAGCAATCACGAACGTCGCCGAAATATGTCTGGAGGAGTATTTTTGCACTGCCCTTTTTATCCAATATCTTTGTATAGATATCCTTGAAGAATGTGATATCCTCGGCGGTCATATCCTTTACAAGGCAAGACTCGTCAAGCTGAATCCACTCTGCGCCAAGGGCTGAAAGCTTTGCAATAACGTCTGCATACACGTTCACAACGCTCTGTGCGATATCGCCGGCGTTCTTCTTGCCTGTAAATCTTGCAAGCTTAAGGAAAGTATATGCGCCTATGATAACAGGTTTTGTTTTCACGCCGTTTGCAAGGGCTTCGCTGAACAGGTCGAAAGGCTTTGTATCGGAAAGCTTTATTTCTGTATCGTCATCTACCTCGGGAACCATGTAGTGGTAGTTTGTGTTGAACCACTTTTTCATTGCAAGCGCCTTTACGTCGCCCTCGCTGCCCTGATATCCTCTTGCCATTGCAAAATATGTATCGAGTGGAGAAAGTCCAAGGGCGGTATATCTTGCAGGAACTGCACCGAGGAGTACGGCTGTATCGAGCATTCCGTCATAGTAGGAAAAATCGTTTGAGGGGATAAGGTCAAGACCGCTCTGACGCTGAACGTCAAGGTTTTCAAGGCGGAGCTTCTCTGCTGCTTTTTCAAGCTCTGCGGCGGTTATTTCTTTTCTGAAATACTTTTCTTCAGCGAATTTCAGCTCACGGAGAGAGCCTATTCTAGGATAGCCAACTATTGTTGTTTTCATATATCAAATTCCTTTCTTGGTTTTATTTCATAAGCTTATGATAATATTATATCGGTTTAATAGAAATTTGTAAAATACTAAAACTATTGTGTTTGCTATAGTTTCAGGCTATATCGGCATATACAAAAAAGCGGCACAGCATACACTGCACCGCCTGTTTACACATATTTTAGTCGCCGAATGCAACGCCCAGAGCCTTTGCGGTCTTGACGAGCTGGTGGTCGGCAGGGACGAATTTTGTTTTGCCTGCGACTTCTGAAAGTGGGTTTTCTGACACAACTTCATTTATCATTGCCACTGCATAGCCGTATTTATCGGCTGCGATAAGCTCTGCGGCATGGACACCGAACTTTGTGGCAAGCACTCTGTCATAGGCTGACGGACTGCCGCCTCTGAGCATATGACCAGGAACGCAAACTCTTGTTTCTCTGCCTGTAAGCTCTTCTATCTGCTTTGCAATTCTAGGGGTAGCAGTTGTAAGACCCTGCTCTGCACGGAGTCTTGCTCTTTCCTTCTTTTTAAGCTTTGCCTCTTCTTTATCAAAAGCACCCTCAGCTACGGCGAGGATAGAAAATCCCTTTGATTCTCTCTTTTCGCAGGCAGCGGCAAGCTTTTCGATATCATATGGTATTTCAGGAATGACTATCATATCTGCACCGCCTGCGATACCTGAATAGAGGGTGAGCCAGCCGGCTTTATTGCCCATTATTTCTGCAACGAGTATTCTTCCGTGGGAATTGGCTGTAGAATGAAGTCTGTCGATAACGTCTGTGGCTGTGTCAACAGCGGTATGGAAGCCGAATGTTACGCTTGTGCCCCAGATATCGTTGTCGATAGTTTTTGGCAGGCCGATAACGTTAAGTCCCTCGGTTGAAAGGAGGTTAGCGGTCTTATGAGTGCCGTTGCCGCCCAAGGTGAGCAGGCAATCGAGCTTCTGCTTTTTATAGGTTTCTTTCATAGCCTTTACTTTATCCACGTTATCTTCTTCGATGACCTGCATTTTCTTGAAAGGCGTTCTCTTTGTGCCGAAAATAGTTCCGCCTGTGGTAAGGATACCAGAAAAATCAGACTGCTTCATTTCCTTGCACATATTATTGATAAGCCCATAATAGCCGTCCTCTATGCCGATTATCTGGACGTCTTCGCCGAACTTTTCATAGCAAGCCTTTGCAACGCCTCTGATAGTTGCGTTAAGTCCCGGACAATCTCCTCCGCTTGTGAGTATGCCTATTCTTTTCTTCATTTTACCAAGTCCTTTCAATGAAATTCTATCATTATCAACGATATCAATACTTATCGCTTGTGCTGAAATCTTCTATATCGGCTTCGTCGGAAGGAGTGATATCCTGCTGAGTTTCCTCAGGGGTGGCCTCGCTTTCCGGCTCATCGTCAATATATGTGAACCTTGAAGTCTGATGCTCTTTCTTATCCTTTTCACTGTTCTCGCTAAGTTTGAAACGTGCTATCATATTCTTTAGTATAAGCGACTGGCTTGAAAGCTCTTCGCTTGCGGAAGCTAAACCGACTGCAGTTGAGGTATTGGCTGATACAACGGCTGATATCTGGTCTACTCCCGTATTTACCTGAACGATAGCTTCTGCCTGAGCCTCAGAAGCGTCTGAGATATTCTTTACGAGATCCTTTATAGTATTTGAATTGCTTACGATATTGTTCAGCGAATCAGCAGTTTCTTCGGCTATCTTAGAGCCCTTTGAAACAGCGGCAGACTGGTTTTCGATAAGTGAAGCGGTCTGCTTTGCGGCTTCGGCTGATCTTGATGCCAGACGTCTTACCTCGTCTGCTACCACGCCAAAGCCCTTTGAACCCTCTCTTGCGGCCTCTACGGCGGCGTTAAGGGCAAGGATATTTGTTTGGAATGCGATCTCGTCAATGACCTTGATTATCTTTGAGATCTCATCGGAAGCAGTATGGATAGCATTCATGGCATTTACCATGTTGCCCATATCGCTGTTGCAGTTGTCAACGGCTTCGGTATTCTTAAGTACGATATTATAAGCGTTCTTAGAGTCCTCAGAGTTCTGAGTTATCTGCTTTGAAACATCACTGAGGGTAGCGGAAAGCTCCTCGATCGCGGAAGCCTGCTGTGTAGAACCCTGTGATACAGACTGTGCGATATTTGACACCTGAACCGCTCCTGAGTTCACCTGCTCGGCTGACATATTGATAGAAGCAAAGGTATCAGACAGAGAGTCGAGTATCTCGTTAAACGTACTCTTTATTTTATAGAAGTCGCCCTTGAAAGTGCCTTCCATTCTGTGGCAAAGGTTACCCTCGGATATCTGGGTAAGAGCCACTGTGATAAGGTTGATATACTGTCTGAGGCAGACGATAGTTTCTTCCAGAGAGTTTGAAAGGACGCCAAGCTCGTCCTTTGAATACCACACGTCAACAGGGTCGGTAAGGTTGCCCTGTGCGAGAGAACGAAGTCTGTTTGTGGTAGAAATGATAGGCTTTGTTATCCTCTTTGCAAAAAGCAGAGAGAACAGCACCGTCAGGCACATAAGCACAACGCCCATTACAATGATATTAGTAAGTGCGCTGGAGCTTGCGGTGGTGAAGTCGGCAACATTTGTAACCATGACGACAGTACCGTCAAAATATGACGAACCATAATAGCCCACGATATAATTGTTATCCTTAAATTTATACTCTGTTGTACCGCTATTATTTGCAAGTATTTTCTCAACGGCATTTGTCACTTCCGTATATTCTTCATCTTTCTTACCGATCTCAAGGGCATTTTTACCTATCTGATCGGTATCCTTATGAAGAAGGATCTCTCCGTCTTTACCAACAAGATAAGCATAGCCGGATTTTCCGAAGGTATATTCATTAAGAGCATTGACAAGCATATCGCTCTGAATGGTAATACAAGCGACTTTTTGTTCTGTGTTGCCAGACTTTGTTGAAGCAAGTATAGAAAAATAATTCTTACCGCCAAAGGTATATATATCGGTTATGTAGGCCGAGCTTCTTTCGCAAGCGCTTATGACGTGCTCTTTTTCAACTGATGACGATACCATTTCATTATCTGTTGCAAGCACAATGCCATTGCCGTCAAAAACTGTAAAATTCAGATAAAAGCCTGTGTTGTCTGCAAAGCCACTTTTTACCGCCTTCAGTCTGTCAGCGTCAGTTTTTGCCCCTAAAAAAGAATCAGACTTTACGGTCGAAACTATATTATTCGTATAAGAGCTGATCGTCGAGTCAAAATTCTTAGCCGCCTGAACAGCCAGTGGTTCAGCGGTGCTTTTGAGCGTATCCTTTGCAGAAACGTTTATAAAATACACGGAAACCAAGCTGAGCAGCACCGTGATGATAAGTGCGATTGAAAGCATTGCCAAAAGCAGCTTTGAACGCAACGTTTTCATATACAGTTCCCCCTTATGAACTTGTTTTAAACGCAGCACACAACACTGCGATATTACGTGTTTATTATATCATAATTGCACAATTATTTCAAGTACCACAAGCATATTTTTTGTGAACTTATGATGCAATTAATGATATGGAGGTGAATAAGAATAGGTAAAAAGGGGGTAAATAAAATATGTACATAAGTCTAAGGATAAGAAAAAGGGTGATGCTTTGTGTTATAGCTGTGCTTTCTATGCTGGCGGCGGTGGCTGTTATGCCGACCTTTGCAAAAGAAGAAAAAACAGATGGGATAAAGCTTCCGATCTTAATGTATCACAGCATCGTAAAAAACGAAGATCGCAGCGGTGAGTATGTCATAACGCCTATCGAGCTTGAAAAGGATCTGCTTTATTTGAAGCAGAACGGCTACACTACTGTTTTTGTAAATGACGTTATAAGATATGTGAAACGTGGGGGCGAGCTGCCTGAGAAGCCTATTATACTGTCCTTTGATGACGGCACTTACAACTACAGAGAATATCTTCTGCCTCTTCTTGAAAAATACGATATGAAAGCCACTGTATCTATTGTGGGAGCTTACACTGACGCTGCCTGCGAGGAGGCTGAGCCTGATCCTGCTTACTCTTATCTTGACTGGCAGGACGTTTCGGTGCTTCGTGACAGCGGTCATGTGGAGATATGCAATCACTCTTACGATATGCATAATCTTGAGGGCAGGCGTGGAGTCGGTCAGCTAGAGGGGGAAAGCTACGAGGATTACCGAAAGATATTTCTTAACGACACCACGAAGCTTCAAACGCTTTGCGATGAACACTGTGGTTTTCAGCCAAACGTTTACACCTATCCTTTCGGCATAACCTGCGAAAGTGCAAGTCGGCTCGTAAAGAATATGGGGTTTGAGGCTAGTCTTGGAGTAGAGGAAAAAATCAATATAATAAAAAAAGAAGATGAACACTGCCTTTTTGGTCTTTACAGATACAATCGCAGCGGGATCATCTCCACAGAAGAATTCATGAAAAAAGTTTTTGGAGCATAAAAAAAGCAGCCCCTATTGGAGCCACTCTCTAAACTGAATCACCATCAGCATATTCACATTATACTCTGGCAGGTGTCGAAATTATACTTGTTTTTGTGTGATTTTTGTAAAAAAAATGTGTATTCGTGTAAACAGGGTGACAAATGCTGTCACAAACAGCCAAAAGCACGTTGATACGTCACTTTTGGCTGTTTATCATCTCTTTACACAGAACTTATTTATCCTTTTTGCCGCCTTTGATCTTTCCTCTTATCCAGATAATTATTACGACAAGTGCGATAACAAGGACAATAAGGACGATAGCAAGGGCTGTATTGAGCATCTTTTTATACTGGTCCATAACATTTGCGTTTTTGGACACGGCAGATGAAGTATCGGAGCTGTCTTTCTTTTGGACGGTCTGGGTCTGCTGTTCATCTCCGCCTGCGGCTCTTATTATGGTGACAGTATAGGTGGCGGTATTGCCGTCAACGTCTGTGACGGTTATGGTTCGTACATTTTCGCCCACCTGACACTCGCTTGTGCCTGTATACCATATATAATCAGAGGGGCTTGCTGTTGTTCCCTCTATCTCAACATTGGTAACGGAATTGTCAACGTTCACTGTATAGTTATAGACATTATAGGCAAAGGCAGGAGAAAGCTCACCGTTATCCACTGTCAGGGCTGTAAGAACGCCTTTATCGGGTATGCCGTTTGAAGGTGCGGTCTTAGTGGTAGTGGTGGTAGTGGTCTTTTCGGTGGTGGTCGTGGTTTCTGTTTCGGTCTTGGTTTCCACCTTATCGCTTCCAACTGTTATGACACAATAGGCGGTAGGCGAGCCGATAAGCTCTGAATCAGGGGAATATATCTGACAGCTTTGCAGGCTTATATTTGCATTTCCTGCCGACAGACCTTTGAACGTAAAGCTGAAATCCACTTCTGAAGAGGGGGTATCAGGAAATCCGTTTACTGTAAGAACTCCTCCGCCGCCTGAGGCATTGTCGCTTGACACAAATTCTATAACGGAATCATCATAGGCGATATTTGCCTGAACGCTTCCTATCTCTGAATCTGCAGAAAAAGTCACGGACACTTCAAACTGCTGATCGGTCATGACGGGGTTTTTAGGCGGATAGAAGAAAGCCTCCCCTGTTGCATGGGCAGTGAGAGCCGTCATTGGAACTGCAAGTGCGGCTGTCAAGAGCGATGAGAATATTCTTTTTACAAGCTTTGTTTTTGTGGTCATTGCTATCCCTCCCGATAACATGGATAATTATTTGGTATAAACTTTGGCTATATCAGACCACTGTCCGAAATAGGTCTTGGTCCCTGTGGCTGTATAGCTTCTCACACGGACGAAATATGTCTTTTGGCTTTTAAGATTTGTTACGGTCTTTTTGTCGGTCTTATTTGAGGTCACCTTAACTGTCTTTGCATCGCTGAAAGATATATTTTCAGCGTAGGATATCTCATAGCCTGTAGCAGAGCCTTTCTGTGCATAGTCTATATAAAAGCCTTTTTTCACTGGCATAAGCTTTTGTATGGTCTGCCTTGCAGGGGTGATGACAAAAGACTTCGTTATCACTCCGCCATACGAGCCTTTTCCTGTTACTGCTACCTTAGCTGTGCCTATATTCTTATTGGAGGAATATTTCACTATATAGTCTGTGCCGTTTTTAAGGGTCTTGCCCGAATATGTGACCGTTATGCTTTGGGTGATGTTCTTGCCTGTGAAAGACTTGTTTTTTATGCCTGCGACCTTAGCTTTGGCAATATCATATTTTGCGGTGGTCACGCTCTTTGTATCAGACCATGCGCCGTTATAACACTTGCCGCCGACTATTGTATACGAACGCACTCTTACATAATATTTTTTCCCTGCCGTCAGGTTTGAAACTGTCTTTTTATCCGTTTTGTTTGAGGATATGATCAAAGTTTTTGCACCTGCAAAGTCAGAGCGTGTACTGTACTGCAGTTCATATCCTGTGGCTGAACCTTTCTGAGCAAAGTCGATAAAAAAGCCTTTATATCTTGTTTGCAGATATTGTATCTTCTGTTTTGCAGGACAAATGGTAAAAGTTTTTGTTATCGTACCCTGATAGTTGCCCATGAAGCTTATGGTTATTTTTCCAACGCCTATTTTTGTATTTGAGCTATAGGAAACAGTATAATCATGTTCAGGAAGAAGAAATTTTCCTCCGTCCGTTACCATAACGTCAGGTCTTATAGGCTTGCCTGTGTAGGAGAGCGTATCAACATAATAGACGCTTGTCAATTGGGCGGACTTTGGAAGAATGTCGAATGCTTTAGCTATAGTGCCGCTGTATCCGCCAATGCCTGTTATTATCATTTTGCCCTTGCCTGCGGCTATATTATCGGCATAGTCAATGGTATAGTCTTTATTATTTGTCAAAGTGGTATCGCCATAGGAAAGCGTTATACTGCCTTGAGCAAGCTCATAGCCTGTGAATGTCATATGTGTTTTAAAGCCTGATATCTCGCAGTCTTTTATAAGCTTTCTGTCGGTATAGACCGCCTGCACTGTCATATGAGCTGTGACTTTTGAAAAGTCTTTATCCCAGCCTGTAAAGCGTTTGCCTTTTATGGTCGGTGCTTTGGGCGGATCGGCACTTTTGCCGTATTCTACGGTCTGAGATGACAAAACTGTGCCGTTTATATCAGTGAAATCAACCGTGCAGGTATTGGCTTTCCAGCCTGCATAAAGCGTCTTTGAGCCGTCTGAAAAGCTCACGGACGTTATAGGTTCGCTCTCAAGCTGTGAGTCGGCATACCAGCCTGTAAACTGTGCGCCCTCTTTTGTGGGGGCGGAAAGCTGTGCGGTTTCGCCCTCGCCAAGCTCATCAGTGTTGAGGGAGCTGTTTTCGCCACCGTTAAGGATATAATCTATCTTTGCTTTGTCACTTGGGGTAACTTTTGCGGAAACTGTGGTGTTTTCTGTGAAAACTGTGTTGCTGTTCACAGGTTCACCTTTACGATACCAGCCGAGAGTGTAGCCCTGCTGAACGTTCACATTCGGGAACACGGCTTTGCCTGCATAATCGGTGCAGACTTCTATGGTCTGTGCCACAGCGGAGAATGTTATCTTATGGGAAGCCTGCTCGCTATATGAGGTCTGGCGCACAAGAGTGCCGTCCATTGTCCACTTTGCGCTGTCTTTGAACTTTTCACCGTAGGTATTCATTGCATATGCCCCTTGAGAAAGTGCATTTTTTGCAGAAAGGCTTGAAACCAGGCTGTCGCTGTCATTGCTGTAACAGCCGTATGCGTTCACAACGGAAACGGCAATATCCCTGCCTCCTATAAAGGCATTTGTAATGGCGGAGCTGTTTTCCCTTAGGTTTGAAGAACACTCTGTTATGATACCGCAGGATTGTCTTCCTATGACGCCACCTGAATAGACTTCTCCTGACACTGTGCCGTCAAAAGTGCAGGCTTTTATGGCTGTTCCTTGATAAAAACCCACTATTCCACCTGCGTAATCGCCTTTCACTATACAGTTTTTCAGGGAAATGTTATTTATCTCTGCACCATTTTTTATGTATGCGAAAAGCCCTGAATACTCCACTGAAGAGATAACTGCGTTTTTTATAATATGTCCGTTGCCGTCAAAATAGCCCATGAATGGGTTTTCAGAATCGCCTACAGGTGAGATAGTTTTTCCGTCAAAGTCAAGGTCAGCTTCAAGGGTGACTAGCTTGCCCTCGAAGCTTTCGCCACTGCTGACACGCTTTGCAAAGCTTCCCCACTGGGCTTCTGTGGTTATAACAAGGGCTTCGTCCTGTTCTTCTGCGGCGGAGATAAGGAGCTTTTGTGCGTTTGAGATATCGTTCTTGGAAGCAGTTTCATCTGCAAGCACCGTTCGGGCGTTGTTTGCTTCTCTTTCACAGCCTGCAAGGGTGCCGTACTTCGCAAGGGTGGTTTCAAGTGAACTTTTATCGGGCTTTGCAGTATCATCAGTGTAAGCGTAGATAAAAAGACTTCCTATGGAGTCGGTCTTATCTGCTCCAACGTCAGACCAATATTTGCCGTTAAGGGAAACATAGCTTTGCCCTGACTGCACCTTTGATGTTCGGTCGCTTTCTGCAAGGAGATATCCCCTGCCGCTGTCGCCGCTGAATTTTACTGAAATGGAATATTTCTCGCCCTCTTCAAGGAGGATATCCTCGGGAAAGTCAACTGTATAAAAGCCGTTTGCGGACACTGAGCCGCTTATCTGCGTTTCAAGGACGCCTATAGGGTCGCTGTCGGAAACGTTGGTATAGACGCTTAGGGTGTAATCCGCACTGCCAGTTTTGCCCACATACATAAAGCCTGCTTTATCAAGCTTTTCATCGGCTTTAGCGGTGAAAACATTTGCACCGTAAACAGAGCCGTCGTTGCTGGCGTTCACAACATAGCCTGTCATTTTGCTGTAGTGATATGTATTATCACAGCTTTCTTCAAAGTCATAGCAGCAAAACTGTCCGAACTCTGCTTCGTCATAGGACACCCAATAGAAGCCGTCATTGTCCTGATCTGCGCCCCACGAGCCTTTCACAAGCCATGCGCCGTTATTGGCAGGCTTATATCTGAAATTATCCTTACTGTAGTTATCGTCCCAGCCCACCACTGTGACGGAATGATTTATGATAGTGTTTTTTGAGGCGTCGGGATCATAGTAGGCAGTATTGTTATGATTCATATAGCCATTTCCTGCAAAATAGCTTGCGGAAACTGCTCCAAGCTCCATTATTTTACGCTTCACCTGCGTGGTGCTTGAAAGCTCCATGACATAATTCAGCCTGTATTCGCTGACGCTTTTCTTATTTTCGGAAACTATCATATTCTCTGTGCCGGATTCTAAAAACGGCTCGTAATCCTCATAGCATAGTCCCTGACCATTTGCAAGGGCGGAGGCCGCAAAGAGCCAGTTTCCCCCTGATGAAAAATCGTCTTTACCTGTGGCTGTGCCTGAATTTGAGGACAGCACCAAGGCAGGCACGGAAAATTCTGCGGAGGGGTTTTCAAGCCCCTTTTTTATAAGATCCTGCTCCGCACAGGCAAGGGCTGAGAATGCCCAGCAAGCACCTGTCGAAGCCTGATCTTTTACTGTTGTGATCTCTCCTGAGCTTCTTGGGTCATAGGTGGATGGGAGCTTTCGGGCGGCTAGTCTTGCAGGGGACTTTATCTGATAGTCACCGTCTGTGCTTTTGGCCACGCCCTCTATCTCATAGCTATAGCCGTTATGGGTAAAGTTTACGGGAACGACTTTTATGCCGTTATCCTCGTTGGCAAGTGCAAAAGTCTGCGCCGAAAGCTGAAAAGCCAAGAGCAAAGCTGTCAAAAGCCATGCCGCACCTTTCATTCTTCTCATTTTCCGCCCTCCTGTTTATCTCAGGTTATGGTTATCTTTCTGGTATACTCGTTTGAAATACATCTGCCATATGCCGCTGTTTCTCTAAGTCTTACTGCGTTCTTTTCAAGGAAAGCAACACGCTTTGCATGGTCGGAGATATCCTCAAGCTTTTTCAGCGAAGTATCATACTCCAAAGTTCTGTTCTCAGCCTGCGCAAGTATGCGTGTGCCTGTGCGGTTAAAGGCAAGTATCCTGCCGTATGGCACTTGTCTGATATCGTCTTTTCTGATGCCGAGAACAAGGTGCAGGACCATTCTTCTTACTCTTGCCATGGTGATATTCTTTGACTTTATACGCTGTTCAAAGATATCCATAGTTTCAGGGCAGGAGCTTACGACAGACATAAATCTGTTGGCAAGGTGTTCGTCGCAGTCAGGGAGGGCAAGAAAATCTTCTCTTGAAGCTGTGCAGAGCTTGAAAAGCATTTCTCTGCCTGCCTGCCGGGTAAAGGACGGCTTACAGCCCTCAAAATCATATGGAACAAATTTCTGCCACTCACCGCCCTCTTTTATAAGCTCTCTTATATGAGAAGCCGAAGCAAAATCACCAGACTCTGCCTGAGAATCATGTGCAACAGCTTCACGCTTTACGGCATAAGGCACTAGCCACGGGGCTATACGCTTTGCAGCCTTTATATACTCCACTGCAAGAACGTTATTGGGTGTGGAGAATATCTCTTCGGCGGTTCTGCCATAAAGACCTATGGAGGCTTCATACATAGCCTGCGGGTAGGTCTTTCCCTGAGATAAAAGTTCTCTTACCTGCTGTGAATTTTCAAGCATTGCGGATATTTCAGCTGCCTGTTCAAGGGCGTTCCTATCACCGCTTTCACAGCCGAAAGACAAGGTCGTTACCACGTCCTCCCCAAGACCTGCAAGAAGCCTTACTGCACTTCTTGCAAAGACCTCACTGTTTGAGCATGAGAACGGGCATGGCAGTTCTATAACAAGGTCTGCACCGTTTCTTATAGCAGCCTGCGCTCTGTCATATTTTGAGAAAACAGCCGCTGAGCCACGCTGCACGCAATCGCCGCTCATTACTGCGACGATACCCTCTGCGCCAGCCTGTCTTGTGGCTTGTATCTGATATTTGTGTCCGTTATGGAACGGATTATATTCCGCAACTATTCCCGCAATTTTCATTTTTTACTCCTCTTTCTACCCTATGCATATTTTATTCCGTCTTTCAAAAGCTTACTGCGAATTATGATACTAATATGTTAAGCCCTAGTAAAAAAATTGTGCAATATGTATATTTATGAAAAAAGCTCTTGAAATTTATCATTAATATTGATATACTATAAGTATATGATATTATGGGCTTAAAGTCAAGCCCGTTATCTGACATATTATAATCGGGAGGAGATTTTTTCCAATGAAAATCTTAGTTGTAAACGCAGGTTCATCATCACTTAAATATCAGCTTCTGGATATGAAGGACGAGTCTGTTATCGCAAAGGGCAACTGCGACCGTATCGGTATCGACGGCCATGTGAGCGCAAAGACAGGCGACGGCAGACATATCGAGGAGGATTGCAATTTCCCTACTCACACTGAGGCTTTTGAAAAGCTCGTTGAGGTACTCACATCAGGCGAAACAAAGGTCATCGACTCTATGTCTGAGATATCAGCCGTTGGTCACAGAATAGTTCAGGGTGCTGAGATATTCAAGGAGACCTGCCTTGTAACAGACGAAGTTATCGACCAGATCGACTCACTGGCTGAGCTTGCACCTGTACATAACCACCCACACGCTCTTGCACTGAGAGCTTGCAAGGCAGTTATCCCAGCAGGCACACCACAGGTAGTCGTATTCGACACTGCTTTCCACTCAACAATGCCAAGAAAGGCTTATCTCTACGGTCTGCCATACGAGTGCTACACTGATCTTCATGTAAGAAAATACGGCTTCCACGGAACATCACACAGATTTGTTTCAGGCGAGCTTGCAAGAGTAATGGGCAAGCCTATCGAGGAGCTTAAGATAGTTTCATGCCACCTTGGCAACGGCTCATCTATCACAGCTATCAACGGCGGCAAGTCTGTTGACACATCAATGGGCTTTACTCCTCTTGACGGTCTTGTAATGGGCACACGCTGCGGCTCTGTTGACCCTTCTGCTGTTGACTATGTTGAGAAGAAAATGGGCTTCACACCTGACCAGATGACAGAATACATGAACAAGAAGTCAGGCTTCCTTGGTCTGTCAGGCATCGGTTCTGACAACAGAGATATTCAGGCTGCTGCAAGCGAGGGCAACGAGAGAGCGCTTATCGTAAGCGAGATATTTGCTTATCAGATCAAGAAGTTCATAGGCTCATACGCTGCTGCAATGAACGGTCTTGACGCTGTTATCTTCACAGGCGGTATCGGTGAGAACGCACCTGAGGTAAGAGCGGCTGCTTGCTCAAATCTCGATATCCTCGGTATCCACATTGACGCTGAGAAGAATCTCTGCCGTGGAATACTCAAGGAGATCTCCACTGACGAGTCTAAGACAAAGGTTTACGTTATCCCTACAAATGAGGAACTTCTCATTGCAAGAGATACTCTGGCACTTATTTCTAAGTAATATTTCAGATAACATTAAGGACGGCTTTCTTATGAGAGCCGTCTTTTTTTGCGCATAAAAAAGGCACAGGAGAGGTTTTCCTATGCCTTGATTTGTTTGATAAGACCGCCAATTTTCATGTAGGGACCGGCGCCCTCGACAGCCCGATTTTGAGAGTGTAAAAGTTTGAATTATCACGAAGTTTTGTGGGTTGACGAAATATCGAGAAGTGGGACGTCGTATTTGTTTGAATGTACGATATTGGCTATATACGTTTTCCAAACACCATTGTATCAGGTCTTAACGCCTGAGAACTGCGTCTGATAAAGCCTGTAGTAACAGCCCTTGGCGGCGATAAGCTCCTCATGGCTACCCTGCTCTGCAACACGTCCTCCGTCGATAACCACTATCTTATCGGCGTCACGGATAGTGGAAAGTCGGTGAGCGATGATAAGGGACGTTCTGTTTTTCATAAGAGCCACCATTGCGGACTGAATGTGCATTTCAGTTCTGGTATCAACTGAGGAAGTGGCTTCGTCAAGAATAAGTATCTTCGGGTCGGCAAGCACTGCTCTTGCTATGGAGAGAAGCTGACGCTGACCTTGTGAAAGGTTTGAGCCGCCCTCGGCAAGCACTGTGTCGTAACCCTCGGGAAGTCTTTCTATGAACTCGTCTGCGTTCGCAAACTTTGCCGCCGCCTTTATTTCATCAAGGGTGGCTTTTTCTCTGCCGTAGCGGATATTCTCCTCTATGGTGTCCTTAAAAAGCACTGTATCCTGCAAAACTATGGCTATGGAACGTCTGAGCTTGTCTTTCGGGATATCGTAAATGCTCTGACCGTCTATGGTTATCTCACCGCTGTCAACGGGATAAAATCTTGTGAGAAGATTTACTATGGTGGTCTTGCCAGAGCCTGTTGCACCGACTATGGCTATTTTCTGACCTGCTTTTACTTCAAGATCGAGGTCTTTCAGCACCTGCTTTTCAGGAACGTACGAGAAGTCGATATGCTTGAAGTCGATATCGCCTTTGACGTTTTCCACCTCAAAGTCAGCCTTGCCCTCGTCAGTTTCCTTATCGGCGTCCATGACCTCAAAGATACGCTCTGCGCCTGCTATTGCGGTCTGGATATTTGCAAACTGGTTTGCAATCTCATTGATAGGACGTGAGAACTGTTTTGAATAGAGTATAAAAGCCTGAATAGTTCCCACTGTTATAAAGCCTTTTATTGCGAACCAGCCGCCAAATGCAGCGATAAGGATAAAGCCGAAATTGGATATTAAGTTCATGCAAGGACCCATTACACCACCGAATATCTGAGCTTTTATGCCGCATTTTTTCAGATTGTTGCTCATTTTCTCGAACTTGTCAACAGCGTCCTGCTCTTTGCCATAGGAAACGACCGTTCTATATCCGACTACCATTTCCTCAACTTCGCCGTTTATCTCGCCAAGAAGCACCTGCTGTTTGATGAAGTATTTCTTCATATACTTTGTGAGTACGCCTGAAACGAATATGGTAAGGAACACTGTAGACAGTGAGATAAGGGTAAGAAGCGGTGAATACAGAAGCATTATGACAACTGTTCCCACAATTGTAAGCACACCTGAGATGAGCGAGCCTATAGACTGAGAGATAGTTGTGGAGATATTCTCGACGTCGTTTGTCATACGGCTCATTATATCGCCGTGGCTATGGGTATCGAGATATTTTATAGGAAGTCTTACAAGGCTTGAGAACAAGTCTTTACGCATGGTCTTTACTGTGTACTGTGAAAGCTTTGCGGAGAATATTCCCTGCATATAGGTGAAAACAGAGGACAGGAGATAAACTGCCCCAAGACCTATGAGAGTTTTGCCAAGTGAACCGAAGTCAACGCTTGTTTTCTTTTTGGTGAGAGTAATGCAGTCTATGGCTATCTGCTGGATAGACGGTGCGGCAAGGTTAAGCAGAGTTATGATGAGCATTACACCGATAAGAGCGAAAAACAGATATCTGTTCCTGCCTATATAGCCGATAAGCTTTTTAAGGGTGTTCTTTGCGTCCTTAGGCTTTTCCATTGTGAGCCTTGCACCGTGCGGTCCGCCCGGCTTTCTTCCGCCGGGTCCCATTGGAGACATTGGAGGCATTACACTTCACCTCCTGACGTTTTTACCTGTGAAGCGTAGATATCCTGATATACTTCGCAGGTCTTTAATAGATTTTCATGAGTATCGCAGGCACAAAGCTTGCCGTGGTCGAGGACGGCTATCCTGTCGCATGATTTTACGCTCTGGATACGCTGTGCGATTATGATAAGGGTAGTGCCGTTCATTTTGCGGTCTATCTCCGCGCGGAGCTTTGCTTCTGTGCCAAGGTCGAGGGCGGAGGTGGAATCATCAAGAATGAGGATCTCAGGTTTTTTAAGTACCGCTCTTGAGATAGAAAGTCTTTGCTTCTGACCGCCTGACAGTGAAGCTCCCTTTTCGGCTATAATACCCTCATAGCCTGCAGGTATCTTCTGAATGAACTCGTCAGCCTGAGCTGCCTGTGCAGCGGAGATGACCTCCTCATGAGTAGCGTTTTTGTCGCCCCACTTTATGTTGTCCTCAACTGTGCCTGAGAAAAGCTCGCTCTTTTGCAGAACTATGCCAACTTTCTTTCTAAGTTCATCAAGCTTGCAGTCCTTGACGTTCACGCCGTCAACAAAGACTTCCCCTGCTGTGCAATCGTAAAATCTTGGGATAAGGTTCACAAGGGAGGATTTTCCCGAACCAGTTGCACCTAGTATGGCGACACTCTCGCCTGACTTTATATCAAGGGTAAGGTCTGAGATAACAGGTCTGCCCTTGGTTTCAGGATAGGAAAATGAAACGTTTTTAAAGCTCACTGTGCCCCCTGTTTTATCTGAAAGGGAAACGCTGCCGCTTTTTATAACAGGGTCAGTTTCGAGGACTTCTCTCAATCTGTTTGCAGATGCGGAAGCCTTTGCGAGGGTCTGGAACATCATAGACATCATCATTACGCCATGCAAGACCTGAGTAAGATATGTGATAGCCGCCATGACCTCGCCGACCTTCATATCCTGCGCCTGCACCTGCCAGCCGCCTATAACTATAACGGCAATAACAGACAGATTGAGTATTATCATAAGAAGTGGCTGAAGGATAGCCATAAGGGTCTGAACACGGAGGTTTGATTCCATAAGGCTTATATTTGCATCGTCAAAACGCTTTTCTTCTGTATCCTCTCTCACATAGGCTTTTACTACTCTTGCGCCTGTGACGTTCTCCTGAACCACAGAGTTTACGCTGTCAAGACGTTTTGCAACAATAGAATAGTATGGGTTTGCCTTTTTGAGAATTACTATCATCATGATTATCTCGACAGGCAGTGCACAGAGAATTATGATACCGAACCTGACGTTCAGGGTGAGCATCATGATTATTCCGCCGAAGAACAGCAGGCTGTCACGCACCAACATTCTCAACATGAAGTCTACCATTTGCTGGATAGCGGTTATATCCGCTGTAAGACGTGTTACCAATGAGCCTGTGGTGAACTTGTCGGTCTGTTCAAATGAAAGACCCATGACACGTTTAAAAACGTCCACACGCAGATCTCTTGAAAAGCTTTGGGAAGCTATCCCGCCGAATGCAGAAGCCGCAATTCCGCAAGCTCCGCCGCCTATAAGAACAAGGAGCATGAGAAGTCCCGTTCTTATGATAAGATCCATATCCTGACCCAGCACGCCATCGTCAACTATTTTTGACATAAGCTTTGGCTGAAGCAGGTCGCCCAGCACTTCTCCCACCATGGATAGAGGTGTCAGCACCGCAAACAGTGCATAGGGCTTCAAGTATTTGCTTAGTTTTACTTTCAAAGCAGTTCCTCCTAAAATTTTATTTCAGGCTACTTATACGCAGGGGAACATTGACGGAAGATAGCAAATGCAGAGCAGTGAGCTGTCAAGGACGCCAGCCCCTACAAAATGTGTGATATAACTTTTTATGTAGTGGCGAACAGCGTTCGCCCGCATTGCTTTTGTTTTGCTAATGATCCACATCAAACTATCCATGCTGGTGACAAGGCAGAGCCTTTGAAATCACAGCCCTAATTGTGCATTATCTCAAGTTCCTCAGAAAGTTCCTGCGCTGTCATTTTTCTGCTGAGGGAGGCTTTGTCTATCATTATGGTAACAGGCTCTTTTCCGTGGATATCGAACCAGTTGTCAGAGAACACGCAGTCGGCAGTTTTCAGGCTGAGGCAAACGCTTTTGGCGTAATTCTCGGCACAGAATGTCAGGGCGAATTTATCCTCGCTTTCTAATATGCCGTAGGTTATGGCAGGCTCTAAGAATGTAAATTCTTTCGGGCGCACAAAGAGGGTTGTGCCGAAGCTCAGCACCTTGCCGTTTTCCATAATGGAATATTCGAGATATTTTTCACGAGGGTCGGTACGGCTGACAAGCTCCTGTGAAAGGTCTATGTCAAGGACGTTTTGTGCGGTAAGAGCCGGAACGCCCACGGATTTTTCGCCGCTTTGCAGAATTTCAGCTTTATTGTTTCTCAGCTTCCATCTTACTATGCCCTCAAAGGCTGTCATTCGCTCATTGGATATGTTAAGGACAGGCTTTTTTCTATGGGTATCGTCGCAGGAGATAAGGCATGGAGCGTAAAAACGCTTTGCATAATAATGCAGACCTTTCCACCTGCCGAAATAGTCGATACTTGACCATGAGATAACAGGGTTTGAATCATTCACCTGCCAATAGGCAGAGCCCATACATCTGCCCCTTGCTCTTCTCATATGCTCAACATTCGAGCGTATGCAATCCGCCTGAACGAGCTGAGAGGAATAGATGAGCTGTTTGAAATCGTACGGATATCTCACCATTTGAGCAAGATAATACATTATTTTCTCGTTGCCCTGAACGCACTTCTGATGTGCCGCCATAACCGGTGAGCAAAGGTCAAAGTCGCCCTTTGTTTCATCGGCAAAGGCACGGCAGGTCTTTATATCAGGCAGGCTTTCAAAGCCGTATTCTGAGCAGAAGCGGTAATAAAATTCTCTGAACGCTTCGATAGGCTTGAAGTTGTGCCAAACGTCCCAATAGTGCATATCCCCTGCATGGTTTGAGGAAGCGTCCTTGAAGCCTCCCCCTGATGAAGGTGATGACGGCCAATAGAATGTGTTTTCGCATGGGTCATAGGCTTTAAGCACCTGTGGGATAATATCCTCAAAAATGATAAGATAGTCACGCTTTGCTTCCTCGTCCTCGGGGAGACCCCAATATTCCCATGCGGATTCTATCTCGTTGTTGCCACACCACAGACCAAGAGAGGGGTGGTTTCTCAGGCGGATAACGTTGTCACGAACTTCCCCTCGGACAGTTTCTTCAAACTCCTCTATGAGCAGATATGCAGAGCAGGCGAACATAAAGTCCTGCCATACTATGATACCATTCTCGTCGCAGTAGTCATAGAAATACTCGTCCGGATAATAACCGCCTCCCCACACTCTTATAAAGTTATAGTTTGCGGCCTTGCAGTCTGCAAGGAGCTTTCTTGTTTTCTCCTCGTTACAGCGTGTGACTATCTGGTCTTCGGGGATATAGTTTGCGCCCATGGCAAATATCTTCACGCCGTTGTTTATAAAGCAGAACTCCTCGCCCCACTGATCTTTTTCACGGCTGACAGTTAAAGTTCTAAGACCTATGCGCTGTGTATTTTTATCTGCGCAAGCGTCATTTTCATCATACAAAGTCACAGCACAGCTATAGAGTGGCTGTTCGCCATAGCCGTTCACCCACCAAAGCTGAGGGTCGTTTATCACAAGTTCAGTTTCATAATATTCTGCACTGCCCTCCAGGCTTATATCAGCTTTTGCGGCGATGTTTCCCTGCGGGTCGGATATTTCCACCATAGCTTTTTTACAGCCGTGGTTTTCTATATGCAAAAGGGCTTTCAAAGTCACTTTGTTCTCGGTATGTTTCTGGCTGTAGTAGACGTCAAGTATACGTCCTGCAACTGGGACGATAAGGGATACACTGCGCCATATTCCCATGTCAGGGAGCATTGGACCCCAATCCCAGCCGAACATACAATGGGCTTTTCTTATATGTGTATAGCCTGTCATGGTGGAGTCAACGCCCCAAAGGTGACGTTTTTCGTCCATTTCTTTTATGTATCTGTTTGGCGAGGTTATTTTCACTGCGAGAGTGTTGTCCCCCTCTTTGATAATACCATGGACAGGAAACTCCCACACTCTGTGCATATTGTTCACTCTGCCGAGGTGAATGCCGTTGAGATAGACGTTTGCTATGGTATCAATGCCGTCAAAGTGCAGGACAGTATGCTCGCACTCCACTGCGGCCTTGTCTGCGGTGAATGTAGTTTCAAAATCGTAATCATCATCACATATCTGTGTTGAGATATACTCGTTCTCACGATAATATGGGTCGGGTATCTTTTTATAGTCAAGCAGGGTCTTATATACAGAGCATGGAACTTTGCAATCAAAGCTCTCCTGCGAGCCTGCTTTTTTCATTTTCCAGTTATCGTTAAGGCTTACTGTTATACTCATTATTTTTCTCCTTATTTATCATGAACGCAGAAAAGGTTTGTTTCCCATGCGGGGTAGTATCTTTCCTGACGAATATAGAATTTGTATCCTTTGCAAAGGCTGTTTATATACAGAGGCAGGGTGATGTAATCATATGGTCTGTGATACAACGCACTGCATATTTTGGGAGCATAGCGTGAAATGGTATATTCACTGCCTTTGATAGCTTCTAGGTCTGCTCCCTCAACGTCATATTTTATATAGGTGCATTTTTGGCCTGCAAGAACGCTGTCCAGACTTCTTGCACGAACCTTTTTTCCTGCGGCATCTACTCTGCCCTGTCTGCCTGCGCCACCTGCGAAATAAAGCTCGGTATCAATGCTCCATGCGGCGGCATTGTAAAGGCTTATATTGTCATTGGCTTTTAGATTTTTCAGGCATTTCTGAAAGTTTTTTCTCTCAGGTTCGAGGGCATATATTCTTTCATACTTTCCCCCTGTGCGTGAGATAAGCTCTGCGGCAGTGTCGCCTGTGTATGCTCCCAAGTCGCAGTATATCTCGTTTTCTCCAAGGGGAAGTATCTCGGTTATCTTGTCCTTATCCGTAAATATCTCACGAAGATAAGAAAGCTTGCCTGTTATCTTGAACGCTGTCAGCTTTTCAAAGGTAAGCTTTGAAATATCGTCATCAAAAAGGCGGTAAGCTTTTTCAGCCTGAGAATACATTGAGAGAAGCTTTTCCTTGCTGAAATTTTCATCGCCTGCAACGCACATTTCCGGCACTATGACCTCGCAGCTTTTTTCAATATTGTCGATACGCTCCATTATCTCAGGCAGGCTCGTGCCAAAGCCAAGCACAACTGTGATATTCCCAAACTGCGCTTGCACCTGAGAGAAAGTCTGCACCTTAAACCCTCTGAAACTTTGTCCACGGACAAAATCGTCGCTTGCAAAAACTCCTGTGCATTTTATGCCAAGTCTATCAAATTCATCAAGAAGCTTTTCCGCTCCATCGCCCATGCCGTATATGAATATCGGCTTTTCGCAGGTCTTGAGCCTGTCCCACGAGCTTTCAAGGGACTGAAAATATTCTTTTGAAAACATTCACACTTTCCTCTCCAAAAAAGGCTCTCACAGAAAGATCTGCGAAAGCCCCTTATTCTTATAGAACTTTATATGATATCGTCATCGATATCAAAATCATCATGATCATGGCAATGACCGCCGTCACCGCCGACCATATCTCTGCCCCTTACACGGTATCTATCACGATTTATATTGATATACTTATCAAGCTGTGCAAGCACATCTCTTGGTGCTTTTATGGACTTGACTTCCTTAATAGGCGTATCAACGTCTTTGACATTCATTACTATTGTGCCACAGCCGAACATTCTTTGTCCGAACGGCAGGACAAGCTTTTTGTCGATGACCCTATAAAGGTCAAGCTCGTCTTCCTCTATGCTAAGAAAACCCTTGCGTGTTATAAACTTATCTTCTGTGAGAAAATATCTTGTAAATGATATAGGCAGACCAAAAATCGTTCTTTTCTTATCTGTCCAAATGTAATTGATAACGTCTTTTTTCATAAAACGACGTCGCCTCCCTCAACATTATCTATAATTTTTTACAAAGACATCATTGCAAACTGGTGGCACAAAAAGCTGCTGACCATGTTTTTGCAACGATCCTCCCGTATATTTTACCACGCAATAAAGCTTTTGTCAAGAAATTATCTTTTGTAAAAGCTATGTAAAAAAAGGGAAAGCGAGGGCTTTATTAATGAAAATTCGTTCATTAAAAAGAGTTATGGCTGTTGTTCTTACAGCATTGCTTGCTGTGACAGCAATGCCTTCAGGTCTGACAGGGCTTTTAAGTGTAAAGGCTGCAGAACCTGAGATTACAAAGACAACAACTACGTATGACTTCACTAAGTCAGGAAAGTGGAGTAATGTTGCAACTGTAGGAGCAGTTCTTCCTGATAATTATGGAATTATTTTAGGAAAGGCATCAGGATCAGGAGTAAGTAATGATGGAACATTAAGATTCCGTAACGGAAATGTATTATATTTTCCGATTAAGGATGATACAACAAAGGCCACTGTTACAATGATTTGTAATGGTGATAAGCCGGACAGACTTGTAATTTTTGGTGATAATACTAAAGATACTACATATAATGTTGCAATGTCATCAAAGGGTAAAACTGTTACAGTTGACGATATTGACGATTATATCAGAACAGTTGAAGGAAAGAAATATCTCGCATTAGTTTCTAATGGTGATATTAAAGCAAAGACTATTACAATTGATGAATATAATCCGATTAATTCTGTCACAGTAAGCGGTACAGTTGAAGATGCTGCACAAAGAGGAGTTAAGAGCATTAAGTTCAAGAATCTTGATAATGATAAAGCAGCAGTTGTTATTGCTGATATTGATGCTTCAGGAAAGTATACAGCAGTATTAAAAAGAGTAGCCGGTAATACTAATTATATTGCAGTTATTACAAAGGCAGGCTCTAAAGTTGATGATACAAATGATGCTAATAAGTTTACCCTTACAGGTAATTCAGCGACAGCAGAAGTTAATTTTAAAGCTGTTGAAGCACCGGTAGCCACAGTAGCAGGTACATTTACAGGAGTGCCTGATGCTGCATTAAAAGGTGATATTGCTGTAGAATTAGTACCTGATGATACATCACTTGATACAGTAACATTATCACTTACAAAGACAGCTGATGGCAATTATACATATGCACAGGAATATATTGTTCCTGATAAGGATTATGCAGTTGTAATTAAAAATGCAGATGATTATGAAGTTATAGAAAAAATTAATAAGGCAGAAGGCAAATATTCAGATGTTGCAATTAATGCATCAAAGAAGCCGGTTGTTGATGTTAAAGGTTCATTTGTTACTTCTGATAAGAAGAATGCTAATGTGACAAAGATAACATTTAAGAATATGGATACACCTGATTATACATATACTTTTGATGTTTCAGGAAAATCATATAGTGTAAAGCTTCGTGCAGGCGAATATGAGACATCTGTTGAATGTGAAGGATATACGGCATATGACCATGTAAGTGTTGGTAATACAGCAGTGTCTAATGACGTATACCTTAATGCACCTGAAGATACATCAGCAGTTGCTTATGAAGCAGAAGTTAAGGTAGGTGCAGGTCAGAAGTTTGAAAAGATTGCAGATGCAGTTAAGTATATTGCAAGAATGGAAAGAAGTGAGGATGAGAGAGTAACAGTTGTCCTTACTGATGATTTATACAGAGAGCAGGTAATAGTAGATACTCCTAATATAACAATTAAGAGTGCAAAAGAGAGTGGTTCAACAATCACATGGTATTATGGCGTTGGATTCTCTTATTATAGTGCAAAGAAAACAACTGATGGAAAAAATGGTTCATATTATGATGAAGCATGGGCAGTTGATAAATATTATAAGACAGCAGTTGAGCAGAATCCGGGACATTGGGGTTCAACGGTAAATCTTTTTGCAAATGCAAAGGGATTCAAAGCTGAAAATATTACATTTGAAAATTCTCTTAACAGATATCTCACACAGGAAGAACTTGCAGATGGTGCAGATAAGAATGTAACTCCTGCATGTACGGCCAGAACAACAGAAAATATTGATGTTCGTTCTAAAGCAGCTAAAGAGAGAGCAGCAGTTATCTATATTCAGGCTGACGATACAGAATATAAGGATTGTAAGTTCCTTAGCAGTCAGGATACTGTTTATACAGGTGATGCACAGGAAGTTTCATATTTTAAAAACTGTGTAATCGAGGGAACTACTGATTATATCTGTGGTGACGGTAATCCTGTATTTGATGAATGTACATTAAGCATGTACAGCTACAGCGATATGGAAGCAGTAGCAAGTTACATTGTTGCTTCTAAGGCAAAGGGTAAGCATGGATATATATTTAACAATTGTAAGATTGTTACAACATCATCAACTGGTCTCAAAGCTACGTCAAAGAATATTCTTGCACGTGCATGGGGAGCAGGAACAGTTACATGGCTTAACACAGAAGTTGAGTCTGCAAATATGATTGATCCTGTTGCTTACAAAGATATGAATGCAAAAGTAAAAGATGCTCATTATTATGAATATAATACACATACACCTGATGGAACAGCAGTTGATACATCAGCAAGAGCAGAAGGCGTTACAATTCTTACAGCAGAAGACGCTGCAAAAATTGATATTAAGGCATTACATACAGCAGGTGAGTGGATAGTAGACAAGGAAGCAACAGCAGAAGAAGCAGGAAGCAAGCACAAAGAATGTACAGTCTGCGGACATGTAATGGAAGAGGCTGTTATTGATAAGCTTACACCTCCAACACCAGACCCAGAACCAACACCTGATAAGCCAGAAGCAGATGTTGAAGTTAAGGGTGATGCACCAACAATTAAAAATGATGCAGATACTGTAAAGGAAATCGAATCATCAGTTAAGCTTACAGATGAAGAAAAAGAAGCTGTTAAAGCTGGTGCTGATATTAAATTTAAAATTGTTGTAAAAGATGAAGTTAAGGCGGGAGATAAGGAGCTTATAGATACAAAGATATCTTCACTTGTTAATAATGGTGTTGTTGGAAAAGTATTCGATATCACAATTGAAAAACAGGTTGGCAATAATGCAGCAGTTAAGGCTGAATTTAATTCAGAAATAACATTAAAGGTTCAGGTACCGGAAGAACTTATTAACAAAGATGATTCTAAGACAAGAACATACAAAGTTATAAGAGTTCATGATGGTGAAGTTACCGTTATTGATAAAGAGAACTGTGTATTTGATGAAGAGACAGGTTTAATTACATTCAAGACTGATAAGTTCTCAACATATGCAATTGTATATGAAGATGCAGCTAAAACAGTTGTAACACCTGGCAACACAGATAATAATCAGCCGGCAGCACCTGAAACAGAAAAACCAGCTGCAGAAGGTTCATCCCCAAATACAGGTGATATGGGTATGATGGCAGTTGTAATGATGATGTCATTAATGGCAGCAGCAATGCTTGGTGCAGCGTATGTATTATTTGCACAGGCTCGTTCAAGAAAGAGAAGTTAAATTCTTGAAATTGAAAATACGTATTGTGGGTTTGTTTAGAACGTGAAAATTAATAATGATGCACATGCTTAGGGGTAAAGCGTGTGCATCATTTTTTGTTGTGTTCGGGAAGCATTTTTAATATAGAAATAACAAAAAGAAATAGATAATTTGCAAAAGATTTTTGTAAAAGAGTAAAAAAACTGTATTTTAGAAGCTTGAAATAAAAAATAAGTGGTCTGATATCAGATTATATAGTACAATCTATGAACAATATTTCTTGAAATAATAGTCATACGCATGAAAGTTGTGCATTATGTACAATTGAGTGCGTTATTGCAATTTTTGGGGAATGTATAGAAAAGGAGGAAAGAGTTATGAAGTTCAAGAAAGGCAAGAAAGTATTGTCTTTAGTTCTTGCAGCACTCATGGTGCTTTCTGTTATGCCTACAAGCATGCTCATTCAGAAAGCAAACGCCGCAACAGCTTTTGAAGGCGGCAAAGAAGTGGCTGACGGAACATGGAAGGGCTGGACATGGTCTGTTTTTGGTAACAGTACAGCCGTTGCAAATAATACAATTAAAGAGAATTCAGATGGCAGTGTTACACTTGAATCATCAGGAAAAAAGGGTAAGATAGCATCTAAGAATGAAGGAATTGATTTCCTTTATTACAAAATTGAAAATGGCAAAGATTTTACTATCACAACAAAGATGACAGTAGATTCATTTGCTGTTACAAATCAGCAGGCTATGGGTCTTATGGCAAGAGCGGCTGTTGGTGAGCATGAAAATTCAAAAGATGTTGACCCATTAAACAGTGCTTTTATAGGTGAAGTTACTAAGACAGATGTATTTGCAGCAAGTTATCGTATAGCAAATGATACATTTAGTGCATTTGGTAAGGCTACAGAAACACAGCCTACAGTTGAAACCGGCAAGACATATGACCTTGCAATCCAGAAAATCGGTGACAGCTTAATCCTTTCAAAGGACGGAGTTGTATACAAAGAAGGAAAAGCTTCTGAGATATTCACAGGCGACGCAATGTATGTTGGTGTATTTACATCAAGATTGGCTAAGGCAACATTTAAGGATACAACACTTACAGTTACAGATACTAATTCAGATGTAGTTGTAAAAGATGTTACTAAGCCTTCAAAACAGGAGTATATCCAGGGAAATACATACAATGATATTGACCTTGCAGGATTTTCGGCAAATGTAACACTCGGTGGTGTTGAAAAGACAATCACAGCAAAAGACTGCCGTATAGAAGTACCTGATTTTTCAGAGATAACAGATAGCGGCAAGATTGTGCTTGATTACTTTGGTACAAAGATTGAAATTCCTGTAAAAGTAGTAAAAGAAGTAGTTACAGATATTAAAGTTGATTACAATCCAATCAAGACAGATTATCTCTTAGATGAGAGTATTGACCTTACAGGTCTTGAAGGAAATGTTGTATATAACAGTGGTGTGACTAAGAAATTACAGGATCTGATTGCCGCAGGTGATGCAGATACAACTGTTTCTTATGATTTTTCTAAGGCAGGCAAGACACAGGTAACAATCACACATACACATGGTGATGTTACAAAAGAATATAAATTTGATGTAAATGTTTCTGATGCAAAGGTTACTAAGATTGAACTTGCTGGTCCAAACAGAACAACATTTTATAAAGATGTTGTTTATGATGTTGATGCTTACAGAGACGGTGTTTTGGTAACAGCAGAATATTCTGACGGTTCATCAAAAGTATTGTCAGCAGGATTTGCTGTTGAGGCAAAGGGTGATGCTCTTGATACAACAAAGACAGGTAAGTATACATATGTAGTTACATATGGTGGAAAGACAGCCGAGTATACTCTTGAAGTTATAGAGAGAACAGTTCAGTCACTTGAAGTTACAAAGATTCCTGATAAGACAACATATTTAAAGGGTGAGGATTTCTCAGCTGACGGTCTTCAGGTATACGCTGTATATGACAGCGAAGAAAAAGTTAAAGTTGAATCACCTAAGGTAGATTCATCAGCATTTAACAAAGACGAAGCAGGCGAATATAAGATTGTTGTAAGTGCTGAAGTTGATGGCAAAGCACTTTCTACAGAATTTACAGCAGCTGTAAGAGATAAGATTGATTACAAATATAATGACCTTGAGTGGAATGCAGTAACATTCGGACAGTCTACAGCAAATGCAGAAAAAGCAACTGTAACGGACAATGAAGATGGTTCAAAGACAATTACTGTAGAAGCTAAAGAGGGCGTAGGTAAGTGTACCGATGATGGACAGGATGGTATATCATATTATTATACAGTACTTGACCCTACAAAAGATAATTTTGAAATTACAGCAAAGATAAAAGTTGATTACTTTATAACAAAGAAATCAGCTGATAATCAGGAAGGTTTCGGTATTATGGTAAGAGATTCTATCGGACCTGACGGAGATTCATCAATTTACTGTTCTAATGCAATGTCGGTCGGCGGATATTATGGTGCATTTAATGTATTCGGAAGATACGGCGTTGCTTCAGCAGCCGATGCAAGCGGAAAAGTAAATTATACACTTGTAAATAAGGGTAAATCTGAGAAAGTAACAGAAGATGCTCCTAAGACATTTACACTTACACTTAAAAAAGATAATACAGGCGTATATGCTACAATGTTAGATGAAGCTGGAAATGCAGTAAATAAAATTGACGGAAGTAAGACATGGTATCTTCCTGCTGACACATTTGAAAAGATTGAAGGCAATAAGATGTACTTAGGTTTTATGGCATCCCGTGGAGCTAAGATTGAAGTAAATTCAAATGATATTGATGTTAAGATTACATCAAGAGAGGCTGATGCACCACAGACATTTGCACCTGTAAATGCAACAAAACCTACTGTAACACAGGCTTCATTAAGAGAGACAGCAGATGAAGATTATGAATACAAAGTGACAGTTAATACAAAGGGTCTTCTTACTGTAAAGCAGGATGGAAAGACACTTGCAAGCCAGCAGGTAGTTGAAGCTGGTACATACTCATATCCTACAAAACTTACAGTAGGCAATAACAAGTTCCAGATTCAGTTTGAGCCTGATGCAACACAGAATATTAATCCTAAGGATACTATTACACAGAACAATACAGTAGTAAGAAAAATATATGCAGCAGTAGAAACACCGATTTATGTCTCTGCTGACGGCAGCAAGTCAGGTAATGGTACAGTCGAGAATCCACTTGATATTCAGACAGCTCTTACATTCTGTCAGGCAGGTCAGGCTATATATGTAAAGGGTGGCACATATAACCTTTCATCATCTGTAGCTATTAAGAAATATAACAATGGTACAGCTAAAGATATGAAGATGCTTGTGGCTGACCCTGATAATACAGAAGATGTAGTGTTTGATTTTGCAGGTAATGATGGCAAAGCTACAGGAAATACATTTGATGTTTCTGGTGATTACTGGTATGTTGAGGGAATTAAATTCCTTAACGGCGGCGGCGTAAGAGTCGGTGGTAATCATAATATATTAAAGAACTGTGATTTTGCAGGACATACTAATTCAGGTCTTTCAATTTCAAGAACTGATGGTGCTACAGAACAGAAAGACTGGCCTTCATACAACCAGATTATAAGCTGTAATGCTTACAATAACAGAGATAAGTCAGACAATAATGCAGATGGATTTGCTGCAAAGCTTACATGTGGTGTTGGTAACGTATTTAAGTACTGCGTAGCTGCATATAACGCAGATGATGGTTGGGATTTATTCTCAAAGAGCGGTACTGGTGCAATCGGTGAAGTAGAAATCTACGATTCAGTATGTTATGCTAATGGTTATGTAATTGAAGATGGCAAACTCGTTAAGACAAAGGGTGACGGTAACGGCTTCAAGATGGGCGGCAGCGGTATCGCCGTAAATCATAAGGTTTACAACAGCTACTCATTTGGTAATGCAGCTAATGGTTTCACAAACAACAGTGATCCAATGGGCGAGTACATTAACTGTACAGGTTACAACAACGGAGGTTCAAACCTTGAGCTTCACGCATATACAGGTGTGACTGCACAGTTTGTAGTTGAAAACTTCAAGTCATTTGCAGATAACTCATGGGAAAATGAGGAAACACTTGCAGCTCTTACATCAACAGAAAAAGATGCAGAAGCTGATATTATGAATATGATTAAATCATCAAGCAATTTCTTATATGACAAAGAAACAGGTAAATCTGTTAATGCTGATGGTGTTGAACTTACAGCAGCTAACTTTGTAAGTCTTGCTGAATTCAAGGATTATCTCCTTGGTGGAATTGAAGCAATTCAGAGAAATGAAGATGGTTCAATCAACTTAGGCAACTTCCTTAAATATACAAATGCTGCTGATAACGGAACAGATACACCGGCAGGAAGTGACACATCAATTACAACACCTGATACAGGTGACAGAGTAATGAAAGTTCTTGTTCCTTTAATTATCGTTATGGTAATTGCCGTTGCAGGTATCGTATATGTTGCAGTTTCTTCAAAGAAGAAAAAAGAAGATAAGTAAAATAATACAAAAATGTATTTTGTAATTATTTGAAATGTGAAAAACACCGTATCACAAGTATGTGATACGGTGTTTTTCGATTGAACCGGTTATTATTATGATTAATTACAGTTATTGTTACTGTTATTAAGGTCTCTGACCGAGTCCGCCTTCAAGCGTGATAGTTTCGCCTGACATATATTTGAAATCAGGTGAACCAAGATGTACGCATACGCGTCCGATGTCCTGTTCAGGATCACCGAAACGACCGGCAGGAACAGCTCTCAAGCTCTTCCTGCCGGTCGTTAAGTTTTTGTTCGTTACGTCCTGTAAGAACAAGATTTTATTTTAAATGTTTTTCAACGTAATCTTTAATTGCCAGATTGTCAGCAGGCATCTGGCAGCCTACGATATACATGCCGTCATTGTCTGATGAACGAATGATTTTACCTTCAAGAACGGAGTTGTCAGGAAGGTCGAAGTTTTCAATCTGCACAGAGATTTCAGAGCCCTTGCTGTCTGCAAAGAATGAATTATCAGCAAGGAAAGCAAATCCGTTAGCACTGATGTTGTCAAGCTTTCCGGAGTAAGTCGTACCAGTCTTTTTAACTGTAATAGTACATCTGTTAGATATATCAAGACGAGGATATTTACGTCTGTTTACAATACTAGGACGTGTAGTTATCGTTATTGTTAATGTATTAGTTGAACTGCTGCCGGCAGTTAATCCTGATGTAGGATTAATTGTAGCTTTATCCCAGCAGTAAAGAACATTACCAACAGTTACCTGTACTTTACAAGGTGTATTTTTTGCTACATTAATTGAATTATCAAGGCGTACCTTTATGCTGTTACTGTTCTGTTCAAGGAATTCACCGGGATATTCATTAATGTTACCATTTTCGGAATCAATAAATAGGCTCAGTTTCATGCCGGGCTTGATGTCGTCAATTCCCATGAAACCGCCGATGCCAAGTTCACACATAAGTCCCTGGATTATTTCTTCAATGTTATCGATATTTGAAGCACTTTCTTCGTATTTACTTACCATTCGCTTGCTTGTTTCATCAGATTCATTGATGAAGCCTGTCATTGTATCGACAATGTTATATACTTTTTCCATGTTATCGACAAGCTGATGATTTGAAGATTCAACTTCTTTCATAGCTGTATTGATTACAGAGATATGTTCACCGAGTTTGCCGGAATCTTCGTTAATTTTATTAACATTCTGACCGGTAAGAGTAACTTTTTCAAGAGTAACCTGTATAAGTTTGATTGTCTGTTCTATTGAGGTCATCATCTTGTCAGATATTTCTGAGAGACGTGTAAGTGCGTCCTGTATCTGCCCTGAAGATGACTTGGTTTCTGTACTGAGAGTACGAATCTGTTCAGCGACGACGGCAAATCCTTTGCCGGCTTCACCTGCTCTTGCGGCTTCTATTGAAGCGTTGAGAGCAAGAAGGTTGGTCTGGCTTGAAATATTATCAATAGTGCTTGTTTCTTCTTTAACGGTCTCAAATTCATTCTTAAATTCAGTGAGAATATTTTCAACATCGTTTGATAATTCTGACATTGTTTTTGATGTCTTTACAAGACTCTCAAGGTCGGTTGAACTTGTCTGGGCATGGGAACCTGATTCAGCTGTAAGAGATACCATCTCATTGATGAGTCCCGCAACATTTTCAACCTGGGAATTAATGTCAGTAGTCATATCAAGTGAAGACGAGGCGTGGTTCTGGAGCTGTTTGTTGTTGTCGGTAAGTTCGTTGAGACCATCAAGTACGAGATCTGAACCATGTTTGTTTTCTGAAGCAAGTTCACGTACAACAGTGATGCCGTCCATGATAGTATTGCTTGCTGTTTTTACTTTTTCTACAGTTGTTACAACACGCTGTAAATCAGCCTTAATGCTGTCTGTCAATGCACCATCCGATTCGTTGAGATGTTTGATTGACATTACATAACATATATAGCACAAAACGATACATGATACCTGAAGCTGGTAGTTTTTCATATCTGAAGCACTTGTGCATCCAAGTAACATGGCTCTGTAGAATGCACTGAATATTATGCTGGCAGTATTGGCTATTCCACAGTAAACCATGAATTTACGCTGCTTGTATAAAACAAGAAGGCTTGTAACAGGAAGTATGTAAGTAAAAGCGATTGGTGATTCAGTAGTACATAATAAAAATGTATAAAAAATGCCATATCCGATTACCAGATTATACTTATATATATCTGTATCTTTACCTTTTATGCGAAGAAGAATTTCGCCAATAAAGAAAGGTATCCAGCACAAAATAACAAAAATAATATAATTATTTACCGGATAAAGACCGGAAGATACATCGGAACCATAGTTCGCAG
>OHMW01000145.1_pt1 | contig 51798 bp, 44 predicted proteins | sample 1569391 | NCBI WGS metagenome assembly OHMW01 (sample SAMEA3879557, study PRJEB24766) | human gut metagenome | biome: human-associated habitat; feature: feces | place: USA | collected 1985/1987 | reverse complement strand
CTGACTTTTAAAGCGAATGACAAAGCCTTGCAAAATATCACTTTGAAGGAAGATAACGAAATGTTGGATGAAGTCGTGGTAGTAGGATACGGTGTACAACGTAAACGCGATGTAACCACTTCTATTTCCTCAATGAAAGCGAGTGAACTGGCAGTTCCCGTTTCCAGTGTGGATCAGGCGCTTGTCGGTAAGATGACCGGTGTGCAGGTTTCACAACCGAATGGCATCCCGGGTGGAGGATTGTCTATTAAGGTAAGAGGTAGTGGTAGTATTACTGCCGGTACGGAACCGTTGTATGTAGTAGATGGTTTCCCCATGTCCGGTGAAGCCGGAAGTGGTACAGGGCAGAATGTATCTCCTTTGAGTTCCATTAATATGAATGACATTGAGTCCATCGAAGTTTTGAAAGATGCTTCGGCGGCAGCCATTTATGGATCAAGAGGTGCAAACGGTGTAGTCATTATTACTACTAAGCAGGGTAAGGAAGGCAAAGATATGAAGCCTACCGTACAATATGATGGATATGTAGGTTTCCAGCAGCGTACTAAAAAGATAGATATGCTGGATGCGTATGAATATGCTCGGCTCTCCTATGACGGACACAACAATGCTTATCTTGATTTGCTGGAAAGTAAAGGTATTGAAGGTAGCATCAATGATTCTAATGAAGTTCGTAACCAGAAGTTGGGGAAGAAACCGGATGTTATCAATCAGGCTTATTTGCTACCTCCCGAAATAATGCCATATATCAATGGTGAAACCGGACTGACGAATACAGATTGGCAAGACGAAGTTATGAGAACAGGAATCGTCACAAGCCATAATCTTTCTCTGTCCGGAGGGAACAAGGCTACCAGATATTTTATTTCCGGTAATTACATGAAAGAACAGGGTATTGTTATCGGTTCGGATTTTGAACAGATGGGAGCCAGAGGAAAAGTCGATGCTAACTATAAGAAATTCACCTTCGGGACTAATCTGTCTTTTAATTATTCTGTGTATAACATCGTTCCTACCGAGGACAGATATAAAGAAGAGACAATCGTTGCTTCTGCTTTGGCCATGTCGCCCACTATGCCGGTGTACAATGCCGACGGTTCTTATAATTTTGATCAATGGAACTGGCAGTATAAGCATCCGCAGATTGTAAATCCTGTAGCTTTGGCAAATGAAAAGGAAGACCAAATGAAACGTTACCGTTTTATGGGGAACGTCTATGGTGAATATGAACTCTATAAGAATCTGAAATTCAAGACAAGTTTCGGTGTGGATTTCAACAGCTACAGCCGTTCTTATTACAGACCTTCCACCTTGCCTACTTCTTTAGACCGACTTCCGCCTTCAGTGCCGGAAGGGTCGAAGCGTGATAAGAATATGCTGAACTGGGTATGGGAAAACACTTTGTCATATACTACAGTCATTAAAGATGTACATAATTTGTCTGCCATAGCCGGGTGGACTGCACAGAAAGAATCTGTGAACACTTCATTGCTGGCCGGTAATGGTTATCCTAATGACTTGGTACATACCATGAATGCAGCATCAGCTATTACAAGCTGGAGTGCAACAGCTTACGAATGGTCGTTGTTATCGGCATTGGCACGTGTGCAATATTCATATAAGGGCAAGTATCTGCTATCTGCTGCTGCCCGTATGGATGGTTCATCCCGTTTCGGAAAGAATAACCGGTGGGGTATGTTTCCCTCAGTTTCTGCCGGATGGTATATCAGTGAAGAAGATTTTATGAAAGATATAAAATGGCTTACATCCCTGAAATTGCGTGCGAGCTACGGTATCAGCGGTAATTTCAATATTGGCAATTACGAGTATTATGCTACGTTATCGGAAGACAATTATGTGTTGGGAAAAGCTGACGGCACTCTTGCCAGCGGTTTGCGTCCTGCAACGGCTGGAAATCCTGATTTGGGGTGGGAAAAGACAGCTATGTTCAATCTGGGTCTGGAAATAGGACTGTTCAATATGCTGACTTTAGAACTGGATTTATATAACAGTAATACAACTGATATGTTACTGGATGTACCGGTTGCCGAATTTTCCGGTTTCAGTACAGTGCCTATGAATATCGGAAAAGTAAATAATAAGGGTGTCGAATTTGCTATTTCTACTACAAATACTTGGGGAGACTTTACGTGGAACAATCGCTTTAATATCTCCGCCAACCGGAATGAAGTAAAGGATTTGGGCGGTGTTGATGAAATGATAACAACTGCCGAGAGTGTGACTTTCATTACCAAAGTCGGAGAGCCTATCGGCAACTATTACACTTTGGTAACGGATGGTGTATTTGCCAATCAGGCAGAGATTGATAACTCGAAGAATCCGGATAAGAGCCAACGTAAATATGCTTATGTCAGTGGCGCGAAACCGGGAGATTTCCGTTTCAAAGATATGGACGGTAATATGGAGATTGACGAGAACGACCGTACTATTACAGGAAATTATATGCCGAAGTTCACGTATGGTTTCTCTACAGAGTTGAAATATAAGTGGTTTGATCTCTCTATTGCCCTGCAGGGTGTACAAGGAAATAAGATTGCTAATATATTCCGTCGCTACATTGATAATATGGAAGGAGGAAATAACTGTCAGGTCGATGCTTTGGACCGCTGGCAATCAGAAAGTAATCCGGGCAGCGGCTATGTAGTCCGTGCAAACAGAAGTGCAACGGGTATGAATGGTACTACTTCTACCTGGCATATTGAAGATGGTTCTTATATGAGAATTAAGAATATCACTTTTGGATATACGCTGCCTAAATCATTGCTGACCAATGTAGGAATCAGCCGGGCAAGAGTTTATTTCTCTACCCAGAATCCTTTCACTTTTACCAAATATAGCGGATATAATCCGGAAGTGAATATGAAAGGCGGTTCACTGACTCCCGGTATCGATTATGGTACATATCCTCTGTCTAAATCATTTGTATTCGGATTAAACGTAACCTTTTAAATAATCAAGATATGAAAATTAAATATTATATTGTAGCTTTTGCATCTCTGTTGCTTACCAGCTGTAGTGATTTTCTGGACTTGACACCTATATCTGAGGCTTCTTCGGCAAATTACTATAAAAATACTTCTGATATAAATTCTGCATTGTCCGCTTGTTATGGTTCATTACAAGGAACCTATCAATATGGCGAATACTTCATTTCCCTCATGGAGTTAAGGTCTGATAATGTGGAGGACATTAATCCCGGTGGAGCAGCCGGTATGTTCTACTTCATTGATAATTTTACTGCTACATCCGGAAATAATGTCGTTCGCTATGCATGGAAAGAATTATATAACCAGATATATAGATGCAACAATGTACTTGCAAGTATAGATGTGGTAACAGATGCCGCGCTGAAAAAGCAGTATGAAGGGGAAGCTATGTTTTTACGGGCTTTAGCCTATTTCAATATTGTTCGTCTTTGGGGAGCTGCACCTCTGATTCTGAAACCGGTGACCGCTGCTGAAGCTAAGAGCTATGGGCGTAGTGCAGTGGCGGATGTCTATAAAGCCATAGAAGAGGATTTGGAGGTTGCATCCGGTATGCTTACTTCTGCTTATGATGATGACAATCTGGGAAGAGCCACTTCCGTAGCTGCAAAGGCATTATTGGCAAAAGCTTATCTGACACAACAAAAGTGGTCGGCAGCAGCGACTTTGCTGGATAACATAGTCAAAGATTATTCATCTAAATATGGTTTGCAGAACACCGTTGCTGATGTTTTTGATGTAAACCAGGAGATGAATAAAGAAATTCTGTTCGCTGTACGATATTCAAAGTCAGTTCTTGGGGAAGGACATGGCTACAACGATTACTTTAAGGATAAGTCGGTTATTGATAGCAAACTTTTAGCGGCTTATGGAAATACGGATGATCGTAAAGCCATGATTGAATATAAAAGGGTGGATGCTAACAATAATGTAATAGCCAAGTATTATGATACATTCGACGCTACTACGGCAAAGGTTGGATTTGACTTACCATTATTGAGATGGGCGGATGTATTGCTGATGTGTGCTGAGGCTCATAATGAAGTGGCCTATGAAAATTCTGAATCAAGTAAGGCACTGAGCTATTTGAATTTGATTCGTAAGCGTGCAAATGCAGTGGAATATAAAGTGACGGATTTGAAAGACCAGAGTGCTTTCCGCAAGGCTGTATTGGAAGAACGCCGTTTGGAATTTCCGTTCGAACTGCATCGCTGGTTTGATTTGATTCGTACAGATACGGCGATAGAAGCTATGTCAAAGGTTGGTTTCACGATAACAAAGAATGATTATTTATATCCTATTCCGAAAACGGAGGTTGATTTGATCGACAATCCGGAAACATTCCCTCAAAATCCGGGATATAACTAATCTGAGTATTTATTGAGTGGGGATGCCTGAGAGGTAATACTTTCAGGCTTCCTTCTAAAACTATGGAACATGAAATATATTTGGGGACTGTTGTTCGCCTTGGTGGCTGAATGTGCTTTCTCACAGGAATTGCCTCAATGGAAAGAGGGATATATGGATATCCATCATATCAATACCGGACGTGGGGATTGCACCTTTTGTATTTTGCCGGATGGAACTACTCTGTTGATTGATGCCGGAGAAAATAATAGAGTCGGAGAAAGGGTCGTAGCTGCAAAACCTGATGATACCAAGAAAGCTGGTGAGTGGATTGCAGATTATATTCGCTATTTTATACCTAAAGACAAAGAGAACATTGACTATTATCTTTTGACGCATTATCATTCAGATCATATCGGTAGTTGGTTGCATAAGAAAGAGGATAAAGGCAGGTATTATCTGACTGGGATTTCCGAGGTATATCGGAATTTTCCTGCTAAAGTAATCGTGGACAGAGGGGATGACTTTATGCCTCCTTCCGATAAAGATTCTTGCTATATGAACTATCGTAATTTCGTAAAAACAATCTCCGACTGTACCAAGCGTGAAACCTTTAATGTGGGATCGTGCAAGCAATTTGTGTTATGCAATGAACCGGAAAAATATCATTCATTTGGTGTGCGTAATGTATATGCTAATGGTAAGGTTTGGGATGGAAATACAGGAGTTACCTCATTATTTTCTGATAAGGGCAACTATTCAAAAAGTGAAATGCCCAGAGAAAATATGTATAGCTGTGTGATAAAGTTGAGTTATGGTGCATTTGATTACTATACAGGAGGGGATATACCAGGATTTCCCCGTCCGGGACGTCCTAAGTGGCATGATATTGAGACCCCGGTTTCTGATGTGGTAGGCAAAGTAGAAGTGGCGGTATTAAATCATCATGGCAATGAGGACGGGACTAATGAAAATTTTCTCCGGAATTTATCACCTCAGAATGTCATAATGTCTACTTGGGATGCCCTGCATCCTAATCATACGGTGTTGTATCGTCTATTCTCTAAAGAAATTTATCCGGAAGAGAGAAAGATATTTTCCACGAATATGCATCCGGCTACTAAAATTGTTATCGGTGATCTGGTTGACAGAATGGCATCCTATCAGGGGCATATAATGGTACGTGTATATCCGGGAGGTAACAAATATCGTATGTATGTTTTTGATGATGCGGTTCCCATATCCGAAAGCCATGTCATCTATGAATCGGATCTATTTGAATGTGTGAAATAAACAATAAAATTTATGAGAAGAAATCTATTTTCATTGAGTTGCCTCTTGTTATTGTGTACAGTTGCTTTATGGGGGCAAAATCCTGCTGAACGGATTCATAAAACATTTAATGAACCTGCTGAGAAATCAATTCTGGTGGTTTCGCACCGTGCAGATTGGCGTAATGCTCCTGAAAACTCATTGCAAGCCATTCAAAATTGCATTGATATGGGAGTGGATATGGTTGAAATTGATTTGAAGCGCACTAAAGATGGGCATCTGTTAATTAGCTGATTGCTTTTACATTTTCATGGTATTAAGTGTAGAAAATAAGAGTTAACACTATAGCTTCTATTTATTTTATTGAAAATCTTAAATCGATAAACATGAAAACAAAAAAGATTATAAATAAGAGTGTGTGTGTATTACTTTTGTTGCTGTTTATTCATCCTGGATTATACGCAACTGAAGTTGATGCGACAATTAGCTTGTATAATTTGTTTAATCCTAATACCGATATGGAAAACGGTATTAAAGGAACAGTCAATGCAGGTGGAAAAATCGATGTGAAAATATACGAAAAAGGGCTGAATGTATTAGTTTATCATACCTATATAACATCTTCTTCATCAACTTTCGCTGGAACAACTGTTAATTATAATAAATCGTCTTTGGGGAGTGGGGCTACTTATTATCCAAATGTATGGAATAGCAGAGAAATAAAGATAGCATTAGGCTCCGTTGATAGGAAAAAATACGATACCTCTACTATACGCCCTTATCCTTTTTTGAGAAGTAATTTGAATTTAAGGGTAGTGATTACTGAAACGAACGCGCAGATGGGTGTATGTAAGATACCTGGTATTGGTTTGATTGACAACACCGGAGGGAATCCTTTATTCCATCCGAAACATTTTTGTCATGATCTTAAGAATACAAATAATTGGGCTACTATTGCTTGGCTAAAGATGAAACAACCTGATATGAGTAAAGGGGCGGACTTGGTTATTGCGGCTCATAGAGGAGTGTGGGGAGATAAATTGGGAGATGGAAATCCTGAAAATTCGACAGCTGCCATTGCTGCAACTAAACAATATACTCCTATACTTGAATCGGATATAATGATTACCGGAAATAAGGAATTAGTTGTTATCCATGATTATAACTTACATCGTTTGACTGATTATTCAGGGTCAGATAGGGATTATCTATTTAATATGAGTTGGAGTCAGTTATCTGGATTGCATTTACGTAAAAGAAACATGAAAGTTACTGATTTTAAATTGCTGGATTTTGCTGCTTTGGTAGATCTGTTAATTCAAAATCAATTGGTACTTACTGTTGATATAAAGGATATTCGTGCCCGATATGATAAAACTGGTGCTTGTATTGATAATTGTGATTATGACCCTAAAACACACGGAGAAGCAGCAGGAAAGAAGATTAAAGATAGTTGGATGGCTATTTTGAAAAAGTGTATTGATATTGCAGCATCAAAAAATGCATTACAATATATTGCTTTCAAAGTGCCACACAAATATTCGGATATGTTGGAGTATGTTCCAGATTCAATTTTGTCTAAAGTTCAGTTTATGCCTGTAATTCAACCAAACAGAATAGATTATTTAGATTTTACCGATTCATGGATTTCGGAAGGCGGAAATAGGGTTATTGCTTATGAAACCAATTTTAAGAGTGAAGATGATCTATATTTGCACTCGTTTACTCGTGCTGGTAAATCTTATCAAAATTTCTTGCATTATGTATATGAGCGCTCTGGACTTAGACCTGGGTGTTATCCGGAAGAGCCAATGGGACCTAAGGGTATTGTAAATCGTTGGGCAGATTGGTTGATTAAGGATTTAAGGATAGATGTCAGAGGAGATCATTACTTTTTAATGACCATACCCTATGGGAAAATAATGGTACTTACAACAGATCGGCCTGATATTTGGCAAAAAATCAGTGAAATTTATAATAATATTCCCCATTAATCTGATAGTCTATGAAAAGTTTAAAATTAAGATTTTTGTTGTCTTTTGTCGGACTAATGACAATCGTAAATCTCTTCTCTCAGGATAAACATGATTATGCTACCCCTTTAGGTAAAAGTATATTTTACCGGGAGGTTAGAGATGCGAATAGAGTTCTTTTGAGAATGAGTGAAGTAGGTCCTATATCTAAAGGGATGGATGGAATAGTTCTTGTTTTTAATATGAGACAAGATCTTAGTAAGCTTACTCACCCTTTGAAACTGATCTCTTTTAATAGTACTTACGAAGAAGCGAACTCCCATCTGGAGATTTACTATCATAAAGGGACCATAACCATCAGGAGAAAAACATATCCGAACTCAAAGTTTTATTACGATTATAATTTGTACGATCCTATGTTTACCGTTGACGAAGGAGTTGTGCAATGGGAAGTACATTTATATTTTACGGCTTATTTTCTATGGATAGAGACGAAAGATACTCGCAAAGTGAATAATAATAAGTGGCATGCTCCCATCTTTTTTGGTATAAATTTACCTCAGAGGAATTATATGGCTAATTATTTAGGGCGTTCGTCGTCGTCTTATATAATATTTGGTGATAATAATATTCCGCCTACAACATTCACTATGCCCGGAGAAATCGCCATGTATGAATTTAAGTATGCGGACCTGAAAGATGAACTTCAAACACATTTTTGCGAAGATAATTAAAGAAGGATGACTATGAAAGAGTATATATTAATAATGACATTGTTTCTTGCCGGTCATTTATACGGTCAGGAAATACCATTGCCAAAATGTTGTTTGCCGCTAAATGGGACAAACTCAGAGGATATCGTGTCGGGTCAAATGACCGATATCTATGGAAAAGTTTATTCTCTGTCAGATCGCTTTGGCGCAAAAGGAAAGGCCATAGCCTTTGAAAATACTGATAGTTATATCACTATTCCTACGACTTCGGCAGGCGGGCAGGTGCTTCGTGAGGCTACGTTGACATATTGGATGTATGCGGCTAAAGATTCTATTACCCAAACATTCTGGGCAAAGGGTAGTGATGGCGAATTATTGCTCGGAATGAAGAAAAAGGGAATGAGGGCTGTATTGGACATTTATCATAAGGATGTCCGGCAGATTCCCCTGCCGGACCAGCAATGGATGTGGAGTGATTCTAATTTTGCAGAAGGTGAGGGGTGGTATTTTGTGGCGGTTACCTATTCCGATGATGGCACGCATTTCTATTTAGGCACTCCCAAAGGGAAGATGACTGAATGTTATTCTGCCTTTATTCCTGATTGGAATCTGATTACAGAGATATGTATTGGTACGGTAGATGGCATTCCGGCTGCCGGAATGGATGATTTTAAAGTTTATGATGCGGCACTGTCTAAAGAGCAAGTTTCGGTATTGTATCATTCTGAATCACAACTCAGTATGGGGAGCGAATCATTGTTCAATGTGGGGACTGCCACTCCTCTCTATTCTTCTACATGGTATTTTCATTGTGTGGGATTAAAAGATACTTTCCGGTATGTGATGCAGAATCGGGCTGATTTATCCTTCCTGAGTGCTGATGTCGGGTATGCTTTGACCACGATGCCCCAAGTGGAATCCGATTATCAGCAGTGGGCTTTCTATCCTGTAAGTGATACGGCGAAAGGACGTATATTTACTATCAGTAATTGTGCAACCGGTATGAATCTGACTGATACGCGCGAAAGTGTATTGCAACAAGTATCAGATAACACTGATTCTCAAAAATGGTGCATGAGACAGGTTGACGCAAGTAATCAAACGAGAAGTCATATAGAGGAGAGTAATAAAATAATTCCTTTATATGAAGAAATCTACTTTGATAAAAGTGTGCAAGCTATCCGGATCCATATAAATTTTCCCGAAACTGAAAATGTAAAAATCCGGCTTACTGATATCCAAGGGGCATTACTTACTGAATTATCTTTGAGCAATGTGACACTTTTGGATGAAAATATCAAGGCATCCACGAAGGGTGTATATATAGTTGCAATAGAATCGGAAAATTACCGGTTAAATAGAAAGATCTTTGTTAACAATTAAAAATATGCATTATGAAAGCGATAAATGGTAAAATTATTTTGGTGTTGTTTGCGGTTTCCTTTTTGAGTAACAACGTACGGGCACAATCTGCTCCAGGCACTGATCTTAAAAATGTTGATTTGACAGAAGTTGATTGTGATTTACAAAAAGGAGCAATGCCTTTCGTTCGGTGGATAAATTATGGTGGTGATTATATTCCAGAGGCTCAATATTATTCAATTTATTACGGAACAAGGACTTGGGCGTGGAATAACAAATATGAATTATTTAGAGTACAGGGAGATGGAACGACTTGTCTTTTTCAAGCAAACAACCATACCGGGGCGGCTTTACAGTTTTATACGATAGAAAAGAAGTGGAGAGCTTCGCTGGATAATGTCAATTCAGATTTGTATCTGCGCTCGTTAGGTAAAATTAAAATTGTGACTAACAAAACCCATGAGATCGCCACATTTGATAATAATAAATTCATCATTTATGATAATATGGAGATGACCAAGGAGGATGCTACCCTACGTTTTGGTTTGAATGATGCTAAAAATAGCGGGTGGATTGGAACAATATCAGATACTGGATTGTATTTTGGCACAGCCGGAGGTACCAATATGTATTTAGATCATATTGATGCAGATAATAGAGGGGTATATATTGGTATGGAAAGAAGCGAGGCGCAGTCTATAAAATTGGATACAAGAAAGAAATATAATCTATTCGTAAAAAAAGGCATTTTATCTGAAGATTATGCAATAGCTCCTATGTCTTCTTGGGCCGATTTTGTATTTAATAAGGATTATCAATTGAAGCCTTTACATGAACTGGAAACATACATCGAGAAGAATAATCATCTGCCGGATGTTTATTCTGCCAAGCAAGTGGCCGAAGAAGGTTATTCACAGCATGATATGAATAAGGTACTGTTGCAGAAGATAGAGGAACTTACACTCTATACCATCCAGCAACAGAAGGAAATTGAGGCTCTGAAGATGCAACTTCAAGAATCTAAGTAATAATAATGGTATTTTATAAAATAAACAATAAAATTTATGAGAAGGAATCTATTTTTATTGAGTTGCCTCTTATTGTTGTGTACAGTTGCGTTATGGGGGCAAAGTCCTGCTGAACGGATTCATAAAGCATTTAATGAACCTGCTGAAAAATCAATTCTGGTGGTTTCGCACCGTGCGGATTGGCGTAATGCTCCTGAAAACTCATTGCAAGCCATTCAAAATTGCATTGATATGGGGGTGGATATGGTTGAAATTGATTTGAAGCGTACTAAAGATGGGCATCTTATCCTGATGCATGACAAAACGATTGACCGTACTACCACGGGTAAAGGTAAACCGGAAGATTATACGTTGGAAGAGTTGCGCCAGTTCCGTATGAGAAGTGGAGCCGGACATAAAACCCGTCATCTGATACCTACTTTTGAAGAAGTGATGAAGTTGTGTAAAGGCAAAATTATGGTGAATGTGGATAAGGGGTATGACTATTTTAAAGAGGCATACGCTATTCTTGAAAAAACAGGTACTGTGCATCAGTGCATAATGAAAGCCGGGCTACCTTATGATCAGGTGAAAGCAGAAAATGGAGAAGTGCTGGATAAGATGATTTTCATGCCTGTGATCAATTTACACAAGGAAGGTGCTGAAGCGATTATTGACGGTTATTTAGAACACATGAAACCCCAGGCTTTTGAATTGGTATTTGATAATGACGGACCGGAGGTGCTGAGACTGATAAAGAAAGTACGTGATAGTGGCGCGAAGATTTTCATAAACAGTTTGTGGCCGGAACTCTGTGGCGGTCATGATGATGACCTCGCTGTAGAGTTGAAACAACCGGGTGAGAGTTGGGGATGGATTATCGGGCAAGGAGCCAAACTGATTCAGACGGATCGGCCTGCGCTATTGCTGGAATATCTGAAAGCAAAGAAACTTCACGATTAACCTCACAGGAATATGCTGAAATATATTATAAATTTTTACAGGGTCTCAATGCCGGGACCCTGTAAAGGAGAGTCTTTGTCCGAACAGAAGAAACGGTTGAAGCGTTTGCAATGGTCTACTTTCCTGGCTGCAACCTTTGGATATGGAATGTACTATGTTTGCCGCCTAAGTCTGAATGTAATGAAGAAACCGATTGTAGACGAGGGCATTTTTTCAGAAACCGAATTAGGAATCATTGGTTCCGTACTCTTCTTTACCTATGCCATCGGAAAGTTTACAAATGGATTCCTGGCCGATCGTAGTAATATAAACCGTTTCATGACTACGGGCTTATTGGTTACCGCCTTGGTCAATCTATGTTTGGGATTTACCAACTCATTTATCCTGTTTGCCATTCTTTGGGGAGTCAGTGGTTGGTTCCAGTCTATGGGAGCTGCTTCGTGTGTAGTGGGGCTTTCCCGTTGGTTTAGTGATAAAGAGCGTGGGTCTTTCTATGGCTTTTGGTCTGCCAGCCATAACATAGGCGAGGCTTTGACTTTCATCATTGTTGCTTCTGTGGTTAGTGTTCTGGGATGGAGGTATGGTTTTCTGGGCGCAGGTCTCGTGGGACTTATCGGAGCATTGATAATATGGCGATTCCTTCATGATACTCCTCAAAGCGAAGGACTTCCGGCGGTGAATCAGCCTAAAGAGAAAAAAGAAATGAATACTGCGGAAGCTGCTGATTATAATAAAGCGCAAAAGCAGGTTTTGTTGATGCCTGCCATTTGGATATTGGCTTTGTCCAGTGCTTTTATGTACATCAGCCGTTATGCGGTGAACAGTTGGGGAGTGTTTTATCTGGAAGCGGAGAAGGGATATACCACTTTGGATGCCAGTTTTATTATTTCTATCAATTCGGTTTGCGGCATTGTCGGTACGGTCTTTTCCGGATTCATATCGGATAAACTGTTCGGAGGGCGTCGCAATGTGCCTGCATTGATTTTCGGATTAATGAATGTAGCCGCTTTGTGTCTGTTCCTGCTCGTTCCCGGTACACATACTTGGGTAGATGTGGTGGCCATGATTTTGTTTGGAACGAGCATCGGCGTGTTACTGTGTTTCCTGGGTGGACTGATGGCGGTTGATATTGCTCCGCGTAACGCTTCGGGTGCGGCGCTGGGAGTAGTGGGGATTGCCAGTTACATAGGCGCCGGATTGCAGGATGTGATGAGCGGGATTCTGATAGAAGGACAAAAAACGGTGGTGAACGGAGCGGATGTTTATGACTTTACGTATATCAATTGGTTTTGGATTGGGGCTGCAATCTTATCAGTATTGTTAGCATTATTAGTTTGGAATGCTCGGAATAAAGAGCCTGAATAGGTATTGTATAAATTAATAACAACTAAGATTATGGAACTTGAAGAATTGCGTGATGCACTGAAAATAGCCAGTGCTCGCGAGTATGCTCTCATTGAAGAGCTGTTGGTCTGTGTCGATAAAAAAAAGTTTGATTAAACAGATCAGGCAAACAGAGAAAAATGATACGCCTGCAAGGGTGGAGTATTACGGTAACCCGAAAGCAGTTACCCGCGTGCTTGTGAAGTTGATAGAGCAAGGGAAGCTGCGCTACAACGGTGAGGACAATTACTCACGGATCATCCGTACGCTGACTGCGGTGGTGGATGTGGTGAATGAATCGACGGGAAAAATTATGAGCGGGGAGTCGCTGGTATCGTATGTAAAGTGGATACGGTCGGGGGAGTTGCCGGAAGAATAAGGGAGAAAAGGCGGAGTAATCCGCCTTTTTGCTAACTTTGCAAAAAACATTGCATGGCGGATATTCCTCTACATAAAGCAGTTCAGCAATCCGATTTCGGGATATTTGCAAAGGAAGTTTCTCCTTTTTCCCCGAACCGGCTGATCAATTACACACATCGGGATAGTTACTATATATTCGGTATAGTGGAGAGTGGAACCTGTCGTGTCGGCATTGATTTCAAAGATTGCGACCTGTCGGCGGGGAGCGTTATCTGCACCCAGCCGCATCAGGTGCACCGGATCGTTGATAAAGGGGATGCAAAGTCGTTTCTCTTATTCATCGACGGGGTATTTATAGATGCTCCCACCAAACAGACCCTTGCCGAGTATGCCTTATCGCCGATACCATTTAAGATAAGCGATACGCAACGCACCGAATTGATTCAACTGTTTGCCATGATTCTCCGCAGGATAGGCGAGCGGGAAAATGATGAATCGAAAACGGTTTTACAGAATCTGGCATGTACCGTTGTCGGGATCATAACGGATGCCGCCCGGAAAATAATCGGGCGTGAATCCAAAAACAGAAGGCACATTGAAATTACATTGGCCTTCAAAGAATTACTTTCTGCTAATGAGCAAATAAACAGAAATGTATCTTATTATGCAGAATCTTTGCACATCTCATCGGTATATCTGAACGAGGTGATTAAGAACGTTACAGGCGTGAGCGTAAGCGGGTACATTCAAAATGAACTCATATTGCATGCCAAACGAATGTTGGTATATACCTCTCTGACTGTGCGAGAGATTTCCACTCATCTGGGGATAGATGATTATGCCTATTTCACACGGTTGTTTACAAAGGCGGTTGGCATAAGTCCCACTCTCTACCGGAAAAAATACCTCGAATAATACAATCTTAACCTTACATAGTCTATTCTTCTATTTATCAATGCACTGTAACTTTGCAAACAAAAAAGATGAATAGAAACAGATTTATTTACTTCACGGATTTAATGTTGCTCCTTGTATTTATTTTATCATTCTACACGGGCGTCGAGTTGCATATTGCAGGACAAGGGGTCGATCATGAGAGTTGGCATATCTGGGCGATATTTCACACGAATGCCAGTCTGCTGTTTATGATATTGGGGATTATTCATGTCAAGAGTCATTGGGCTTGGTATAAGGGGCTGAGAACGGTAGGATGCAAAGGAAAAAGAAAAGCTGTATTGCTATTGTCGATTGTTTTTCTGTTGGCTGTTGTTTCGGGGATATTACTGGTGTGCTTCGTTGATGGTGCAAACTCTTCGCTGGGGTTGTGGCATTATAGAATCGGTATTTTTGTAAGTGTTTTGGGGGTACTTCATATATTGAAGAGGAAAAGGGGGCTGTATAAGGGGGTGAGGAGGCATGTGCTATAGTTCTTTATGGTAATTTTTCTCTGATAATGATTTTTTTATCAGAGAAGTTTTGTGGATGATAATAATTTCTTTATCTTTGTCCACCGGGGTAGCTGCCGGTGGGCTTATCTTCATTAAAGTTAGATTGTTGATTTAAACAGTTATAGTATGGATGTAAAAAAGGAATATTTCAGACTGAAGGAACTGTGGATAAAATCAAGTAGTTCCGAGCGTGATGAAGCAGAACGTAAGCTGAATGCATTCTTCGAATCTCTTGGTGAAGAAGAAAAAGAGTTGGTTAATGCAGCTGTTGCAGAGGACTTTGCCCATGTCCATAAAATTATTGATGAGAGTAAAGAATTTCGTGAGCGTATCGAAGTTCGCAAGCAGTTGGAAGGGGTGCTCCCTTTTATTTCAGTTTCAGAATTTGCAAAACGATACTTTGGCAAATCTGCCTCATGGTTACATCAACGGATTAATGGGAATGCTGTACATGGGAAAGTAGCTACATTTACCCCAACTGAGCTGACTACTTTGGCTAATGCATTGAAGGATGTGGCTGGTAAGTTAACGCATGCTGCTTCAGCTTTTGTGTGACAATAAAGAAGTTATTAAAAAAGCGGCGAAAGATTTGAAAAACATGGTGGTGTTTTTTTAATCTTTCGCCGCTTTTTTCAATCTTTCCGCCAACTTTCCGGAGGATATTTCCTTGCTTTTGTTCCTATATGTCTTTTATCATATGAATTGTTGTGGCGGTATGTCCTGAACTGCCTAACCGTGATTCTAAATGCCGGAAGCCTTTACGTTCGTATAGGGAGACTGCATTTTGAAATTGAGGAAATGATTTCTTGAGTCATTTTGATGTATCATTAATGATTGAACTCACGAAATTACGGAATTAATGCTAAAGTAAAATGCAACATAGTAGCCTTTTTATAAACTCAGTTAGGTAGAGTTAGGTTACTTTTAAAACTTTCGTGAGAAAGAATAAAAATAGAAAGTAATTACTTTCTGAAATTTAAGTGTACAGGGGAAGTTGCAAAAGTAACCTAACCCGACCTAACAGATTGTTTCATATCGGATGCAAATAGGGTATTTTCTGGGCTAATTCTAATGGCAAGCGGTGAGCTTTTATTTGTAATATTTCAACTTTGAAGTTGAAATATTGCTTTAAATTTTGCGATTATTCAATTTTAATGTTTATTTTTGTAGAAAAATAATAATATGGCAACACAAGAGGAGGTTGAAGCGTTTTTAAAGCAATTCCATCAGAAGTTAAAAGTCTTTAGTATTATCTTTAGAGATGAAAGAGGAAAAAATGCTCAAACATTAGCTGATTTGGAAATAACCCCAAAATATAGAGAAACTATTATAAAAGCAATTGAAGTAGAAGATTATTCTCAGGGACCAATAGTTGATACACTTAATCATTTAGGCGATATGTGGGTGTTCGGAAAGGATGTGAAAGGTCATGAGATTTATATAAAGATTTCGCTTGGAAGAGATAATTGTCAAACGATATGTATTTCATTTCATATTGCAGAATATAGAATGAGGTACCCATTTAAAGGAGGAAAATGATGAAAAGCCCTTTTACAGGAGGAAATGTAAGCCTTCAGCAAGAAAATTCAGAATTGGTATTTCGCAAAGAGAAGTTTCAATACACTTATCTTTATTATGAGTGTGAGGATACTAAAGAGCATTTCACAACGACGGAAATTGATGAGCTAAATCTTGCACAAGTGTACAATCAGTACAGAATAAAATATGGTATCCCGTTTCCTGATGAAATAAAGCAGATACGAGAAATGTATGATCTGTCAGCTTTAAAGATGTCTGAGATATTGGGGTTTGGGGACAACCAGTATAGATTGTATGAAAGTGGAGACATGCCAAGTGAAGCGAATGGAAAAGTGCTGAACTTGATAAAAGATCCTGCAATCTTCGAGACATTTGTAAGAAATGCAAGATATCAGTTGGAAGAAAAAGAGTTTAAACGGATATTGGCTAAGCTAAATAAAGTAATAGAATCCCAACTACCTAATATTGAAGAAGAACTGATTTATGACTCATATACAAGAGGGAGTATAAATGGCTATGCTGCGCAGTCGTATAAGAAGCTTAAGAATATCTTATTATACTTTATAGAGCGTTGTGACGGGGTGTTTAATACTAAGATGAATAAGTTACTTTTCTATACCGATTTTCTTTGTTATAAAAAGTATGGAAGGGCCATGAGTGGTTTGGCTTATAAGGCTATTCAATATGGTCCTGTACCTGTAAGATGGGATAGGGTATATAGTTTGGTGGATGGTATTGACCAAGATATTGTTGAATTTGAATCTGGTTATTCCGGGGTAAAGTTAGATTCATTATTGATGGCGGATATGAATGTTTTTTCTCAGGAAGAATTGTCAGTGTTAGAATCTGTATATGAAAATTTTAAAAATTCAACTGCTGCCGATATTTCTGCCATAAGTCATAATGAAGATGCTTGGAAAAAGTATTATGGCACCAATAAACTAATTGATTTTAGAGAAGCTTTTACTTTGAAAGCCTTATAATGGAATTTATCATTCTGTCATTCAAGGATAAATTTTAGCTATACTTTGAATGACAGAATGACGGTAAGTGCCTTTCGGATTTTTACATCACATTTAGCCAACGGCTGATATTACGCTCTTCCGCGCTGAACTCTACTCCAAGTTTTATCACTTCACGTCCGTCAGCCTGATAAGGAATCAGGTAACCTTTGTCTTCAATCTGTTGCAGGGCTTCTTCGGCTGTACCGTTCAGTTTGAATTCGAAGACGTAAATGTATTTAGGGGTTTTTACTACGGCATCTGCACGTCCTGTGGCACTTTCAACTTCTGCTTGGGTGAACTGTCCCATCAGTTTGAAAACCAAATAGAAAACGACCTGGTAATGACGTTCGGTCTTCGCGTTCAGTTGATAGGGGAAATCGGCAAAGAAGGCTTGTAGGCGGGTGAAGAAGGCATTGTAATCGCCTCTTTCCAACTCTTCTACAAACTGGCCGATATAAAAGCCCTGATCATCATTATTTACGCTGGTATAAAATGGTACAAGAAAACTCATGAAACCATAGCGAACTTCATCATTAGGAAATTCCAACAGATAATTCCGAAAACGCTCATTGTAATCCTTTATAGTAAGATAACCACTCTGATAAATCAACGGAATCGGATTATTAGCTTCTACACGATATTCGGAGAACATAGAAGCCGGGGCTTCGATGCCATCAAGTAAGATACGAAGGTCATATTCTGACTTACGGAGCATTTCAACCAGAAAAGTCGGAGTTCCTGTCTGAAACCAGTAATCTCCTAATTCCCGTTTACTGAAAGCATTCAGCACGCTGAAGGGATTAAAGACTCCGTCTCCTTTCGGATGAAAGTGATAGCCATCGTACTGACGGGCCATTTTATCGACAGTTTCTTCAGCAGAAAGCTTGTTAACCCTGCCGAATTCTTCTATTTCGGGCGTAAAGGTTTCAACCAATTCTGTCCGGGTGATGCCGCATACTGTGGCATAAGAATAATCCAGGCTGATGTCATTCAGTTGATTCAGATCGCTGAACACACTGACTTGCGAGAATTTAGTAACTCCCGTAAGGAAAGCAAAACGCAGGTAGCGGTCGGCACTTTTCAGTACCCCGTAAAAAGCTTTTAGAGTTTTGCGATAATCTTCCAGTAGGGCATCATTATCGAGGGCTTGCAACAGAGGTTTGTCGTACTCGTCCACTAAGACCACTACACCACAACCTGCCTGTTCGTAGGCACGTTCTATGACATATGCAAAGCGTTCTTCGGGGCTACGATCCTTTTTTTCATTTCCGTATACAATTTCCCATTTTTCCAATGTTTGGTTGAGCATTGCTATCAGGTCGGCTGGAGTTTCATACTTTTTGGCATTTAAATCCAGATGCAGTACCGGATATTTTTTCCATTCCGTCTCCATCTTTTCAATGGCAAGGCCTTCAAAGAGTTCTTTCTTACCTTCGAAGTAAGCCTCGAAAGTGGACAGGAGCAGGCTCTTGCCGAAGCGGCGGGGGCGGTTCAGGAAATAAGGCTTGCCTGTATTGGCAATAAGCCAAACAAGCGCAGTCTTATCCACATATAGATAATTACCTTGGCGGATATCCGCGAAAGTTTGTATTCCGATAGGAAGCTTGCGTAATGATGTATTATATTCCATAAACACACATTTTTTCTTTTATAGCTTCAAAGATAATTGTTTTTTTCAGAATTGTTCGTTTTGGCACAGTTTTGATGCAGCTACGAGCTACAAACGACAAGCCATATCACTGATACAGCTGATTATTCTTCACACTCTCCACCTCCAGAAGCATTACCTCGTAGCGCCTCATATTTTTGCTTGTAACATACTGGAAGCCATATTTGGTGAGAATCTTCCCTAACAGGATTTTTCCGGCATGGTTATATTGATAGCCGGTTCTGTTTCTGATTTCTTCCGCTATTTCACTTACCGTCATATACTTGAAACTTTCGAAGCGCTCCGGTTTGCGGAAATGCGTCAACAGCATTTCTTCTTCGGAAGTCTGAAAGATGAAAGGCTTGTTGTTGCGCTCTATCTCATCATTTTCGTCGGCTTCGAACCAGTAGCGGTAGCCGGTGTCCAGCAGATGCTTGATTTGGGCGTAGAGCTGTGGGTAGTCGATTTTGTAGCGGTCTATCTTTTCGATTTCGTAGCAGAGGAAGCGGCGGTTGCCGGTAGGATCGTACAACACTTGCGGATAGTTGCAGGTACCGGCAAAGGATGCCCAGTGGGGCAAGTTCAGGGTGTGGCGGGCATAAGGCAGGCGGATGCTGATAAACTTCCGGGTGATAAGGTCCTTCAGCAGACTGAGTTCGTGCCCCGTCATGCCTTCGAACTCATCGAAGTTGATGAGCATAAATTCCGCCATGCGGGAGAGGTCGTCCTTGTTTCCGGCGGAGATGATGCCGGTGCTGAGATAATCGGTTCGTAAGTCATCTGACAGAATTTTGTTGATGAAAGTCGTTTTTCCCAGGTTCTGCTTGCTGCATAGCAGGAGGCAGAGGTGGTTCACTACTTCTTCTTGCGTGGCGGCGGCTACCATACCTACCAGAAAATGCCTGAAACCTTTCAGCCAGAACTCTCTCTGGGCAGGAATGGTATGGACACTTTCGGCAAGACGGCCGATGTGGTCGATGCCGTCCCATTGGGGCAGATGGTTCATATACTCGCGGATGGGGTGGTAGGAAATACTGAAATCGGAGTAGATCAGGTTCTCCATGTTCTTGACGCTGCAAGGATAACCGGCTTCGTTCAGTTCCATCCAGATGCTGTTGCTTACCATGTCATCCAGCATGACGAAATCATCTTCACCCTTTTTTCGACATTCCATGCGGTGCTTCATTTGGTTGTAGCGCGTTTCGTAATGATTGTTGATATACTGTCCGATGCGGAGGAAGTTCCATTGCGAGGTTCTCAATTTACGTGTGTTAAATTCGTCCGTATGCTGATAAGCACTGTCCGTCAGGGAGTCAATCTCTTCGGGCGGTATGTCGGTGAAGTTGAGGCGCAGGAAAGGGGCGACTTCTTCTTTGGGGATGCCGTAAGTATTGTATGTGCAGGTTAGCCGGAATAGATAGTTGTTGCGGTTGCCTTCTTCGTATTTGTTTTTGTGATCGTGATAGTAAAGAAGGAGGGCGAGCAGGGAGCGGCTTTCGCTTTGGGGATAAGAGATGTTGTCCGAAGGCTTTTTGCACGGAGGTGTGTCTGGTGTTGCTCCCGAAGACTTTTTCCGTCCGGGAGTCTTCTTTTTCTTTTCCCTGAGAGGGCGGTTGAGGTCGACGATGAGAACCTGCGGATTAGGGTTCAGATAGACATTCTCATCGTGAGGCAGATAGCAGATGCGCGTCATGTCTTTGCCCGATTCGTCGATGTCCGTCCGGCAAAGCTCTTCGTAGAGTGCGGCAACCTGGTCATAGGCATGTGCATGGTAGTTGCGGACTTCTTCGGGAGATTGCGGCAGGGTGCCGTCGGGCAGACTGGTGATTGTGGTCAGTTTGTAACCGTTGCCCTTCGGACTGGTAAAGCTGATGTGAGTATGCGGATTTCCGGTGACTGCTTTTGAGATGCGTGTCAGTTCTTCGGGGGATTTCTTGTCAAGGTCGAGGACGATTTCCCCGTTATACTCAGTCAGTTTGTCGTATCGGCGTCCACCGGTGAAGCGGGCGGAGAAGGTGACGGAGGGAAGTTCTCCTTTGATGGAATCAGCGGTTGCGATGTCATTGGCAGTGATATGCTGTCGGATGTCAAGGGTCATGTGTGCCAGTTTTTCATCGTGGCGGATGAGGTTGGCCACTTCTTCGTCGGTTACTTCGGCGCAGGGCGGTTGTTTTTTGTTTTGATAATATGAATACTTCATTGTTTGTATAAATTTTGTTGCAAATTAACATATGTGTCCGATAACAGGGAATAACTTTTGGCTTTTCACGTAAAGTTAAGTTTAAGGTTCGCCCAAATAGTGGACTATGACTTCTACCTGGCGGGGAGTGAAAATGTGGTTCCGGTCCTGATAACCCAAATGAATCAGTTCTGCATGCAGTTCGGCGTTGTGGAGTATCCAGCGGCGAAGTACTTGGGTGGCGTTTTTAAGGGTTAGTTGCGGATTGTAAAGATGAGCCAGTTCCGATTTTGTGTAACTGCGCACTACGAAGGTGCCTTTTTCTTCTTTCATTTTCTTGTATTTATTGATTCTTAATGTGATGTAAATTTACTGAAAATAAACGGTTGGTGAAAGTTTTGAGACGTGTTTATTTCAATAATATTCGTAAAGCTTCATTGACGACTGAGGGATGTCTGTTATCCGGTATATTTGCAGTGTAGATCGGTGATTTACATTCACTTTAAAATTTTAATCAATATGGCAACATCCATGAATTATTCGGTGGTGGCTCGTAAAAATCCTTCTAAGAAGAGTGAGCCCGCCAAGTATTATGCCCTGGCGCAAGCTTCGGGCGAGTTGGACTTCGACGAAATGTGCGAAGCGATAACCGGACGTACTACTTGTACGGAAACTGATGTGCGTGCCGCACTGGCGGGCATCATCTATGAGGCGAAACGTGCTCTGAAAGCGGGGCGTATCGTCAGGTTGGGAGATTTGGGGTCTTTGCAGATGGGCGTCAGCAGTACAGGCGCGGAGAAGGCGGAAGATTTCACAATATCCATGATTAAGAAATCACATATCAACTTCCGCCCCGGCAAGGGGTTGACGGACATCACAAAGACGATGGCGTACACGCGTGTGGTGACGCGAAGTATGCAGTCGTCCGAGTCGGGTGGTTCTGCTGATGGAGGGATTGAAGAGAATCCGTTGGGATAGAATCACTAAATATTAAATCACTAAAAACTGATCGTTATGAAGAAGATTACCTGGGACACAGTATTGAAAGTTGTTATTGCGATGGCTTCTGCCTTATTGGGGGCGTTGAGTGCACATGCTATGACGATATAAATGGTATGCCGGTTATGAGAAAGATTGATCTGATTATTATTCACTGTTCCGCCACAAGGGCGGACAGTGATTTCAGTGCGCAGGACGTGGATACGGCGCACCGTTACAGGGGCTTTTCATCGTGGGGGTATCACTATTATATCCGAAAGTCGGGACAGGTGGAGCTGATGAGGCAGGAAGATGTGCCTGGGGCGCATGCCCGGGGATATAATGCAAACAGTCTCGGAGTGTGTTATGAGGGTGGGCTGGATGTGAACGGACGTCCTGCCGATACGCGGACCTTACGACAGAAAGAGGCGATGCACCGACTGGTAGCCAGTCTGTTGCAGAGTTATCCGGGGGCGCGGGTGGTGGGACACCGGGATCTGAGTCCTGATAAAAACTACAACGGCATTGTAGATCCTTGGGAAAGGACGAAAGAGTGTCCTTGTTTTGAAGTAAAAGCGGAGGCGTGGGAGTAAAAAACTCCCCGCCTTTTTTTGTGCGTGTTGAAGTATTGTTATATTTGTGGCAACATATAGAAAGACACTATTGGATATGAAACACAGATTTATCTCTGAGAGATGTAAAATATTTGTTTTGCTTCTTCTGTTGGCAGCCGGTTCGGCTGCACTTCGTGCCCAGGATCAGCCGGGCATTAAAAACATACGTACGGTGGTGTATGAGCCGCTACTGAAGGACACTACGTGGGTGACCGGTAAGGTGGTGGATTACATTACATTCGTGAAGTACGACAGTAAAGGTCGTAAGATGGTAGAGAACAGGCTGAAGCCGGACGGCAGTCCGCATGGTAAACTGGTGTATGTATATAACCCTGCCGGACAGGTGTCGCGTGAGATTTATGCAACTGCGGATAAAGGAGTCAGCGATTGTTGGGGCTATACATACGATGAAAAAGGGCGGCTGAATTGCATTGCCTATATGAACGGGCAGGAAGATACACTTCAGATTACTTCTGCCTTGTACGATGAAGCGGGAAAGATATTGAAAACGTACTCCAGAGACTATGTGAAAAAGAGGTCATCGGGCAGACAAGTACTGTATAATGCGGATGGAACGCCGGAGAAGATCATCTTGATGGGTGGTCCGGATGAAAAGATGGAACGCGTGGGAGAATACCCGATTGGAAAGGGGGATACACTGACGCTGAAAAGAAGGGGGGCACTACAGTTAGGTAAGATGCGGGTGGTGAAAGATGATAATCAGAAGAATCCGATTCGGAAGATAGATGAAGCGGGTAACTGGACAGAGCGTTTTGAAGGTTGCAATGAATATGGAGAACCGAATTTCATTATCCGCAGGGATATAGAGTATGCAGGCGGTGGAAATGACTGGGAGAAAATACCCGTGCGCGGTAAAGTGAAGAAGGTACAGCAAAGGTCGTACGTTGCCATCGCCAAAGGTCCGCAGGCGGTGGATAAGGGAGAGAAGAAAGGGCAGTTCTTCGTTTACGAGTTTGGTGAAAACGGACGGAAAGTAAAAGAGGAACGGTTCACGGAAGCGGGAGTATGCCGGGAGAAGATTCAGTATGAATATAATGAGAATGGGAATTTGTCGAAAGAAAGTCATTATACGCCGGCGGATGTGCTGACGGTAAACAAGAGTTATGGATATGATAAGGAAGGGCGTCTCAAGCACTGTTCAATACTGGATGATAAGGGTGAAATTATGCAGCGGGATGTGTTTCGCTATGACATAGAAGGTAATATGGTACAGGAAGTGGGTTACCTGACGAATGGAACAAAATGTAGTGAGTTCCGTTATATATATGATTCCTATGGGCAGCAAATAGAGCGGAAAGTGCTGTTGCAGCCCGAAGGAGCCGATCCGGTTGGCTCTGTTCGGAGAGGCTATAATTTTCAGGGACGTGTAGTGTTCGAAGAATATCTTTCACCGGATGGTACATCTCAAAGCCAGCATACGTATCGGTACAATACCAAAGGGGAACTGATTTCCGGAACAGAGCGTCCGGAAGGGCAAACCGAAGAAGTGAAATACGTCTATAAATTCCATAATGACAATCAGGGAAACTGGAAAATCAGAATCAAGTATATAGACGATGTGCCGGTGGTGTATGAAGAGCGTGAATATACATATTATTAGTGTGGATATTAGGCGCGGATTACACGGATTGCGCGGATTTAAAGCTGCGCTATTGTGTCAATTAACTAAAAAATTCGCGTAATCCGTGTAATCCGCGCCTAAAAAAGTACCATTTACAATCTTTTTGTAGAATCTGCGAAACTTGAATTAAAAATAAAAACGAAATTGTATGAAGAAGATTATTAACCCGTGGAAAGATTTGGAAGGGTACAATTGTTTCGGTTGTGCTCCCCATAATGAGTCCGGTGTGAAAATGGAGTTTTACGAGGATGGCGACGAGGTGGTGAGCATCTGGAAGCCGCGTCCGGAGTATCAGGGTTGGTTGAATACGCTGCATGGTGGCATTCAGTCGGTGTTGCTGGATGAAATTTGCGGATGGGTGGTAGTGCGTAAGTTGCAGACAAGCGGGGTGACTTCGAAGATGGAAACCCGTTTTCGTAAACCGGTGTCGACTAAAGACTCGCATGTCGTGTTGCGGGCTTCCATACGCGAGCAGAAGCGGAATATCGTGATTATCGATGCGAAACTTTATAATGAAGCGGGAGAGGTGTGCTCGGAGGCGGTATGCACTTACTTCACTTTCCCGAAGGAGAAGGCGGAGCAGGAAATGCACTTTCATCACTGCGATGTGGAGAAGGAGGAGATTCTGCCGCTGATTTAAGTTTGCTTACTATGAACGGGTTATGAGCTAAATGGGTACTCCAATTATAAATTGAGATAGTATTGCTCATCATTTCATTACTTTCCCATAATAAATTGATCTATGCAAATCAGTGTAATTTGTAACGTAAACTAAGAAAATGATAGGAAAACGAAACTTTTTGTGATAAATCTTTGGAAGTTTCAAACGGATAGTTTACTTTTGTCGCATCAAACAAAAGAATTGTATGAAAAATATTGTTGCACATCATCACCATCATCATTACCTGACGAATAATCGGTAGGCGTATGATTGTATGTGCATAATGAATAAACATATAAATGACGAGGCTTGCCGGATAATGGCAAGCCTCGTTTTTTTGTTTTCAAGAGTTTGGTTAAGTCTAGTTTAGTTTTTGTGAGTAGTTAAATCGTAAAATTATAAATAAGATTATGTTATTAAGAATTGCAGTACAAGCTAAAGGTCGTCTTTATGACGAGACAATGTCATTTCTGGGAGAGTCGGATATCAAATTGAATGCAGTGAAACGTTCATTGCTGGTACAATCGTCTAATTTTCCTGTTGAGGTGTTATTTTTGCGTGATGATGATATTCCGCAGTCGGTGGCAACAGGCGTGGCGGATATAGGTATCGTGGGCGAGAATGAATATGTGGAGAAGAATGAAAATGCAGAGATTGTAAAGCGTCTCGGATTCAGCAAATGCCGTTTGTCACTGGCTATTCCGAAGGATATCGAATATCCGGGTGTGCAGTGGTTTGAAAGACGGAAGATTGCGACGTCGTATCCGGGTATTCTCAGCACATTCTTGAAAACGCAGAATGTGAATGCGGAGATACACGTGATTACAGGTTCTGTAGAGGTGGCACCCGGCATCGGGCTGGCGGACGCGATTTTTGATATTGTTAGTTCGGGGTCTACGCTGGTGAGCAACCGGTTGAGAGAAGTGGAAGTGGTGATGAAATCGGAAGCACTGCTGATTGGTAACAGGAATCTGTGTGACGAGAAAAAGGAAATCCTGAAAGAGTTGCTTTTCCGTATGGATGCCGTGAAGACGGCGGAAGATAAGAAGTATGTGCTGATGAATGCACCGAAGGAACGTTTGGAAGAGATTATCCAGGTGCTTCCGGGTATGAAGAGCCCGACGGTGATGCCGTTGGCACAGGAGGGCTGGTGTTCGGTACATACAGTGCTGGATGAAAAGTGCTTCTGGGAGATTATCGGAAAGCTGAAGTCGCTGGGGGCAGAAGGAATTTTGGTGTTGCCGATTGAGAAAATGATATTGTGATGTACTTTTCTTTTGTCTTGAGACAAAAGAAAAGATACCAAAAGAAAAACTCAAGGCTGCACTTCCGGAGCTACTCCGGTAGCATTTTCAGCTAAAGGGCAGGAACTCGCTACGCTCAAACAGCCTGCCCTTCTTGACGCTGAACATACTACCTGCGTTTGACGCTCCTACAGTGAGGCCGGGGACCATTCGGGGTGATAGTGCAGAGCTGATGGTGTAGGGGTGATAGTGTAGAATGAATCTTAAAAATGGAATAGGGTATGAAATTAATAAATAATCCGGATAGATCACAATGGGCGGAGATACTGAAACGTCCGGTGATGAATACTGAGAATCTGTTCGATACGGTGCGGGGGATTATAGACCGCGTGAAGTCGGACGGTGACCGTGCGGTGCTGGAGATGGAGGCGAAGTTTGATAAGGTGGAGCTGACATCGCTGGCGGTGACGGAGGCGGAACTGAAAGAGGCGGAGACGCTGGTGGATGAAAGGCTGAAGGCGGCTATCCGTCTGGCTAAACAGAATATAGAGACTTTTCATGCTGCACAGCGCTTTGAGGGCAAGAAGGTGGAAACCATGCCGGGCGTGACGTGCTGGCAAAAGGCGGTGGCTATTGAAAAGGTGGGATTGTATATTCCCGGAGGAACAGCTCCTCTGTTCTCTACGGTGCTGATGCTGGCTGTGCCTGCAAAGATTGCGGGTTGTAAGGAGATTGTGCTTTGCACACCGCCGGATAAAGAAGGAAGGGTGCATCCTGCTATTCTTTTTGCTGCACAGGTGGCAGGGGTGAGCCGGATATTCAAGGCAGGTGGCGTGCAGGCTATTGCTGCGATGGCTTACGGAACGGAAAGCGTGCCGAAGGTTTACAAGATATTCGGTCCGGGAAACCAGTATGTGACGGCAGCGAAACAGTTGGTCAGTCTGCGTGATGTGGCGATTGATATGCCTGCCGGTCCGTCGGAAGTGGAAGTGCTGGCGGATGAAACGGCGAATCCGGTATTTGTAGCTGCGGACCTGCTGAGCCAGGCAGAACACGGTGTGGATAGCCAGGCGATGCTGATTACCACTTCGGAGGCTTTGCAACAGGCCGTGAAAGAGGAAGTGGAACGTCAGTTGGAACTTCTGCCCCGTAAGGAAATTGCGGAGAAATCTCTTGCCAACAGTAAGCTTATCGTGGTGAAGGATATGGAAGAGGCCATCGAACTGACGAACGAATATGCGCCCGAACACCTGATTGTGGAAACTGCGGACTATATGCAGGTGGCAGAACGTGTGGTGAATGCGGGTTCCGTCTTCCTGGGATCGCTCTCTCCGGAAAGTGCGGGAGATTATGCTTCGGGAACGAATCATACCTTGCCGACAAACGGATATGCGAAAGCTTATAGCGGTGTGAGCCTGGATAGTTTTATCCGCAAGATTACGTTTCAGGAAATCCGTCCGGAGGGTATGAAGAATATCGGCCCTGCCATTGAAGAGATGGCGGCAAACGAACATCTGGATGCGCACAAAAATGCGGTAACAGTGAGATTGAAAACAATATAGAATACAAATTACATGGATTACACGAATAAGGGTAAAGATGAAATTTGTGTAATCCGCGTAAATAGTGTTCAATACTTTATCATATTTATAGATCATGAAAACATTGCAAGAACTGACCCGTCCGAATATCTGGAAGCTGAAGCCTTACTCTTCGGCACGTGATGAATATAAAGGCGTAACGGCATCGGTATTTCTCGATGCGAACGAGAATCCGTACAATCTGCCGCACAACCGCTATCCCGACCCGATGCAGTGGGAACTGAAAACGGAACTTTCCAGGATAAAGAAAGTGTCTCCCGAGCATATTTTCCTGGGCAATGGTAGCGACGAAGCTATCGACCTGGTCTTCCGTGCTTTCTGTGAGCCGGGAGTGGACAATGTGGTGGCTGTCGATCCCACTTACGGCATGTATCAGGTGTGTGCCGATGTGAATAATGTGGAGTATCGCAAAGTCCTGCTCGACGAGCATTTCCAGTTCTCGGCAGACAAGTTGCTGTCTGCTGCGGATGAACGGACGAAGTTGATTTTCCTGTGTTCGCCTAATAATCCTACCGGAAACGATTTGTTGCGCAGTGAGATAGAGAAGTTGCTGCGTGAGTTTGAAGGGCTGGTGATACTGGATGAGGCGTACAGTGACTTTTCAGAATCACCGTCGTTCTTGCTGGATTTAGATAAATATCCGAATCTTGTTGTGTTCCAGACTTTTTCTAAAGCATGGGGCTGTGCGGCTATCCGCTTGGGAATGGCGTTTGCTTCTACGGAAATCATCGGCATCCTGAGCAAGATAAAGTACCCTTATAATGTGAACCAACTGACTCAGAAACAGGCGATAGAGATGTTGCATAAGTACTATGAGATAGAGCGTTGGGTGAAGAGGCTGAAAGAGGAACGCGAGGATTTGAAGAAACGTTTTTCCGAACTGCCGTTGACGGTGGAAGTATTTCCGTCTGATGCCAATTTCTTTCTGGCACGGGTGACGGATGCGGTGAAGATCTATAATTATCTGGTAGGAGAGGGGATCATCGTCCGCAACCGTAATTCTATATCGCTGTGTGGCAACTGCTTGCGTGTGACGGTAGGAACGAGGATGGAGAATGATAAACTGATAGAAGCATTGAAAAGCTATGAGTAAGAAAGTATTATTTATAGACCGTGACGGGACTTTGGTGATTGAACCGCCCGTAGATTACCAGTTGGATTCGCTGGAAAAGTTGGAGTTTTATCCCAAAGTGATGCGTAACCTGGGCTTCATCCGTAGCAAATTGGATTTTGAGTTTGCGATGGTGACCAATCAGGATGGGTTGGGCACGGCATCTTTCCCGGAAGAAACTTTCTGGCCTGCGCATAACCTGATGATGAAGACGCTGGAAGGTGAAGGGATTACGTTTGATGAAATCTTCATCGACCGCAGTATGCCGGAAGATATGGCGCCTACCCGGAAGCCGCGCACAGGGATGTTGACGAAGTATCTGAATAATCCGGAGTACGATCTTGCCGGAAGTTTCGTTATCGGCGACCGCCCGACGGATGTGGAACTGGCTAAGAATCTGGGTTGCCGGGCTATTTATTTGCAGGATGATACTACGTTGCTGAAACCGGAATCCGAAGGTGGAACAGCCGCTTGCGAAGGTTTGGAAGAGGTATGCGCCCTTGTTACGAAAGATTGGGATAAAGTTGCCGAATTCCTTTTTGCCGGAGAACGGAAAGCGGAAGTACACCGCACGACCAAGGAAACGGATATTTTCGTGTCTCTGAATCTGGATGGTAACGGTGCCTGCGACATCCATACCGGACTGGGTTTCTTCGATCACATGCTGGAGCAAATAGGCAAGCATGGCGGTCTGGACCTGACGATCCATGTGAAAGGCGATTTGGAAGTGGACGAGCATCACACCATAGAGGACACTGCGATTGCATTAGGCGATTGCATCTATCAGGCATTGGGAAGCAAGCGTGGCATCGAGCGTTATGGCTATGCCCTGACGATGGATGACTGCCTTTGCCAGGTTTGCCTGGACTTCGGCGGACGTCCCTGGCTGGTATGGGATGCAGAATTCAATCGTGAAAAGATAGGTGAGATGCCGACAGAGATGTTCCTGCATTTCTTCAAATCCTTGAGCGATGCCGCCAAGATGAACCTGAATGTAAAAGCGGAAGGCCAGAACGAGCACCATAAGATAGAAGGCATTTTCAAAGCGCTGGCCCGCGCAATAAAGATGGCGGTGAAGAGGGATATCTATCACTTTGAATTGCCGAGTTCGAAGGGAGTGCTTTAATTAGTGATTAGTGGGTAGTGATTAGTGATTAGTGGCTGCGCTGTAACGCCGCATGGTACTAATCACTAATCACTAATCACTACCCACTAATCACTAATTACCGTCCGTTTCTGGACATCCCCACTGTCCGATAATGAACACCCACCCCTACCCAGAAGCATCCTGACGCTTTGGCACGCTCTTTGCTTTTCTGTTTACAACTATTTTTTGATAAACATGAAAAGGAATATTTTACTCGCAGCTTGGATGCTATTTCCGTTCGCCGCTTTTGCACAGAACGATACATTGACAAACGAACGTGAACGTCTCATCACTTTAAATGAAGCGATAGCTTTGGCACGTACCCAGTCAGTGGATGCCGCCGTAGCGCTGAATGAATTGAAGACTTCATACTGGGAATATCGTACCTTCCGTGCCGACTTGTTACCGGAAGTGAATCTGAACGGTACTTTACCCAATTACAATAAATCTTACAGCAGATATCAAAACTCGGATGGTTCCTACTCATTCGTGCGTAACAATACGCTGGGACTTTCCGGAACGCTCTCCATAGACCAGAACTTATGGTTTACGGGCGGTAAACTGTCACTGGCCTCTTCTCTTGAATATATCAAGCAATTAGGATCCGGAGGAGATAAACGGTTTATGTCCGTTCCCGTCAGTCTGGAGTTGTCGCAACCTATCTTCGGAGTGAACAATCTGAAATGGAACCGCCGTATCGAACCGGTGAGATACGCAGAAGCGAAAGCAGCCTTTATCACTGCTACGGAACAAGTGACGATGAAGACAATCACTTATTTCTTCAATCTGCTGCTGGCAAAAGAAAATTTGAAAACTGCCCAACAGAATAAGGTGAATGCCGACCGCCTCTATGAAGTGGCAATGGCAAAGCGCAAGATGGGGCAGATTTCTGAAAATGACCTGTTGCAGTTGAAATTGAATGCTTTGCAGGGCAAGGCGGATGTGACGGAAGCAGAGAGTAACCTGAATGCGAAAATGTTCCAGTTGCGTTCCTTCCTCGGTTTGTCGGAAGACGAGAGCCTGAATCCGATGCTGCCGAATTCTGCACCGGATATGAAGATGGAATATAATCTTGTATTGAACAAGGCTCTGGACCGGAACTCGTTTGCACAGAATATCCGTCGTCGCCAGTTGGAAGCAGACTATGAAGTGGCTACGGCTCGCGGAAATTTGCGCAGTATCGACCTGTTTGCCAGTGTGGGTTATACGGGGCAGGATCGTGATTTGACTTCCGCTTACAAGGGGCTGCTTGATAACCAGATTGTGCAGGTGGGTGTGAAAGTACCTATCTTGGACTGGGGAAAACGCCGCGGAAAAGTACGTGTGGCAAAGAGTAACCGTGAAGTGGTGCTTTCCAGAATCCGTCAGGAACAGATGGACTTCAATCAGGATATTTTCCTGCTCGTAGCGAACTTCAATAATCAGGCACAACAGTTGGGCATTGCACAGGAAGCTGACGGCATTGCCGAAAAACGTTATAAAACCAGTGTGGAAACCTTTATGATCGGACAAATCAGTACGCTGGACCTGAACGACGCACAGAAATCAAAAGATGAAGCCAGACAGAAACATATTTCCGAGCTCTATTATTATTGGTACTATTTCTATCAGATCCGCAGTCTGACACTTTGGGATTTTGAACGGAATTGTGAGCTGGAGGCGGACTTTGAAGAAATTGTGAGAGACTGAGTTTGAGTTATGAGTTATGAATAATAACTTATAACTCATAACCGTTTTTCGCTTGTTATTGAAAAAAACTGTGATATTCTGTGCTTTCTGTGTGAAATCGTTTATTTTTGCAAACCATAAAACAACGAAATCTTATGATACTGATAATCGACGATGATAGTGCCGTACGTTCTTCCCTCAGTTTTATGCTGAAACGTGCAGGATATGAAGCGCAAACTGTTCCCGGACCGCGCGAAGCAATGGATGTGGTGCGTGCCGAGGCACCTGCCCTCATTTTGATGGACATGAACTTCACCCTTTCCACAACGGGAGAAGAAGGATTGACTTTGCTGAAGCAAGTGAAAATATTCCGCCCCGATGTACCCGTTATCCTGATGACAGCATGGGGGAGTATACAACTTGCCGTGCAGGGTATGCAGGCAGGCGCGTTCGACTTTATCACGAAGCCGTGGAACAATGCCGCTTTGCTGCAACGCATCGAGACTGCCCTTGAACTGACTGCCGTTCCAAAAGATGCGCCGGAAGAACAGAGCGAGACGCTGAACCGCAGCCATATCATCGGAAAATCTCAGGGATTGATGGAAGTGCTGAATACAGTGGCACGCATTGCGCGTACCAATGCCTCGGTACTGATTACGGGTGAGAGTGGAACAGGTAAGGAATTGATTGCCGAAGCCATCCACATCAACAGCCAGCGGGTGAAACAGCCGTTTGTAAAGGTCAACCTGGGTGGTATCTCGCAGAGCCTTTTCGAAAGCGAAATGTTCGGTCATAAGAAAGGGGCCTTTACGGATGCCACTACAGACCGTGTAGGGCGCTTTGAACTTGCCAACAAGGGTACTATCTTCTTGGATGAAATCGGTGACCTCGATCCTTCCTGTCAGGTGAAACTGCTCCGTGTATTGCAGGATCAGACGTTTGAAGTGCTGGGGGACAGCCGCCCCCGCAAGACGGATATCCGTGTAGTATCCGCTACCAACGCCGACCTCCGCAAGATGGTATCGGAACGTACCTTCCGCGAAGATTTATTCTATCGTATCAACCTGATAACCGTTAAGTTGCCATCCCTTCGCGAACGTCGTGAAGATATTCCTTTGCTGGCACGCCACTTTGCCGACCGTCAGGCAGAGCTTAACGGACTGCCTCGTACGGAATTCTCGGCAGATGCCCTGAACTTCCTTTCCCGCTTGCCTTATCCGGGAAATATCCGTGAACTGAAGAATCTGGTAGAGCGTACGATTCTCGTCAGCGGAAAGACGACACTGGATGCTTCGGATTTTGACGCACAATATCTGCGTCCTAATGAACCGGTGAAGGCTTCGGACGCATCGTCTCTGGCAGGCATGACGCTGGATGAAATAGAGCGTCAGACTATTTTGCAGGCGCTCGATCGCCATAAGGGAAATCTCAGTCAGGTAGCTATGACGCTCGGCATCAGTCGTGCCGCGCTCTATCGCCGACTGGAAAAGTTTAATATAACAGTCACAGAAAAGTGATAAGTGGTAAGTGATAAGTGATTAGCACAATGCGGCATTAAAGCGCAGCCCGCTAATCACTAATCACTTACCGCTAATCACCAATCACTGACCACTAATCACTAATTACGTGAGAATAAAGTTCTATTTCTCCATACTTGTCCTTTTCCTTCTGGGTTTAGGTGGTGTGCTTCTCTACTTGGCAAAGGGGATGAAGCCGTTGCACCTCTACATTGTAGAGGGAATCATTGCATTTATCCTGGTGTTCCTGTTTATCTTCTACCGTAAGATTGTGAAACCGATGAATATTATCGGCAGCGGTATGGAATTGCTGCGCGAACAGGATTTCAGCAGCAGGCTCAGCAAAGTAGGGCAATACGAGGCGGACCGCATTGTAAATGTGTTCAACCGTATGATGGAGCAATTGAAGAACGAACGTTTGCGTCTGCGCGAGCAAAACCATTTTCTGGACTTGCTTATCCAGGCTTCGCCGATGGGAGTTGTCATTACCACACTGAACGGTGAAATATCCCAGCTCAATCCGATGGGATTGAAGATGATGGGCGTACGCCTGGAAGAAGTGATGGGGAAGAAAATTGAGAATATAGACTCTCCTCTGGCTGAAGAACTGGCGAATATCTCAAAAGATCAGACGGCAGTGGTGCGTCTGAATGACTCGAATATCTATAAGTGCACCCATTCATCCTTTATAGACAGAGGTTTTCATCATCCTTTCTATCTGATAGAGAAGATGACGGACGAGGTGATGCGTGCTGAAAAGAAAGCGTATGAGAAGGTGATCCGCATGATTGCCCACGAGGTGAACAATACGACGGCGGGTATTACGTCTACACTTGATACCGTGGAACAAGCTCTTTCCACCGAAGAGAATATGGAGGATATCTGCGATGTAATGCGCGTTTGTACCGAGCGTTGCTTCTCCATGAGCCGCTTTATCACCCGTTTTGCCGATGTCGTGAAGATTCCTGAGCCCACCTTGGTTACGGGCAAACTGAATGAATTGGCCTCCATGTGTAAACGCTTTATGGAGGGTATGTGCAACGACCGGAATATTCTTCTCTGGCTGGAATGTGATCCGAAGCTGGAACCGGTACGCTTTGATGCGGCACTGCTGGAACAAGTATTGGTGAATATTATCAAGAATGCTGCGGAAAGTATCGAACATGCGCCCGAAGGAACGATCCAGCAGGGTAGGGTTGTAGTCCGCACAATCGCTCCTACCACGATTGAAGTGGTGGATAATGGCCCCGGTATAACAAAAGAGACTGAAGCAAAGCTCTTCAGTCCCTTCTTTTCCACCAAACCGAACGGGCAGGGAATCGGTCTGGTGTTTATTCGTGAGGTGCTTACCCGTCATGGGTGTACGTTCTCTTTACGCACGTACAGTGATGGGTTGACACGGTTCTGCATTATTTTTCCGTAGTCTTTTTCCACGCCTTTGCGTATTCGTCAAGAATCCGCTTGATGCCCTGGCCGATGACCACATAGTCCTTTTCGTTCAGGTTGGCAAGCGAGGCGCGTATGCTCCATTCCGGACCATCGAAGCCACCGCCGTTCAGCAGGACGAGAGACGTTTCTTTTGCCAGGCGGAATACGACGTTCAGCGGGCTGTAGGTACGTTTCAGGTATTCTACGAAATCATCTCCATAGAACTTCTTTGCCCATACCAGCATGTCGATCTCCGTATAATATCCTACGCGGAGCGGGTCTTTTATCAACGTGAATCCCGTATTATCCCACAAGGCATGCAGACGCTTCTCAATGATTTCCATCATCTTCAGTTTATATTTGTTTTCCTTATCCAGCAGGGCGAAGGAAGCGAATAAACTCATTTGCATCTGTTGGGGCAATGACAGGCCGGCGGTATGGTTCAGTGCAACCTGTCGGCTGTCGGCTACCATGCGGTCGATGAATTTCATTTTTTCGGGGTGCAGGGTCAGACTTGAGTAACGGCGGTTCAGCGCATTGCGTTTATCTTCCGGCAGGCGGGCAATTTGCTTGTCATAAATGTTGTCCTCGTGCAGGGCGATGACGGCATCACGCCAACCGGTAGCTCCGAAATATTTGGAGAAGGAATAGACGCAAAGCGTATTGTGCGGCAGTTCAGCCATGAATGAGCGGAAGTGCGGACTGAATGTGCCGTATACATCATCTGTGATGACCATCAGGTTGGGGTTATCATTCTTCACGATATCGACAATGCGTGCCATCGTCTCCGGACTGAGGGCGTAACTGGGCGGATTGCTGGGGTTGGTGACGAAGAGCGCTTTGATGGCGGGATCTTTCAGGCGGTCGATGTCCTTGTCATTGTACTGCCAGAGGTGGAATCCGTCGTCCGTCATGCGGTCGGCATGCAGTTCTATCATGTTGAACTGGTAGCGACTCAGTTGCGGAATTTCAATGTAGGGGGTGAAAGCGGGTACCATCAGGGCGATGCCGTCACCTTTATCCAGCAGGAAGTTCTCTTGGAGGGAGTCGAAGAGGTAACACATGGCGGCGGTTCCGCCTTCGGTGGCAAAGAGGTCGAATGTGCCGCGTGGAGGGCGGTTATCGCACATTTCTTGCGACAGGTAATCTTGCACCAGTATTTCGGTGAAGTGCAGGATGCGGTCGGGCACAGGGTACTGGTCGCCGATGACGGCTTCTGCCCATTCATGTACCAGGGAGTCGGGATCGGCGGCATGTTGCATTAACAGGTAGTTATAGGTTTGCTCCAGGAGCTTGGCACCGTGGGCGGTGTTGTTCTTTTTGAGGAAGGCTTCGAAGCGGGAGGCAATGCCTTCTTTTTGAGGGATGCCGGCGATGCCTTCGGGGAGGTTCATGACGCGGCGACATTCTTCCAGTCCGAATTGTCCCAGGAGGAAGAAGGCTTCGCGAGGGGTGGTAGCTATCCAGTTAGGGTTACCGCGTCCGGCGTTCAGCATCGTGCGGGCAGTTTTCTTCAGGCTTTCATCGGCCATATCAATCAATTGGTTTTTCAGCTCGAATGGGCTGATTGTTTCCATTTTCTTTTCAAAGTTTTTGGTATCCATTTCGTTAAGTTTTAATTGTTATCATCTAATTTTGGGGTGTAATAGACTAATCCTGTGAGTGCGATAGACTGACTCTCGGGATGCAAGAATCTATTCTCGGAGATGCATAAAACTATTCATACCATAACTGTTATTGTATCTTACAATAACTGTGTTGCTTTCTTACAATAGATATATTTCTTTATTACAATAGTTGTTGTAAGAATAATAATATGCATCTTGAAGATTAGTTCTTCGCATCGCGGCGATTAGTTTCTTGCATACGGTATATCAGTTGTATGCTATATCCGCCGGGTTAAATCAGCAGTACGATGACGACACCCCATATTATTAATAAGGTGTTGCCCACAGCATACGTTACGGTATAGCCCAGCGCAGGCGTTTCGCTTTCCACTGCATCTTGTATTGCTCCCAGCGCGGCTGTCGTTGTACGTGCTCCGGCACAGCATCCCAGTGTTATTGCAGGGTGGAACTTGAAGACGTACTTACCCAGTAGCAAACCGATGATCAACGGCAGGGTAGTGGCTATGGCCCCCACAATGAACAAGCTGAGTCCGACATCCCGGAAACCCTGTACAAAACTCGGTCCGGCGGCTATTCCTACTACTGCGATGAACATATTCAGCCCTACATTATTCAGTACCCACAGAGAAGCTTCGGGAATGCGCCCGAACGTAGGATGCTTGCTGCGCAGCCAACCGAAGAATAATCCGGCTATCAATGCACCTCCACTCGTACTCAGACTGATGGGAACACCACCGATGTGGATGGATAATGCACCGAACAAACCGCCTATCAGAATACCTAATCCTACGAATATCATATCCGTTTGGTGGGTAGGCCGGTCCACATATCCTATTTGTGCAGCGGCACTTTCCACTTCCTGCTTTGTGCCTACTACTTCGATGACGTCGCCGGCATCCAATTTGGTCTGTGCCAGTACGGGTATTTCAATTCCCGCACGCTTGATGCTGCGGATGCTGACGCCATGCATGAATTTGTGCCGGCGGATATTCGCCACTGTCTTTCCGGCGAACGTTTTCTTTGTGACCGTGACAGGTAACGTTTCTGCGGGGAAATCAAGCAACTGTGCGTCCTGTACTTCATTGCCTATCCAGTCCTCTTCGCCGATAACGAATTCACGGCGTCCGCTGAGAACGACTTCGTCTCCTATATTCAATACGGTATTCGGGGATACATCCCGAACGACTCCTTGCTTGCGCAGGCGCTCTACGAACAGGCGTTTACCATCTTTCTGGAAGTACATTTCCAGGTCTATCACCCGACGGCCTTGCTTGAACCATTCGTTTTCTATCTTGTAGGCGCGGAAAGTTACGGGGCGTGCGGCGTGCATGAAGCCCGGTTCGTCTGCCTCGGAACTACCCATTTTGGCTTCAAGTTCTTTGCAGGCAGCTTTTACTTTCTCCAGTCCGCCCAATAGTTTTGGACCGAGGGAGGAGAGTACCCAGGCTGAGCCTGCCGTACCGAAAACGTAAGTCACTGCATAAGATACGGGGATGATATTGATATAACTTTGGCGTTGCGCTTCGTCCAGTCCCATGTTTGCCATGGTGTCTTCGGCTACTCCGATGACGGCGGAGATGGTTTGCGAACCTGCCAGTAATCCGGCGGCTTCACCGGGATTGTAGCCCATCACGAGGGCGAGAAGCCAGGTTACCACCAATACCGATACACACATCAGCACGGCAAAGCCTACCTGGGGGAGTCCGTCTTTTTTCAGTCCGCGGAAGAACTGCGGTCCTACTTTATACCCGACGGCGAACAAAAAGAGAAGAAAGAACACGGATTTGATGGGGCCTGGTACGTCGATCTTCAACTGTCCTACCAATACGCCTACAAGCAATACGCTTGTGACCGTCCCCAAGCTGAACTTCCCGATGCGTAGCTTGCCAAGCCAGAACCCCAGAAACAGGGTGAGGAATATGGCAAGTTCGGGGCGCTCCCTGAGCTGGTTTATTATCCATTCCATAATTAAGTTGTTTAGGTTATTAATTGGTTTTCGATGCTTTTCGCGTCGTTTAAGATATATACAACAGCCTGCAAAAGGAAGTGTTTCGTGCAAAAGTGGTTTTTTAGAACATTTATTCAGTAAAACTGAACTTTCTAAAATAGTTTTCTTGCGTACCTTTGCGGGTGTTAAAGAAGGAAGAAAGAAGTGATGAGTTACAAGCTACAGGCTACAAGTGGCAATAACTTGCGCTTGTCGGTATAGCGCAGCCACTTGTAGCCTGTAGCTCGTAGCTTGTCACTTAATATAAAAATAGGTATGAGGTTTACTTTTTTAAGGATTTTATTGTTCATCAGCCTTTGCTGGATGAGCTTCCCCCTGCAAGCACAATATGTGGTACAAGGTGTTGTTACAGACTCGTTAACCCGTGAGCCTCTCCCATATACATCTGTGTATCTGAAAGGTACTACCGAAGGAGGTATGACCGATGACAAAGGACAGTTTTCTTTCAAGACCTACCGCCCCCAAGCCGTGCTGGTTATTTCTGCCATTGGATATAATGAATACACCCGTCTTATTCATCCGGCACAAGGTATCCGTCTTACCATCGCCCTTTCGCCGGCAACGTATGCCCTGAATGAAGTGGTGGTAAAGCCCAAACGGGAGCGATATAAGAAAAAAGATAATCCCGCCGTGGAATTTGTGCGACAAATGATTGAACATCGGGATGACTATTCGCCCAAAGAGTTGGACTTCTGGCAACGGGATCGTTATGAGAAGATGACTTTTGCCATCAACAACTTCGACAGCGTAAAGCAACAGAAGTGGCTTTATCGTAAATTCAAGTTCCTGACGGACTATGTGGATACTTCCGCCGTTACGGGAAAGCCCGTGCTTGCCGTCTCCAACCGTGAACTGCTGGCTACGGACTATTACCGCAAATCTCCCAAAAGTCAGAAACAACGCGTACATGCCCGCCGACAGGCCGGTGTGGATGAGATGCTTTCGCAGCAAGGCATGGAGCAAGCCATCAGTGTGACAATGACCGATGTCGATATTTATGAAAACAACATCACACTGTTCACCAATAAGTTCGTAAGCCCGCTTTCTTCCCTGGGACCTTCATTCTATAAATATTATCTGATGGACACGCTTACGATAGCGGGCCAGCCTTGTGTGGACCTGACGTTCGTACCCTTCAATTCCGAGTCCTTCGGTTTTACGGGACATTTGTACGTTACGTTGGACAGTACCTATTTCGTGCGTCGTGCCACCATGAACTTTCCACAAAAGATCAATCTGAATTTTGTGGATTATATGTCTTTGGAACAGAACTTTACCCGTGGGGCGGATGGTACGCGCCAGTTGGCTGACGAACATATCACCACCGAATTCAAGCTGGTGGACAACAGTGACGGTATCTATGCCAAGCGGGATGTGTATTACAGGAATTATGTGTATGAACCTTCTGCGGATGCCCTTTCGGCCTTCAAGAAGCCGGAAAAAGTGATTGAGCCGGCCGAAGCAACGCATCGCACGGAAGCTTACTGGGACGATAACCGTCAGGTGGAAGTCAGCAAGAAGGAAACTTCCGTTGATAAAATGATGGCGCAGCTTCGCACGTATCCTGTCTATTACTGGACGGAGAAGACCTTGAAAGTGCTGTTTACCGGCTACATACCCGCACCTAAAGAGAAAGAACCCCTGTTCTATATAGGTATGATGAATACCACCATAAGCGGCAACACCCTGGAAGGTGTGCGCCTGCGTGCGGGCGGTATGACTACGGCGTGGCTCAATCCGCACCTGTTCTATAAAGGATATATGGCCTACGGTTTTAAAGACCACCGGATGAAGGGGATGGCGGAAGTGGAATATTCTTTCCATAAGAAGAAGGAGTATGCCAACGAATTTCCTATTCACTCTTTGAAAGCACGATATACCTCGGATGTAAACCAATACGGGCAGCATTACCTCTATACCAGTCAGGACAACGTATTCCTGAGCTTGAAGCGCCAGAAGGACGACCGGATAGGCTATCAGCGCAAGGCGGAGCTGACTTACACCAATGAGTTCCATTCCGGCTTCTCTTTTCAGCTCACTTCCCGATTCCGGCAGGATGAGTCTTCGTATCTCATCCCTTTCCTGAAACAGGATGAGATGGCAACGCCCGTGAAGAATATATCGAATACCGAGTTTGAAGTAAAATTGCGTTATGCGCCGAATGAAAAATTCTTTCAGACGCAATGGAACCGCTTCCCGGTATCACTGGATGCTCCGGTCTTCTCGCTTTCGCATACGATGGCTGCAAAAGGAGTGTTGGGCGGCGATTACACCTATCAATATACAGAGGCCGGTTTTCAGAAACGTTTCTGGTTTTCGGCCTTCGGCTATACGGACGTCATTCTGAAAGCCGGAAAAGTTTGGGATAAAGTACCTTTCCCGTTACTGATTATCCCGAACGCCAACCTCTCTTATACCATTCAGCCGGAGTCTTACTCCCTGATGAATGCCATGGAGTTTATGAATGATGAATATGCTTCGTGGGACGTTACTTACTATCTAAATGGCTTTTTGTTCAACCGCGTACCTTTGCTGAAAAAGTTGAAATGGCGTGAAGTCCTTTCGTTTAGGGGATTGTACGGGAATTTGAGCGACAAAAATAATCCGACAGTCAGCAATGACCTCTTCCGTTTTCCCGTCACAACCTCTTATATGGGAGATACTCCTTATATGGAAGTGGGGGTCGGTGTAGAGAATATTTTGAAGGTGCTTCGCTTCGATTATGTCTGGCGATTAACTTACAGAAATCTGCCCGGAATTGATAAATCCGGTCTTAGAATCAGTCTGCACATGACCTTTTAACTTAAATCTTACTAACAGAACATTAAATCGGATAAAAAGACGAGTCTCAATTGAACAAAATAGTCTAAATTTGAGCAATTTTTTAAACTTTAAAAGATACAATGGCAATGAAAGAAAACATTAAGCCGGCAACTGGTCGTTTGGGTGTACTGGTAGTCGGAGTGGGTGGCGCGGTCTCAACCACCATGATAACGGGTACGTTAGCTGCTCGTAAGGGACTGGCAAAACCTATTGGGTCTATTACACAGATGGCCACAATACGCATGGAGAACAACGACGAAAAGCTGATTAAGGACGTAGTGCCTTTGGCAGATTTGAACGACATTGTTTTCGGCGGATGGGATATCTTCCCTGATAATGCATACGAAGCTGCGATGTATGCAGAAGTTCTGAAAGAAAAAGATTTAAATCTGGTAAAAGAGGAATTGCAAGCCATCAAGCCGATGCCTGCTGCCTTTGACCACAACTTTGCAAAACGCCTGAATGGTACGTATATCAAGAACGCCGCTACCCGCTGGGAAATGGTGGAGCAACTGCGTGAGGATATCCGTAACTTCAAGGCTGCCAACAACTGCGAGCGTATTGCCGTGCTGTGGGCTGCAAGTACCGAGATCTACGTTCCGTTGTGTAAAGAACACGAGTCGCTTGCCGCTTTGGAAGAAGCAATGAAGGCTAATAACACGGAAGTGATTTCTCCGAGTATGTGCTATGCTTATGCTGCAATTGCAGAAGGTGCTCCGTTCATCATGGGTGCTCCTAACCTGTGCGTAGATACTCCGGCAATGTGGGAATTCTCTAAGAAGATGAATGTGCCCATTTCCGGTAAGGACTTCAAGAGTGGACAGACACTGATGAAAACAGTGCTCGCTCCGATGTTCAAGACTCGTATGCTGGGTGTAAGCGGTTGGTTCTCTACCAACATCCTGGGTAACCGTGACGGCGAAGTGCTCGATCAACCCGAAAACTTCAAAACAAAAGAAGTCAGCAAGCTGTCTGTTATCGATAACATCTTCGAACCGGAGAAATATCCCGACCTCTATGGTGATGTTTACCACAAGGTTCGTATCAACTACTATCCTCCCCGTAAAGATAATAAGGAAGCATGGGATAACATCGACATCTTCGGATGGATGGGTTACCCGATGGAAATCAAAGTAAACTTCCTCTGCCGCGACTCTATTCTTGCAGCTCCTATTGCACTCGACCTCGTTATTTTCAGTGACCTGGCATTGCGTGCAGGTATGTCTGGAATCCAGACCTGGTTGTCATTCTTCTGCAAGAGCCCGATGCACGACTTTGAGCATGAACCGATCCATGATCTGTTCACTCAATGGAGAATGGTGAAAGAAACAATCCGTACGATGGTGGGTGAAAAATCACCGAGCTATCTGGATTAATAAATAATAATAAGGTGATAAGGTGGTAGAGTGATAAAGTGGTGATGTAGTATTACTTTACCGCTTTACCATTTTATCACCTTATCACTCTTTTATATCTTTTTTCTATGAGGAGACCTTCCTTCTTCCCTGTCCTGATAGGCACGGGCTTCGGCTCAGGCTTTTCTCCCTTTGCTCCGGGCACGGCGGGCGCTTTACTCGCTACGCTAATCTGGTTCGGACTTTCTTTACTCATATCAGAAACCTGTCTGTTGTGGACGACTGTCGCATTGATATCCCTGTTCACCGTAGCCGGCATTTGGGCTACCGACCGTCTGGAACCCTACTGGGGTGAAGATCCGTCGCGCGTGGTGGTGGATGAGATGGTAGGTGTGTGGATCACGCTCTTGGCAGCTCCGGCAGGTCATATCTGGTATGGACTGGCAGCATTTGTTTTGTTCCGCTTCTTTGATATTCTGAAGCCGCTGGGCATCCGGCGGATGGAAAACTTGCCGGGTGGAGTCGGGGTGATGATGGATGATGTATTGGCGGGAGTGTATGGTTTCATCGTTTTAATAGTGGCAAGATGGTGGATGGAGTAGATGAACAGAGTCGGTTTGCAGGTTGGCGCAGGGAAGTGTGGCTTTTTATGAAGGCGCAGCTTTCTGCACAGATAGCCACTGTAATCGATTTTCTGATAACTATTCTGTTGGTGAAATTGTTTGGTGTATACTATTTGTATGCCACATTTATCGGTTCCGTGGTTGGCGGCATGGTCAATTGTGTAATCAACTATGAATGGGTATTTAAGGCGGAAGACTGCAAGAAGATACATGTGGGGCTGAAGTATTTCATAGTATGGGGTGGGAGCATCCTTATCAATACATGGGGTACTTTTGCTTTGACGGAATGGCTGGCAGGAATGAAGTGGGTGAACGGGTTGCTGGGATATTACGTCTATGACGTGTTTATCCTCTCTAAAATCACGGTAGCCTTGCTGGTTGCATTTTTCTGGAATTATTATCTGCAACGGGTCTTCGTCTACCGGAACCACAACTTAAAAAGATTTCTGAAACAACGTTTGGAGAAAAAATAGAATGAACATGAATTACAGAGACTGGCTGCAACAGGTGATATACAAGATTATCAATCCCGTTGTGCGTGGCATGATTAAAATTGGCATTACGCCTAACTTTATTACTACTACCGGGTTGATACTTAACATTGTGGCTGCCGGTATATTTATTTATGCAGGGTTGGTTACAGATTCGGAAGAGGACCTTTCTTTAGTGGGATGGACAGGCGGACTGATACTCTTCGCCGGGCTGTTTGACATGATGGATGGCCGCGTGGCGCGTCTTGGCAATATGTCTTCCACCTTCGGGGCGTTGTACGATTCGGTGCTCGACCGTTACAGTGAACTGTTTACTTTGTTCGGTATATCCTATTATCTTATATTGCAGGGATATTTCCTGGGTTCCATTATTACTTTCCTTGCTTTGATCGGTTCGCTGATGGTAAGTTACGTACGCGCACGTGCCGAAGGTCTGGGACTGGAATGTAAAGTGGGTATTATGCAGCGCCCTGAGCGAGTGGTGCTGACCAGTCTGGGAGCCCTGTTCTGCGGTGTATTTTCCGATTGCACGCTCTTCGACCCGATGCTGATCCTGATTGTTCCTCTGGCAATCATTGCCATATTGGCTAATCTGACGGCTTTTGTCCGCTTGGTACATTGCTATAAACTTTTGAATAAATGATAAAAAGATATTTCCCTCCGGTGAGAGAGACGGCATTGCTGGTAGTCATTACGTTGGCTTTCCTGTTGCTGACGGCTACTTGCATCGGACTTCGTACGGAGCATTTTCTAATGACGGGCTTGTTCCTGGTTCTGTTTTTTGCAGGAAAGACAACCCGTAAGCTGGCAGTGGCTTTGCTGCCATTTGTTATTTTCGGGATTTCCTACGACTGGATGCGGGTGTATCCCAATTACCAGGTGAACCCTATTGATGTGCAGGGCTTGTATGAAGCGGAAAAGTCTCTTTTCGGTATATCCGTGAATGGGGCTACGCTGATTCCTTGTGAATACTTTGCCATACATCACTGGCCGGTAGCCGATTTCTTTGCCGGAGTGTTCTATCTCTGCTGGGTGCCTGTACCTATAGCTTTCGGTTTGTGGCTTTATCTGAGGGGAGATCGCCAGATGTATCTTCGTTTTGCCATGGTCTTCCTGCTGGTTAATCTTATTGGCTTTGCCGGATATTATATTCATCCTGCCGCTCCCCCCTGGTACGCTATGAACTATGGATTTGAGGCGATGCTGGATACTCCGGGAAATGTGGCGGGACTGGGGCGCTTTGACGAACTGCTGGGATGCACGATATTCGACTCTATCTATGGGCGTAATGCAAATGTATTTGCAGCCGTTCCTTCGCTGCATGCAGCATATATGGTTGTGGCGTTGGCTTATGCTATAATGAACCGTTGTAAGGGTTGGCTGATAGCATTATTCGCGTTTATTATGGTGGGTATCTGGTGCACAGCTGTTTATTCGGGGCATCATTATCTGATTGATGTATTATTGGGAATATTCTGTGCTCTCCTGGGCATCTTTGTCTTTGAAAAAGGGTTGATGAAATGGGGAGCGTTCAAGCGCTTCTTCGAACGTTATAGTAAATATATCCGTTAATGAATAATTTCGTCTTTTACAGTCCTACCGAATTTGTATTCGGTAAGGCTACGGAAATGCAAGTCGGTGCACTGGCGCGGAAGCATGGTGCGCAGAAAGTGATGATCGTGTACGGTGGCGGCTCTGTTGTACGGAGTGGCTTGCTGGATAGGGTGAAGCAGTCCTTGCAGGAAGCAGGGATTGAATATTGTTTGATGGGTGGCGTGCAGCCGAATCCGGTAGATACGAAAGTGTATGAAGGCATTGAATTCTGCCGCCGTGAACAGGCTGATATGCTGTTGCCTGTGGGTGGTGGTTCTGTCATTGATACAGCCAAAGCCATAGCGGCAGGTGTGCTTTATGAAGGTGACTTCTGGGATTTCTATATCGGAAAGGCTAAAGTGACTAAAGCGCTGAAAGTAGCTGTTGTGCTGACTATTCCTGCTGCCGGAAGTGAAGGATCCGGTAACACGGTTATAACGAAACTGGACGGTTTGCAGAAACTCAGCCTGCGTGTACCGGAAGTTTTGCGTCCGATATTCTCTATTATGAATCCGGAACTTACTTATACTTTGCCGCCCTTTCAGACAGCCTGTGGTGTGGCTGATATGATGGCTCATATCATGGAGCGTTATTTTACGAACACTCAGGAGGTGGAAATTGGAGATCGCCTTTGTGAAGGTACTTTGATGGCCATCATCAATGAGGCTCCCAAGGTGATGAGAAATCCTGAAGATTACGGTGCGCGTGCCAACTTGATGTGGGCGGGCATGATTGCGCATAATGGTACCTGTGGTGTAGGTTGTGAGGAAGATTGGGCTTCGCACTTCCTGGAGCATGAAATCAGCGCTATTTATGGTGTTACCCATGGTGCCGGGTTATCTGTTATCTTCCCTGCCTGGATGACGTGGATGGTAGAGCATAATGTAGGAAAGATTGCCCAATATGCCGTTCGTGTATGGGGCGTTCCTGAATCAGAAGATAAGAAAGCGGTTGCTTTGGAAGGTATTGGTAAGCTGAAAGCTTTCTTTAGCTCTCTTGGTCTGCCTGTGACATTTAAAGAACTGGGTGTTGAAAATCCTGATATTGACCGTCTGGCGGATAGTCTGCACCGCAATAAAGGAGAGTTGGTAGGGAACTATGTGAAGCTGACAAAGCAGGACAGTAAAGAGATTTATCACCTTGCATGTGCAGGGGAGTGATGGCCGCTTCTATATAAATGGTGAGTTTCTTTTAGATATCGGCCATTGATTTTGAAAAGTTGGCGGGAAAAACAAAAAAGACGGCGAAGTTTCTGATTTACTTCGCCGTCTTTCTTATTTAATTTCGAATTCTTCCTTCATGTCAATCTCTTCCCCTTGCGGGTCGTAGAATACATATTCCAGGAACGCGAGTTTCTGGCTTGGAATAATCTTGATACCAAATCCGTATTTCATCTGCCATTTCCGTTTCAGGGAAACAAGTCCCTGGTTGATGTAAGCAGCAATATACGGGTGGATGTGTAACGAGAATTTCTTAATCTTCAGTTTGTTGACTAAGTAGTCAATTTTACTCTCTAAAGTGTCCGTAAAGAGGATAGAGGACTTGATGGTGCCTTTTCCGAAACAGGTGGGACAGATTTCTGTGGTATTGACATCCATTGCCGGGCGCACACGCTGGCGGGTAATCTGCATCAGTCCAAATTTGCTGAGCGGTAGGATGTTATGTCTTGCCCTGTCTTTCTGCATGTTGGCACACATACGTTCGTAAAGCTTTTGTCTGTTTTCGGCTTCGTTCATATCAATGAAGTCCACCACAATGATACCACCCATATCTCTCAGTCGCAGCTGGCGAGCCAGTTCGTCGGCAGCTCCCAGATTCACTTCGAGTGCGTTGGCCTCCTGCCCGTTGGCATTCTTGGTGCGGTTACCGCTGTTCACGTCTACTACGTGAAGCGCCTCAGTATGCTCAATAATCAGGTAGGCACCACTCTTGTATGAAACCGTCTTGCCAAACGAAGACTTGATCTGCTTGGTGATACCAAAATTGTCGTAAATGGGGAGTTGTCCTTTATACAGTTTTACGATTCCTGCCCGGTCAGGGGCGATAAGAGTTACGTAATCCTTGATTTCGTGGAACACGGCTTCGTCGTTGACGTGGATGTTCTCGAAAGAAGGATTGAACAAGTCGCGCAATAAGCCTACGGCGCGGCTGGTTTCTTCGTAAATCAGTGTCGGGAATTTGGTAGCTTTCTGTATTTTGGTGACAGCATCTTCCCAGTGCTTTAATAAAACTTTAAGCTCTCCGTCGAGTTCGGCTACGCGTTTTCCTTCGGCAACGGTGCGGACGATCACTCCGAAATTCTTCGGTTTGATGCTCATCAGCAATTGCTTGAGGCGGGCTCGTTCTTCGCTCGATTTAATTTTTTGTGATACGGAAACCTTGTCGTTGAAAGGTATCAGCACCAGATATCTTCCGGCAAATGAGATTTCGGAAGTCAGGCGCGGACCCTTGGTAGAGATAGGCTCCTTGACAATTTGCACCACTACTTCTTGTCCCACCTTGAGTGTATTGGCTACGGTGCCGTCTTTTTCAAGATCGGGAAGTATGGTTGCCTTGGTGATTTGCGGTAGTTTCTTTTTATCGCTTAAAGTTTGCTTTACGTACTTCTCTAACGAGTTAAATTGAGGACCTAAGTCCAGATAATGAAGAAAAGCATCTTTCTCGTAACCCACGTCCACGAAGCAGGCATTCAGGCCGGGCATCAATTTCTTGATTCGTCCTAAATACATGTTGCCCACCGAGAAAGAAAGGTTTCTTCCTTCGCTTTGAAGTTCCACCAGGCTCTTGTCTTCGAGCAGGGCGATGGAGACCTCTTTGGGCTGTACGTCTACAACGAGTTCACTTGTCACAATTTTTTTGCTTTTTAGGTTCTAAAGTTGACGAGGTTCTAAGTTGACGAGTTTATAAGAGGAAGTGTATTGCGACTATCTTCCTTATCTTCTTCTTCCTTGTCACCTTGCCGACTACAATTTGTTACTTAAACAAAGAACAAACTCGCGAGACAAATAGCTTCACAAGTTTGTTCTTTATTTCTGTCCTTCAGACTAAAAATTACTTTTTGCTTTTATGTCTGTTCTTTCTTAGTCTTTTTTTACGCTTGTGCGTAGACATTTTATGTCTTTTTTTCTTCTTTCCGCTAGGCATAGCTTCAATAATTTAATAGGTTAATACTCTTGTTTATTATTTCTTCACGGAGATGGTGAACGTTTTTGCAGGCTTAAATGCCGGAATGTTGTGTTCCGGAATGATAATCGTAGTATTTTTGGAGATGTTACGAGCAGTTTTCTGTGCTCTTTTCTTCACTACGAAGCTACCAAACCCGCGGAGGTAAACATTTTCATCTTTTGATAAAGATGCCTTTACTGTGTCCATGAACGCTTCAACCGTAGTAAGCACTGTTACTTTGTCAATCCCGGTGTTCTTTGTAATTTCGTTTACAATATCAGCTTTAGTCATTTTTCTTTAAAAAAAATATTATTACTATAGTTTTCCTAATTTTTTGGACTGCAAATATATAGCTTTTCCGTGGCTCTAAAAAATATATTTCGGACAATTTTCTAAAAAAGTCTTGGCATTAAGCTTTGTTAGGCTGAAAATGAAGTATTTTTGCAGCATGAATATTTTTAGCGGAACATTGTTGGACTGGTATGCGGAGAACAAACGCGACCTTCCGTGGCGAAATACCACGGACCCTTATCTGATATGGATTTCTGAAATCATCTTACAACAGACAAGAGTGGCGCAGGGGTATGAGTATTTTCTGCGTTTCATAAAACGCTTCCCGGATGTGGTGTCGCTGGCTGCTGCGTCCGAGGACGAAGTGATGAAATATTGGCAGGGCCTGGGGTACTATTCGCGTGCCCGCAACCTGCATGCCGCAGCCAAAAGCATGAAGGGGACATTTCCGAAAACCTATGCAGAGGTACGTGCTTTGAAGGGAGTGGGGGATTATACGGCAGCGGCCATCTGCTCCTTTGCCTATGACATGCCTTATGCGGCGGTCGACGGGAATGTGTATCGGGTGCTTTCCCGCTATTTCGGCATTGATGTTCCCATTGATTCTACTGAAGGGAAAAAGACTTTTACCGCTTTGGCGGGTGAGGTGCTCGATAAATCCAGGCCGGCAGATTATAACCAGGCAATTATGGACTTCGGAGCCGTGCAGTGTACGCCGCAGTCGCCCAACTGTCTGTTTTGTCCTTTGTCCGGCAGCTGCCGGGCATTGTCTGAAGGAAAAGTGCAGCAACTGCCCGTGAAGCAGCACAGAACCAAGACCACCAACCGCTATTTTAATTATATATATGTACGCATGGGCGCGCATACCTTGATACATAAGAGGACGGAGGACGATATCTGGAAAAATCTCTTTGAATTGCCTCTGGTTGAAACGGAAAAAGATTTATCCGAAGAGGAATTTCTGGCATGTCCGCAGTTTCATGCGCTGTTTGCAGAGGGAGAGGTGCGGATGGTCCGTACACTGCTTCGGGGGGTGAAACATGTATTGTCCCACAGAGTGATTTACACCAACTTCTACGAGGTTACTCTGCCCGATAATTCGAGCTCCTTCTCAAGTTACCAACGGGTTGCAGTCGAAGATTTGGGTCGTTATGCGGTGCCCCGCCTTATACATGCTTTCTTGGAGAAATATGTATAAAAGTTGTTTGTATTCTTGCATGGTGTGAATATTCTCGTTAATTTTGGCAGCAAATTAATAAAATAGAAGCTTATGTCAGTAAATAAAGTGATATTGATAGGAAATGTGGGACAAGACCCTAAAATAACCTATTATGAAGGTGGAAACTGTGTTGCCCAGCTTTCTTTGGCCACTACGGAGAAAGGATACACTTTGCAGAATGGTACGCAGATTCCGGACCGTACCGAATGGCATAACCTGATATTCCGTGGCCGTTTAGGCGAAATCGTTGAGAAATATGTGCATAAAGGCGATAAGCTTTACGTGGAAGGTAAGATACGTACCCGTTCTTACGATGACCAGGGAGGCATCAAGCGTTATGTGACTGAGATATTTGTCGACAATATGGAGATGCTGACTCCGAGAACGGCAACTCCCGGTGCTGGCCCTTATGCGCCGCAGGCGGGAGCCGCCCCCCAGCCACAACAACCAGTACAACCGCAGGCTGCCCCTGCACAAGATAACCCGACGGACGACTTGCCGTTCTAATTGTTTAACTAAAACCAAAATCTTTGGACCCAGACGCTTATTTATGCCAGTTGGCAGATGTTTTTAACGGTATATCCGTACAGACTCCTTCTATTTCGGCCGTTGTAGCCATTGTGTTGGCAGGTTTGCTTTTGCTTGTTTCCGGTTTTGCATCAGCTTCCGAAATAGCCTTTTTCTCTCTTTCTCCGTCAGACCTGAATGCAATAGCGGAGAGAAAGCATCCTTCGGATGAGAAAATCAGTAATCTGCTGGACAACAGCGAACGTTTGTTGGCAACGATTCTGATTACGAACAACTTCGTGAATGTAACCATAATCATGCTCTGCAACTTCTTCTTTATGAATGTGTTCCAATTTCATTCTCCCATTGCAGAGTTCCTCATTCTGACAGTAGTCCTTACATTTTTGCTGTTGCTTTTCGGTGAAATCATGCCTAAGATATATTCGGCTCAGAAGACGCTGGCTTTCTGCCGTTTTGCCGCTCCCGGCATCACGTTTTGCCGTTCCGTATTCTATCCGATGGCATCTATGCTGGTACGTTCCACCTCTTTCTTGAACAAGCATATGGTCCGCAAGAACCATAACATATCGGTCGATGAACTCTCGCATGCGTTGGAGCTGACCGACAAGGCAGAGCTTTCGGAGGAGAATAATATTCTGGAAGGTATCATCCGCTTTGGCGGGGAAACGGCCAAGGAGGTCATGACCTCTCGCCTTGATGTGGTGGACCTGGATATCCGTACCCCTTTCAAAGATGTGGTGAAGTGCATCGTAGAGAATGTCTACTCCCGTATTCCCATCTATGCGGATAGCCGTGACAATATCAAGGGGGTGCTTTATATCAAGGATTTGCTTCCCCATCTGAACAAAGGGGATAATTTCCGTTGGCAGTCGCTTATCCGGCCCGCCTATTTTGTGCCCGAAACCAAGATGATTGATGATTTGCTGCGCGATTTCCAGGCAAACAAGATTCATATAGCCATTGTGGTCGATGAGTTCGGTGGTACGTCGGGCATTGTCACCATGGAGGACATTATTGAGGAGATTGTGGGCGAAATTCATGACGAATACGATGATGAAGAACGTACATATGCCGTACTGAATGACCACACTTGGGTATTTGAAGCCAAGACCCAGCTGACTGATTTCTATAAAATAACGAAGATAGACGAGGAAACGTTCGATGAGGTGGCAGGGGATGCCGATACGCTTGCCGGACTTCTGCTGGAACTGAAGGGGGAATTTCCTGCTCTCCATGAAAAGGTGACCTACGGCCGTTATG